>Ga0209515_10000903_pt1 | contig 51524 bp, 48 predicted proteins | sample Subgroupgradi54m_FD_187454 | JGI IMG/M metagenome (GOLD analysis project Ga0209515, IMG submission 187454) | Subsurface groundwater microbial communities from S. Glens Falls, New York, USA - GMW60B uncontaminated upgradient, 5.4 m (SPAdes)... ... | reverse complement strand
CATTTCTGAAAAACATCGGCTCGAACCATATTTTGCGAAACCGTGAATTCGTTTTTACCCCCAAAATTGAATACAAATTAGTCGCCGAGCGAAGCGAGGCGAACCAAAACTCTTTGACTTTTCCTTTCTGGTGCCCTCGCCAGGAATTGAACCTGGAACTCCAGTTCCGAAGACTGGCGTGAAATCCATTTCACCACAAGGGCAGAGCAACAGCATGCACGATGGTTTACTCCGCGTCACTAGTCGCTATTTTTACTGGCACATTCCAGCCTTTGGCTTCAAGCCCCGCCTGCGCGGCCGCGACTTGCGCCTCTTGCTTGGACGTACCTTGTCCCACGGCCACCATGTGTTTGTCCAGGAAGACACCCACGGTAAATTCTTTGTTGTGGTCAGGTCCCTTTTCTTCGAGGACTTTATAAACAGGTGTGACGCCTAACAGTTCTTGTGCCGTCTCCTGGAATTTGCTTTTGGGGTCTATATACAGTTCATTGCGCAGTATGAATGGCAGATGTTTCAGTATGTGGCTATGGATGAATTTAGTTGTGCCGTTCATGCCAGAGTCAAGATAGATCGCGCCTAGTATGGCCTCTATTGCATTGGCTAAAATATACATGCGCGCCTTGGAATTGGAATCGCGTGCTTCACCTTTGGAAAGAAGTAAAAATTCTTCAAAATTTAACTGCGTAGAAATTCCAGCTAAAGTCTTGGCATTTACGAGCGCGGCTCGCCAGTTAGTCAATTCGCCTTCTGGATTGGCAAACTCACGAAACAGGTGTTCAGTCACGATCAGTTCGAGTACGGCGTCACCTAAAAACTCTAACCGTTCATTGTGCGTGTAAGAAAAATCCGGGTGCTCATTAATGTACGAGCGGTGGGTTAAGGCCTGAAGCAGCAGTGCACGATCGCTGAATTTATATCCCAAGCGAGCTTCGAGGTCGTCTAAATTTTTGGTTGGATGTTCGTGCATGTCAATCCTTCTTAGGCTCGATTTTTTTGTCTATGTCTTTGACGATACCTTGCGCCACTTGATTGCGGTAAATGGCGCCGAGGACACCATTAACAAATTTTCCTGAAGATTCTCCGCCAAAGGTCTTAGCCAACTCTATCGCTTCGTTGATCGCGACTTTGGAGGGAATGGTCTGATCTAGCTTGAGCTCGTACGTGCCTATGCGCAACACGTTTCGATCCACCAGCGTAATTTTGGTCAGCGGCCAGTCTGGCGCAAACTGGCTAATGGTCGCGTCAAGAGCCGCCTGATGACTAACCATGCCAGTTACTAGATTATGCGCGAAGTCTTTTTCATCCAACTTGGGCGCGAATTCTTCTAGATTACGTTTTAGAATTTCGTCTGGCGCAATCCTTCCAGTATTAAAATCCCACTCGTACAGCGACTGGAGAGCAATAGCGCGAGCAAGATGGCGATTTGACATTAGATTAAGGAGCGGTCTAGACGTGTGCGGAGACACGAGATGAGAGGTAAGTGACTAGATTTATGTACTCTTCGTGTCCGCAGGTCTACTTTTTTTTAGCAGTTTCTCCAACTTTTGTTTACGGCCTTTTATATGCACTGGGTGGCCGTGGTACTCCGTGGCACCTGGTGCAGCACGGTGAGAGAGGTGGAGCGTTCCAGAGGTCGGATCTCGCGCTATAGGCGGTTTGTTTAGAGCAAAATGCGACGCACGTCTGCGTTTGTGTGAGCTGGTTCTACGATGTCCAGGCAGTCCCATAATGGATAAACTTTAATTTATGCATGTAGTCTAGCAGTAAAATACAAGTTTTGACAAGGGCCGCTCTATTGACAGACGTTTTTGAATGCCTTAACCTATGCCCACATCAAGCGCTACACAGAGCTTGTGCACTTCGACAATAGAAGAGTGACCATGATCTATGTCTCGAGTTTGTCGAGACATAGAAAAATTCTGTTCTATAATAGTTTGTAGATTCCTCCGACGTTTGTCGGAGGAGTTCATTTGAGAGTTTGATCCTGGCTCAGGATGAACGCTGGCGGCGTGTCTAAGGCATGCAAGTCGAACGCCTCTGCGCCTATGCAAATAGGCGTGGGGGAGTGGCAAACGGGTGCGTAACACATTGGTAATCTACCTTACAGTCGGGCATAACCCCGCGAAAGCGGGGCTAATTCCACGATGAACATGCGGGGACGATGTCATTCGCATGTAAAGCCCAAAAGGCGCTGTGAGAGGAGCCTATGGCCTATCAGCTTGTTGGCGGGGTAATGGCCCACCAAGGCTATGACGGGTAGGGGATGTGAGAGCATGATCCCCCTCACTGGGACTGAGACACTGCCCAGACACCTACGGGTGGCTGCAGTCGAGAATATTCCCCAATGGGCGAAAGCCTGAGGGAGCGACGCCGCGTGCAGGATGAAGGGCTTCGGCTCGTAAACTGCTTTTCTCAGGGAAGAATGTTGACGGTACCTGAGGAATAAGAGGTTGCTAACTCTGTGCCAGCAGCAGCGGTGATACAGAGACCTCAAGCGTTATCCGGATTTACTGGGCGTAAAGGGTCCGCAGGTGGCCATGTAAGTCACGTGTTAAATGTTCGGGCTCAACCCGAACGCCGCGCGTGATACTGCCAGGCTAGAGGCCGGGAGAGGTACGCGGAATTGCCGGTGTAGTAGTAATATGCGTTCATATCGGCAAGAACACCAAATGCGAAGGCAGCGTACTGGAACGCGCCTGACACTCAGGGACGAAAGCGTGGGGAGCGAAGCGGATTAGATACCCGCGTAGTCCACGCCCTAAACGATGGATGCTAGATATCGGGAGTATCGACCCTCTCGGTGTCGGTGAAAAAAGCTAACGCATTAAGCATCCCGCCTGGGGAGTACGGTCGCAAGACTAAAACTCAAAGGAATAGACGGGGACCCGCACAAGCGGAGGAGCATGTGGTTTAATTCGTCGACAAGCGAAGAACCTTACCTGGGTTTGACATGCAGCTGCAAGTCTCGTGAAAGCGAGATGCCTTCGAGGGTGCTGCACAGGTGCTGCATGGTTGCCGTCAGCTCGTGTCGTGAGATGTACCGTTAAGTCGGGTAACGAGCGCAACCCCTGTCCCGTGTTGAATCTTTCACGGGAGACCGCCTCGGATAACGGGGAGGAAGGCGGGGATGACGTCAAATCAGCATGGCTCTTACACCCAGGGCTACACACGTGCTACAATGGCCGGGACAATGGGTTACCAAGCCGCAAGGCGGAGCTCATCCCATCAAACCCGGTCTCAGTTCGGATTGAGGGCTGCAATTCGCCCTCATGAAGCTGGATTCGCTAGTAACGGCCGATCAGCTACGCGGCCGTGAATACGTTCTCGGGTCTTGTACTCACTGCCCGTCATGTCAAGAGAGTTGGCAACACCCGAAGGCCCCGATGAGGGGACGAAGGTGGGGCTAATGATAGGGACAAAGTCGTAACAAGGCATCCGTAGCGGAAGCTGTGGATGGATCACCTCCTTTCTAGGGAGCAATAACGATAAGTTCGCCAAAGTCGAGTGTTACTCTACGTTGGCGTGGCAAGTCGGGATAAAAATCCCAGGTCGATCCTCGCACTAACATTGTGTTCGTGTGGGGACAAGCAGGATTTAACATGGTCACTTTTCTGTCGTTGAAAATATAAAAGACGCCATAATCTTCTTTCAGATATGTTATTGTTCGCCCTGGCTGCTGGCGCCATGTCTGGAGTCGTACTCCTATTTTTTTCACACCTTGCTCCAGTTTTTGGCGCCGGCAATTTCATCCGCGATCTTGATCAGCCACATATTTGTGGGCAGAAACTAACACGTCGCGAAGCGCACTTTCTGGGCGCATTGGTGCATGTGCTCATGTCGAGTTTTTTCGGCGGAGCGTATGCCTATTTGGTGATGATTCACCTGTTTTCAGGCCATGAGTTGATCTCTCTGCTAGGGTGGAGTTTAATCCTGTCACTGTTTGTCGGCGGCGTGATACTTCCGCTGGAAGGTCATGGCATCTTTGGAGTCAAAGAAGACGCATGGTTTCCTGTCGATCTTGTTCTTACCAACGCAGCTTGGAGCATAATCTTTTGGTGGATTATGCAACTGTGGCCAGTGAGTGCTGTGTGGAATATGTAGAAAAAAATAAAAAACTCCAAGATGGATTGAAGATTTCTGATCATTCTGGTTTCACTGACAGCGTATTCGACTTTTCGTACTTGCCTCCCACCAAGGTAAACGCGGTTAGATTTCCAAGTGTGTTAACCTTAACTACGATTAAACATGTCGCCTCACATAGGGCGATAGCGTGATCCTCTAGGGAAGTGCCATCAACTAGCGTAGTCAGACCAATCTTTTCTCCAAATGGCGCAGTGAGTGTGATACTTAGGGTATTTGGCGCGGGGCGAGAGGTAATTTCCAAGCGCGGCTTGGGCGCTTCACCGCCCAGCACCGTTACCGTGACAGGCGCGGATATAAATGTTTGCCCGCCAACTGTGATTTGAGAGTAGAGATGGGTGGTGCGATAAAATGGAGCAGATGTAGCGCATAAATTGATGGCTCCACAGTCTTGCCAGGGCACTGGGATGGGTTCACCTGGAATGAGCGCGAAGATTTTGTGGCTGGTGATAGCATAAAACTTTGTCGCATCCGAAGAAAAGCTGACGCGACTGCCGACGGATATGGTTTGTGGCGTTATGCTGATCTGAATTTGATCTGAAACAGCAGCTACAGACAGTGTTGGGCGTTTGTTGTCCGCAGTTTTAAATTTTGCTCCGTTCCCATCTGTAGCCTCAGCATAGTAACGATCAGTGAAGGGAGCTCGGGAGACAGTAAACGTTGCGCTGCACGTGTTAGTCATAAGACAGGTGGCCAAGATGTCTGATGAGCCTTCGGATCGAATATCAATGCGTGCGATCGGCAACTTACTGTCAATAACAGTGACGAACATAGCCACGCTTTGATTGAGCGCGGCTTGCGATACGCCGAGCACTATGTCTACTGTGGGCGCATTCACGCTTGGTGTCGAATACGTCGGAGGGGTCTCGCTGGAGGTTGAGGTCGTTACGTTAGGCGCAACATATCCAATTGGACGCAGGTTATCCTGGGGCATAGTCGCAGACGCTAACTCAGCAGTAACTTGATATGCGTCAAAAGCAAAGATTGGAGATCCAATGAGATAATTGGTGAAATAGACATCTGGCACGTCCAGCACTTGTTTATTCCAGTCCTGACCATACAGCGCCTGGGCTAGAGCTTCGCTCGTAATCCAGCGTAGGACGCCGTAGCGGGAGACGGCGTAGACTCTGGGGTCGGTCGTGATTTTTACCAGCGTTGACCCGGGACGGAACAGCACATTGCCGCCTAAAAAGATCGAGGCCAGAGACTCATCGCTGAGCTGCACGATTTTAGGATTGCCAGGGTACCAAGTTTTGAACATTGCTGCATTAGGAAAGACGTAGCGTTTATTTTCTGCGGAATAAAAATAAATTGCCGGCCCGGAACCCTTAATCAAGTGGTTCGTGGTCTGGGCGTTGAGGTTAAGTGGCAACACGCTTAGCAGACTAAGCAGAGCGATTAGCCGCCTAACGCGTGGTGCGCACAAGTAGGTTGAAAAGATCATAGTAAGCGCATGATAACGCATTTGAGTCGTCGAGTCATGGACAGTCATGGACTTGCACAGAAGTCTTGACATACTCTTTGACGCCACAATAGCTGCTGTCATTACGTTTGTGCTATACTCATTTTAACTTATTTTATTCTTTAATTTTTTTATCCTCATCGTATGGGAGAAATAAAAGCTAAAAAGCCAGTTCGCCGTTTTAAGGTGGCAGATGGCAACTCGCCGATCCCCAGCAGACCAAGCAACAACGAAATTACGTCAGATGCCGTTTGTGGCCATTCTGGTTGTAGTCGTCAATGTCAGGTGAGATATATCGGCCCGACCACGCACGTGCGTGATCATCAAATTTTTCATGCCGCGCGTGGCTCTACGCATGCGTGGACTGCGGCGCTCGTAGCTGGTCTAGCCGTAGTCTTAACTGGTGCCCTCGCCTACACAGCTGTGGAGGCGGAGACGCCTAAAGTAGCGGTTGATCGCGCGACCATTAAAGATCTGTCTAAACGTATATCTAGTTTAGAAGATGTGGTGCAGCAGGTGTTGAATCAGTGTCAATTTACCCCCTTGACTCATCCTCCAACTGCAACGGATGAGTGCGTTGAGAATTGTAAAATCAACGGAATAGATGACGAAGCGGTGAATGCCTGTATCGCACAGAATTGTAGTCAGCAACCAAAACCAGCGGACGACAGCCGTGCCGCCTGTTTGGATAAATGTAAACAGTTGACTAGTGATTCAAGCGCTGTCGATACGACTTTTGACCAGTGCGTAAAAATCAATTGCGCGGCTTTAACGCGGTAAATCAAATTTTTTGCTGCGATACGCAGCAGCCGTTGCCTTGGTCATGTCCGTGTTCAGGCTTGAGGCGGTGCGCGAGAGAGTATACGCCAGGCCCTAGTAGGTAGAGAGCGATCGCGATGGCTAAAAGCGCCAAATCAGGATCGCCTAGTGGGAGAGCCAACTTTTTTGCCATAGCCCAGGCTACAAGCATCACAATTCCAAGCAGAACAGAAAAGAGTCGCGTCCATGTGCCGAGGAGCAGGGCTAGGCCGCCCAAGAATTCTGACAGGGCCGCGGCATAGGCAAACAATACAGGTGCCGGGAAACCGAGGGCAGCTATCATGCCGGTAAAGGCGGGCATGCCTGGGTTAGCTGCAAAGAGCTTTCCCCAGCCGTGGTTAATAAAAATAATGCCTGCGGCGATGCGCAGTGCCAGCAGAGCCCAGTCGCCACAATTGTGGTGAGTGCAGGCCTTGTTGAGGTCTTGCATAGTGAAATAAAGGATTAGAATTAAAACTAAAATAGAGTATACCTCCGATTCGTCATTACGAGGAGTCTCGTAAGCTAGCCGATCACGGGACGATGAAGCAATCTTTTTTGACATGCTTGCCGAGTATGATCCTTGCGAGCCGTCAACGGTCGGGACGATGAACGTGTCGGGCAACGTGCCATGTCAAGATGATACGCAACGCTTCAACCCAATGGTGCGGTTTTGCGGGATGAGCGAATAACGTGCCCGGCGGCGCCGTTTCTGGCAAGGCGCCTGCGGTTGAAGCCACGCTAGGCGTCCCAAACGCCGCTGCTTCATGTAGCGGCAAGCCAAAACCTTCGTACCATGAAGGATAGAGCAAGGCGACTGCCTGTGCATACAGCTCAGCCAGCTCTTCGTCTGTTGGTCGGTGCTTGACCTCTAACCACGCCTTTTTTGATCGAAAAGCGGATGCGTCGCCTACTAGTACGAGTCGCAACTCATGCCAGCCAGCCTGCTCGCGTAGCCGGCGTACCGCCTCGATAGCTGTGTGAACATTTTTTCGGCGGTCGCCTAGCCCCAGACACAGCACAAATAGGGGAGTAGGGGCGACCCGCCGGGTCGCCCCTACGGCACGGTATACATCAGAAAATGAATACAGTATCTCCTGCATGTTTTTGTTTGAGATGACATCAATCTTGTTCCCAGTTACACCAAGGAGCTCCATGACGTCGTGTTTGGTTGTTTCAGATACGGCCAGGAGAGATGTGGCGTAGTAGATCAGCGATCTGGCGCGGACGAGCGTGTGCCAAAGCCGCCGCTTCCATCCAAACCATCTAGGCTCAAGCAGAAAAGACACATCATGGAGCACGAGCGTCACGGGCCGATCGTTCGGCAAGCGTCCGACATATCCGAAATTTGGAATGAGCATGGCATCCATCCGACCAACACGGCGCTCAACTGTTTTCAACAGTGAAGTGAATCCCAGCATGCTACGCAGATTCCAAATTTTGTTTGGAGTGCGGACATGGAGTTGGCGGATGTTGATCTGTTGTTGCAGCTCGACTGGCAGCGTTGGCTGTTGCCACCCGAGCGTCACGCAGAGGTATTCATCCGTCAGATGATGGCGCGCTTCATGCAGGATTAACGCTCGCCCCAGGCGGGTCACGCCACCAGGCGAGGCATCTACCACGGATCGCGCATCCACTAGTATTTGCATACTCCCTACCGGACGCCTTCGATGAAGCTGAGTATCTCGGTTTGAAAGCGTAGCGTGGAAAATTTTTCCGCCTGCCGGCGGATAGTGGGCGCATCAAAGCGTTCAGGTTGAAAACGGATGACCGCATCGCCGATATCAGCCCAAGTTTGCGCTTCGATGTAAACGCCGGTCACGCCGTCGATGATCGTCTCGCTAGCGCCGCCTTGTCCAAAGGCGATGACCGGCTTGCCGGCTGCCATGGCCTCAATCGCGGTGATGCCAAAGTCTTCTATTTGCGGATTGATGAAGCCGATAGCGTGCGTGTACAGCTTGATCTTGGTTTCGTCATCGACGTGTCCCCAGAATTCTGTTTTGCGTCCGGCCAAGGCGCGCAACTTTTTCTCTTCAGGGCCTACGCCAAAAATTTTGAGGGGCATATCGAGTTTGGCAAAGGCTTGCACGATGAGATCAAACCGTTTGTAGGCCACCAGGCGTCCTCCGGCCAACCAAAATGACCCCGCAATCTGTGAGAGTGGGACGCGGTCTACGTCTACCGGTGGGTAGATCACGCTAGCCTCGCGTTGGTAGTAGCGTCGAATGCGATTTTGGCTGGTCAAACTGTTGGTTACGATGTAATCCGGCCGGGCAGCGGCTAACGTGTCCCAAGTGCGTAAGCGATGCAAAATTGGTGTTAAGAGCGTGCGCAGCAAGCGCGGCTGAGGCAGATCGTTAACGTAGCTGATACGATCCTGCCATAAAAAACGTGTAGGTGTGTGACAATAGCAGATATGTCTAGTTTCTGGCGGTAAGATGACGCCTTTGGCGAACGAACTCGAAGACGAGATCACCAGGTCAAAACCCGAGATGTCTAGATGTTCCACGCCCATGGCCATAAGCGGCATATACCATTGGTAGTGCCGTTGAGCGGCGGGAAGCTTGTTAAGATAAGAAGTATGTATCTTACGTTTAAGAAACTGCGGATGCGCGCGAGTTTTATCATGCACTAGCACATACGTGGGCGCCGTGGGGAACATGTCTTGGAGCGCTGCTAGTACACGTTCCGCTCCTCCATCTTGAACAAGATAGTCGTGCACCAAGGCCACATTTAAGCGCTTGGTAGCTACCGACTTAGGTGCTGCGTATGCGTTGTCGGAAATAGCCGGCGCCGCGAGCACAGCCAGACGTCCTTGAATGAACTCGTCCATAGGTCAATATGCCCCTGTGCGGTTAAGTACGGCCCAGGGCGTCTTCAATAGGATATATAGATCAAGTCCCAGAGACCAGTTTTCAATGTACCATGTGTCAAGCCGCATCTCAGCTTCAAATTCCAGATCGCTGCGGCCTGAGATTTGGGCTAATCCAGTTATACCTGGGCGTATGGTCATGACGCGCCGCTGATGTGGAGCGTAGTTCTCGACCTCGCGCGGCTGATGCGGTCGTGGACCCACGAGCGACATGTCGCCCAGAATGACATTCCAGAGTTGGGGTAGCTCATCGAGCGACCAGCGACGCAGACAGCGGCCAAGCGGAGTCACGCGAGGATCATTTACGATTTTATACACTGGACCAGCTTTAAGGCTTTTTTGTTTAATCAAGGTTTTTTCGAGCGACAGATTTTTTGTGGTCAAAGTATCAAACTGCGGGCCAATCGAATGTTTGCGCCACATCGTTCGTAGTTTATACAGCTTAAAGCGCTCGCCGCGTTCGCCGACTCGGATATTTTGAAACATGGCCGGCAAACCATCTTCCAGCCACAGCGTGAACAGGGCCAGCGCCATCAATGGACTGGTCAGAACTAGGAGCAAACTAGCTATCAAAATATCAAACGCGCGTTTGGCAATGCGACCCCAGCCATCGAGTGGAGTACGCTGCACTTCGATCACTGGAACACCTGTATCCATCGTGATGCGGATGTTAGTGAACGTTGCAGCAAACAGGTCCGCGAGATACATGAAGGAGAGGTGTTCTTCTTCGGAAAACGCGATTAGGTCGAGTGCGCGATCCTTGGGCACGTTTGGATCCGCAAGCAGGATACCGTCGAGCCCATCTGTTGCGGTGAGTTTTAAGATCGCGCGGCGCGTGTCCGGAGTCCAGTCGGCGAATTGCTTCACGACCGTGATGCCGAGAATCGGATGTGTGTGATAGGAGCGAACGAGGTCATCCGCGGCGCGCGAGGAACCGATGACGATGAAGAGTCGATGTCCAATTCTGGCCCGCAGCAGCGCGTGACGGATGACGCGCAGTACGAGGCGGCCTAGCCAGACGAAGAGCATGGATAAGCCTAAAACAGCTATGACGACAAAACGCGAAGTGGCTAGCTCGCGGCGAAAAAAAACCGTCGCGATGATGAGCATGGTGCCAGAGGCGCACGCCAGCACAATGCGGCCGAGTTCACTCCAGGCCCGCCGTGGCTTGGTCGAATAGAGTCCCGCGACGGCAAACAAGCCAATCCAGATAAGAATAAATAAGCTGGCACGCGAAATATAGGCCCCAAATGGTACGTTTTGCAAAACCGGACGCACCTCTGTCACAAAATGCGAAAAACGCAACGCGTAGGCACAGATAGCAGCTGCTAACAAGGCTAACCCATCGAGCGGAACGAGCAAGGCGGTGAAGGTAAGGTCAATTCGTTTGATGCGCATTCCATTCATTGTACAACAAAACCCGATAGGGTGTCGGGTTCTGTTGTGTCTAGGCCAGACGGTAAGCCGAATTTTGTCCCCGTAAGATCCTGCTTGCGCGTGATCACGAGTGATGACCATCTATCTTGCCCCGTAATTGCTTGCGGGGTCATGCGAGCTACCAGTTCCCGACTTTCATCGGGATGTTGCTCTTGCACCAGAGAGGGTTTACCACAACTCGGTGTTACCACCGAGCGAGAGGAGTAGCGCTAGGTTGCACCGATGTGACATCGTTGACCTTCACACCCCCTCACTTTTCACCTTTCATTCGTGAGAATGGTCCTTCGTCGCCGTTAGGCTTCTTAGGATAATGTGTTTCTCACGCATTAGTATTGTCTCTGTGGCACTTTCCCTAGGTTTATCCCGACGTAACCGTCGGGACTATATCCTGGCCGCCGTTAGCGGCTCTCATGATCCCGACGTAACGTCGGGAGGAGTTCGGACTTTCCTCCCCACCAGAGGCGGGGCGGTCATCTGTCTAACCCAAACGTTCAATAAAATAGCTTGAAACGTGGCTTTTGTCAAGCCAGAGGTAGGGTGTTATTCTGCACACTATACTAGTATGAAAAAATTTATCCTTGTTTTAGTTGGCCTGCTCATCCTGTTTGGTTTAGCTTGGTGGTTTTGGTCACTTGGCCGCATGCCTAAAGTTTCACCGACCAAGTTACTGTTGCGTGTGGAACGTGGCACAGTCCAGCTCAAGCGTGGTCCAGATGGAGCTTGGACTACAGCCAGTCGTGAGCAAGAAATCGCGACCGGTGACGTGGTACGGACCGGCCACGACAGCACAGCCAGCATCTCCGCTTTTGATTTTGGCGAGAGTCGCTTGAGCGCCAACACCGAGGTTACGATTCAAGCTGCGCGACACGAAATTGAGGATGGAGACTCATTTGTCGTACAGCTCTACTTGTCAAGCGGTCGTCTCTGGTCGCGTTTAGTGCGCTTATTTGACTTACACAGCTCTTTCTCGGTCAGATCAAACACAGTGGTCGCTACGGTGCGTGGCACGGCGTTTGACCTTCAGGCGGAGACTACAAGTACGATCCTGTTGGTGACAGACGCGGCTGTCGAGGTCTCTGTCGGCGCTGGCAACGCCGCGCAACAGAAGCTTCAGCCGCTCATCGTTAGTCAGGGTTCGACGGCCAGCTTTGATTTCAAGGGGAAGTTGCTAGCTTCTTCGCCGATTAGTTCGGCTGCTAAGCAGAGTGATTGGTTTACTCAAAACTCCACGCGGGATGAAACTTTTGTGCACCAAGCTAATGAGCGCGTGATAACGCGTTTGACCGAACTCAGGCCGGTCTCGCCCGACAGCGCGCTGGACGGTCTGACGCGTTGGTCTGAGCGTTGGCATCTGACGCTGCAACGCGATGAGGCGCCACAGCTGTTTGCGCTGTATACAGCTCGTCGACTGTTTGCCATCAAGCAGTTGATTGAGGGTGGTAAATCTGGACTCGGTTTTCAAGCCCTGTCAGCGCTGGAAGAAGAGATGAACGCACGGTTTAAAGGAGCAGAGGGCGCAAGCTATCGCCGGGCGACTATAGATGGACTTAAAGATGTGTTACGGCTGCTCGAAACGGTTGATCCATCTTCGCCAGTGTATCGCTTAAAACAACGCGTTGAGGATGTGCATGTGAAGTTGAACAGCGCGGCAATATCTGAAGCAGCGGGTGCGGCCAAACTAGCGTATGCGCGCCTCTTGGTCATTGAGACACAGGTGATTGTGGCTGAGCGTTTGTTGACTAAGGTGGATGCGGAACAGGTTAAAGAGATGTTGGATACGGCGCGTCAGGCTATCAGTAACGTGGAACGTGATGTTGACCATGTATCTAATCAGACTCCAGTTGATGATGTCGCGGCACTGCGTGTCAAGCTCTTTGTTATCAAAGCGCGCGAAGCAGCGGTGCGTGTTCGTCTCTCAAGCCTACTGCAGGCTTCGCAGGCGACAACAACGTTAGCTGTTCCGCCTACGGTCACGCCGACAAGCAGCGTGTTGTCTATGCCCGCGCTACTACCCAGCACAACGACGCCGAAGGTTCAAACTTCGACGGTAGATGTCATCAAACCTTCCACCCCGCCTGCTGCAACTCGTCCGTCGTCTCTCTCGCTGCAGAACTTGACTTTCATCGCGCAACCAAATCCCGCGCAAATTGGCGAGGCGGTGCGGCTCATGGTAACAGGACAGCGTAGCGACGGCAGCACCGTAGATGTCACAGCCTTGTCGCGGTTTGAATTGATTGGAGCTCTAGGGTCATTGAACGGCCCGACGTATGTTGCGCTTAAGCCCGGGAGTGTCACACTCAAGGCTACAGTTTTGGAACGCGGTGTTGTGTTGAGCGCGACGGTCAATGTGCAGGTTGTTACCAAGCCTGTGGTGCTCTCGTCGTTGGAAGTCAACGCCAGTGTTCATGCCATTGGTTTTGGTGGGCGCGTGCCCTTGAGTGCGCGGGCTATTTATTCCGACGGCAGCGTCAAGGATGTGACGCCAGCCATCAACTTTAACGTCTCTAGCCTAGAGACTGGGTCGGTCGTGGGCAACCTTTTTCAAGCCGGGCAAGCGCTCGCCACCGCGCGTATCACTGGCGCGTACACCGAAGGTGGTATTAATGTGACTGGGTCGACTGAGATATCAGTTGGATTGGAGCTAAGGTAGGATGTCTTAGGCAGTATGCTTTTATCTCGCGATTATAGTCGTCCTTTGATCGTAGCTTTAAGCGTGAGCGCCTTGGCCGCGCTAGGTTTTTTTGTGGGCGGATTCAACACCTGGAGCGCTCGTGTTTCAGACCGATTTTTTTTGCCTCGTAGCGTTGATGCGCGTATCGCGCTCATCGCCATCGATGATGCTTCGCTCGGGCAGATCGGCCGCTGGCCCTGGCCGCGGCGCGTGCATGCTGAACTTATTTCAAAACTCTCTGCCGCTGGAGCTAGCATTATCGGATATGATGTAAATTTTCCTGAGCCGTCTGATCCAGTCGACGATCAGGAGTTGGCAGCAGCCTTAAAGCTGGCTGGCAACGTTGTTTTGCCAGTTGAATTGGAATTGAATTTGAGCCGTGGCAGTCTCAGTTTCAAGCCTAAAACAGTCTTATCTCCCATCCCGGCCTTAAGCTCTGCGGCTGCAGCCACGGGCCACACCAATACACCGCCTGACGTAGATGGAGTTGTGCGTCGTATCCCTCTCGCAGTCTCTGCGCCCGATGGATCAAGTCTCAGAGCGTTTGTGGCTGAAAGCTTACGTCTCATGGGTCTTGATAGACGGCTGCATGAAGCTCCAGTCGACGCTCTGGGGCAATTGGTCATAAATTTTCCTAATCAACCTACGCGTGCCTTCCATACCTTCTCCGCCGCTGATGTTATCCGCGGCGCAGTCAATCTTACCTCGCTTAAAAACGCGATCGTATTGGTTGGCGCCACAGCTCCTGACCTGCACGACGCGCTCCTAGTTCCAACCTCGTACGGTCAACCCATGTCAGGTATTGAGATTCATGCTTCAAGTTTAGATACATTGCTGCAACGTCGCTGGCTCAAGCCAGTGCCAGCTACGGCTGTCGTAGGCTGGATCATGTTCCTCGGTCTTGGTCTCGGTTGTTTGCTGCCGCTTTTACGAGCGCGTTGGAGCGCGCCACTGGCCATCCTCTTATGGATTTTGACAGTCATGGGCGCGTTTTTTCTGTTTGATCGCGGCTGGATTATGGATCTCGTGTGGCCCACGTTGGTTATCATCTTTACTTACTCCGCTGTTACGCTCGAGCGCCGCATCACGGCCGATCGACAGCGACACCAACTTAAACAGATGCTCTCTCAATATGTGTCGGCCACAGTGGTGGAGGCTATTTTGAAAGACCCTACGCTGCTTAAGCTCGGTGGCGAGCGTCGGCGTATGAGCGTTTTATTTTCTGACATTAGAGGGTTCACCTCGATCTCCGAAGGGATGTCGCCAGAGAAGTTGGTATCTCTTCTCAACGTCTACCTCGGCCGTATGACAGACCTCGTGTTTGCGCATAACGGCGTACTCGATAAATATATCGGCGACGCGGTGATGGCGTTTTGGAACGCACCCCTCGATCAGCCCGAACACGCGAAGATGGCGGTCACGACGGCGCTTGACATGCGTGATGCACTGCTCGAAATGAATCGTGCGAAGGCGTTTAGCGATCCCTCGACTCAGCTCGGGATGAGTCTCGAACTCCACATCGGATTGGGCGTCAACACCGGCGACATGGTCGTTGGAAACGTCGGTGGCGAATCGCGCTTCGATTACACGGTGATCGGCGACAATGTGAATCTCGCGTCGCGGCTCGAAGGACTCACGAAGGAATACCACGTGGATGTTCTCGTCACCGAAGCTACGCAGCGCGAGCTCGTGGGCGCGATACTCACGCGTAAACTCGACAAAGTCGCGGTGAAAGGGAAAAATGAACCCATCATCATCTACGAAGCAATGGAACGGTTGACATCCGCAGGGGAGTCACAAAAAGCTCTCGCGCGGAAGTTTGAAGCTGCGCTTGAGGCATATTTCCGTCGTGATTTTCAAGATGCGGTGACGCAATGCGAGGCACTGCTCGTCGCATATCCGAATGACGGTCCAGCGATGACACTCTTTGAACGCGCGAAATATTTTATCAAAACTCCTCCGCCCGCGGATTGGGACGGGACGTGGGTGTATACGAAAAAGTGATTCGCGAATAGCGAATCATACTGAGGAGCTCGTAGGCGACGAAGAATCTCGCTCCTTGTTATCTTCCAAGCCCCACTCGTTCTCGTACAATTTTCATTTTTTTCTCCGCAAGATATTTTGCTGCGTCGCGTCCCGCGTCGAGAATCTTTGCGAGCTCCGCTGGATCATCTAGAAAATGATGCATTCGCTTTTGAATCGGCGCGAGCATCTCGATCACGACCTCTGCGAGCGCCTGTTTGAATTCCGCGTATCCCTTTCCGTCAAATTCTTTTTCGATTTCCTTCATCGTTTTTCCCGTCGCATGGTGGTAGATCGTTAGGAGGTTTGAGATTGCGGGACGCTTGATTTCGTCGTACGATATTTCAGAGCCGGAATCCGTTACGGCGCGTGCGATTTTTTTGCGAATCACATCCGGCGCGTCGGTCAATGCGATGTAATTATTCGGCGACGTTGCGCTTTTTGACATTTTCGCGTTTGGATCGTCGAGCGCCATGATGCGCGCACCCATTTTTTGCACGAGCGATTGCGGAACGACGAACGTCTCGCCGAATTTTGCGTTGAATCGCCGCGCGAGCGTCCTCGTGAGCTCAAGGTGTTGCAACTGGTCCTCGCCGACCGGCACGACCGTCGTGTCATAGAGCAAAATATCCGCGGCCATGAGCGCGGGATAGGTGAACAGACCCGCGCCCGCATTCTCACTCTGCTTTTTTGATTTGTTTTTGAACTGCGTCATGCGCTCAAGCTCCGCGATCTTCGTCATCGTTCCGAGAATCCATCCAAGCTCCGCATGTTCCGGCACTTCGCTTTGCACGAAAATGTGACAGCGCGCCGGATCAATGCCAACGGCGAGATAGGTCGCGGCCACGCTCAAGATATTTGCGCAAAGCGCTTTCGGATCTTGCGGCACCGTGATCGCATGCAAGTCCACGATGCAAAAAAGACAGCGATAGCGATGTTGGATTTCGGTCCATTGCTTTAACGCGCCGATGTAATTGCCGATGTGGAGATTATTCGTCGGCTGGACGCCAGAGAAAAGCAGGTCGGGCATAACGAAGAAAGGTTACAGATGACAGGTTACAGGTTACAGAAGAAAGTGAACAGAGCCGACATCTGTTCATTGATAGATATCGTGATCTCCAATGGTGTGAAGGACAGCTGTACCGGGTTCCGAATAATCAAAGACGATTCGCAATCGGTAATCAATGGAAAAAGCGTGGGATCCGCGCAGATGTCCTTTGAGTTTATGTACTTTTAAGCGTGCGTGATTCTTTGGATCCTCGAACGCTTCAATGGCCTCATGGGCCGCTTCTTTCATCTCTGGCGTCAGCGATTTGAATTGTCGAATAAAGGACGTTGTATATCCGACATGGAGTCGCTTCATGAGAGTTTTTTCAGGATTTTTCGCAGGTTACCATAGATGACTTTCCCTTCGCGCATTTCCTGTTGCGATCGAAGCACGACATTGATTGCCTCATCTTCCGCATAGCGTCGCAAGGCTCGGCGGACGAGGTCGGCTTTCGAAGCGGCATCGCCACGACGCACCGCGGTTGTTACGTATTCGTCGAGTTCAGTCGACAGTGGGACGGAGATAGTAGACATATGAAAATATCATATGAAATTATCATACATTTGTCAAATAAGTAGCAAGCAGCAGGTAGTAGGGGATAATTCCTCGCTACTTGCTGCTTTTTCGGGCTTTTTCTAATACTCGAGCAACATGCGGCGGCAGTTCAAGCCGGATCGCCTCATCAATGTCCCACCATTGAATGTTTGTGACTTCTTGTGGGTCGAGAGGCGTCGGCTTGCCTGATGCAATGCGAGCGGTGAAGACGACGGTCATCTTGAGCGGATCTTGATCAGTCCACATGTGACTGTCGAGATACTCGATGGAATCAATTTCTACGCCGATCTCTTCACGCACTTCGCGTGCAAGGTTATTTTCGAGAACATCTGCCGCGGGTCCGACGGATTCAAGCTTACCGGCAGGAAGCGACCAGAGGCCCGGGACGGTGTCTTCCTGTTGGCTTCGTTTGCCAAGAAGGACACGGCCCCGGGCATCACGGATCACGGCCGCTGTTGTGATGCGATAGGTTGGGAGCATATGGTAGGTGAGTAGGCAGTAAGGAATCCCTTGCTGCTTGCTACCTGCTATGTATCCACGTTCGATCTACACTTCCACAATCACGGGCAGAATCATTGGTCGGCGTTGTGTTTTATGGAACAAGAATTCTCCTAACTCGTCTCTGACTTTGTCTTTCAGATAGGTCGGATTAGCGCCCGAGCGCGGGTCATTGTCCTCTAACACGGCCGCGACTTTTCTGCGCGCTTGGCGTATGAGTTCGCCTTGATCTTTAAGATAAATAAAGCCACGCGAGATGAGGTCGGGTAGATTGAGGAGCCGCCCGGTCTGCGTGCTCACCACAGCAATCACGACGACTACGCCGTCTCCCGCCAGTTCCTGGCGATCACGCAACACAATGTGATTAGTATCCCCGACACCCAGACCGTCTACAAAGACGTACTCAGTCGCCACTTTCTTATTGGTTAGCTGTCCATTGCCGTCTCGATCAAACTCCATGATTTGACCATTATCTGCGATAAATATGCGTTCGTGTGGGAAGCCTGCTTTTTCGGCGGCTGTGGCATGTTCGCATAAGAAGGAATAATGTCCCTCTATAGGAATGAGATATTTTGGTTTAACCATCTGATGCATCTCTATCAAATCCTCTTGCTTGGCGTGTCCGCCAGCATGTATATCCATCATTTTATAGTGGATGACATTCGCGCCTTCGCGATACAGCGTATCTTTGACACGCTGCACCGATCTTTCATTGCCCGGAACCACTGAGGAAGAAAATACGACTGTGTCGCCAGGTTCAATCTCGACAAATGGATGCTCGCGATTGGCGATACGCATAAGCGCGGCACGTTCCTCGCCTTGTGCGCCGGTGCAGATAATAGCCACGCGTTCACGCGGATGTTTTTGGAGTTCTTTAGTCTCGATCAGCGTGCCTTTTTGTATTTTCATATAGCCTAGTTCTTGAGCAATCGCGACGTTGGATTTCATTGAGAAGCCTTCAACCGCCACCTTGCGACCTTGGCGTTCGCAAGCATTTATAATCTGCTGGATGCGTGAAATCATCGAAGCGAAGGTTCCGATAATGACTTTGCCCTTGGCATTAGCGATGATTTCGTCAATGTTGTGTTGGATGTCAATTTCGGCTATCTGCCGTCCGGGCTGAGACGCGTTTGTAGAGTCAATCATCAGCGCTAATACGTTGCGCGCGCCGAGGGCTTTAATCTTGTCGGTTTCTTGAATGGATTGCGCACCGGCTGTTGTCTCCAATTTGAAGTCGCCCGTGTGCACGACCAGGCCGCATGGAGTATGAACAATCACGCCCATGGAATTGAGCATCGAGTGGGCTACGCCGAACAATTCAACTTTAAACACGCCCAATTGGAAAATATCGCTGGTCTTTATGACGTGGATATTGAGCGGTGGTTTATCGCGGTGGTCATCCTGTCGTTTTTTGATGATGGCGCAGGTTAGATCAGTCGAGAACAGTGGGGGATTACCGAGTTGTGTCATGAGATGAGGAATGCCGCCGATGTGGTCGTAATGAGCATGAGTGATGATGACGCCGCGAATATTTTTTTCTTTGCCCTTGAGGCATGAGACGTTGGGAATGATGTAATCCACGCCTGGCATGTCTTCATCCGGAAATTGTAAGCCCATGTCAATCAAGAGGATGTCGTGTCCATATTCGAGCATGGTCATGTTGCGGCCCACCTCTTCGTTGCCGCCCAAGACTATGATACGCAGGCGTTCATCAGATTGGAGCGTGTCTTTGTCCGTTCCTGTTTTGTAGACCGGCACATTTTTATACGTATGCATGCGCGGGGCATGCTCAAACGCGCCACCCATGCGTCCACGCTTGCGTCGTCTCGACTGTTGTCGGGGCTGTTCTTCACGTCGCAAACCTTCTTTAAGCGATAAATTGAGGGGCGACTTTTTGGCGTTTTTGGTCACCGCCTTGTCGATCAGCGTCTTTGCGCCTTGCGTCTGAGTAGAGAAAGATCTACGGCCACGGCGACGTCTTTTACCGCCACCTTGATGCATGCCTGGTGCAGGAGGATTGTTACTGGGATTGAAATTCAAACCAGTGCCTGGAGTCGTAGATCCGGTGTTTGGTGAAATATCTAAAAATGCCATAAACTAAATTTTCTTAACTTTTCTCGCCCGCATGAGCGAGATCAGTCGCCTGATTAGGCGACATGAATAAATTATTGTTTGAGATATCTTCCTTAAGTATACTAGTGGAAGATATTTCACGACCATCGGAATAGGCTTGGGGCTGAGCCGATCGACGATGGGAGTGAATTAAATCAAGCACAAGAATAACAGATAGTTTGCGCGATGTCAATCGTAAACGGTGAATAAGTCTTAAAAAGCTCTAAATTTGAAGCTTTTCTCGACACTATACAAGTCTACTAATACTTGAACTCATAGTGATTTACTGTTCATTTTCTTCTGAGGTGAGCGAAAACTTCATACCCTTTCCCTGCCCGTCATCCCGAGACTCCTGTCATCCCGAGGAGTCACCGACGAGGGATCTCATGACGCGCCAATGGGATCCTTCCTTCTCGAGGACTCATGGTCAGGATGACGCAGGGGAGGAAACTCGTTATGGGTTCCTTAATTTAAAGTATAGCATACACGTCGATCAAGCGAACATTATCGCGGCAGGTGCGGTTGTTTAGATTCGTGTGCTATACTCATGCAATGTTTAGTGCATGCTCGTTCTCCACGCTCTATGTTGAAACAACATAAAGGTTTTACGCTCATTGAACTTTTAGTGGTCATTGCCATCATTGGATTTTTAGCGACTTTGGCCGTCGTGTCTTTCGGTAAGGTACGCGCAAGCGCCAGAGATGTAAAAAAACAGGCGGATTTTAAGCACATCAGCACCGCTTTATATCGATATTTAGACCTCAAAGGTCGCATGCCGAATAATTATAACCCTGCTGGTGTATGTGAGGGATCAGCAGATTATGTTAAGAGCATGCAGGAACTGGTTGATGCTGAGTTATTGCCAGCCATTCCTAAAAGTCCAGGACCAGGAGGCTCAGAATATTGTTTCTACAATTATGGGCCAGGTACCATTCCAGGTAGCATTGGAGTGCTGCTACGAACTTCCTTGGAAGTCGCGCCTGACACGATAACAGGCCTCCCTCCATCATGTCGTCCGTGGGCGGCGGGCACCAATTGGTGCGATCAAAAAGCTAGTAAAGAGTTTTGCATCTGTAATACTTATTAATCTCCATAACTCACGTATAAACAATACTCACTACATTGAGTCATGGTGGGTAGAGGCGTCCGCGTTCATCTTGACCCAGAGTGTTAAGCTAGGCATGATCGGTATGTAATTTTAATATATGGGCGAGTGGCGGAACTGGTAGACGCACTAGCTTCAGGAGCTAGCGGTCGAAAGACCATGAGAGTTCGAGTCTCTCCCCGCCCATACAAAAATCCTCTTAGTATTTTAAGAGGATTTTTGTATGGAATTATGCAACTCTGCTCGAACATTTTTTGAACGGAACTGACCGCCTTCGCTTCGCTCGTGGGAGGCCAGAATTTTTTCTCCGCTAATCAATCTTTTAATCGTTCGGATGGGGTTGCTCCAAATACAAGCTTTGTCGCTCGTTTCGCTTTGCGTTCAAAAATAAAGACAGCAAATTCGCCTGGGGAAGCAAAGTTTGATTGTGTCGCCATCAGAAACCTATTTTTTCCTTTGGGTTTTAACAGAGTTCCGTCTTTCACTGGCGAATTTGCCTGTGGTCCGAAAGCGACAAGGTTGGTATCAATACCGACAACTATCGTGTCGCCCCATCGCGAACGATATGCTCCCTCAAATTTCTCTTGATTGGGAATTTTCTTGCCCTCTCCGTACTTACTTTTTTCGTCAATAAATTTGTAAATCGTCTCGAAAATTCCGCTGTTGATTGAACCGCAAGAACTATGATTGGTATTGGTTAATGTAATTACTCCAATATCGTTTTCGGTATCAAGAGAAATTTGAGTTATGAATCCAGCAAATCCGCCGCCATGTCCCACAATTTTTCGCTTCCCCATTTTGTAAATACCAAATCCGAGCCCGTATGATTCGTTTTCTTCGCCAGTGGCCCAATATTCCCTCATCATTTCTTTTTTTGATTCTTTGCCGACCAAAATATTGGCCTCTTTTCGTTTAAGGGACATGGCGGCGAGATATTTTGTGAGGTCTAAAACATTGGAAAGAAAGCCAGTGGCGGGAGCGTATGCTCTTGTTTCAGCATGAGGAAACGCCTCGCGTTCTTTGTTTGGAATTGGGCGAGAGTAGCCCTTGGCGAGCCAATCATCGTTTTCCTTGCTGTAATCTGAAGCGGTTCGCTCCATACCGATTTTTTTAATGATGTGCTTAGTTACATACTCATCATAATCAAGGCCACTGGCTTTCTTGATAACTTTACCAAGCAAGGCGAAACCAAAATTGGAATACTTGAAGTGTGTCAGATTTTCAAAAACAACACTTTTGTTGGAAATTGATTTTTTTAATCCCGCAAGATCAGGAAACTTGTCATTTTCCCAATGCGGCGTGTTGCCATCTCTGGACATGCCTCCGGTGTGAGAGAGCACTTGGCGGATTGTGATATTGCTTGAGTCCGAATCTTTTGTTTGCGCCTTGAACCACGGCAGATATTTTTCTACCTTGTCATCAAGGTTGATTTTTCCTTGCTCAACCAATTGCATGATGGCAACCGCCGTAAAGGTTTTGGAAATCGAAGCAATCCGAAAACAAGTTTTCGGAGTTATCTCAACCCTTGATTCTATATCCGCGTATCCAAAACCTTTTTGATAGACAAGTTTTCCGTTATGGACAATACCAACAGCAAGGCCTGAAATCCGGTCATATTGAATTTTCCAAGGCAACCAAGCGTCAAGAATTTTGGTCGCGTATTTAATTGATTTTGTATAATCTTTTTCCATAGTTTTATCCGATTAAATCATCAACGCTCACCTCAAGAGCTTTCGCAACTTTTTTGAGCGTCTCCAAAGTCAGGTTTTGGTTTTCTCCCGATTCCATTTTAATAAGCGTGTTATTGGCGATATCCGCCAATCTCGCCAATTTCTCTTGCGACAGCCCTTTGGCCTTACGTAATCGTTCTATGTTTTTGGCTAAATTTTGGTTGTTTGACATGCTATCAGCAAAGTATGTTTATTAAAATATCCACTTCTCTGTTGATATTATGATGTTACCCCAAAATTTGGGATTTTTCAAATGTATGGCGGCGAAAAAATTTTGGTCAGTTTCCATCAAAATATTTTCGCGCTAAGTTTAGAATATCCCATACAAAAATCCTCTCAGTATTTTAAGAGGATTTTTGTATGGGCGTGCCTGGACTCGAACCAGGGACCTTCACATTATCAGTGTGACGCTCTAACCAGCTGAGCTACACGCCCATGGTTTTGATCTAGTTTGAACGAGGATAGCTTATCTCATCATAAACCGCTTCGCAAGAGAGTGTGGGATCGGGAGAGCGACGTAATTGTGACTCATTGAAATAATTCCTTGTGTAGTTTTCGCTTCACATCTACGCCTCTGTCTGCGAGCATCTTAGCAACCATATTCATCAATGCTCGCGGCCCGCACATAAAAAATTCTGTATCTTCGATATTTTTCAAATATAGTTGACAAGCATCGTCGTCGATGCGTCGACAAACACCATCCCAATCGATGGGTGTTTCTCGAGTGACGAAAAAAATAGGCTGAAATTGAGGATGTTGTTGGGCCAGGCTGCGTAATTCAGCTTCAAATGCAGTCTCTGCTTGTGTACGATTAGAGTAGAACAAAACGATTGTGCGTGGATCTTTTTTTGCGATGAGTTCCCGCAGCATGCTGCGTAGTGGCGAGATGCCGATGCCACCCGCAAACATCACGATGCGTTCGCTTCCCTGTTTGAGCGTAAAAGCACCAAACGGCCCGTGAATACCGACCAGGCAGCCGCTCACTAGATTGTGTAGCTGTCGCGTGAAGCTGCCAGATACTTTGATAGCAATTTCAAATTCATGCGTAGATTCAACTGGCGCCGTGGCGATGGAAAAGGCGGCTCGGCCGGCTAACGATCCATCCTGGTTGGTGAGATATAACATTACCCACTGCCCGGCAGCGAAGGCAAACATCGGCTCACTATCGGCCGGTTCAAGCTCGAGCAAAAAAAGATTGTGCCCAAGGGGCACATTTTTGGTGATGCGGAACGATCTCAGACTGGGAGCCATAGCAGCCACGAAAGTTTAGAGCAGTCTCAATCAAGTTTGTATCCCTAGAGTGGAATTTCCGTCCCATCATCCTCGTAAAGCTTGATCGCGAAGACCGGACAGGAGCGCGCGGCTTCGATAATCGTCTCGCGTACGTCCATCTCCGATGTCGCATCAGAGATGGTGACATCGTTCATGAGGCCAATTTTTGACTTCTCTTTTGACTCGTTCAGAATGTAGGCCTTGCCTTCCTGGTTCAATCCAAACGTCTTCGCGGCGATTACAACACACGATGCCGCGCCGATGCAAACTTCTTGGTCTACGATGATTTTCATACAAAAATTGTACCCAATATTGTATCTTTCCGCAATGCTTCGACGTTCTGCTTGTATTGCCGCCAAAAGAGAGGGTGGTGGATGATGCGTGCGTGATGAAACCAGCTCCGTACGATGCGTGGAGGCGCTTGATGATGTGCAATCTCGTGGCAGATGACACGGAGAATCGCGTCGAGCTTTCGCGGCTTCATCGTGCGCGGCGTGTAGAGATCAACGGTGATGGTCTTTGATCCGATTTTCGTATACCCAAGCGCAAAGGATCGAAGTTTGCCTCGACCACGCACGCGGCGACGCAATGGCTTCAATTCAAATCCCTCCATCCCGAGTACGAGACATGAGCGACGAAAGAGATATTCGACGTGCGCTTCGTGACGAGGATCAATGAGGTCGGGCATGATTTGAAAGAAAATCTTCGTATTCAATGGCGGCGAGCCTCAAAATTCCGCGCAACGTTCCATGTGCAAGTTCTTTGTGTAACGGCACGACCGTCACTCTCGTTCCCGCGCCAATCCGTCTTTTTAATTTTATATGACTGCCTTTTTGGCTCACAACAACACATCCGTACATCCGCACGAGCATGCGAACGACATCCTTCCCGGAGAAGGCTGTCGGCATACCTCGTTAGGTTTGAGCTTCAAGGATTGTCAGAAGAGGCGCTTCTCGCGCGAGTTCTTTCTTCACCCCCGGCGTTTCCTCAAGATATAGCTCAACGGCTTCTTGAAGATTTTTTTGCGCTTCCGCAATCGTACGCCCCTGGCTCACCACGCCGAGTTCAATCGCGTGCGCGACAAACCACTTTCCTTCCTTGGTAATACTCGCAGTGAATTTGTAGGTCATATCTCAAATCAATTTTAGCATTCTTGCGTTGAAAAACTAAAGAGCGACATCTTTGACACATCGAGAAATTTTTGGCAGCGGTAGATATACGGGCCAGCGGCTTGGTGCTGATCCAGATCTGGTAATCTTGGGGGCATGACGGATCGCACTAAACTGTTGGCAGGCCACGTCGTTCGCGCAGGAAGTTGATTACTTCATATGGCGGCAGGCCACGTCGTTCGCGAACGACGTGGCAGGGGCGGTAGGAATCTAACCTACGGCGCTGGTTTTGGAGACCAGTGTCCTACCATTGAACGACGCCCCCACAATGCACATCTGATCGTGAACCGTGCAGGGATCGTAACAAACACGAGTAGGTTGGGCAACGGTCAGACACCTGTATAACAGCGCCACGATATTTATTCCCCGTACACCTTCGCATGCTTTCCAATATCGAGCATCAACACGAGAGTGTATCTATTACGCTCTTCACAAACGACCCGAATACTCCCTGTGACAGAGAAGGCACGTTTTCCGTCCATTACTCCAATCAACTGGTGATTCTTTAATGAAAAATCAAATGGGTTCTTTTCAAACTTCCGAATTGCCTCTTGCGCTTTACTCTGTAATTTTAATGGAAGCCGCTCGAAGCTTCATGTGAAGTTTTTATGATATTCGATGATCATCGCTTAAAACGATTAAGATATCGAATCGCCGCCTCACCCTCCAACGGCGGGCTGACGTTGATCCCTCGTTTGGCTTCATCGGACGCGCGAAGAATTTTCTGCTCTTGTTCGATCGTGAGGCCATTTTCGGTAAGCGCTCGGAACGGAATCCCTTGGCGCGCAATGACCTGACGCAAAAACATCTTTACGGCCGAACTCATGTCAATTCCAAGCTTATCAAACACTTTTTTGCTCGATCGTTTTGTGCGTTCATCAACGCGTAATTGGATGGTGGTCATCATAAAATGAGTATACGACAAACGTCATGACATTGTCAATACAGCGTATTTGCGAAAATCTTTCGCGTTCCGCGTCACGAGCGGCGTGTGTCACGAGCGCCGTCGCCGCGATCGCGGCATCGGGAAGCTTCATTTTGAATAAACTACCCCGCAGCAGAGCTGCATGGTATCGAATCCCTTTTCGTCATTGCGAGGACACCGCCCTTCTCGAAGGGCGGGGGACGTGGCAATCTTTTGAGGAAGATTCTGAAATTTGAAAGATTGCTTCGTCGTTGCTACTCCTCGCAATGACAGATTCTGACGCAGCAGAGCTGCGGGGTATTGACCATAAGAGAGAATAAACCAATGCCTTCATACCAGCTCTTTGGAAGAACGATGGGAGTTATGCTCACGGGACCGCGATCTTCTCGCGCATGTCCCCGTATTTTGGTCGCTGTTGCCATAAAACAATGCTATCGCACGACGCGACAGGATCCAAATCTTGTTATCCTCTTTGACAAATCAAGAAATTTTTGGCAGCGGTATATATACGGGCCGGTGGCTTGGAGCTGACTTGGGCTTGGTATCCCAGGATCAAGGGGTTCAATTCCCCTCGCCGGCTCGTAAACCATACACGTAAACCATAGAAGAATTTGACGGGGCCTAAATATTCAGTTATGATTATTTTGGATACCAAGCCCGGAAGTAGCTCCGAGTTGATCAAAACAAAAATCCCCGCCGAACCGCGGGGTTTTTGTTTTGCTATGATCTCCATCAAACGAAAAAGTACCCGACACGCGAGAGAGAGGAGATGCTCTTTCGCCTGTCTGCGGCTCGACTGTCTTCGACGCTGAGCTCAGACGAAGCGAGATCGCCGAAGTCCGAAGGCAGGTGCGTGTGTGGGTGCGATGTAACGAAAGAGAAGGATCGCAGGTACTCGCGATTACTTCGCCATCATGAGCAGGTGGGGCGGAATCGCTTCGCAGGGCACGGCTGCGAGAGCCGGTCCGCCATTATATCCGCCTCCTCAGTGATATGCGAAGCAGAGGCCAGTGCGGACATCCTTGACGTATTGGATACGATTCACAAGCAGGTTGACGTTTTTCTGCGACCCGAGTCTTTTCACTCCTTCTTTTTGGTTTTGGAATGTGCGATCGAGCCGATCGCAACGAGCGATAGGAGCTAGACGTTTTGACCAAGTGCACTATTGCAGAAATATCATATCTCATCAAGCATCGCAACGCCAAAAGGCCTGTTTTTAGGCCTTTTCTACTGAATTCCTGCTTTTGTAGGATTGAGAACACCCCCTCCTTCCGTTAAACAAGGAGGGAGCAGGGGGTGGTCAAATCAACGCCGCGACGAGGAGAAGCGCCACGATGTTCAGAATTTTAATCATTGGGTTGATTGCGGGGCCGGCTGTGTCTTTATACGGATCGCCGACTGTGTCGCCCGTGACAGCCGCTTGATGCGCGAAAGATTTTTTGCCGCCAAAGTGGCCGGCCTCAATATACTTCTTTGCGTTATCCCACGCGCCGCCGCCATTCGTCATCGAGATCGCGACAAAGAGTCCGGTCACGATCGAGCCGATGAGCAGCCCGCCGAGCGCGACTGGGCCGAGCCAAAATCCGATCACGATTGGCGCGAGGACTGGCAAGAGCGCGGGCACGATCATCTGTCGGATTGCGGCCTTTGTCACAATGTCAACGGTCGCTGCGTAATCCGGCTTGGTCGTGCCTTCCATGATGCCTTTAATCTCGCGGAATTGACGGCGCACTTCTTCAACGACCGCGCCAGCCGTCTTCCCCACCGCTTCCATCGCGTATGCGCCAAAGAGATACGGGAGCAATCCGCCGATGAAGAGTCCTGCGATGAGTTTTGGATCTTCAAGCGAAAAATTGAGATGCGTCCCGCGTTCAACGAATTCTTGTGTGTATGAAGCAAACAGAACCAGCGATGCGAGTCCAGCGGATGCGATCGCGTATCCTTTGGTAACGGCCTTTGTGGTGTTGCCAACCGCGTCAAGCGGATCCGTGACCTCGCGCACACTCTCCGGAAGTCCGGCCATTTCCGCGATTCCACCTGCGTTGTCCGTGATGGGGCCATACGCATCGATCGCAACAATGATCCCGGCAAGCGAGAGCATGCTCATTGCGGCAATGGCGATGCCATAGAGACCAGCCGCGTTGTGCGCCATAAGCATTGCGGTCGCAATCACAGTCACGGGCGCGGCCGTGGACTTCATGCTCATCGCAAGGCCCGCGATCACATTCGTGCCATGACCGGTTTCAGATGCCTTGGCGATTTTTTGCACCGGCGAATATTTCGTTGACGTGTAATATTCTGTGATCCAAACCATAAGCGCAGTCACGACAAGTCCGATCAGCGCGGATTTTGTGATTGCACCGGCTGAGACGACACTCCCTTCAGGAAAAAATTTCACGGCCGCATACCAGAACGAGCATGCGGCGAGAACACCGGCCACGATCAATCCTTTGTACAGCGCGCCCATGATATTTTTCGATGGACCAAGTTTGATGAAGAACGTGCCGACGATCGAAGTCACGATCGAGATACCGCCGAGAACGAGCGGGAAAAGAATGACGGACTCATTGCCCGGGAACAGAAGTCCTCCCAGGATCATAGTCGCGATGGCCGTCACGGCATACGTCTCAAACAGATCCGCGGCCATGCCCGCGCAATCGCCGACGTTATCGCCGACGTTATCCGCGATGACGGCCGGGTTACGCGGATCATCTTCTGGAATCCCAGCTTCCACTTTGCCAACGAGGTCTGCTCCAACGTCCGCAGCTTTTGTGAAGATGCCGCCTCCAAGTCGCGCGAAGACGGAGATGAGCGAACCGCCGAAGCCGAGACCAATGAGTGCCTTCAGATCATGCGTCCAGGCGTAAAATCCCGCGACACCAAGGAGGCCAAAGCCGACGACAAAGAGGCCAGTGACAGTTCCGCCTTTCATCGCGACTTCGAGCGCTTCTTTCATTCCCTTTTTCGCGGCTTCGGTCGTGCGCACGTTTGCACGCACAGAAACGGACATGCCGATGTACCCCGCAAGCGAAGAGAGAATCGCGCCAATCGCGAAGCCGAGCGCCATGTTCCGTCCAAGTAGCCACCAGAGGATGAGGAAGATCACGACGCCGATCATTCCGATCGTCCGATACTGGCGTTTCATATATGCTTCTGCACCTTCTTGGATCGCTTTCGCGATCTCAACCATCTTCCCTTCGCCAGCTGGCTGGCGAAGAATCCACTTGACGAGAAACGCGCCCCACGCGAGCGCAAGCAGAGCTGCACCAAGGGCAAATTGAAGGGATAGAGACATATGCGACAAAGTTTAAAGTCTGTAAAGTCTATCAGGTCTATCAAGTCTGTAAAGTCACAAGTCTATCGAGTCGAGTTCAGGTGTTTGATAAAACCTGAAATGAGTTTTGAGGTTTCTTCCGCAAGCGCGTGAAGGTGCGTAACATGGATCGGACTTCGCCACAGGATCCTTTTGCGATAAAGAGAAAATGACTGAATTCTTTGTCTCCTTTGCGTTCGTATCCTTCCGCGATGTTATTCATCACGGAAACGACAGCGCGCTCAATTTGATCACGAAAACTATAATCTCGTACTTCTTTGAAAGAAGCGTGCGTGTCGATAGCTAGTTTTTTTGCGTTTTGCCATGCCTGAATTTCTTCAAATCTTTCAATCGTCATAAAGTTTTTGACTTGACGGATTTTTCGACTTTAGACTCTCCGCATACTTCTCCATGCAGTCGCGGAGCGCGACGTCGATCGGACGCATGTGAATGCCGAGCTCCGGCAGGCGCGTGTTTTGCATGAGGTTGTTCGATCTTACCTTGGTTGCGAGACCTTGCGTGACTAGATCATCTTCCGTAATCCACTCGTTCGTATGCGTAGGATCGACCAGCTCCTCGTAGAGTCGGATGAGATCGCGATGACGCATAGCACCAGCATTCACAGCATGGAAGATACCCGTACCACGCTTCTCGATTATGCCTTTTACAGCTCCGAGCAGATCATTTATTACGGTGACAGAGTTCTCCACGTCAATGATTTTTTTATACTTTACAAGTTTATCGATCAGATTATGCGGGTTCGGTTCGGAGTCAATGGGCATGCGCAAACGCACGAGCGCGACCTTTGGCAGTTGCGTCAGACAGAGGTCAGACGCGTACTTTGATCGAGTGTACGTCGCAGAGGGATTGGCGTGATCCTCCTCCCGCCAGCCGCGCGGATCAGGCGAGGGGCCATAAAATATGCATCCGGATGCAAGCTGAGTCAGATGTATGTCTCGCTCAGCGCAGGCCTCAGCTAAGATGAGCGGCCCCACGACATTCGAGCGAAAGGTTGGTAATTGATTGGTCTCGCACCAATCAACGTTTGGTGCACCCGTTTTTCCGGCGCAGTTTAAAACCGCGTCTGGTTCATACTCAGACAACGCCGCACGAACTTCAATTGGATCCGCAATATCTGCGTAAGTTAAATACGCTCCCTCCAGCGCCTGTAAAAATTTTTTTCCCAAGTAGCCTGAGCCGAAAATGAGGATTTTCATGCGGGCTACAAACCCTTTGCTTTAGTGGCAATTTCGATACGAAGTTTCTCAAGCTTTTGTCGATCTTGGCCGTGCATGCTTACGCCGTGTTTGATGGTAGCATCGACAGCTTCGTCTACATTGCGGCCTTTCATTAGGGCATTGCAATCATATCCAAAATCTCGACAGGCGATAACTTTGAGTGCTGGTTTGTCTCCAAACATATAGCCAAAGCATGCCAGAAGACTGCGTCTATGGCAAGCGGCGTGCGTGTCGTATGTGTCATGTGACTATCATTTCCACTCATACGTATCAAAAGCCCAGGCGGTCAGCGCTTGCACGTCTTGAAAACGCGAAAAATGGTTAGCGTTGCCCAGCTCGACCACGACGACCGCTTGGCCGTTAGCATGGCGCGTCACTTGCGCCATGCAGAAACCGGCTTCTGGTAGCGATCCAGTCTTGGCCGCTACAATGTGATATGGTTTTTGGTGCAGATAGGAAGCTAGCAACAAATTGGTCGCCTTAAGCGTAAATGTGCGGCCACTCTTTAGTCCATGTAGCGTAAACTCTGACGCTTGCATGCTATCTATAATTTTAGGATAGTTGGAGGCGAATGAAAGGAGCGCGGCTACGTCAGCCGCACTGGCGCGGTTTCGTGTATCAACGCCAGATGGCTCAACCAAGATGGGTGTGCGCAATCCCAGTTGTTGCACTTTGGCGTTCATGGCAGCCACGAAACGTTCTTTACCAAGACTTATTCTGGCCAGTGCATTGGCTGACGTGTTGACTGAACCGACGAGCATGGAGGTCAAAACCTCGTCCAGTGTAAACGTTTCATCTGGTGGGAAGACAGTTTTACTCTCGCGATCAAAATCCTCTTCGGTCAGCGTAAGCGTGCGTTTCAGATCTGGTTTAAGATCCAGAAAAACCATAGCTGTGACTAATTTTGTCAAACTTGCGATAGGCAGGATGCGATGCGGGTCTTTAGCAAAGAGGACTTTTCCGCTAGCCACATCAGCTACAAAGGCAGATGGCGCGTTGATCTTGAGGCCAGCACTTTCTACGCGGCGTTTCACTGGTTGACGCTGTCTTGGAAGTATTTTGGCGACTGGCAAGGTATGCGTAAATAGTTCAAGTGGCGTTTGAGAATAGAGTTGAGGTTCAGTCGGGAAGGTCTGAGGTGTTAACATGGCATATGCGGCCAGCGCGCCAATGAATGAGGCAAGCATAAGTTTTTAAACTTTTTGTTCCAGCTGCTTTAACACCTCTGTTACGGAGGCATGTCCGCGGAGCGTGATATAGTCTGGCAAGGCCTCGACACTGGGCAGTCCCAGATGATTCAAAAATTGAAAGGTTACAGCATAGGTTGGTTGACCTAAACGCGCTTCTGCTGGCTGTTCGACTAAGCCGCGCAACATTAAATTACGTAAAATTAGGGCTGATTGCACTCCACGTATCTGCTCCAGTTCAGGTCTAGTCAGGGGGCCGCAATAGGCCAGAATTGACAGTGCCTCGAGCGCGGCGCGGGTAAGTTCGCCGTGCGTTTCTGCGCGCACGACTAAAGCCACTGTTGCCGCTGCTTCAGGTCGAGTTACCAACTCGATCTCTTGGTCATGTTGTTGCAACATGATTCCGCTCCGTGTTGCATCCAGGCGTTCGCGTAAAATGGTTAAGGTTTCACGCACCATGTTAGGTTCAGAGTGTGTAACTTCGGCCAAGTATTTGATGCGTATAGGACGCGCCGCGGCAAATAGGATGGCCTCGATGAGCGCGTCAGGTTGCATAAATAAAGGAGTGGTCCAGCGGGTCACGCGTAGTCAGCGCGTCAGGCGTACATTCGATCGAGATAGCTTGAAACAAGTGTGGCTGCGAGGCACGAATAAAACGTTGCTTTACAAGTTCAAGCAGCGCTAAAAAACTAACTACTGTTTCAGCTTTAGACGTGCGTCGTCCTATAAAGGCGGAAAAAGTTGTGCGTGTGAGTTGCTTAACATGCTCAAGCAAGGCGCTAATTTTTTCTTGAATCGTCATAGTTCGTTCTATGCTTCCGTGAGATAAAGCTATCGCCGGTTCAAGTCGCGCTAGGCTGTGTCGCATAGACTCGGCTAAAGCAGCCACGGTGATCCCTGGCGGTGGAGCAAAGTTGAGCTTGGTCTGATGCCGAGCTGGGTGCGGCTCACGCGGAAAGGATAGATAGGTTGCGTGCCACAGAGCCTGGATTTTTTTAGAGGCTGTGACAAATGAGCGATACCGTCGGAGTTGTTCAGCTAAATTTTGCCCGTCTTCCAAATCAGCTTCGTCTAATGACGGCAGCAACAGGCGTGATTTGAGAAACAAAAGTTTAGCTGCCAGCACCAAAAAATCAGCCACTTCTTCGAGCGGCATCTGGGGTTGACTGTGGAGATAGTGTAAAAATTGGTCGGCCACGCTGGCTAAAGAAATGGTCGAAATATCTAGCTCGTTTTTTTCCACCAGCTGTAACAATAGGTCGAGTGGACCTTCAAAACGTTCAACTAGAAAGGTGACTGACATTGGATAGGGGGGAGCTTAGCGGCGCACTCTTGGTCCACCACCGCCTCCTACAGGCCGGCTGGTCGTGGCTACGCGGGGCGGCGGATTTGAGTCTGCCTTGGGTTGGAGCTTGGCTGGTGGAGGAGTTGCAGGCACCACTAAAGACGCTGTTTGTTTGAAACTTGCATCGATAGAAGTGGCAGTGTGAGTGACGAGTAGCGGCGCTAGTCGTTGGGCGGCATCTGAATTGCTTTTACTGATAGTCTGGAGGACGTGATCGCGTTCTTGCATCAACCCCATTCGTTCCGCGATGCGTGCTATCTCCAGTTGTATCCCTAATTCGCTGCCGCTGAATTCATCCACTCTGGGAAGTAGCTGCTTGTATCCAATCGGGTCTTTTAAAATTTCATATGCTGTGGCCAAAGTTGCAACATCGCGGATATTTTTTAGTTGATAAGGCGACAGTGTTTTAACGGCGGCTGAGAGTTCGCGCGCGCCGTCTGCGTTTCGATTTAATTCAAACATTAGTACGAGACCCAAAAACCATCGGCTTTCACCCACCTCTTGGTCAAATTCTGCGGCTTGGCGGAATAGCTCGTAGGCTGCTTGCTTTTTGTCGTGTTCCAGATAAAAACGTCCCAGACCAAAGTAAAGTTGTTGACGTTTGGGACTGGTTTTGATCGCGGCCAGATATTCTTGTTCAGCGGTAGAGATATCTTGCGGCATGGTAGTTACAAAAGAATGTAGCAAGTTAGCGTAGATAAAATGCGGATGGGTATTGCGTGGATGTTCCGAGAGATGTCGCAGCGTGATGTCCTTGCTGAGTTGATACCAGTCTTTCCATTCAGGCAGCTGATCCAGCTTACCATTTTGGAGCAGGGCGATTAGATTACGTGAATTCAGAAATGTTTGCTCATCCGTATACGGTGTTGGGAAGGAGGCGGCTCGTTTGGTTAAGGCAAAAGCTTCACGATATAAACCGGCGGAGAAATAATTATTCGCCGCAATGGCGTTATATGAAGCCCGGGCCGGCAAAACAGATGTGCGCCAAATGATCAGAAAAAATAGGGCGTAAAGCCCAGCCAGGGCTGTCCATGGAACTGCTCGTAACTGGACGGCTGTGGTACTTGGGGTGGTGGCGGCTAGCTTGTGTGCAGACGTGCCGTCTTCTGCGCGTGGCTGCATAAAGTCTGAAGTCGTGGCACGGATGATTAACGCATACATAAAAAAGCTCATGCTAAATCCAGCCGGCTGGTCAAACACAAAGATATTTTGAACAAAGTACGCTATGGGCAAGGCGCAGAAGATGCTGGCTATCTCTGGATCAATCCATTTTTTTCGATAGGCGCGATACACGCTATAAAATAATGTTCCAAAGATGCTAAAAAATGTCACGCTACCAATAATGCCGGTCATTGAGAGCGCGTCGAGAACCGTGTTATGCGCACGATCGAACCACGTCTCATAATAACCGTAACGTAAGGATTCCGGATGATACTTTTCGTTAAACAAGATGTGGAAATTATCAAATCCCCAGCCTGTTAAGGGGCGCTCAAGAAAGCCTTGCCAGGCAATATCCCAAGCAATCAGGCGAGTTTTTGTGGTCCCTTTAATATCTGTTAGGCGATAGAGCCCGCTACCTCGAATCAAGGCAGTATCTCTAAAGGTAAACATCAGGCCATAGGCTATAAACAGCAAAGCCGCGAAGCTCAAGACCACGAACTTGGTTTTTTTATGCGGCGTCATCAGAGCATAAGCTACGGCAAAGACTACAACTCCAGCGGCTAAGCCCACTAATGCGCCGCGAGATTGCGCTGCGATAAAGGCGCTAATGTCCAACAGGGCGCAGATAATTAGTAGTCCCTTAGTTGAACGCGCCACGCCTTTTAACCAAATCAAAAGAATGAAAGACAGATTAAAAATTTGATAGGCGGCCATGTAAATTGGATTGTCGAGGAGCCCACCCACGCGATCACCAGCCGGAAAACGTAACAGAGTGGGGTACGGCTTTTGCAGCAAAGCCACAATCGCCATGAGGGCGGAAATACAAATTTCAAAGAGCAAGATTTTCTTCCATTGCTTCCAAGTTTTTAGCAGCGAGACCGTCATGCTGAGCCAGGCAACAAAGTGCAGCAAGGTAAACAATCCATTCATGCGCTCTTGATTGCCCCACCACGCGCGTAGCGGATCAACCGCAAAGATTACGGAGAGCGTGACAGCCAAAAAATAGGCGATAATGGCGCCATAGAGTGGCGCCCAGCGCGGACGAGACTGCGGATCTACCCACAACAACACGAGATAAGCCGGAAAAGTCAATCCGATTAAAGTTTGAAAAAATAACAGTTTAGAAAAGACAAAGGGGAAAATTACAACTGGAAAAAACGCGAGTGGCATCAGCAATCCTCCGTAGACACCAACGTATGTGATGGCCCTGAGCCAGCGAATAGAAGTAGTTCTATTCATAATGTCCAACAGCATAGCATGTGGATAATCTAAGCACCAAAAACCAAAGACCCAGCCGTAGCTGGGTCTTGGTTTTTTGGGACGACGCAGTGTGTAACTCAGATGGAATAAATCCACCTAGGATTACAAGCTGAGGGTTTGTGTCTGTGAGAGATCCTGCACGTATAGATCGTTGATCCAGTCGCGGGAACCGCCCGAGCTGGCATTACCAAGAGCTGAAGAGTGCGGGACTTCTGAGTTGTCTGTCCAGACAAACGTGCCCTGGAATTGCGCCGTGCTTGTGGCAGCGGCAGCTCCAATGGCAGACGTGCTGGTATCAATGACATAGTTATTCGTGCCTGTGGCAAAGGTGCTCAGGCCGAAGTTTGCCAAGTATCCAGTCACGACTGAGGTGCTCGTTTCTTTGTTAAACGAGAGCGAGAGACTTTGTCCAGCTACGGCGCCAGAAACGCTCGCATGGATGGTGTAGACATTGCCAGATCCAGAGATAGACTCTTCCTGACCTGGCTTGAAGGCGACAATGATCGATCCACTGTTGACGCCGGCTGGCAATGAGCCAGTTACGAGATCAGCGGCAGAAGTCGCATTCGTAATGGCATAGACACCTGTGTCCATATCCGTTGAACCACGACGTAGGCGGAAGCTGGCCAAGGCTGTGGCCGATGACTTTGAGAAGTTCAGAGTCACCTGTTTCCAGGCAATTGATCCCGCGCTGTCAGCTGCGACCTGGAATTTGAGTAGGTCCCAGTCGCTGTTAGCCAGCGTGGTCGAAGACAGGGATTGCTTGGTCACAATTGGTTGCGACTTGCGAACTATCATACTGTTTCCATGCGCCGCGCCTGTGGCCGCGTAGATACGGTCGCCAGAGGCGTCGCCAGTCACACGTAGGTTAAGCTTCGAAGCATAGTTCGAATCCCATTCACCAGTGATGATGCTGTTGTTCAAGCCTAGGGCTGGAGCATGTCCAGAGCGCGTGACGCCAGTTGTGGCGCCCGACACAGTGGATGAAGCGGTCACTGATTTGAGTTTGGCCCAAAGTTGGAACTGGATTGAACCATCTTTTGGAACCACGAGCTTATTGGTTGATAGATCAATATCCTTGGTGCCAGTGGCGCCAGACGGGATGGTGTCCCAACCCTTGACAGCGCCAGCGACAGCGATGGCTACAGAGCCGATATTGGCGTTATCAGAGGTATAGCCTGAGGTTGAACTGGCCAGGACTGCAATGCGATCAATACCCATCTGTTCGTATTGGGCGGTGGCCTTATATTGGGCCAGTGGGACCCAGGCGTCTTTTCCGCCAATGACGATATTTGACACAGGCATGCCATCAGCTTGCACCGTAATGGTCCCAGCGGGGATCACTGACTGTTGGACTGATGGGGTTGCACCTGTGGCTTGTCCAGTGAGGGTTGTCGAAAGCGTTGGCGTAACGGTGTTAGAATCCTGATCTTGCGCCGAGACATCTGCTACGGCTGCGATACCAACCGCAATCTTGTCATAGGGCGAGGTTGAGGAAGCTGTGGAGCTGAAGGTGGCTTTCACCATTAAGGTTTTGCTAGAGCTCTTGGGAATAACCAGGTTCATGTTCGAGATCTGTGCTTTACCCGTGGTTGTGTCCGGAGCTTTAGCTAGACCAACCTGCATGGTGCCATCGTAGAGTGCCAGCGAGGTCACGCGGGCGGAGAGACCGGCGGAGTTACAAGCAGCAGCACCGAATCCAGCACAGCCTGTGGTGGCTTTATCTGCCTGTCCAGCCAAGGTGAGGCTGGTCACCGTGATGTCAGATTGGGCCGATGAGGTGAGTACGATACCGACTACATCGACGTTAGATTGCTTTCTCACAACCGTGCCTGTGACCGGGTTAGAGGCCAGAGAGATTTCGAGAGAAGAGCTTTTTACCGTCAAACTATTACCAGTTACGTTGCTGTTCGGGATAATCTTGGAGGTGTCGAGGAATTCTCCCGTAGACACGACGCGAACGTCGCTAGCGCCAAAAGCTGAGAATGTCGCGGTGTAGACACACGCTCCGTCAGTAAACGTATCTCCAGAATCTTGGGAGTTAGCCAGATCAGAAACCAGAGCTAGATTAAGGTTTTGACCGGCGTTGATATTCCATGAATCCGTAAAGGTAACAGCTTCACTGGTAGAACCAGCTGCTCCAGTAGTTTCTTGCGGACCCATCACGGTCTTGCCTGTATCTTGGTTAATGATACGGATAGAGCGGAAGTAACGGGTAGGCGTAGAAGCTGATCCAACAACCTTACAGGTTGTGGCTGAACCAGAGGTTTTAGCGATCGTGAAGACTACCTTGCGAATTTCTAGCGTGCTGTCAGGCGAACTCAGGGCGAACTTGTAGAGCGGCACGGCTAGTTGGCCCTTGGCAATGTTAGCGGTCGGAGGACCGTTAAAAGCATTGGTCAATTGGCCACCCTGCGTGGTCACTGTAATCAAGTTAGTGCCTGTTCCATCAAAGTTTGCAGAGCCGGCAGAACAACCTGTGGCTGTGCTGACAATACAAATTTGAGCGCCGGCGTTATACACCTGATCGAGCGCGCCTACATCTGTAGTGTATTCGACATAGGTGGAGATGGTGCGACCGGCACGGCCGCCAACATCAGCTCGGAGCGAGAAGACTTTGGTTGTGCCGTTCGTGATCATGTAGGCCGGTGAAAACTTCAACACGATCTGGCCGCCGGCTGCTACGACTTTGCTCGAAGCAACCTTGGTGGCGCCCTGGTACAACTCAAAGTTGGTCAGGTCGGTGTTGGTAATTGAACCAGATTGATAGAGCACGAGCTGCTGCACGGCCACGTCGTTGGTGTTCGCCATGAGCTTGAAGTTCGAGATCTCAACTCCTTTGGAGCCAATGGTTGGATTCGAAGGCGTTGTTCCTTTGATCAAGTCTACGCGAGCTGATGCAGCAGTTCCGACCGTGAACGTGTTGCCACGTATTGGGAAGGAGCCGCTGGCTGTGCCTTTCGAGAGTATAAGTGTGGAAGCATCAACTAACTGAAAGGCGTGCTGTCCGCCGGTGTTAGTCGGAGTTGAGAAGTCGCCATAGACCAAGACTGCCCAGGTCTTTCCATCTGGAACGGTGATATTCAAGGTGTTGAACTCAACCGTGTTGCCAGTCGAATTAATGGTGCGACCTGTGGTGAGGCGTTGGCCATTTTGGTCATACAGGTAGACGTTGGAGAAATCTCCTGTCGCGCCCACGCCAAAGCGATGAAAGCGCATGCTTGTAACCAATACATCTCCGCCAGCGGCTGACAAATTAACTTTCATCAGCGGTACGGAAGAAGCATTTTTCGGCGTGGTCATACCCGCAGGCGTATCAGACGCCAGAGCAACGGTTAGAGCACCGCCTGGAGTTGGGGTCGTTGTTCCAGGAGCAACGGCAACCGTTACAACTACGTCGGCTAGCACGGACTCTTTAGCCGTTACATCAGTGCCACTTGGATAAACCATAGTGGTGAGTACGGCGTCCGCTTTGTTTAGCCAGTTGGCTGTCAAGGCAGCCTCTGAGGCAATCTTGCGTTTGTTGCCATCCCATACCACGTACCAGTTGGCATCACCAGTGTATTGTATGAGTTGGCCATTGGGATGGACATTGGTCGAGATAGACGCACCGTCTTTGTAATTTGTGAAGAAGGCATCGGGAACGTCCACGACGCGTTTGGCCCAGTTGTCACCATAGAGTGCTTTGGCTATGGCCTCGGACTCGAGCCAGCGGAGTGTTCCGCCTTGGGTGACAGCATAGGTTTTGGGAATGGTCGTGACCTTGACGAGCTTTGTGCCCGGGCGGATCGTGACGTTTCCACCAATCGAAACGGCCGCGAGTTCTGCATCGGTAATGGTCTTAACCGATGAAAAATCAGCGTACCATGAGAAGTAAGTTTTCTCGTTCGGGAAAACGTAGCGCTTGCCATCTGCTGCATAATAGTACAGAGACGGACCAGACGCCTTGATGAGATCGCCGGCGGCGAGTGTAGCGGCGGAGGCGATGCTAGGTAACACCAGCGTCCCGGCGCTTACCGACCACAGGATCGTCACCAAACTCGTGACCGAAGAGATTACTTTTTTAAGTGTTTTGTTCATAGAAACCCTAAAGGGTAAATGAATTGACTAAGCTTTAAGAATGAAGAACCTCTACTCCTTTCCGACGTAGGCACGGCTTGTGCTCTACTCCGGAATCGACCTTTTGGATGAGGTGTGACGTTGATCTTGAATGAGCTGCATGAGCTCATTCCCCAACGTCCCGAAAATGGATGTCGAAGTATGCGCTGGTTACGGATGTAACCACGAACGGTGAGGTTTGATCCTTCGTCCGTCAGGATGGCCGTCTGAGTTAGACCGACACCCTGCGAGACTGCGGATAAAGCCAGTCGTTCGCCAGTTTATTTTTTGAGTAAGGTTGAAGTTGTAAGTGTAGATGAGGACGCATCAGGCAGTAACTTGATCTCCTGGCTCGTGGATGTATTTCCAGTCCCGCTCTCGAATAGTTCTTTAGCTTTCTGCCAGGCAAAGGCTTGGAGTGTAATAGCTTTCATTTTTACAACCATTTCAGGCAAGCTAGAAAATGAATTTGCGTCTGACGTGCCGGAGGCGCTCCGACCGGCTATCTCTAATGAGACGGATGGCTGCGCCTGTGGATTAAGCGGAGAAGAGGTTGTAACCGTGGTCGGAGCACGGGTTACGTCCGCCACTAGCTTAGTGTGATCTTGAATCGCCCGCGCTACATCTGCGGCGGGCACATTCCCTTTTGACTCTTGATGCTTTTGGGCCAAGACTTCTATAGCCTTTATGCCTGTTTCAGCGGCTGCCGATTGAACCTCGGTGACTTTTTCTTGGGTCGCTAGAGGTAGATCGGTCTTCGTAACTTGTAAAGCGCTGATAACAGCATTTGTTTGGTGATCTACCAACTTAGCCGCGGCTACAGCCTTATCAGCCGAGGCCCCGCGGTTTACGTCTGACAGTTGCTGTTTGATGGTGTATAAATCGCGTTTTAAAATTTCGGCCACCTGTACCATACGTTCTGGTTCTTGTTTTAAACCAGCGACCTGTTGGAGTTCGTTGACGCGGCGGTCAGTAAATTTCGTTTTTAATTTTAATTTCTCTTCATTATCAGACACGAGCACTAATCTGGCCTGCTCCGTGGCCAGTTTGAGGCTATAAAAAAAGTCTCCTGGCAGAGCGTGTTCAGAGGCTGAGACAGACATGAGCGAACCTCCCAAGGCTAACAAGACGGAGGAGCTGATGGCTAGGACTGGCTTGCGGACGGATTGACTCAAGTGGTAACGCTTTAATTGTGTCGCGATAGCGCGCATACGTTCCACCCCAGTCATCCCGCGTGCCGGCAAGGTATTGCGCACCTGCATCAACAGCGTTTGGCGTGTAGCATGAACCCACGCCGTATCAGGTTTGATACGGCCTTCTGCGCCGCATAGGGCACGCAAACGTTGCAGAATTTCTTGACTCATGGGGATGTATCGAGGTCTTTTAGGGCTTTGACGGCACGATGGTAGATGACGCGAATGTGGCCAGTTTTCTTTTCTAAAATATTGGCTATGTCCTGAAATGGCAGATCATCAATCAATCGTAGAGTAAGAACGTCGCGAAAGTCTTCCTTTAAGCGTTCGAGTTTGCGTAACAGCAGGGCTAGATCAGCCCGTGCTTCTATCAGTTTACGTCCCTGGCCGGCGTCGTTTTCTTGGCTTACATAAACAGAAGACGCATTTTCGAGCTGAAACGTTACAGCTTCGTCTAAAGACACGGTCTTAGGGCTGCCACGGCGATAATGGTCAGCTATGAGATTACGAGTGATTCTATACAACAAGGCGCGCATGTTGGAGATCGGGTGGTTCTCGCAGATGTATTGCCAGGCCCTGGTAAACGTTTCAGCCGTGACATCTTGGGCCTCTTCTTTGGTAGGTAATTTTAAAAATGCGAAACGATAGACCGCCTCAACATAACGGTCGTATATTCTGGCAAAGGCCTCAGGGTCTCGTTTTACCTTGAGTCTAAACAGGAGATAGCTATCTATGAGTTTATGCATGGAGTTAATTTGTTAGGACTTACGCGTTTGGCGCATAACTTTGTCGAAAGCTCCGTTTTGCGCTCACCGTAGCGCTGCTACGCCTCGCGCCAATACTCGCTTTCTTCGCGTTCTGCATCCAAACGCGTAAGTCCTGTTTGCGTAGAGGCAGTCGCGCGCGAGCATACCACCGCAAGCGAAATTTCGCCTAGTACACGGATACTGCATGGTATACTTCGCGCATGTCATGCTACGTGAGCAATTTTATCAGACTACTGGTGACTGATCTTCTGGGTAGCTTGGTTTGGTTTCCAATCTGGTGGTACACCCTAGGTCTGCATAAGCTAAATTTAGCTATCTATGGAGCTTTGCGGTATCGCTGGACAAGTTATTCCTTCAACCTTTGGTTGAAGAATTTTTTTGTGCCCATGTATGGAGCGTATGACATTTGGAGTCGGTTGATCAGCGTGCTTATGCGTGTGGTGGTTTTGAGCGCACGACTGGTGGCGTTTGGATTAGAGGCAGCCATCTATGCTTTGGGACTGCTGCTCTGGATCATCGCGCCTTTGGCGTTTGCGTGGCTGACAGTTATGAGTTTCCTGTCTTCTGCGACCTAATCAGCACTCGCAAAGATTGTTATGCCCGCCATTTCCTCCATAGCCATCATCTGCTCAACGTGCAACGGGGATGCGCGTCTCTCCACGAGTTGTAAGGTTTGCGGCGGCGCTGGAGTAGGCGTGCCATCCAGCGACGGATTTTTGGTTTGGTCTGAGCCAATCAATGAGACGACCATAGCTCGGCGTAAATTGCAGCGTGGTCTGCGCCTCGCTGTTAAGCTTGCGTTATTCGCTTTTGGTCTCGCGGCCTTGGCCCTATGGTCTTGGCATGTGTCGCAGTTGGAGGATTTGAGTTTGCTCAAGTCGCGTGACTTTTGGTTCAGCGGGCATTGGACTGTCAGTTGGTTATGGTTGAGCCTGTCAAGCGACTGTTTTCTCATATTTCGCTGGGCTGAATATACCCAAGAATCTAAAGCGTTGCCGAGTTGGGGTAGATTGGCACAGCCGGGTCAGAGTATAACAAAAAACACGTATCGTTTTGATGTAGCGCCGTATTTTTCTGGAGCAGCGCGCGACCTGATTGAGAACGCTTATCGTTTGGCGCGCAATCTGGGGCGTATAGAGGTGACGCCGGACAGCCTGTTTGCCTCGGCCTTGGCTAGTTCAGTTGGAGGTTTATTTATGCTACGCCTCGGCGTGCCGTTCGAACGTCTCAAAGGCCCTGTCGCACGCTCCCTGCAGCAGGCTGCCGCAGGTCAGCCGCCTGTTTTGGTCTCGCGTGAAGCTAAGCGGACGCTAGCCTTGGCTTATACTGACGCGCGCGAGCAGCAGCGCAAGTACGTTGGTCCCATTGAAGTTTTTTTACAGTCGTTTAAAGACAGTCCGCGCCTGCAAGCGGTTTTCGATCAGCTGGGATATACACTGGAGCAGGTCATTCAGGTTGCGGAATGGATTCGTTTACATGAGCGTATGCGTGAAGATCAAGACCGCTTTGCAGACTTGGCGCGACTTAAGCCTAAGACTGCTATGAATCGTTCTATGACCGCGCGCCACACTCCGCTCTTGAATCGTTATAGTGAAGATTTGACGCATGCGGCGCGCGCCGGCTATCTCCCGCAAATAGTAGGGCGCGAAGAGGCAATGGATGCGCTCCTGCGCGCGATTGAGAGCGGTCATCGCTCAGTCGTCTTGATCGGCCCAACGGGCGTGGGCAAAGCGGCACTTATTGAACAATTGGCGCGGCGTATGGTGGAAGAAGATGTGCCGCCAGAGCTGTTTGATCGTCGCCTCGTTTCCATAGATGTAGCGCAATTAATTTCAGCCGGAGATCCGAGTCTCGCCCCAGACAGGTTTCTTTCGATTCTGCGCGAAGCTGCGGCATCGGGCAATGTCATCCTAGTGCTGCGCGGTATCGAGGTCTTGACTGGTGTAAGTTCTGGCGGCGGTCCATTTGACCTATCTGAAATTTTAGCCACGGAGTTGGATCAAGGCGCATTTATAGTGATTGCTACCACCACGCCGCAGGCTTGGACTCACTACCTCGAACGACGTAGCCTGGCCGCACACTTAAGTCAGGTAGAGGTGAAAGAGTTGAATGTTCAAGACACTCTGCGCGTGCTCATGGCACTCAGCGGAGCCATCGAATACCAGACTAAAGTTTTCTTTTCATTTGTTGCTTTGGAAAAAGCCGCCTTGCTGGCGGAGCGCTACATACATGACAAGGCGGCGCCGGAAAAGGCCTTGGAGGTGATCCGTGAAGCTGCGGTGTTGGCTCGTAAAGCGCGGGGGGAACAGGCCATTGTCTCGCTTGAAGACGTGGCTGTGGTCATCCATACCAAGTCGCATATTCCAGTTGAGACGTTGTCACGCTCTGAATCGCGCGCCTTGTTGCAGTTGGAAGACAAACTACATGGCCGCGTGATTGGCCAAGACGAAGCCGTGACCGCCGTGGCCCAAGCTTTGCGTCGGGCACGCGCGGAATTGCGCGAGGGCAAACGGCCTATTGCTAATTTTCTATTTCTTGGCCCGACTGGTGTGGGAAAAACCGAGCTAGCCAAGTCTTTGGCGGCAGAATATTTTGGTCATGAAAACGCCATGATTCGTCTCGACATGTCTGAATATCAGGAGGCTGCCAGCGTGGCGCGCATGATCGGAGCGTCAGGCGATGAACGCGGCGGATTGCTGACCGAAGCGGTGCGCCATCAGCCGTTTGCCTTGGTACTGCTCGACGAATTGGAAAAAGCGCATCCGGATGTTCTCAATCTTTTTTTACAAGTCATGGACGACGGGCGACTGACCGATGGAGTCGGACGAACCGTTGATTTTACTAACGTATTGTTAATCGCTACGTCTAACGCCGGCACGTCCTTCATCCAAAACGAGGTGACCAAAGGCACGTCGCTTGAAACAATCAAAACCGGATTGTTGGAGCGTGAGCTCAAGGCTAGCTTTCGACCGGAGTTTCTCAATCGTTTTGACGGCATTATCGTCTTTAAGCCGCTAACCTTCGATCAAGTGCAACAGATTGCCTGGCTCATGCTGCGTAGTCTGAGCCAACGTTTAGAGCAACATTCGGGTGTGCTGCTGCAGGTTGAGGATGAGGCGGTTGAAGAATTGGCACGGGCCGGCTTTGACCCGCTCTTTGGCGCGCGGCCGCTGCGGCGCGTAATTCAAGAACGCGTGGAAAATGGATTAGCCGATCTCTTGCTCAAAAACGCCGTGGGACGCAAAGATCAAGTCGTCCTTAAAAGCGGGGGAGTGTTGCAGGTGCAGAAGGCTACAGAGTTATAATATGTTGCGCCTGCATGTTGTGAGTTTGGTTTTGGGCTTCGTCCTGTTAGCCGGGCTAGTGTCTCTTGTGTTGTCTGGTTTAGCCTCGCGCTTAGCTCGGTGTATTGGTGCAGTTGATCGTCCGACTGGAGGCAGAAAAATTCATACCCAAACAGTTCCTCTCTGGGGCGGACTGGGGATTGCTGTGGCGGTTTTGATGTTCTTGGGGTTGGCAGCGTCAGGCGGTATATTCGCCGGTCTCGAGTTGCGTTATCAGCAATTGATCGGCTTTGTTGCGGGAGTGATGATCCTCCTGATCGGAGGATTGATGGATGATGCGCGTCCACAGCCGCCGCACAGACAGATTATTTTTCCCATTTTGGCCGCACTGACTGTGATTGCCGGCGGCACCGGCATCCTCCAGATCACTCATCCGTTTCACAGCGGCGCTTTGTCTCTTGTTTGGTGGTACGGTTTTGGTTTGTCTTTACCCGCTGACTGCATAACTTTCATTTGGCTCATGCTCGCGATGTATGCGACTAAGTTGCTGGATGGACTAGATGGACTGGTAACTGGTTTGACAGTGATCGGCTCAGGCCTCGTGGCAGCGCTAGCTTTGTCACCAGCTTATTTTCAACCCGCTGTGGCCATTTTTTCAGGCATTATTGGCGGCGCATATCTCGGATTTTTACCCCGTAATCTTTATCCTGCGAAGCATTTTTTAGGCGAGGCCGGCAGCACGCTGGCGGGATTTTCGCTTGGATATTTGGCGATTTTGTCGAGCGCTAAACTAGCTATCGCGCTGGCGGTTCTGGCCATCCCGATCACCGATGTCGCTGTGGTGATCTGGCGGCGCGCGCGGCGGGGTAGCCCGTGGTATGCAGGCGACGATACGCATCTGCATTTTCGTTTGCTGCAGCTTGGATTATCGCAACGCGGCGCCGTCTTATTGCTGTGGAGCATCTCGTTACTGGCAGGCGTCATAGCCTTGACAGTGCAGACTCAAGGGAAAATTTTTTTAGTCAGTGCGTTGATCTTACTCGCTATGTTGATGTCATACGTGACTGGGTTAAAGACACACGGACCGACATGAAGAGAGACACACTTTATCTTATCCTGCCGTTGGTGTGTGGGCTGGGCATGTTAGCGTTATTGATTTTCGCAAATCAAGTCAACCGTAGTGTTATTTCCGCTCCCGAATCTGTCATTCCAGTGAAGGCGGGAAGCCATATCACTGTCAATCTACACTCGTTAAAACTTGAAATTGCAGACACTCTAGCCGCTCAGCAACGTGGCTTGGGTGGCAGAGTGAGTCTGGCGTCAGACCAGGGCATGTTGTTCGTGTTCGATCGCCCGGGCCGATATCCATTTTGGATGAAAGATGTTGCTTTCCCGTTAGATATAATTTGGTTGAAGCAGGGGATAGTGCAAGAGGTTGCGCAGTTTGAGTCGGTCACAGATGCAATTTTGATCCCAAGTTATACCCCGCGCTACGCCGCCGATCGAGTCATCGAGGTGAACGCGGGCGTGGCGCAGCAATTTGGGTTGAAGCCGGGGGTGAGGGTGCTAGGCTTACCCAAATAAAGGTTCAGCCGCCGTTTTTTAGCACTCGGCGATTCTGCAGTGCGTCCACAATGGTGGCGCCATCAGCATATTCAATTTGCGCGCCGTGTTGCAGTCCGCGAGCTAAACGCGTCACGTTGACGGGAAAAGTTGAAAGTTTTTTGGTGATGTATAAGGCGGTTGTGTCTCCCGCCACATTAGGATCGAGTGCGAGAATAATTTCGCTTATGGTGTTGCTTGGAGCGGATAGTCGGCGCACTAGCGAGGCTAGGTTGAGCGTCTCTGGCGTCTTGCCCTCGATTGGGTCTAAGAGACCGCCCAAGACATGGTAGCGCCCTTTAAAGGCGCCGGACTCTTCGATGACCAGGACATTTTGGCTGGTCGCCACGATGCAGAGCGAGTTTTGCTCGCGCCGCAAATCAGCACAAATGGCACAGAGTACAGCATCTGTCCACATGCCGCAGAGTTGACAGCGTTGCATACTCTCGGATAAAGCCTCGATGGCTTGAGCCAAGCTGCGTATGAGGTCTTTGGATTGCGCAGCCAGCCAGTAGGCATAGCGCAAAGCCGCCCGCGGTCCAATTCCAGGCAAACTGTCGAAGGCCGCGGCGGCGTCATGGATAGGTTTTGGGAGCATGGTCTACTTCTTCCCCATCAAAGCTTGAATATCCTTGGCTAAATCCAGACCACCGATATCTTTCATCTTGTTGGCTAGCAGTTTCTGCAGTTTTTCCATGCCATCATTGATGGCTTCTTTGACGAGGCTCTGCAATTTGTCATGCTCATTCATTAGGCCTGGATCGATCTCTACGCGTGTGGCGCGTTGATTGCCATCAAGCGTAATTTTAACTTTGCCCCAGCCCGCTGAGCCCTCGGCGCTTTCTGCGGCCAGCGTAGTTTGTAGTGTCTTGGCTTTATCCCGCAAGTCTTTAAATTGTTTGAGTTTGGAGAACATAAATAGTGTGCAGTAGATGGTGGGCACTGTGACTTGAATACAGCGTAGCTGCCTAGAGTCGAGTTTGACAAGCAGGGATGGATACCAGACTTTCATTTTATTGAGTTTTGTGAGCCATGTACTTGACAGAGCTAGACAGATTTGAAATTGACAGCGCCTCGATCGAGTGGTCTACTTGTTTTAGATCTTTGGAAACGGCCTTTTTCCATAAAAGACCGTTTTTTCGTCACTCAATCTTTCATACCCTCATATTGACAGCTTTTGATGGGTGTGATATAAAGCTTGCTTCGGACGAGATCTTTAGCAATCTGCAGCCACGACAAGCATGGAATCTGTTTTTAGGGTGTAGCAGGTCTTCGGACTCGCTCTCCCCTACGAATAGGTTTCTTGGTTGCGGATTGCTTGAGGTCTTGTTTTTTTACCTTTATGTTTAAAGCTACTATTACCCTCGTCACCTCCGATCGTATTACCCTGGCTTGTGACGATGGCCAAACACTGACGCTACCAGTTTCGTCTTTTGAAGGCACGCCCAAAATCGGACTTGAAGTCGTCATCGTCGTAGCTGTTTTGGGAGACGAAGTGGCAGGTCACACGAAATTAGCGCATGACCTACTCAATGAATTGCTGAAGGGGTAAACTCTTCAATATCTGTGATGCGTCTCTTCTCGATCTGGACCGGTGTGATGGCCGGCTTTGCTATTCTTCTTGGCCTCGTGCTGAGTGGGGCTGAGGCGGCGTATTCACATCTCTATACCAATCGCATATTTCCTGGGGCGCGCATTTTTGATGTACGACTGAATGGCCTCAATAAGTCAGAAGCCCGTCAAGTAGTTCAAACTGCGATTGATGCGGCTTTAGCCAAAGGCTTGCGTTTTAAGTATCGTGGGCATGAAATAATTTTGGATGCCACAACCGTTTCAACTGATCCTGATGTGGCACGTGATTTGGTGCGCTATAATTTTGACCAAGCTCTTGAACGCGCTTTTGCCTTGGGGCGCACAGGCTCGTGGCGTGAGCGCGTGGCGCAACAAATTCGTTTGCGCGCGGCCCCGCTCAATGTTCCCGCCATTGTTATGCTCGATCGCGTCCAAATTACCGACGCGCTGCAAACAGCTTTACGTCGTGAGTTGGCGTCGGTCAAAGATGCGCGTTTTGTCATTGATGCCTCGACCCATCCTCCCTCCGTGCGCCTTGAACAGGAACAGAGCGGTTTCAGTCTTGTGCTTGAACCAGCCTTGAACGACCTGCTCTGGCAGGTTGAGCATTTAGATTTTAGGCCTATTCAACTGAGTGATCAAATAGTGCAGCCACGCCTCAAGCGAACTGACCTTGAGCCGCTACTTTCACGCGCGCGGACGTGGGCTAATCGTCCACTGCCCACTTTTATTTACGAAACACAAAAGTTTATCGTGCCAGCCGCCATATTTTTCCAGTGGATAGCAGTCACTGGCACCCGTCCAGATCTTCAGTTGACGGTGAACTCGCAGATTTTCACGCGTGATCTTAAACGTCTAGCGGCTAATCTTGAACAAGAGGCTAAGAACGGCAACTTAGTGGTTCAAGCTGGCAAGATCGTAAGCTTTACAGCTGGCACCGAAGGACGTCAGATTGATGTCAGTGCGGCGTTGGAGGAGGTGTTGGCGCATTGGCCAGCCTCTTCCACCTTTCCTTTGATCGTGCGTAAGACGTATGGACGTCTCGTGGGGACCGACCCTGAGACGTTGGGCATCCGTGAGATATTGGGTGTCGGTAAATCCAACTTTTCTGGTTCACCAGTAAATCGTCGCAAGAACATCGCGCATGGTGTGGCGCTGGTCAATGGCAGCATCATTCAACCGGGTCAGATTTTTTCTCTTGTGCAGACGCTTGGGCCTGTCGATGAAGCGCACAATTGGCTGCCTGAGTTGGTCATCAAAGGCAATGTCACTAAACCTGAGTACGGCGGAGGCTTGTGCCAGATCGGGACTACGACTTTTCGTGCTGCCTTAGTCTCAGGTCTTCCCATCGTCGAGCGGCAGAACCATTCATACCGTGTGCGTTACTATGAACCGGCTGGCACGGATGCCACTATTTATGGACCTAAGCCAGATTTTCGTTTTCTCAATGATACGCAGCACCCCGTCTTGATCAATGCTTACATCACAGGTGACGAGGCTTTTTTCGAATTTTGGGGCACCAAAGACGGACGCAACGTTGAGCAGACTAAGTCCACTATCTCTAATGTAACTCCACCACCGTCTATGAAGCTAGTTGAGACGCTCGAATTGCCACCAGGCAAAAAGAAGTGCACCGAGGTAGCACATACGGGCGCAGACGCGAGTTTTATTTACACGGTTAAATATCCTAGTGGCGAGGTCAAGAAGACAGTGTTTCGTAGCCATTATCGTCCCTGGCAGGCAGTGTGCCTGGTGGGCGTCGAAAAGTTGAGCCAGCCGGCGGAGACTGCTGTTACGTCTACGGCTGCAGCGGCGATGAATTGATTGCGGATGTCCGGACTCAGGCATGCTATACTCTAGTCCAATATGTCTTCGTTTAGCCTTTCAGATACCCATAATTTTCCTGACGAAGGTCAGTTGTCGCTGGATGTCTTCCGTGATGGCGCGGCGCTCGTTATAAGATCCACCATGGCCGGAGTTAAGCCCGAGGATGTTGACATTTCTATCCATGGCGATCTCCTAACCATCCGTGGAAAACGCGAGATGCGAATTGCAGTCTCTGAGGATGAGTGGTTTTATCGCGAATGTTTTTGGGGCGCGTTTAGTCGCTCGATCGTGTTGCCGTTTGAGGTGGCGAGCGATCTCGCGACCGCTGGTTTAAAAAATGGTGTTTTAGAAGTTCGTATCCCGATTCGGGAGCAGGGCCAAAAGGTAGCCGTTCAACTCCTCTAACGTAGACACTCGCACGAGCTGCGCACGCAGTGTCTTCCAATCTACTTGCGGCGCTTCGTGTTTTAAGTCAGGTTTGAAATAATAGGCCAGATGTTTCCGGAACGTGACGAGACCACGTTCGCCGTAGCGCTTCATCTGTAGCTCCACGTGTTGGCGAACAACGTTGACGCGTTCCGCCAGGGACGGCGGCGCCGTCACGCGCTTTAAACCGGTAGATGCTAAGTGCAGTTGTTGAAAAATCCAAGGATTTCCCAAGGCCGCGCGACCGATCAACACGCCAGCGGCGCCAGAACGATTGAGCGCTTCTTGGGCTCGTTCAAGCGATGTAATATCGCCGTTGACTAAGACGGGGAGCGACGTGTTACGTCGCGCTTCGCCGATGCGATCCCAATTTGAAACGCCGCTGTAGCCTTGTTCTTTCGTGCGACCATGGATCGAGATCAAGTCTGCGCCCGCGCTCTCGAGCACCTTGACGAATTCAAGGACGTCTGTGTCCTGCTTCCATCCAAGTCTGGTTTTGACGCTGACTGGGATTGAGACTGTGGCTTTTATAGCTTTGATTATGGCGCTCGCGCGGGCTGGGTCTTTGATTAAGAACGCACCATTGAAGTTTGATACGAGATTGTAGACTGGGCAGCCCATGTTGATATCAATCCCGTCCGGGTGATATCGCTCCTCGATTATCCGTGCTGCTTCGGCCATAACGTGTGGTTCTGATCCGAAGATTTGCTGGATCAAAGGTCGTTCACGTTCATCAAATCGCGCCATCTCTAAGGTTTTAGGATTCTGACGCACAAGTGCTTCGGCTGACACCATCTCACGAAACATGAGCGGCGCGCCGTGTGTTTTGCACATCAAACAAAATGGCAGATCACTCATATCTGCCATTGGCGCCAAGGCCACGATGGGGCGTGGGAAGGACTGCCAGTTGAACATGCGGGCGTCTTTAAACCCAGATTACGCCACGAGTTTGATTTTGACAGTAGTGAACCACTGTCGATGACCAACACGTTTGCGATAACGCACTTTAGGTTTATATTTAACTACTGAGATTTTGTCTCCGCGGCCGTGAGCTACGACTTCGCCGATGACACTCTGTGGTAGCACAGGTGTGCCCACAGTGACTGATGAGCCATCTTCTTCTGCTATGAGTAGCGTCTCAAGTGAAACGTCTTGCCCGAGTTCGACCGCGAGCTTCTCCACGTTTAAAACGTCGCCTTGTTTGACTAGGTATTGTTTCCCTCCAGTCTGAATGATGGCAAACATAATGCTGATAGGATAAGGTAGCTCGCAGCGCATGTCAATGCGTCGCTTTTTGATCGAGGCTGTGCCGAGACGTGGAGAGGTACCCAAGAGGGTTCCCGATTGCCAGTGGCAATCGGAACGGGCGAGAAACCGAGCCCCGGCAGACTCTTGGGCACCGCTTTTTGATCGAGGCTGTGCCGAGACGTGGAGA
>Ga0209515_10000902_pt1 | contig 51607 bp, 41 predicted proteins | sample Subgroupgradi54m_FD_187454 | JGI IMG/M metagenome (GOLD analysis project Ga0209515, IMG submission 187454) | Subsurface groundwater microbial communities from S. Glens Falls, New York, USA - GMW60B uncontaminated upgradient, 5.4 m (SPAdes)... ... | reverse complement strand
GACGCATATTGTCGTGGCAATCGACGGTTCAGCGGCCTCGCAAGAGGCCCTGAACCAGGCTGCCAATATCGCCCGTCAGAGTCATGCCGATCTGACGGGCGTTTTTGTTATCGACAGCCAATGGCCAGACTTCATCGGCAACGACTGGCAGTCTTCCAAGGGCGCGCGTCAGGGATTTCTCGACTACATCAGGGAAGAGCAGGAGCAACAGGCCGAGGCGGCGCGGAAGCAATTCGAAGCCACCGTCAATGGCATGCCGGCGGCGGTGTTTTCCGTGGAAGCAGGCGATCCGGCGGAGGTGGTGCTACAACTCGCCAGCAAGCCTTCCATCGACCTGCTGGTGCTGAGCCGGCGGGTGTTTCAGGTCAGCGGGCGGCCCAGTCTCAAGACCCTGGGCGAAAGACTGGCCAGAAAAGCGACCCGGCCGTTTCTGCTGTACCCGTGATTTAAGGTTTCGATTTTTTATCCGCCGGCGGCGCCTTGTCGCGCGGCTGTTCGATCACCTGAAAGAAAACTTCACCCTTCTTCACCATCCCGAGTTCCGTCCGGGCGCGCTCTTCAATCGCCGCCAGTCCCTGCTTGAGATCGTTCACGTCGGCCTCGAGCGCCTGGTTGCGGTCCTTAAGCTGGGTGTTTTCCTGTTCCTGCGCGGCGATCTCGCGGTCGAGTCGCCATACAGCGATGACACCGCCATTGCCGAACCACAGCGGATATTGCAGCAGCACCAGAATCGCTAACAGGACATAGGTGGCGATTTTCACAAGCTTCATTCTAGTTCACCGCCAGACGGCTGCCGCTCAGATGTAGAGTGGGCACAGCTCACCTGACTCATACGAAGCTGGTGGGCGTTGCCCACCCTACGAAGCACGGGCCTGCGCCCGGGCTACATCTTAGTCCAGTAGCGCGCGCTGTGCGCGCGGAAAATCTTATCGTGCGCATGGCGCACGCTACTACTGGCCCAACATGGGAAACGCACGGCGTCCGGGGTAGACAGCCGCGGAACCGAGTTCTTCCTCGATACCCAGCAGCCGGTTGTACTTGGCCACACGGTCGGAACGCGACAGCGAGCCGGTCTTGATCTGCCCGCTGCCGGTGGCGACCGCCAGATCGGCGATAAACGTGTCCTCGGTCTCGCCCGAACGGTGCGAGATGACGGACGTGTAACCGGCCTGACGCGCCATGGCAATGGCCGCCAGGGTCTCACTCAGGGTGCCGATCTGATTGACCTTGATGAGAATCGAATTCGCGACGTTCCTCCTGATGCCTTCCTGGAGAATCGCCGTGTTGGTGACGAATATATCGTCACCCACGATCTGAATCTTTTTGCCGAGCTTTTTCGTCATCAGCTCCCAACCGGCCCAGTCACTTTCGCCACAGCCGTCCTCGATGGTGATGATTGGATACCGGGAAACCCAGTCGGCCAGTTTGTCGACGAACTGTTCGGACGTCAGGCTGGCATGTTCCGACTCAAGTTCATATTTTCCGTTTTTATTGAATTCAGAGCTGGCCACGTCGATACCCAAACACACATCGACGCCTGGTTTATACCCGGCCTTCTCGATCCCTTGCAGGATAATCTGCAACGCCGCCTCGTTCGATTGGAGATTCGGGGCAAACCCGCCTTCATCGCCCACGGTGGTGTTGAGCTTCATGGAGTGCAGCACTTTTTTCAGCGCATGAAACACCTCGGCGCCGCAACGCAACGCCTCGGCAAATGTCGCGGCGCCCACCGGCAGGATCATGAATTCCTGGAAGTCGATGTTGTTGTCGGCATGCGCACCGCCGTTGATGACGTTCATCATCGGTACCGGCAACTGCATCGGCACGCCTCCCCCCAGGCCGTTGAGGTAACGGTAGAGCGGCTGCCTGGCTTCGGCCGCCGACGCGCGCGCACACGCGAGCGACACCGCCAGCATGGCGTTGGCACCGAGACAGGATTTGTTTTCCGTGCCGTCGAGTTCGATCATCTTGCGATCGACGGCCACCTGATCGTTCGCCTCCTTGCCGAGCAGCGCCTGGCGTATTTCGCCATTAACGTTGGCACAGGCCTTTTTAACGCCCTTGCCGCCATAACGCCGGGTGTCGCCGTCGCGCAACTCGATGGCCTCGCGGCTGCCGGTGGAGGCACCGGAGGGCACGGCGGCTCGAGCAACAGCGCCGGATTTCAAAGTGACATCCGCTTCAACAGTCGGATTCCCGCGAGAATCCAGAATTTCACGAGCATGCACATCAACGATCGTCGTCATGATTTTAATTTCTAGAAAAGGGTGAGTAGACAGGATTAACAGGATTTCACGGGATGAAAGAGACCTTCCTTAATCCCATGCGATTTCAATTTTCTCCGCGTACTCCACGATCTTGGCGGCGAAATATTATTTCAACGTCAAAGCCATTTCGACAAAACCTTGCTTCTTTGCACAGCTGTCCAGTTCCTTGAGGGTCTGTAACAGATCCCTCATGCGACCGAGCGGCCAGGCGTTCGGTCCGTCGGACAGTGCCTTGTCCGGGTCCGGATGGGTTTCCATGAACAAACCCGCGACGCCGGTCGCGACCGCGGCGCGCGCCAGCACCGGCACAAACTCGCGCTGCCCGCCGCTTTTCGTGCCCTGCCCGCCGGGCAGCTGCACCGAGTGCGTGGCGTCGAACACCACCGGGCATCCGGTTTCGCGCATGATCGCGAGCGAGCGCATGTCCGACACCAGGTTATTGTAACCGAAAGAAACGCCGCGCTCGCACACCATGATGCGATCCTTGCCGCCGGCCTCGACCGCCTTGTCCACGACGTTCTTCATGTCGTGCGGCGCGAGGAACTGGCCCTTCTTGATGTTCACCGGCTTGCCGGCAGCAACCACGGCGCGGATGAAATCCGTCTGCCGGCACAGGAACGCCGGGGTTTGCAGCACGTCCACGGCGGCAGCGACGGCGTCGATGTCCGCGGCCTCATGCACATCCGTCAGCACCGGTACGCCGATCTGCTGCCGAACTTTGGCCAGTATCGCCAACCCCTGCTCCATGCCGAGCCCGCGATAAGATTTCGACGAGCTGCGGTTGGCCTTGTCGTAGGACGATTTGTAGATGAACGGGATGCCGAGACTCCGGGTGATTTCCTTCAGCTGGCCGGCGGTATCCAGCGCCATGGCCTCGGATTCAATCACGCAGGGACCGGCAATGAGAAAAAACGGCCGGTCGAGCCCGGCCTCGAAACCGCAAAGTTTCATGTGGCGGCGGCCTGCGGGCGCTGAACCGCCTGGGCATGGCGCGCGCGGGCGGCCTGTACATAGCCGGTGAACAGCGGATGACCGTCCCGAGGTGTGGAGGTGAATTCCGGATGGAACTGCACGCCCACGAACCAGGGATGATCCGCCAGTTCGATGATTTCGACCAGCGTGCCATCCACGGAGGTGCCGGCAACCACCAGGCCCTTCTCCGGCAGGCTGTCGCGATACTGATTATTGAATTCGTAGCGGTGACGGTGACGCTCGACGATGGAATCCTTGCCGTACAGACCGCGCACATGCGTCCCCGGCATCAGCTTGCATTCCTGACCACCCAGACGCATGGTGCCACCGAGATCGCCGCCGGCGTTGCGTTTTTCCTTGCCGCCTTCCGAGGTGGTCCATTCGGTGATCATGGCGATCACCGGATGCGGTGTTTTGGTATTGAATTCGGTGCTGTGGGCGCCCTTGAGGCCCGCGACGTTACGCGCATACTCGATCACGGCGACCTGCATGCCGAGGCAAATACCGAGATAGGGAATACCCTTGGTGCGCGCATAGTGGGCGGCCTTGATCTTGCCTTCGATCCCGCGCTCACCGAAACCGCCCGGCACCAGGATCGCGTCCACGTCCTCGAGCTGGGCCGTGCCCTGGCTGTCGATCAGCTCGGAATCCACGTAGCGGATATTGACGCGTGTGTGCGTATGCAGGCCGGCGTGTTTCAGGGACTCGGACAGGGACTTGTAGGATTCCGTGAGGTGCACGTATTTGCCGACCATGGCGACCGTGATCGTATCGGTCGGATGTTCCATGGCATGCACCACCTTGTCCCATTCAGCGAGATTGGCCTTGCGTGCATTGAGATGCAGCTTCTCCACCACGATCTCGTCCAGGCCCTGCTCGTGCAGCAGCCGCGGAATCTTGTAGATATTGTCCACGTCGATGGCAGAAATAACGGCGCGCGTGGGGACATTGGTGAACAACGCGATCTTGCGTCGGTCGTCCTCCGGCAACGGACGTTCCGCGCGGCACAGCAGGATGTCCGGCTGAATACCGAGCGACAGCAGTTCCTTGACTGAATGCTGGGTGGGCTTGGTCTTGAGTTCACCCGCCGCCGCAATGTACGGCACCAGCGTCAGGTGCAGATACACGACATTACTCTGCCCCTGCTCCACACCCATCTGGCGGATCGCCTCGAGGAACGGCTGCGATTCGATGTCGCCGACCGTGCCGCCGATTTCGACCAGGGCCACGTCGGCGTCGTTCGCACCCTGCTGGATGCAGCGTTTGATCTCGTCGGTGATGTGCGGGATGACCTGCACGGTCGCGCCGAGATAATCACCGCGGCGCTCCTTGCGGATGACGTTCTCGTAAATCTTGCCGGTGGTGAAGTTATTGCGCTTCGTCATCGTGGTGCGCACGAAACGCTCATAGTGCCCAAGATCGAGATCGGTCTCGGCGCCGTCCTGCGTGACGTACACTTCGCCGTGCTGATACGGGCTCATGGTGCCCGGATCGACGTTAATATAGGGGTCCAGCTTGAGGAGAGTGACCTTGAGGCCGCGCGCTTCGAGGATGGTGCCCAGCGAGGCAGAGGCGATTCCTTTGCCCAAGGAAGACACCACACCGCCGGTCACAAAAACAAATTTTGTCATTTCGGCCCGTTTAGCAGGTGATAGATACTGCTGCAGAGGTGGCTTGGCGGGAGGGGTCGCCCCGCCCGCCTCAGAACCGTACGTGCGAGTTTCCCCGCATACGGCTCCAAACTAATGCCTTAGCCACCCCTAACGGATGACTACTTTATCAGCGTCCGGCTATTGTTTCCAGCATGTCGTTCTGTTTATGCTGTGGCCACCGCATTACAGCCTCAAGCGGCCTTCTTCGCACGGCGCACATCCGCGCGGATCACGATCTCGTCATACGGCGCAGTCAATCGGCTGCGTGAGTCCTTGCGCAGCAAGCCGTAATCGCAGAGGTCCCGCACGTCGGTATGGACGTTCTTGTAGTCGCGCCCCAGCGCCTGCGCGAGCTGGCGCATGTTGAGGCTACCGTGCTCCGCGACATGGCGGATCAGCTCCAAGCGTTTCTCGGTGATCGCCGAGAATAGCTGGTTGATGGAGGAGAACCGAAGCTGCGGCACGGCCTGCGGCAGCGTCTCGCCGCGTTCCACGCGCCGCGCGACCCCGGCAAACTCCTTGAGCGCAGCCTTGAGGCCGCGCCCGACACTGATCTCGATCCGCTTCATTTGATCCTCCTGCCCGTATGGGCCTGGACATCGCGATAGAAATCCGCAATCAACTCATCGAGCGATACGAACCGGTAGGGGCGCTCCTCGTTGCCATGGTGCACATGATCGCCCTTTCCCGTCTCGTTGTCGTAGCGCACCAGGCACTTGCCGGCGCGACCGCAATAGAGGCGGTACTTGTACCCATGCGGCCGGTCAGGGGTCGGCCGGGGCAGCGCCCAGATCACCCCTTCGACGATCGTCCCGTCAGGAAGAGCCTCCCTGAACTCATGGACCTTGCGCGCCTGCATTATGGTTTAATATACCATAACTTGGGGTGATCGCTACTCACCTTATTTCGAACTACGCAATTCCTGCAACGGCTCAAGCCGCAGTTTCCACGCCGCCTCGTCCGCACGCGCCGCGTACGGTTCGCACACCCAGCGATCTGCGATCGCCGCCAGTTCACCGTTGGCATAAACCAGCGGCAATCTCTGGCGCACCCAAGGCGGCACGCCGGCCTCCTGTAATAATTTCTTGAGTTTATGGTGGTGCGCACGTCCCGGCAGCCGGCAGGTTTCGCCGCCCTGGCGCCATCCGACGGTCAGTGGCGCTTTCCCGATACGTTCCTGCGACAGACCGTCCCCGCGCGTGGCGATGGCACACAACCGACCCACGCCGGGAATCTCAAGCGGTTCGGTCAGGTTCCATGGCAAGATCAACGAAGAATCCGTTTCATGACAGGGCGTTAGCGCCATGAGCTCATTGCGATAACGATGCACTTCCGCCTCCGGCCAGCGGACCACGGCGTGGCGCGTGCGTGGCTCACGCTCAACCTGCGCCAGAATATGATCCAGATGCATGGCCGAGGGCGCCTGAAAACCCCGCTGGCGAAGCCAATGGCGCACCAGGTTGCGCTGACGCGGCGGTGCAAACTGGCGCAGCGCCGTCACCGACAGCACCGATGGATCCTCGGCACGACAGGCTTGCCAATCGGCATCCGCCACGGTATCGAGCAGCCCGGCCGCCTCGGCTGACAGGCTAGCGGCGCGCGCGATCTGCCGCGCGGCCCCGGGCCAGCGCGCCTCCAGCAGCGGGAATACCTGATGCCGCAAATAATTGCGCGAAAACCGTGGATCACTATTGCTGGCATCGTCCACCCATTGCAGTTTTTCCCGCTCCGCATAGTCCGCGAGCTGGGCCCGGGTGAATCCCAGCAGCGGCCGCACAAGCCGTCCAGCGGAAAATGGCGCGATTTCCGGCATGGCGGCCAAGCCGTGGGTACCTGAGCCACGCATCAATTGCAGCAGCACGGTTTCGGCCTGATCGTCGACATGATGCGCCGTGAGCAGGACTTCGCCCGCGCCCACGTGGCGTGCGAGGCAGCCATAGCGCGCCTGTCGCGCCGCTGCTTCCAGCCCATGTTCGCGGATCTCCGTGGCCGTGATAAGGATGCGCTCAACCGCGCACGGAACGTTCAAACTTTCGCAAAATTTTTCAGCATGGCGTGCCCACCCGGCCGAAGCCGGCTGCAGACCATGATCCACGTGCACGGCACCGAGGCGCAGCGACATATCGCCTCGCAGGGTGCTCAGGGCATGCAGCAACACACAGGAATCCAGACCGCCGCTGAAGGCGACTGTTAACGGCGTTTCCGGAGAGAGGCCGAGACGGCGCAGGACATCCGCCAGGGCCGAGGGAGAAAACACGTTAGAGAACCTCTGATTAATTCCGTTCGCCCTGAGCTTGTCGAAGGGCGATTGGTGTGCCTTGTTGATTCCACGGTTTCCTCCGTTCATGGTTCGACAAGCTCACCACGAACGGAGGAATTAATCAGGGCTTCGTTTTCAATGCTCTTCAAACTCGCCGTAATGCATCAGGCGGTCGTAGCGCTGTTCGAGCAGGCGCTCAAGCGGAACGGCGCCGACCTTGTTCAGGGTGGAGATGAGCGCGGACTTGAGCGTCTTGGCAATCGCATCCATATCGCGATGCGCCCCGCCCAGGGGCTCAGGCACGATCTCGTCCACGAGGCCCTGCCGGTTCAGGCTTTCGGCGGTGATTCCCATGGCCTGCGCCGCTTCCGAGGCCTTGTCAGCGGAACGCCACAGGATGGAGGCGCAGCCTTCCGGAGAGATGACGGAATAGGTGGAATACTGCAACATCAGTAAACGATCGCATACACCAATGGCCAGCGCTCCGCCGGAACCGCCCTCGCCGATCACGACGCTGACGATGGGCGTGTTGAGCCGCGCCATTTCATAGAGATTGCGGGCGATGGCCTCGCTCTGACCGCGTTCTTCCGCGCCCACGCCCGGATAGGCGCCGGGAGTGTCAATCAATGTAATGAGCGGAATCCGGAAACGTTCGGCAAGACGCATCAAGCGCAAGGCCTTGCGATATCCTTCCGGGCGCGGCATGCCAAAGTTACGCCGCACCTTGTCGCGCGTGTCACGCCCCTTCTGGTGTCCGATGATGACAACCGGCCGGCCATCCAGTCGTGCCACGCCGCCGACAATCGCCGGGTCGTCGGCAAACGCACGGTCGCCGTGCAACTCTTCGAAATCGGTGAAGGCACGCGCAATGTAATCCAGCGTGTAAGGACGCAACGGATGACGCGCGAGCTGCGAGATCTGCCACGGCGTCAGCGAATGAAAAATGGATTCGGTCAGCTTGCGGCTTTTGGCGCTGAGCTTGTTGATCTCGTCGTTGATATTGATCGCCGCGCCCTTGTCGGCAAAGCGCAGCGCCTCGATCTTGGCTTCCAGATCGGCGATGGATTGTTCGAACTCGAGATAATTCTGGTTCATGAATCAGGGATTAATAATTAGCGATAGATAAGGTGGACATTGGTTTCGCCGGCGAGTCGCGACAGGCGTTCCAGCAGCGTGTTGGTCGGACTTATTTTCCATTCATCGCCCAGCGCAATTTCGGCTTCCGCCTGTTGGCCGTGGTAATGCAGGTATACCGGACACTTTCCCTGCGCCACGGGACTGAGAATTTCCTTCAACTCCTCAACGAAACCATTGCCCGCCTGCTCGGCCGTCACATCGATCACCAGCCGCTTGCTGAACACGGCGCGGGCTTGGTCCATATTATAGAGCTTCTCGGCGGACATTTTGAACCCGCCGGAGTATTCATCCATGCTCACCTGCCCTTCCACCACCAGCAGGGTGTCCTTGGCCAGCAGTTCACGGCTCTGCGCATACAGGTCGGAGAATACCGCGAGTTCCAGCCGGCCGGTGCGGTCATCGAGAGTCACGAAAGCCATGCGGTCACCGCGCCGGGTCTGCATGGTGCGGCTCGCGACCACCAGGCCGGCCACCACGATGGTGCTGTTGGTCGTGGGCTTGAGTTCAGCGATGGTCGCGTCGGTTATGCGCTTGAGTTCTTCGGCATAGCGCGCGATCGGATGACCGGTAAGATAAAGCCCGAGTGTTTCCTTTTCGCCCTCCAGTCGCTGCTCTTCGCTCCATTCCGCAGTGATTTCGTAAACATGGATCTCCGCCGGCGTAACGGCGTTGCCAAAGATGTCCACTTGCCCCGCATCCCGGTTGCGGCTTTGCTGGTCGGCGGCGGCAAGTGCCTTGGTGAGCGACACCATCAGCGCCGCGCGATGCGTGCCGAGCCCGTCGAGGGCGCCGGCCTTGATCAGCGACTCGAGCACGCGCCGGTTGATCTTGCGCAGGTCGATGCGCTGGCAGAAATCGAAAAGATCCTTGAAAGGTCCACCAATGTTTCGCTCACCCAGGATGGTGTCGATGGCGGCTTCGCCCAGACCCTTGATGGCGCCCAGGCCGTAGAAAATCGTGGCGTTGTCCACCGGCACGAAATGATATTCACAACGGTTGATATCGGGCGGGAGGATATTCAGTTTCATGTCGCGGCATTCGGCCATCATGGTCACGACCTTGTCGGTCTTGTCCATGTCGGACGACAGCACCGCGGCCATGAACGCCGCCGGGTAATGCGCCTTGAGCCAGGCGGTCTGATAGGCGATCAACGCGTACGCGGCCGAGTGCGAGCGGTTGAAGCCGTAGCCGGCGAATTTTTCGATCAAGTCGAAAATGTCGGCGGCCAGTTTCGGATTCACGCCGCGTGCTTCGGCGCCCTTGACGAATACGCTGCGCTGCTGCGCCATTTCCTCGGGCTTCTTCTTGCCCATGGCGCGCCGCAGCAGGTCGGCGCCGCCGAGCGTGTAACCCGATAGCACTTGCGCGATCTGCATCACCTGCTCCTGGTACAGGATCACGCCGTAGGTGGGCTTGAGAATCGGCTCGAGGCTCGCGTGCGGATACTTTACCGCCACGCGCTTGTGCTTGCGGTTGATGAAATCGTCGACCATGCCGGACTGCAGCGGTCCCGGACGGAACAGCGCCACCAGCGCCACGATTTCCTCGAAATTGTCCGGCTGCAAACGCTGAATGAGGTCCTTCATGCCGCGCGATTCCAGCTGGAACATGGCGGTGGTACGGGCGGATTTGATCAGCGCGAACGTCGCCGGATCGTCGATGGGAAGCAGTTCGATGACCAGCGGCGGCTCGGACTTCTGTTCGCGTTCGCGATTGATGGTCTTGACCGCCTTGTCGATGATCGTGAGCGTGCGCAAACCCAGAAAATCGAATTTGACCAGGCCGAGCTTTTCAACGTCCTCCATGTCGAGCCCCGTCACCGTCTGCTTGCCGCCCTGTTCGCAGTAAAGCGGCATGAAGTCGGTGAGCGGTCCGGGCGCGATCACCACGCCGCCGGCGTGCTTGTCGGCGTTGCGCGCGAGTCCTTCGAGCGCGCGCGCCGTGTCGATCAGGTCACGCACGTCGTCTTCTTTCTTGTAACGTTCCGCCAGTTGCGGTTCGATTTCGAGCGCGCGCTCCAGGGTCATGCCGATTTCGAACGGAATGAGCTTGGCGATCTTGTCCACGTAACCGTAGGGATGATCCATGACGCGGCCGACGTCGCGCACCACCGCCTTGGCCGCCATGGTGCCATGGGTGATGATCTGCGCCACCCGGTCCTGGCCGTAGCGCTGGGTCACGTATTCGATCACTTCATCGCGCCGCTCCATGCAGAAGTCCACGTCGAAGTCCGGCAGCGAGACGCGTTCGGGATTGAGGAAACGCTCGAACAGCAGTTCGTACTTGATCGGATCGAGCTCGGTAATGCCCAGACAATAGGCCACGAGCGACCCGGCGCCGCTGCCGCGGCCGGGTCCGACCGGGATGCCGTTTTTCTTGGCCCATTGAATGAAATCCGCCACGATCAGGAAGTAGCCGGGGAAACCCATCTTGTTGATAGTGGATAGCTCCAGCTCCAGACGTTCGTTGTACGTCTTGCGCGCGGCTTCGCGCGCCTCCTCCGGCATGAGCTTCAAGCGCACTTCCAGTCCCTGCTGCGTTTCCTGGCGCAGCAGCGCATCGATAGTCATGCCCTCCGGCACGGGATAGGCGGGAAGGTAATATCGTCCGAATTCCAGACGCAGATTGCAGCGGCGCGCGATCTCAACCGTGTTATCGATGGCCTCGGGAATGTCCTGGAACAGTTCGGCCATCTCCTGGCTGCTTCGGAAATATTGTTGCGTGGTGTAGCGGCGCGGCCGACGGCTGTCGGTGAGCACACGGCTGTCCTGGATGCATACCCTGACCTCGTGCGCATCGAAATCCGCCGGCTGCAGGAACACCACGTGATTCGTCGCCACGACCGGCAGCGACATCCGGCGCGCCAGCGCCACGGCGGCGTGATTGTAATCTTCCTGAAACGGCTGGCCGGTGCGCTGCAGCTCGAGATAAAAACATCCCGGGAACCAGGTCTGATAGGCACGGGCCAGTTCGTCCGCCTGCGCCGGATTGCCGGACAACAGCGCCTGGCCGATTTCACCCTCGTGCGCGCCCGACAAAGCGATCAGGCCCGACAACGGCGCATCGAACCAGGACTTGCTGAGGCAGGGCCGGCCGGAATGCTGCCCTTCCACGTAGGCGCGCGTGAGCAGCCGGCTGAGCCGGCGATAGCCCTCGAGGTTCTGGCAGAGCAGTGTCAGGGGGTGGGGTTTGTGCGGGTCGGCCGGATTTTCCAGCCACACATCCGCCCCGACGATGGGCTTGATCCCGGCCGCGCAGGCCGCCTGATAAAACTTGACGGCACCGAAGAGATTGGCGAGGTCGGTGACGGCCACGGCCGGCATCTCAAGACGGGCGGCGGTTTTGACCAGATCATCCGCACGGACGATGCCGTCCGCCAGGGAAAACTCGGTATGGACTTTGAGATGAACGAAAGGCCGGCTCACGCCGGTATTTGACCGTAATTCCATGGGTCAGGGAAGCTGGATATCCTGGGCGGCGAGCCGCGCATTATACCCGGATTAATCGCTCGTTATACCGCCGTTATACCGTGATTAATTAGGTTTTTCCTGCTGCCAAGATATAATGTTAACTAGAAACATCCACAGCCCAGCGCAAGCAACTGAAACTGAATAAATGAGTATCGTCGAGGTCATTGCCAATCCCCGCGTCAGACAATGGCTGCCGGGAGTTCTCAACGGTGGAATCCTGCTGTTACTGACAGCGAGCCTCGCCCAATGGACCTGGCTGGCGGTCAAAGCACCGTTACCGCCGCTGGTGCTGGCGCCGCCAACGCCCTCTGCCCAGCAAAATACTTTTTCGCTGCAACCGCTGCTCGCCGCCCACCTTTTCGGGCAAGTCAGCCAGGAATTAAGAGGCGGGCGTCTCGAAAATCTCCCGATCAGCAGTCTGAACCTGGTGCTGACCGGGGTGATAGCCTCGGCCAGCGGTGGTTATGCGCTGATCTCCGTGAATGGACAGGCGCAGGAACCCTTCGGCGTCGGTCAGACCGTCACCGGCAATGCGGTATTACAAGCCGTGTATCCGGACCGGGTCGTGATCCAGCGTAATGGAGCCCTGGAAAGTTTGATGCTGGAGGGCGCGGAAAAGTCGCCAACGGAACAATGGGTTCCGCCCGCCGTCACTTCCCGTCCCCCCGCTGCTTCGGAGAATATAGTCCGGGAAACCGGCGCGAACCATTATATGGTGGAACGCGAACAGCTCGCGGCGCAGATGCGCACACCGGATTTTTTACGTCAGGCAACCATGATACCGTCCAAAAGCGGCGGATTCCAGGTGCAGCAGATACAGGCGGGGAGCCTGTATGAAAAACTGGGGCTGCGCGCCGGCGATATCATCAAGGCTGTCAACGGGCAACCGGTCAACTCGGCGGAAGATGCGATACGTCTCTATCAACAAATACCCAATATCGGTGCCGTGCAAATGGAAATAACGCGCGGCGGTAAACCCGAGAATCTCTATTACCAGTTTGCACAAAACTGAACTGGTCAATATTCAATGCGAAAGCGAGTCAATTGAGAATGATGTATATCCTACATTTCATCGCGGCAACCCTCGGCATGTTGATGGTAAGTGCGCTGCTTGTCTTTCCGTCTGCTCAGGCGGCGGAATGGAAGCCGATCCATGTCGCGCAAGCGCCTTCGGAGAACGATGAGCCGAACGCGCCACAACCCACCGCAGATCAACCACCAGTCCCGCCCGGTGGCGCGACCGTATCGCCACCCATCCCGCCCGGGAACGGTCAGAGAGCGCGGCCTGTACCTTCTGCGCCGCCATCATTTCCCGCCGCACCTGCACCTGCTCGCCCCGCGACCGCTACCGGCACGACGCTAAGGCCGGGCGAGATGATGTTCAACTTTCAGGAGGCGGACATCCAGGCGGTGGTGAAAACCGTATCGCAGATCACGGGAAAGAATTTCCTGCTCGACCCGCGCGTCAAAGGCAAGCTCACGATCATCTCCACCCAGCCTGTATCCAAGAATGCCATTTATCAGATATTCCTCGCCTCGCTGAAGGCGCAGGGATACACCGCGATCGACAGTGCGAGCGGTTTCATCAAGCTGGTTCCGCTGGGGGACGCCAAACAGGCCGCGAAGGTTACCACGGGCGCGGCGCCGCGCCCGGGCGAACAGACTATTACGCATGTGATCACGGTTCAGCACGGTTCCGCGGCACAAATAGTTCCGCTGCTGCGGCCACTGATGGCGCCCACCAGCCAGCTTTCCGTTTACCCGCCGGCCAACACACTGATCATTACCGACTACGCGGATAACATCGGCAACCTGCTGCGCATCGTTGAAATCCTCGATCAGCGCGGCGGCTCGGAACTCGCCATCGTCCCACTGAAATACGCCTCGGCCCTGGATATCGCGGAAATCATCGTGCGGCTGTATCCCAACGTGACGCAATCCGCCACCCCGATCGCACCAGCGGCGGGAGGCATCGGCGAAGCCGATCGCGTCACCATCATGCCGGACCTGCGCACCAACAGCCTGCTGGTCCGCGCCGAGAATCCGGGCACCATCAACGACCTGCGCGCGCTCATTGAAAAACTGGACGTGCCGGCCAAGGTCGGCGGCAACACGCGCGTGGTTTACCTGCGCAATGCGGAAGCCGTGAAACTGGCCGAGATTCTTCGCGGCCTGTTGGCTGGCGAAACGCGCGCCCAGACTGCCGTGGCCGCGATACCGGGCCGGCCGCCGGTGGGCGGCAAGTCAGCGGCGGAGGCATCCCAAATTCAGGCGGACGAGGCGACCAATTCGCTCATCATCAGCGCCTCCGACGCCGTGTTCAACAATCTACGCGCCGTCATCGAAAAACTCGACGTGCGGCGCGCGCAGGTGTACGTCGAAGCGCTTATTGCCGAAGTCACCACCGACAAAGCCTCGCAATTCGGGTTCCAGTGGGCTGGCGGCAAGCAAGCAGGCAATGGCGTCGTGGGCGCCATGACCAATTTCCCCGGCTCCGGCGCGTCCATTGTGGGAGCGGCCACGAACCCGGCGTCACTGGGCACCGCTGGCGGATTGTCGTTGGCGTATCTCGGCAAAAAAATTACACTGTCAGACGGCACTGAGGTGCGCAGTCTGGGCGCTTTGGCCCGTGCACTGGAGGAAAAAAGCATTGGCAACATTCTGTCCACCCCGAATATCCTCACGCTGGATAATGCCGAGGCAAAAATCGTGGTAGGCCAGAACGTCCCGTTCGTTACCGGCAGTTTCTCCCAGGCAACTTCCACCACAGGCACCGTTAATCCGTTTCAGACCATTGAGCGCAAGGACGTCGGCCTCACCCTGAAGATCAAACCGCAGATATCCGAGGGCGGCACCATAAAACTCGTGATATCCCAGGAAAGCTCGACCGTTGCCCAGGCGACCGGCGTACAAGCCTCGGACCTGATCACGAACAAGCGTTCTCTCGACACCACCGTCGTGGTGGATGACGGCAACACCATCGTTCTGGGCGGCTTGATCGAAGACAGCGTGACCCAAAACACCCAGGCCGTTCCTTTCCTGAGCCGGATTCCCGTGCTTGGTTGGCTGTTCAAATATCGCACCGAGAAAAAGACCAAGACCAATCTGATGGTGTTCTTGCGTCCGGTCATCGTCCGTAGCGCCGAAGACAGTTATGGTTTCAGCGCCAGCCGCTATGCGCACATTCATGCCGAGCAAAAGAAGCTCAGCAAAGAACCGGCTCCCATCCTCGAGGACTTTAAGCCGAAGCCGCCATTACCGTCTGGTCCGTCGCAGGGGAGAAAGGACGCCAATGTTTCCGACGAGATCCCGTCGGACAAGGTGTTTGGCCCTCCCGATACGACGGAAGCGAAACCGCAAACAGGCGAGACGTCTCCCTGATCGAGCGCCACGGCCGACGCCATGGATACCGCACCCGACCTTCAAACCCTGGACCCCGCCTGGACCCAGCGTCTGCCGTATCATTTCGCGCGTCGCCACGGCGTCATCAGCGCCTGCGTGCGTGACGGACAGCTGGAAATCTGGGCCAAGCCGGGCGTATCGAGCGCCACCCTGGCGGAGCTTTACCGGGCACTCGGCCAACCCATCCACGTGCGCGAGCTGACCCAGGCAATGTTCGATTCCGCCCTCAACCGCGCCTACGAACGCGGCATGTCGCAGGCCATGGATATCGTGGATGACATCGGCGATGACCTGGATCTTGCGGAACTGACTCAGAACCTCCCCCAGGCCACGGACTTGATGGAGAGCGAGGACGACGCTCCGATCGTCAGGCTGATCAACGCCCTGCTCACCCAGGCGGTACGTGAAGGCGCATCCGATATACACATCGAGACGTTTGAAACCCGCACGGTGGTGCGTTACCGCATCGACGGCGTGCTGCGCGACGTCATCGAACCGCAACGCGCGCTGCACGGCGTGATCGTTTCGCGCGTCAAGATCATGGCCAGCCTCGATATCGCCGAAAAGCGCATGCCCCAGGACGGACGCATCACGCTGCGTCTCGCGGGACGCCCGGTGGACGTGCGCGTCTCCACGGTGCCCACCGGCCACGGCGAACGCGTGGTGCTGCGTCTGCTGGACAAGCAGGCCGGGCGGCTCGATCTGACGGGGCTCGGCATGGCGGATGACACGCTGAAGACCCTGGTGAACCTCATCAATCAGCCGCATGGCATCATTCTCGTCACCGGCCCGACGGGCTCGGGCAAAACCACGACGCTGTACGCCGGGCTCGGCAAACTCGACAGCACGCGACACAACATCATGACCGTCGAGGACCCCATCGAGTACGATCTTGACGGAGTCGGCCAGATGCAGGTCAACGCGAAAATCGAGCTTACTTTCGCGCGCGCCTTGCGCTCCATCCTGCGCCAGGACCCGGATATCATCATGATCGGTGAAATCCGCGACCTTGAAACCGCGCAGATCGCGGTGCAGGCCAGCCTGACCGGGCACCTGGTGCTCGCCACCTTGCACACCAATGACGCGGTCGGCGCGGTGACGCGTCTCGTGGACATGGGCGTGGAGCCGTTTCTGGTCGCCTCCAGCCTGCTCGGGGTGCTGGCCCAACGTCTGGTGCGCAAACTTTGCCCGCTCTGCCGCCAGACACGCGCACCCGATGCCGCGGAGCTGCGCCTGCTCACCGCCAGCGGGAACGAACCCAGATCGCTTCCCATTTACATACCCGTCGGTTGCAACACCTGCACCAATACCGGTTACCAGGGCCGCACCGGCATCTATGAGCTGCTGACCGTCGACGACAGCCTGCGCACTTTGATTCATGACGGCGCCTCGGAAGGGAAGCTGCGTGAATACGCCCGTACCCGCGGTATGCGCAACATGCGTGACGACGGGCTGCGCTGGGTGCGCACCGGTGCCAGCAGTCTGGAAGAAGTGCTGCGCGTGACGCGTGAGTGATCGGCAACCAACACAAACAGCGATCGGTAACCCGGATGAAGCGTAGCGTAATCCGGGAATCAACCGGGATTTTCCCGGGTTCCGGCCCTGCGGGCCTGCACCCGGGCTACTTCGGACTGCTATAGCAAATGGCGGCTTTTGAATATCAAGCACTGGATCCGCAGGGGCACGCCGTCAAAGGCGTGATGGAAGGCGACGCCGAGCGCCAAGTGCGCGCCCAGTTACGCGAGAAAGGCCTGACTCCGCTGCGCGTCGACGTCATTGACCAGAGCGCCGAGGCAAAACGCGGTGGTTGGTCATTCTCCTTTCGCCGCGGCATCCCCGGCTCCGAACTTGCGCTGCTGACCCGCCAGTTCGCCACCCTCATTCACGCCGGCCTGACCATCGAGGAATGCCTCAACGCGCTCATCGAGCAGACGGAATCGGCGCGATCGCGATCGGTGCTGGCCGGCGTGCGTACCCGCGTTCTGGAAGGTCAGTCGCTGTCACGCGGTCTGGCACAGTTTCCCGAATCGTTTCCGGACATCTTCCGCAGCATGGTCAACGCCGGTGAGCAGTCCGGAAAGCTCGACGAGGTGCTCGAACGGCTCGCGGACTACACCGAAAACCGGCAGAACCTGCAGCAGAAAGTATTACTCGCCTTCATTTATCCCGCGCTGGTAACGCTGGTCGCCACGGCCGTTGTCATCGGCTTGCTGGTTTATGTCGTGCCTCAAGTGACGCGCGTTTTTGAGAACACCGGTCAGACTTTGCCGGTGGTCACGCGCATATTGATAGCGGTCAGCGATTTCGCGCGCGGTGGCGGATGGTGGTGGCTGATTGTCATCGTTGCCGGGATCTTCGCATTCCGGGTTGCGTTGCGCGAACCGCACCTGCGGCAGCGCTGGCATCATCTGTTACTGCGGCTCCCGCTGGTCGGTCGCCTGCTGCGCGGCACCAACGCGGCGCGGCTGTCCAGCACGCTGGGCATCCTCACCGCCAGCGGCATCCCGCTGCTCAGTGCGATGCAATCCGCCGTGCAGGTGGTGACCAACCTTCCCATGCGCGCCGCCGTGGAAGATGCGCTGCGCCAGGTGCGTGAAGGCGGCAGCCTGTCCCGCGCGCTCGGCAAAACCAAACTTTTTCCGCCGATGGTCATCCACCTGATCGCCAGCGGCGAGGCCACCGGCAAGCTCGACCAGATGTTGCAACGTGCCGCCGAGGCGCAGACGCGCGAACTCGAGAACTGGGTGCGTGCGCTCACCGCGCTGCTCGAACCCCTGCTCATCCTGGTGATGGGCGCGATCGTGTTGTTCATCGTGATCGCCATCCTGCTTCCTATCTTTGAAATGAATCAGCTCATCAAATGAGGTTGTCCATGAAATACATGTCGCGTTATACAAGCTGTCTCAAAAATGAATGTAGGGTGGGCACAGCCCACCGCTGGACAGCCGGCAAAGCCGTCGTGTTGGTGGGCGATGCCCACCCTACAAATAAAAGCCAAGATTTTTTTGAGGCAGTTTCCCGCAATAGATCGAGGGGCTTTACCCTCATCGAGGTTCTCGTGGTCGTGGTGATATTGAGCATTCTGGCGGCGCTGATCGTGCCCAAGATCATGGATCGGCCGGACGAAGCCCGCGTGGTCGCCGCCAAAAGCGATATTCGCGCCATCACCAGCGCGCTCAAGCTCTATCGACTGGACAACGGTGTCTATCCTTCCACCGAACAGGGCCTCCAGTCGCTGGTGAAGAAGCCCGAGACCGGCGAGGTCCCGCGCAACTGGAAAGGCAGCGGCTATCTTGACCGCCTTCCCAAGGACCCGTGGAAAAACGAGTATCAGTATCTCAATCCCGGGCTGCACGGCGATATCGATATATTCAGCCTGGGCGCCGACGGACAGGCGGGCGGTGAAGGCGTCAATGCCGATGTCGGAACCTGGAATCTCGACAACTGATTCCCATCCATGAATGACATGCGTCACAACCGCGGTTTCACGCTGATTGAAGTCGCCGTGGTGATGCTCGTGATCGTCATCGTTCTCGGCATCGTCAGCGTCAATCTGGAGTCCGACCGGGATTCCATCGTGCGCGATGAAGCCAATCGTCTGGCATTGCTGCTGCAAACCGCGCAACAGGAATCCATCCTCCAGGGCAAGGTCATCGCCGTGGTTGTCGAGCGCCAGGGTTATTATTTTCTGGTGATGGACGACAAGAGTGAATTCAAGCCACTGTCCCAGGACGACGTGCTCTACCCGCGCCCGCTTCCATCCGATATCGCCATAACGTCGGTGGAGATCGACGGTGCTCCTGAAACCGAAAAGCCGCGTCTGATCCTGCTGCCGACCGGCGAGTTGTCTGTTTTCACCGTGACCCTGTCGCGCGGTGCGACGCGCTGGCTCGTGAAAGGTAGTTTGACAGGGGAAATCACGGCGCAGATCGGCCCGGTAACGCCGGGGAAAGCTTGATGCCGATGAACATGGCACAAATAAGATTTCCATGCTCCTTTCGTAGGGTGCGCAAAAGCGAAGCGTTGCGCACCATTACGGCGCGTTCGGTGCGCTTCGCATTCGCTCAGCACACCCTACCTGTAACTCGTTCTGTCGGTCGCTCCATATCTTATCGCGGCTTTACCCTGGTCGAGGTTCTCGTGGCGCTGGCGGTGCTGGCCATCGCTTTGGCCGCTGTCATGCGCGCCATGGCGCAGGCGGTCGACACCACCGTCAGCCTGCGTGAGCACAGCATGGCGTTGTGGGTGGCGCAAAACCGGCTGACGGAACATCAAATGCGGCAGGATTGGCCGGCCGCGGACACGATTGACGGTGAAGCGGAAATGGGCGGCGAAAAATGGTACTGGCGCGAGCAGGTTTCAACGACGCCGGAACCGAAAATCCGGCGCATTGAAATTACCGTGCGGCGTACGGCCGACAGCAAGGACACGCGTGCCAGACTGGTCGGGTACCTGCGCAACAAGCTCGGCATTAAAGCCCCCGGCACATGAAACGCCATAGTGGGTTCACGCTTCTCGAGCTGATGGTGGCGATCGGCATCTTCGCGCTCGTTTCAGTCATCGCCTACGGCAGTCTCGACCGCCTGCTCCATGACCGCCAGCGGCTCGACGCGGAACACGAATTCTGGCGCACATTGTCATTGACCTTTACACGCCTGGAAGATGATCTGTCGCAGGCGCGAGAGCGACGGGTGCGTGATGCAATTGGCGACCCCCTGCCCGCTTTCCGGGGACAGCCGACGGATACTCGCTCCACGGGATTGCCCAGCGTGGAATTCACGCGCGGCGGTGTACTGACATTCGATTCCGGCGCGCGCAGCGATATGCAGCGTATCGCCTACCGTTTGGTCGACGGCACCTTGAAGCGCCTGGTGTGGCCGGTGCTCGATCAGGGACCGCAAAGCACGCCGCAGGAGTTCCCCTTGCTCGCCCATGTGGAGGAATTTCGCGTGCGTTTTTTTGCACCGGCCGGCGTGTGGCTGGATCAGTGGCCTGCCGAAGGAATCAGCGATGTTCTCCCGCGCGGCGTGGAAATAAAACTGACGCTGACCGGTCGCGGTCAATTCACGCGCTTTTTTCTGGTCAATGGCTGACATGCGTTCATCGCCTAGTACACGTAGCCCGGATGAAGGCGCCTCGGCGCCGCAATCCGGGAATCCTAGATTGCGCTTCGCTCCATCCGGGCTACGGCACCAACGAGGACTCGCACTAATCACGGCCATGCTGGTCGTGGCCATCGCGGCCACGACGGCGGCTTATCTCAGTCTCGATCAGCAGATCTGGCTGCGCCAGGTGCAGAATCTCTCTGATCGTGCCCAAGCTGAAGTCGTGCGTTCCGGCGCACTGGAATGGGCCATTACTATCCTGGCGAAGGATGCCAAGGACAACCAGACCGATGACCTGACGGAAAACTGGGCCAAGCCGCTGCCACCGCTCGCCGTGGAAGGAGGTCAGGTGACGGGTCAGATTACCGACGCACAGGCACGTTTCAACATCAACAACCTCGTGCGTAGCGGCAAACCCAGCGCACCGGATATCGGCACTTTCCAGCATGTCCTTTTGTCACTCTCGATCGATCCCAACCTGACGGATGCCGTCGTGGACTGGATCGACACGGACACCGATAAGCGCGCCGATGGAGCCGAAGACCTCGATTATTTACAGATGAAGACTCCCTACCGCGCCGCCAACCAGCCGATGCAGAGCGTGGACGAACTGCGTCTGGTGCGCGGGTTTACCCCGGAAATTGTCGAAAAACTGCGCCCCTGGATCACCGCCCTGCCCCAACCCACGGAGATCAACGTCAACACCGCGTCCAAAGAGGTTCTGGGCGCGCTGTTTTATACCCAGCCTGCCTCTGTCATTGAACAGGTCGTGACGCAGCGGCCTTACAAATCGACGGGGGATATCCAAGCCAAGAATCCGCAACTGCCGCCGGCAGGCGGCAACACAATAGCTCCCTACGGTATCAAAAGCAGTTATTTCGAGGTCATCGTCGAGACCCGGTTTGGACGTTACCAGCGCACCACGCAAGCGCTGATACAACGCGGTGCCGACGACAGCAGTTCGCGCATCCTTTGGCATCGCCAGCGCCTGCCCACCAAGATGGCGGCTTCGGACGAAAAGCCTGGTGAAAAATCCAATACCGCGCCGGACGGGAATATATAATGATGCGCAAGGGCAATTCCGCTCAACATATTAAAGAATGGCTAAGCGACAGGTCTCTTTAGCGAACCGCGTGCGCCCATTTGGGCAAATGCTGCAAAAACTGCGGCAGGTCGGGTTGCGCCAGGGAAATACCCTGGAGCTGCTTCTACCTCGCGGATGGCCGGAAAGCCATGGCATTATCCACTGGCGGCTGCGTGGGGGCGCGGGCGTGGCGCCGCACGGTCAGGTCACGGAGTTGAATCAGATTCCCGGCGTCGGCGCCATGACGCGGGTTCACGCCTGGACACCGCCCTCGGAATCGCTGCTGACGCGCGTCACCTTGCCCACGCGTTCGCGCGCCAAGATCCAGCAGGCCCTGCCGTACGCGCTCGAAGACCAGTTGATCGGCGAACCGGATCAGCTGCATTTCGCCTACCGCGTCCTTGATGACGCGAGTCTCGCCGTGGCGATCACGGCACGCGCCCGCGTGCAAGCCTGGATCTCGAGCCTGACCGACGCCGGGCTGCGCCCCGTCAGCCTGTGCCCGGCGGAATTGGCGCTTCCACTCATCGACGGTTCCTGGTCAGCGTCATTTCACGAGGACGAAGTCTGGGTGCGCACCGGACAGGCCTCCGGCTTCGTGTGTGCGGCCAGCGTGCGCACGCCGCCATCCATGCTGGAAACAGCAGTGCGCGAAGCGCGTGAAAAACAGATGGAACCGCAAGGGCTCACGGTCATGCAGCCGCCGTCCGGTTTTGACTCGAACGCCTGGGCAACACAGTTAAAATTAGTGGTACAAACACAGAAACAAGGGTTCTGGACGAACCATCATGAATCCACGCCGGCCTTGAACCTTTTACAGGGGGCTTACGCGCCATCGGGTCAAATACAGGCCATGGCGCCGGCCTTGCGTCCGGCGGCGATCATGCTGGCGGTGTGGCTGGTCGGCAGCCTGGGATTCAATCTCTGGGAATGGTGGCAGCTGAAAAACACTCATGAAAATCTGCGGCAGGAGATGTTATCCCTCTTCAAGCGCACGTTTCCTGACGCGGTCGTACAAGACCCGGTGCTGCAGATGCAACGGCTAATCGGCGACATGCAAGACAAGGGCGGAAAATCGTCCGGCGCCGACATGTTGCCGCTGCTCGGAAACATTGCTCCCGTTATCCAGGCCAGCCCACAATTGAAACTGCGCGGCATGCAGTACGGCGAAACCCGTTTGACGCTGGACATCACCTTGCCGGATTTTCAGACCATGGAGACGGTTAAAAATGCCTTCACCGCGCGCGGCATGCAGGTCGAGGTCATTGGCGCCAACAGTACGCCTGCCGGCATCGAGGGCCGGTTGCGTCTGGGTCAGACTGGCAAGACGGGAACATGATTGAAATTTTTCACAATAATAAATGTAACGTGCGCCATGCGCACGATTCCACCATCCGGGCACAAACCATGGATCGTGCGCACAGCGCACGCTACCGCGCATTATTCATCAGGGTCTGTCTTTTGACATGAACTTCAAGGACGCATTTCGCAACTTCTCGCCGACGCGGCTGCGTAATCTCACGCCGCGGGAGCAGCTTATCTACTTCGGTGGCGCCGCCGCGGTGCTGCTGATCCTGTACCTCTTGCTGTGGCTGCCGGTGCAGAGCGAACTTTCGCGGTTACGTAGCGCCGTTCCCCTGGAGAAGACACAACTGGCCCAGATGCAAGTGCAGGCCATGGAAGTCAACCAGCTTCGTGCCAGCGGACGTCAGCCCATGGCGGGCGGCAACCTGCTGGCCAGGCTGGAACAATCCGCGACGGCAAGCGGCATTCGCGGCCGCATCACGCGCATGGAACCGGACGGATCCAATGGCGCGCGTCTGTCCATGGACAGCGTGGATTTCAATGCCCTCATCGGCTGGCTCGGCAATCTTCAGACCCAGGGCGGCGTACGGGTGGAGAAAGCCACCTTCGAGGCGCAGGCGACGGCCGGCACGGTCAGCGCCCGCCTTGTCCTGCGTGGTGCCGGCGCATGAAAAAAAGCGGGTGGCTGTATGCGGTCTTCGGGTTGGTCTTTTATCTGTTATTTCTCATCATCGAGATGCCAGCAGCGTGGTTTGCTTGGGGACTGAACTACTATACCCATAACACAGTTCGCCTCGACCCTCTTTCCGGCAGCCTGTGGCACGGCAAGGGACGGTTGGTGATCTATTATCCGCAGACCGTGCCGCACGATTTCGGTCAAACCGAATGGAGCATTAACCCTTTCTGGCTGCTGACCGGGCGTGTTCAACTGACACTGCAAACCAATATGCCAGATAGACAAATCAAAACCACGCTCGGCATTACCAAGGGAAACCTTTCCATCAAAGATACTGACGCCGCGTTTCCCGCCTCCTTCGTCGGCCAGCTTTACCCACCCGCGTCCTTGATCGGCCCCCAAGGCCAGGTCAGGCTGCACACATCGAGCCTTGTTTTCGGTCAGCAAAATCTGGAGGGAGGCGCGACGCTTGAGTGGCAAGGCGCAGGCAGCCATCTTTCAAATGTTCAGCCGCTGGGGGACTACCGTCTGGACATCACCGGGGTGGGAAAAACCGCCAATCTCAAGCTCACCACCCTGCGTGGCGCACTTGAGTTCGCTGGCCAGGGCCAATGGCAAGTCGCGACGGGGCAGATCCAATTTAACGGCCACGCCAAACCGCTTGAACGCGCCACTGAGCTGGATCCGCTTCTGAAGTTATTGGGTGACGATCAGGGGGGCGGAAAACGATCCATAAAAGCCGACGGTTATTTTCCTATCGCCAAGTTTACAGGCTTGTAGTCCTGATAATACCTGCTGAATTAGAAAAATACCTCTTCCCGCAAAGGAGAAAGAAGCATTCTCAAGCACTACCGTGTGCGACCTTTTTAACTAGTGGTAGGCTGACATTTTACTTCAGCGCCTATTAAAGTTACGATTTGTGCGCGAATCATGAACAAGAACTCGTTTTGGGCCCGCATTTGATTAGTTGAAGGAAATTATTAATTTTTGGCAGGCGGTTATCGCAGTTCAACCAAAATACATCGAAAAGCAATCGGCACAACTAGGAAATAATTTAGGAGATGATCATGTATCAACATTCCAAGGTGAAGGTGGGTATTTGGGGCAGAATCCTTATTGCGGTGCTGGGTCTGGGAGTGGCCGGGGCGTCTGGTGCTGCGCAGGCCGCCGGCTGGTATGGCGGCATAGGCGTTGGCCAGTCAAAATTCAAAAGTCAGTCCAGCACATGTGCGAGCCTGGGGCCTATCTTAAGTTCAAGGACTTCCTGTACATTCGATCTTAAGGATACGGGCTGGAAACTGTTTGGCGGCAATCAACTCAACGAATACGCCGCGGTCGAAGCAAGTTATATCGATTTCGGCAAGATGAAAGCAAATGCGGCCGGTACCCTGAAAAACACGTCAACGGCAGCGACAGGTAGCGCCGAGTTCAAGGCCAAGAGTTTCGACGTCGCGCTGGTAGGCACGATGCCGGTCGGTGAGGCCCTGGGAATTATCGGTCGGGCAGGTCTTTTCCTCTGGAAGGTCGAAGCACCCGCTTCCGCTACCGCTATCAGTGGCGGCGCAACCTCTAGTGCAAATCCGAAAAAAACCGGATTCGATATCACTATCGGTGCCGGCGTAAAATATGACTTCACGAAGAAAATCGGCATGCGCGCCGTCTGGGATCGGTACAAGAATGTCGGTGACCAACCCACGACCGGCGAGTCTTTCAGTATTGATTTGTACTCCGTGAGCCTTCTTTACAATTTCTAGTAACGGGTTCAATACCTCAGAAGAAAGCCGGGTATAACCCGGCTTTCTTTTTGAGCTTACCGACGCGAGCTACGTCGTTCCTTCATAAAACTGACCCCTGTTATTTCTCCCGCCGGTTAAACCAAAATAACCGGGATCATTCCCGGCGTCGCTTGCGTCGCGCCACCGCCGCCAGCCCCAGAAGGCCCGAGCTGAACAACCAAGCCGCGGCCGGCACTGGCACCGGCGCCACGTTCACATACTGGGCCAGATCGCCTGCCGCTGTGCCCATGATCATATCCACATTGAAGCCGCTATGCGGAGTTGTGGTGGATCTTAGCTGGATGTTCCACACCTCAAAAATCCCGGCGCCGAAGAATCCACCCCAGTCGGAACCGAATTGGCCGCCGGAAACCAAGATTGCCTTGTAGTCGGTGATGCCGTCGCCGTTCACGTCGCCATTAGCAGTGGCTGCCGCGCCATGGATGGTGACTGACCCTCCCGCTCCGATGTCGGTCGCGCTCACCGTGCTGAAAGACTGGTAAACCGTATTGCCATTGTTGATGCAGCCGGTGGACGCGAGTGTGCAGTTATCCACGTTCCATCTTTCGTCATACAGCGCCGGGAAACTCGAGGCGGCGCCCAGACGGTTGGTGACGTTCAAGCTCATAGCACCAGTGGTCTGATCGATGGAGCCGCCCATGCCCGGCACGCCGTTCACGGTAAAACTGTTGCCGCTCACGATGATGCCCAGAATGCCGGCCCAGCCGTCACCACCGATCGAAGAACCCTTGGAGCCGCCGTTGCTTGCCACGGAAGAACTGTTGTCGGTCATCGCCTGGGAAGCGGCATTAGGAGCAGGGCCGCCACAAGTGAAGCTCGAGTTCCAGGCACCGTCTTTGCCGAACTTATACTGAGTGCCAGAAGTCGTCGCAAAAGTCGGCGTCTTGTTGATCACCAGGTCGTAGATGCCATCCGCTACCGCCGCTGACGCACTGTTAACCGCCGCCATCGTACCGATCGCGGCAATAATAGCGGCCGCCAGGACATGCTTGTTTGTTTTCATGGTCTTCTCCTGAGGTAGGTTTTTAACCGATCGAGGTCTCATGTAACGATGCAATTAATGGCCAAACTGCTCTAATAAGGAGCAAGCCCGGTCACACTCACGGAATAATCGGTCACCGCCGGCCCCGTCACGGCGGTGCCGTTCACGTCAAAGTAACGAACCGAAAGAATCGTGGGTGTGGCCGTAAAGTCCGCGGAATCCGCCATGATCGAGAATCGCGGTTCGTAGTATTGAATCTTTCCGTTTGCGCTGATGAACAATACAGTCAGCGTGTTTCCGCTCAGCGACCACGTCATCTGCAGCTTGGAACGCGTGTATGTCGTGACATCCTGCGCCACGACACGCACGTTGTTCTCGGTGAGGGTTCCGGTAGCGATGTCCGCCAGGGGGAGATTGAACTTCAATTCAACCGCTCCATAGGTCGCGGTCCAGAGACTCAGGGAATCTTTCACCGGCGGTTTCACCAATGCTTGGCGCGCCGCCGCGAGGTCGGAGAGGTTTCCATTCAGTGTGCCACCGAACGTGGTCTTATACTGCAACGGGTTTGGCAACCCCGTCCCCGGCAAGATCTCAATGCGAATGGGAACAGTATTAACATCAGGATAAGCGCCATAGTTACCGGACTCGAGCGGAGTGGGTTGCGGCGCGGTTGTCTGGACTTGTATCGTCCCGGGTCCGGTAAGCAGGCCCTGCGGCAAATTCAACGCGATGATGGTTTGCCATTCCTCGTGATGCAAATAGCGGAAATTGGTATCCGCGGCACTGTTATTTGGACTGTACAACCGGCTGCCTTTGTCTGCGTACAGCCTGAATATGGCCTGAATACCGCTGGTGATCTCGACCGGGTTCGCGGTATTGGCATCCGAAGTAAACCATACCTTGGTATTCGATTTGCTCATGGTGTCCTGCGGTCCCACCGCCAGCGTGATGGTGTCTCCCGGACGCGCATAGTTGGCAAACGGCTGGATGGCCACGCAGCCGGTCAGCATCGCCATGAGCAACGGCGCAGTCATAAATAAATGTTTAAGACAGATACGCATGCTATCTCCTCCGAATAACTTCACCGGAACCCGAGTTGGCGTTCAAGCAGAATGACATCCCGCACATCGAGTACTCCATCTCCGTTCATATCCCCAAGAACAATATCCCGACTGGTCGGAACATCCAAACCTTCAACGAACCTCATTAGCATCAGCAGATCCGCGGCGTTGATCGTATTGTCGGGCGCGCCCTTGGGCGCGAGATCACCCTTGTTAGAAACATTCGGATTCGTGCCGTATAGCATCACTTCCTGCCAATCCGTCAGACCATCTCCGTCAGTATCCCGGCTCAGGGGATTGGTGTGATACACGTTGACCTCCTGTCCGTCCGTCAGCCCATCGCCGTCCGTGTCCGGTTTCCTTGGGTCTGTACCGAGCGCGACTTCCTGCGCATTGGTCAAACCATCACCATCGATGTCGTCATCGCAGGCATCGCCGATACCGTCGCCGTCCAGATCGGCCTGTGTCGGGTTGGAAATCAGCCGGCAGTTATCCGTATCGTGGTTGTAGCCATCACCATCCGCATCCAGGCTGATACGCCCGCTGCCAGTGCGGTAATCGAACCCGGCAGTATTCACATCTTTGGCCGTGCTGATCAGCAACCACTTGATCTGCGCCAACGTCATGGTCGGATTTTGCGCCATGAGCAAGGCAACCGCCCCGGTGACATGCGGCGCCGATGCGGATGTACCGGCGAATAAACTTGTCAGCGAGGTCTGCACGCGGTCCGGGCCGGACACATCCGGCTTTGCGCGACCGTCGGTGGTTGGCCCTTCCGAACTGAAGTACTCGGGAGCATCGCTCAGGTCGGTCGCGCCGACGGCAATGGTGCTGGCGCAGTCTGCCGGTTGCGCGATGCTGCTGGAAGACGTACTTATGCCCAGATCGGGTCCCAGAGAAAATAAGGCAAATCGCGTATTCGCGGTGGAGCTTTGATATTTCTGTACAACAATATAGTAAGTCCCGCTGGTGGTCGGCGTGTACGTAATGGACTCGTAGGGAGTGGAAGATGCGGTACCCAGCTGTCTGGTCGTTGACTGGGCGACAATCGTGCCTCCGGCACCGGGGTTGCCGTTATAGAGGTACAGATTGTAATCGATGCTCGTGGTCGGGTAGGCATCCCAGTTCAGCACCAGCTTGATCTTGACGCCCGCGGTAAGACTGATCGTGTTGTAATTCTGCCCCGTCGCGAATTCATGCCTCAGATCGGCATTGGCGTCCGTGAAAGTAGCCATGTAGTGCCGGTAACGATCGTTGCCCGCGGCATTCACCCATTGGACATTGCTTTGCTGCGCCTGGTTGGCGGTATTGCAAATTTTGCCCGTGCCGTCATAAAAAGCCGCTCCATACCAGCCGACCGAGTGGTTGATCACGCGCACACCGGCGGCGACCATATCGCTCATTGCCTGCTGCAGCTGCACGTCGGTATCGATTCTCGCCAGGTACATCTGCACGCCCGGCGCCATTTCATGAACAATCTGGGCAACATTGGTGCCATGGTCGATCGTCCCGTCGAGGCCCGTGCCAGTGTAGTCCGTAGCAATGAGATTCGCCGGCAGATCGCCCGAGGCTTGGGCGCTGGCAAGATTCGTAAATCCGAGATCAATCACACCAATCTTCACCCCGGCCCCATTCACGCCAAGAGACTGCATATCGCCCGCGCCGGTAAGCGCGACGCCCTGCCCGATCACGGCCAGGGCTTGGTGTGGATAAGAAAGCCGTACGAGAGCATTCGACGGCAGGAGGTTAGCCAAGGAAGCCAGTCGGCCGGCGGGGATGGAAACCTCGTGTCGACGGTCCCAGCGATACCGCAGCTTGCCGTTGTGGGTAACGATCAACGAAGAGACCGTGGCGCCGGGATCCGCCTCGACGATGACCGTGACCACCGAAGCCGCCACTGCCGGGTCACGACCAGCGTCGTCAATCCACCGCTGAATTTCGTGTGTGTATCCGGCTCCCCTGATCACGGGGGGCGCGGCATACAGCGCTTGCCCCGTCAACAAAAGACACAGGGCGCCACAAATCGCAGCGATGTGATACCTAAACCGACGTTTGATGGCAAACGACGCCATCCTCTCTCCTCCTCACTTTGTTCTAAACGGCCGCTACATTACGACAGCTACGACTCAGGGTATTTGTGACAAGCATTATGGCAATCCATGCGTCGTAGATCACCATATATTTTGCAGTACGCGAGCGCCTGCCTTCTTCGTATGCGTCCTATCTAAATTAGTAACGCAAAGGAAAATACGAGTGATGAAATATGGAAAATTACATGCCTCGGCGGTTACGCCGTGTCTCACACAATCGTTTTACCTCTGTGCCTAAAAAAAATTACTTCAGGCGTCTTTCTTGCGCCTGACCACCGCGATCAGCCCCAGCAGGCCGGAGCCGAACAGCCAGACGGCACCCGGAATCGGGACCGTGGCGTATTGGGCAAAGTCACCTATGGCTGTGCCCGTGATCGTATCCACGTTGAAACCGCTATGCGGGGCAGTCGTCGACAGCAGACTGATATTCCATACCTCGAAATAGCCGGCGCCATAGCAACAGCCCCATTCGGAGCCCACTTCACCGCCGGACACCAGAATGGCCTGATAGTCTGTTTTGCCGTCGCCATTGAGATCGCCCGCGGCGGTGACGGAAGCGCCGTGGATAGTTGCGGAATAGTTACTCGCGCTAACCGTACTGAAGGTGCTCCAAAGCGTGTTGCCATTGTACGTACAGCCTGTAGATGTCGACGTGCAATCGTCCACGTTCCATTTTTTGTCGTAAAAAATCGGGGCAATAGTAGCCGCGCCGAGACGACCGGTTGGATTGAGGGACATGGCACCGGTGGTTTGATCTATGGCACCGCCCATGCCCGGCACGCCATTCACTGTGAAGCTGCCGCCACTCAGCGTGATGCCCAGGATACCTGCCCAGCCGTCCCCGCCGATCGAGGAGCCTTTGGGGCCACCAAGACTGGCGACGGTAAGACCGTTGTCGAACATGCCCACCGGGGTGTTGCCCGCATCGCCCGGAACGCCACTACCGAAGGTAAATAGCGAATTCCAGGCGCCGTCATTGCCAATTTTATAAGTGCTGCCGGAAGAGCTGGTGAAAACTGGCGTGGTGTTGATCACGAGGTTATACCCACCGTCCGCCACCACCGCGGCCGAAGCCGTGTGTGTCATCGTGCCGGTGATTCCCAGGGTGGTAATGATCGCCGCGGCAAGAATTTTTTTGTCGGTTACAGCATGTGATATTTTCACGTTTCATTCTCCATCTGGCGTTCCATGAAGCATTGGTCAATTACTGTACACACCTTTTTTGCTTTCCAGTTGAATGAGAAACAACGACTGAAACAAAAACGGGCAACATTTTGTTGCCCGTCACGGATAACCGCCTCATTGCGCGCCTGTCGTGGCGCGCCTGCGCGCAAGTTACGTGCGATATTCCGCTATGCGCTTTTCTTGCGGCGGGCAAGACCGGCAAGCCACAGCAAACCGGAACTGAACAGCCACACCGCGGCCGGAACGGGCACGGGCACGGACAGGGGGAGATTCACGAAGCTCTCGCTGCCGCCGCTGGAAAATCCCTGGACGTGGATACCGAGACGCAGCTGACCGGTGCCCAACTCGTTGATCACGTCATTGAAGGTGCCGGCTGACTGCAGGCTGAAATAAATCTTGAGCCACTCACCGGGGTTCACACCGTTCGGCTGCACGGGGGGATTGGAATCGGCTAAAAAGCCTGCCGTCGTCTCAAATACCGGGCTGATAAGGTTCGCACCGGGTAGATTGGGCGGCGACGCGTACTGGGAGAAACTGACCCCCGGACCGTTGGTGACCGTGGAGAGCGCCAGCAGCGAACCGTCATCGAAATACACGTCGGTGATGGAAGACGCGCTTCCTCCCGCCATGTTCTTGAAGTGGAACAACACCAGGCCGCCCCCGGCGTCCGACACATTGACTGTCAGCTGCGACGCACCGATGGCGCAGTTGCCGGCATTGTTGTTCGTGATGCAGAAAAAGGACAGCGTGGCTGCCTTCGCGGGCGCAGCGGCGGCGAAGACAAGTGCGGACAACAAATAAAGCCACCACTTCTTTTCAGGAAAAAAGCGCATCTCCGTCTCCTAGTTTTCTTTATAAACTGCTCTCACGGTCGTCGGCGGGGCAGTCATCCTGCCCCGCCTACGCCGTCCATTTTCTCCCCCATCCATTCAGGGCCCGATGAAACCGGCCCGATCCTCCAAATTCATACAACTTGCTGGCGACACTGCGCCGGTCTTATTGGAAGACGGCGGGACGGGCAGAACCTGTCCCGCCATTTTCCTTTTTTTCTCCTCCTCCACTTTTTTCAGGGCGCAATGACTTTGTCTTCGCCCTGATTCTCCAAATCCGCGCAGCTTTCTCCGGAAACACTGGCGCCGGTTCGCCCACCTTCTAATTTTTTAAATTTGCCCTCTTGCGCCGCGCCACGCCCGCCACACCCAGCAGGCCCGAACCGAACAACCACACCGCGGCCGGAACCGGCACCGCTGCCAATGACGCGTAGGCGGCCGCATCCGTCGTGACGTAATCCGAGTGGCCGTCATCGGCGATAAACGTCAGCGTCCGCTGGCCATCCGCGCGCATCAGGAACGCCTTGCCCTTGAACGAGTTGTCATGCCACACCGCGCCGTCCGAGGCGCGCACCTGGCCCTGGGTCGTGCCCTGAGCGCTCTGGTCGGGCGCGACCGTCATGTCCCACGTGCCTTCGTTGTAAACCCAGGCACCGTTCGGAATCACGCCACCACCCAGGAACGACACGTGGTTTTGGAAGTTGGCATCCAGCGCAGGATTCGATGAGTTGTTGATCACTTCGCCGTTGGCGTCCAGCGGGCTGATGGTCGGGTTGGTGTTGTTCATCACCGCGCTGCCCGAATACGTCTGCAGATATCCGTCACGGTCATACACGTTCACCGAATAAGTGCCGTAGCTGCGCATCACCATGCCGGGGATCACCTGGCTGTTCGACGGAGCGACAAGTCTCTGCCCGTTGGGGAGCAGATTGCCGTCCGTGACGCTCACGTCGAACGCCACGTCGAACGTCAGCTGACCGGCCATCACGCCGACGCCGTTCGGGTTGGAATTCAGCACCGATCCGCACCAGCCCTTGCCGTTGGACATGGCCCACGGGTAGAAATTGATGCCCGTATCGTATACCTCGTTAGGCGGAATGCCGGCACCGGCACCCGTCCGCATATTCGTGTACTTGAAGACATCGAACAAGCCAAACTGCATATCGCTTTTGGCGACAAAATAATTGCCGGCCTTGTCGATCTGCATGTTGTAAAAATGGCTGGTCGGCGTGGTGTAGGCCCACTTGAAGAAGCTCACCTGCCCGTCCATGTTGGCTTTTTTGAAGTAATTGCTTGACGTAAAATCGTGCGACACCGTTTGGGGCGCATCGGGCGTCAGCAAGTCCGGTGCGAGCGTCGTCACGTCCTGCTTCTGGCCGAGCCGGCTGGCATTGAAACCGCCACCCACCTGAAAATCATTGGCACCCACTCCCGCCGGGCCTGTATAGCCCCAGTCGTTGAAAGTGATGCTACCGTTTGAACCGTTGTACCTGGCTGCATCATAAGTCGTCGTGTAGGTCACTGGAGTGACCGCCAACGCTGTTGCCGATCCAAGCATCATTAACGCACCCACCGCAAACCTTCTTGTGGAAACCGTCATCCCCTTATCCTCCGGCGAAATACTCTCCATGCAACAGCAAGCCGTTTAGAAAAAAAAACGGGTAATGCCAAAGGCATTACCCGTTCGTACGCTACTTTATATTTCTGCCATTTTTATTTTTGATACCGGAAAACCGATATCAAATGTTGGCATTTTTTTAGGCGCTCTTCTTGCGACGAGCGATGCCGACCAAGCCAAGCAGGCCCGAGCCGAACAGCCACACTGCGGCCGGAACCGGCACTGGCGCGCTGGCTGGCGCTACGTACTGAGCGAAGTCGCCGCCCGCTGTGCCAGTGATCACGTCCACGTTAAAGCCGGAATGCAGGCTCGCGGTGGACAGCAACTGGATGCTCCACACTTCCAGATAGCCGGCGCCGAAGAAGCCGCCGAACGCCGAACCCACCTGACCGCCGGAGACCATGGTCGCCTTGTAGTCGGTGATGGCGTCAGCGTTGACGTCACCTTGAGCGACAGCGTTGTTACCCGAAATGGTGACGGGTCCGCCGCTGCCAACCGTGGTTGCGCTGCCGGTGCTGAAGGACTGATAGGCCGTGTTGCCGTTGTTGATGCAGCCGGTGGACGTAAGCGTGCAGTTGTCCACGTTCCAAGCCTCATCGTACAACGCCGGGAAGCTGGAAACCGCGCCCAGACGGCTGGTGACGTTCAGAGTCAGCGCACCGGTTGACGTATTGACGGTGCCGCTCATGCCTGACACGCCGTTCACGGTGAAGGTGCTGCCGGACACGGTGATGCCGAGGATACCGGCCCATCCGTCAGCAGCAATGCCCGAACCCTTGGGGCCACCGAGACTTGCCACGGTCAAGCCGTTGTCGGTCATCGCCTGGGAAGCGGCATTCGGAGCAACACCACCGAAGGTGAAGCTTGAATTCCACGCACCGGCTTTGCCGAATTTATAAACGGTACCAGAAGTTGTCGATGCGACAACCGTTTTGTTGATTACCAAGTTGTAGGTGCCGTCAGCCACAACACCCGCTGCTGACGCGGCGTTCACCATACCAACCGTACCAACGACGGTGGCGATGGCGGCAGCCAATGCATGCTTATTTACTTTCATGAAAAACTCCTCCAGAAGTTAACTTATGGTTGATCCGTGTTCACAAATACCATCAACAGCGCAATTCCCTGTGCTGTGCGTACCCATAAAGCAATCGGCATGCCATATGAAAAATTGTTTTTCAGTTCAATGAGTTGCTTATGAAAAGACGATAACGTTCAATGATTTTTCACAATAACTGTAAACAATACCGACAATCGACATGGAGGTAACATTGTGCGAATAGAAACAAATACTTTTAAAAACAATTAATTATTTAATAATCTTAAATTGATACCTATAAATCAATTTGATACTCGTCAATAAATCACTAATGCAACATTAAAATAATGTATTAATATTCAATATGTTGTAAATATAAGGCGGTGTAAGATAAGCTGACATTAAAGCCCCAGCGACTCCTTCAGCGGTCCCAGAAACTGCTCATAATGTTTCCAGCGGCTGACCGACTTACGATAAATCGGGCGCCGCACCTGATCGTAGCTGAGGGTGTTCACCACACGCTTGGTCTCGTAAAAACGCAGGCAGCGCTCGTCCCACTCCAGCCCGCAGAATGCGATCAGTTCGCGGCTTACCCGTTCCGGCTCGGCCACCATCTCCTCGTACTGCACCTCCAGCATGGGTATCGGCAGCACCTTTTTCCAGTGTTCCATGAGCTGCCGATACTTTTGGTAATGCTCGCCGAGCTGCGTGAGATCCGTCGCATAGCTGTGCGCCGCGTTGAATTCGAGCGTGTAGATGGAAAGGCAGTTGTCCATGGGGTTGCGGCGGCAGTGGATGATCCGCGCCTGGGGGAACATCAGGGCGATCAGCCCGAGATGCTTGAAATTGTGCGGCATCTTGTCGGTGACCCGCATGGCGTCCGGTGACAGCACCGCCAGCTTGGAAAGATATCGCTCCGCGGCGATATCCAGGGCTTTGCGGTCAACCGTTTCGAGGCAATGCGGATAAGGCTGCGCCGATCCGAGCAAGCCCGGCAATGTCTCGATGATTCTACCGATGTCCTTCAGTTCGCCGCCGCCGTGCACCGCCGGGTGGCTGGCTAGAATCTGTTCCGTCAGCGTGGTGCCGGAGCGCGGCATGCCGACGATAAAAACCGGGCGTTCCGATGCGTTAGAGGCCCGCGGTGTCCGGGCGAAAAATTCGGGCGTAAAGAGCGCCATGGACGCATCCATCTGGCGCAGGTGTTCCTTCGAAGGATAATAACCCACCGACACCAAGCTGTTGGCCCGGTGAAAATGAAAAAATGCTTTATCGTATTCCTTGATCTCGTCATAGTGCTTGCCGAGCTGATAGTGCAAGGGCTGGGTATCGGCTGGTTTCAGATCGGGATGTGACAATACCCGTTGCAGCAAGGCCACGGCGTCGGCGCGGCGATCCACGTGGCGCGCGACACGCGCGAAAGTGACCGCCAGATGTTCATTTTCCACACCAGCCTCCAGAAACGGCTGCAACAAGGAATAGGCTTGCTGGAATTCACCTCTCTTTTCATGCACGGCCGCGATACCAAAAACCGCGTCTGAATTATCCGGTTCCAGCACTTTTGCCCTCTGAAAGGCTTCGTTCGCTTCATCCAGTTGGCCCAAAGAATATAAGGCAAACCCAAGATTGATGAAGGCCTTTACGAAATCCGGCCGATGGCGCAGCGCTAGTTGAAAACATTCAATCGCCTTCTCCGCATCGCCTATGTGCGGTAAAGCGCTGCCCAAATTATGGTAAGCATCTGCATGTTTCGGCTGAATGCGAATCGCTTCGCGGTAGCACCCTATCGCTTCCTCAAGACGACCGAGGTTTTCCAGCGCCAGGCCCAAGGTGTTGTGGGCATCGGCGTGATCCGGCCGCAACCGGATGACCTGGCGGTAGGACTGAACCGCCTCCTCCGTTCGTTTCTGGTGCATGTAAGCCTGCGCCAGGTTGTAGTGGGCATCCACGTAATCGGGGGAAAGGTCAGCCGCTTTACGGCAACAGGCAATGGTTTCCTCGTAGAGTTCGAGCTGTCCATTGACCGCGCCCAGCAGGCACCAGGCTTCGGCATCGCGGCTGTCGGCGCGGCAGATTTCCTGATACATGGCCTTGGCATCCGTGAACCGACCTTCCTGGATACAGGACATGGCCTTCTTTTTCCGGGATTTCAGCAAAATCTTGCTTTGGGACATGGCGTAATTTCAACCGGCGGATTGCAGTTTGGGCGCAGGATTGTATCAGGTACCGGATTCTTCTTTAATTCAAAGAGTCTTTAACAAAAGAAACCCATTACCCAATGGCGCTACCTTAAGCACTTTTGACCAAGAGGATATGGCGCCCGAACCGCGTAAGGCGCAAGAAGTAGCCCGCATGAAGCGCAGCGAGATGCGGGGAAAACAGTCAGCAACGCCATCTATCCCCGGATTCCGCTGCGCTCCATCCGGGCTACCGATACCCAAAGTAAGCATCTCTTTGTAGGCTGCGCTTCGCGGCCGCTGAGCACCACCCTGCCCAAGACCCATTTTGTTATAGACTCTTAATGTTATAAAGAGAAACAGCGGTTTCCCCTGCGCGCCCTGCCCGGCACCCATCGGAAAACCACGGCCATGATCCTGAAATAACTTTCATTGGCAGCCAAATGCCACCCACCGGACGAGAAGAATGTACCGTGAATGACAGCAAACGTGAAGCCGTGGAACCCGGCCATGCGACATCCGAAAGCGGCGAGCCGGCCACGTCCGGAGCATTGGTGGACCGGCTCACGCAGGCCCGCGCCCAGTATGCCCGCGAATGGGGCACGGGAAACGCGCAGCAGTTCGGTACCCAGGGGCATTACGACTGGATGGCCGGTTTTCTGCGCGGACGAAATAACGTGCTCGAGATTGGCACCGGCAGCGGGAGCGGCACACTCGCCTTGTTGGCGGCAGGTCATACTGTGGTCAGCATCGACGAAAACCCGGAATGCCTGAAGCTGGCCCGGCAAAAACTTAATACGGCTGGCCATGCAGCCACCTACGAGAGCCGGGAGATCATCGAGCCTGATCAAGGAACCTACCGGGTCAGATATCGGAAATCCGCCTCCGCCTTTCCTGCCGCCGGCGCGTTGCTGCTCGAGGGTGATGTACTCAACGATCCGGCGTTGATCGAATGGATCGATGCGCACCGGCAGTTCGACGCGATTGCCTGCTGGCTGATGGGCACTTATTTCGAAAGGACCCGTAACACGGCCATCGCCGAACTGGCGATCGCGAACCCGGGCGATTATCGCCTGCGCGTGCATCGTGCGCTCAGCGAAATGGCCAGCAGGATCCTGCCGCGTGGCGGCGTGCTTCACCTTGTGGACCGCGGCGCGCCACCGGATTCGGAACTCGCCATTCAGCAACACCGCAACTACCAAGCGTTTCTTACCGCGGGGACGACGTTCACGGTGGTATCCATGGACTACGTGCGCTACGACGAACCGCGCGCCGACGCCGGCCCGGCCATCAAGCTCACTCCCTCCTCGCCGGGACAAAACGCCGAGCCCGCCGATACCACGTTTATTTCCGTGTTGTTCCAGAAAACTTAAAACGCAAGAAACATGCTGAATCGTCAAGGAAACATTATCTATATGAGGTTTACGAAAATCCTTTACAACGAGTAGCCCGGATGGAGCGCAGCGGAATCCGGGAAACCCGGTAAAACCCCCGGATTCCGGCCCTGCGGGCCTGCATCCGGGCTACAAAAATGCGTAAAGTTAATTATGTAAGACTCAATAAGTGCGCGACTGCGCGCACCACTTCCGCCACATCTCGCGGTAAGCCTGCTCCACGTCGCGGGCGAAGGAAGCGCCATCGCAAAGTGGAGAAGCGGCCATGCGCTCTCGCAAACCGGCTCGCAGGTGGGCAAGCCCTTCGAGATCATTGGCCCAGCGAACCGCGCGGGCAGCATAGTCGTCGGGATCGGTGGCGATAAACTCCGTCAGTCCCACCTGGGACAAGAGACTCACGCCCACGCGTCCGGCGTGTACACGTCCGGCGAGGGTAATGACCGGCACACCCATCCACAGCGCCTCGCAGGTCGTGGTGGTGCCGTTGTAGGGGAAGGTGTCGAGGGCGAGGTCGAGGCGGTGGTAGAGCGCCATGTGTTCAGCGGGAGAAGATACCCAGCCGATCAGTTCCACGCGGTCAAAGGATATCTCTTCTTTCGCGAAGAATTCCCGGTAGCGCTCACAGGTCGCGGGATCGCGCAGCACCATATTCTTCAGTATCAGGCGCGAGCCCGGCACGGCGCGGAGTATGCCCGCCCATGTCGCCAGCACGTCTCCATTCATTTTGGTCAAGGCATTGAATGAACCGAAGGTCACGTGGCCAGCCGTGCCGGCTGGCAAGGGCGCAACGGACGGCGCATCCGCCGGCGGCTGGTAACACAGAAAACCGTGCGGCAACCGAATCAGAGTTTCCGTATACAGATGCTCGGTCTGGCCCGGCGGATCAGCCCAGGCATCGGTAAGACGGTAGCCCACCGCCGGCAGGCCGGTAGTGTTGGGATAACCCAGATAAGTCGCCTGAACCGGCGCGGGTTTGCGGGCAAAAACCAAAAGCCGGTTGTCTCCGGTGTGTCCGGCAAGATCGACCAGAATATCAATGCCGTCCGCACGGACGAGCTCCGTCACTTGCTCGTGCGACAAGTTGGTGATCGGGCGCCATCGCGCCGCCAATCCCTGAATCCGCGCCGTGACGGCATCGGACTGGCGCAAGTCGGCGTAGCACACGGTCTCCACCGCCGCCGGATCGTGCGCGGCCAGCAACGGCTCGATAAAAGAGGCCACGGAATGTTGACGGAAATCCGGAGACAGGTAGCCGACGCGCAACCGACGCTCGGGGTCCGGTATGTTCGCGTAATGCGGCGCTGAAAAAGCGGCGCCGTGGCGCTCAGCCCAGCGTTGATGCTCGGTAAACACTTCCTCGGGTTTATGCACCGCGCTGTAGTTCAGCGCAAACAGTAGATTGTTGTGCGCGTCGACATAATCCGATTGCCAGCGCAACGTCTCACGATAGCTGGCCAGCGCCGCATCGTGCAGGCCCTGATCGTTGAGCGTGTTGGCGAGATTATAACGAATGCCGGAATTGCGCGGCTGTATGCGCAGCGCCGCCCGGTAGCTTTCAACCGCCGCGGTATATTTTCCCTGGGCTCTCAGCGCATTGCCCAGATTATAGTGGGCATCGGCGTTCTGTGGCTGTCGGCGCAGGGCCTCCTGAAAGCAACCGACGGCCTCATCAAGCTGGCGCTTGCCTTGCAGGAGCGTCCCGAGATTGATGTATGCGCCCATGTAGTTGGGATCGAGGCGCAGTACCTCACGGTAAGAGACCATCGCTTCCTCCGGTCGTCGCTGGTGCAGCAGCGCCTGTGCCAGATTGTAATGAGCGTCGGCATGGCGGGGTTGAATGGCAAGCACGCGGTGACAGCAAGCGATGGTTTCATCGAACAGGCCGAGTTGCCCGTTCACCGCCCCCAGCATGAACCACGCCTCGGCATCGCGAGCATCGGACCGGCAGATATCCGCGTAGAGGGACTTGGCTTCGCTTAACCGGTTTGCCTGCATGAGGGCAAGCGCCTTCTTTTTCCGGGAAAGCGTTAAAACTTTACTCATGTTCTGGAACGGCTCAGCCTCGGTAAAATGCCAGTGGACAACTTTGGGGTAGTATTTCCAGGCAGACACTATCTCTTATCAGACAGCAGAACGGTTTTCCCGCCGGTTTCGTGCCACGAAAACCAGTGACACCAGCCCCGACAGGAATAATGGAATGGCGGACGGCAGAGGAACCACCTCGGTCACGACAAAATACGGGCGCCCGACACTGATGAAATCGGTGTTGAACAGATCCGTCATGTTTAAAACATGCGTACCATTCTGGTCAAGCAACGCAAAATGAGTTCCAAACGGCGCTCCCAGATGTTTGTAGTCGGCGCCAACTTGCGGAAAACTGGTGATGTCGCCACTGAAGAAAAAGGTGCCTGCGTGGTGTAACGTACCAAACGGCGTGCCGTCAATATTAAAAACCGTGTCATAACGATTGGACGCGACGGCGGGATCGGTCGATTCCTGAATGTACCCGGTTGTGGCGGGTAGACCCTGGTCCACCCCAATACGGAAGGTCCAACCGGCGACATAACCACCCGTGCCGGTCAACGACATGGAAAGTATTTGCGAACCCATCCGGTCCAGATGCGTGGGGTCAACCAGCGGGTCCGAGGCATGCGGATTGTTCCACTTGACGACCATCGTTCCGTCAAAAGCGGCTTCTACATCCGTGAGTTGATCCAGGTTGGTATCCAACCCAAACTCCATGTGCACGCGGAGGGTTTGTGTACCGGCGGTACAGGTATCGACCCAGTGGTCGCCCGGGCCACATACGGAAGCGGCGTGACTGGGCACGACCCACAGCAGCGATAACAACGCAACCAGATATACACCCTTAATACCAAATCGTTGTATGGTGTTTTTCATTGCACTCTCCCGTAGCCAACCTGAAACGTTTTCATTTGTGTCTTGTACGCGGAACCGCGATGGTGAATGGCGGACGCTTCATCTGTGGTATCGACGGCAGAGTCCCGCCAGCAATTTTAAGATAACTTATATCGCCTATTGTAGCCGCATATCTTAGCCAATATTGCATGGCGTAAATCTCCGATGGAGGATATGTTGTATTATCACCAGCATTAATATCAGGAACATCTGTGTTAAAAACAAAATCTTTATCGACAAAGTCTTCAAGGACTTTCCAGTCTTTATTGTATTTCATAAAGACGGCCCCCGGCTTTGTTGGAGAATACCTTGGATATGCACTCGCGAATTCTGAGCAACCTCGCTTCAAAGTGACAGGAACTTCAGGCGAAATGTCATCTGCAACCACCTCCCGTACAATATTGCGTACTTCTTTTCCTTCCTCGATGCTCCTGCAATAGATAAAACCCTTATATGTGCCGGAACAATAGTCTCTTCCCTCTATCATGCATTTTCGAGTGTTATCGTTTGGAAGCGCAAGCTTCTCAAAAATCATCAAGAGCTTGAAAAGCTCCACTACGGTGAAAGGCGTGATTAACACCTTGTAGCAATCAAAACAATATTCCGGAATAACACCGAACTTATTAAACACCGTGTGGTAACGCTCGCATCCTCCAGACTGCACGTCTTTCCAGAGACGTGGCGATTTCCCCCTGTATATTTGGAGTGAGCCCGGGCCACCATAAACACCCGGGGCGTCCAGTTTCTTATAAAATTGAATGATGTCTTCGTCTGATATCATGTATATATATACGGGGATATTCGGATTCATCAATTAATTTTATTTTGAAACGCTCCAGAAATCGAAATTCAGGTTTTCCTCCGACTTTGCCGCCAGCAGCGGACTGTACTCCGGCCCCTCCTGCATGCCATGCCGCATGCGGATCAACTGATAGCGTCGTTCCATTTCAGCGCACGCAAACTTATTGGCGCGAAGCGTTTCAAGAATCTTCAGCGTTCCGGTGCCGGTAAAATACGACGAGTAACCCTTTAACCTTGCGTACTGCGTCAGAATCGACGCCTGACACCAGGCTTCCATACTACCCGCGGGATCGACGCTGTCAAAGCGGGGCGATACCGCCAGAAAAGGTTCATGCGGATCCGGGAGCGTGCCGGCGCCGCGATTCACAAGCCGATCAAGCGCTTGGATTGCCGCTGCGCGTTGTCCCGCCTCCCACGCCATCCGGGCGAAAGACCGCACGCGAGCGACCGTGGGGCTGGCCCTGACTGCCTGGTCGATCTCCGCCAACGCCTGTTTCAGAGCGGCGTGACGTGACGCGGGAGATAGCGATTCCGTGTGAGCCAAGGCATAACTGTTGAGGGCATTCCGATAATGTTTTCCACCGGGAAGGGTGGAAAAGTTCGAGGTGCCGGATAACCAATGCTGCCGTGCTTCTTTGGCATAAGGCAGTTCAAGGATGCGATCTTTCCATACGTCATCACGCGCATGCATGGCCGGCGAGCTGTCTGACGCGATCACGATCAGCCCATCTGCCTCCAGCCGCCGCGCCCGATCAGGCTTGCAGCAGAACAGATTCAATTGATAAGGATCCAGCGGCTCGGCCAGGTCGAATGGCGCAAGAAGATTCAATCCTGGAATCAGGCGGTAAGTGGCATAACCGAGAGACAGGAATTGATTAATCAGGGCCAAATTTACCTTGTCGGCATGCTTAAGCTCGAACATGATCAGAGGAGATTGCGTGGACAGGAAATGATTCCCACCTTCGATAATGTTGCCCTCCTCGCCTTCCGCATCCAGCTTGATAAATTCGATATCGCGCCAATCGTATTCCCGCGCACAGCCGTCCAGCGTCAGCAGCGGCACGATCTCGCCCATTCCGCTGTCTGATGTCTGACCCAAGGCATTGAGTTCCGAATTTTCATTCAACGCCAGCCGCGCCGTCCCCCGATGGTTCGACAGCGCCGCCTGAATCAGATGAATGTTGCTCGCGCCGTTACCGTGGATGCTTTTTTTGAGGTAGGAAGCGGTGGTGCTGGCCGGCTCGAACGCCCACACCTTTCCGGAAGGGCCGGTGCAAGTCGCCATGGTCAGCGTGTACACACCGTAGTTGGCACCGATATCCACGACCTGCGCCCCGGTGCGTATCAGGCGGCGAACGAAACCGATCTCGTCCTCGAACCAATCCTCCTGTTCGAGCAGCACATACGGCGTCATCAGTTGCAACGAATCCGGCACGCATATCCGAACACCGCCGCGCAAGGCAACGGTCAATGTCTTGTCTCCAGACGTCCGAAGCGCTACCTCTTTGAAGCACTCGATGGCGGCCACATAGTCCGGCTTCAGTTTGATAGCCGCGCGGAAATAATCGCCCGCCTCCTTGAGTCTCCCGAGACGCTGCGTGGCGATGCCGAGATTAAAATGAGCTTCGGCATGGTCAGGCCGGATGGCAATGGCGCGACGACAGCAGTCGATGGTTTCCTCGAACAACCCCAGCTGTCCGTTGGCCGCGCCGAGCAGGAACCAGCATTCGGCATCGTCCGGATGTTCACGGCAGAGTTCCGCGTAGAGCGCTCGCGCCTCGGTCAAACGGCCGCTCTGGAGGCAAGCAAGTGCTTGGTGCTTTTTGTGCTGTGACACGGTGTTATCGTGGGTGTGTTGCCGGGTAATGGCAGAGGCGGCGTACTCGCAGGATTATTGGGCGGCGCCCACGATGAAGCGCAGGTTGAAGGCGATCGAGATGCGCTCCTCTTCCGACTCGTGAGTGGTGACCTGATGCTGCAGCCAGCTCGGGAAAATCACCGTCATGCCCTCTTTGGGCTCGATGGTGCGCGGGACTTGCCGGAACAAGTCCAAAGTTTCGCAGCCGGTGTCCAGCATGTTTATGGCGGGCCTGGGATCGAGTAAAGCGATCTGACCGGAACCCGGCGGCACTTTCACATAATGCACCCCTGACCAGTGGCAGTTGGGGTGGTTGTGCGTGGCGTTCCAGTCGCCCTTGCCGTTTACGTTGGCCCAAGCCACGAGACGCATTTGCAACTGGGTGTCGGGGCTATTGAGGAATTGCTGGAAACGCTCCGGATAATAGGTGTCGTGGATATGCAGCACACAGGACTGAGCCCACTGCGCCAGCGCGCGGCTGCCGTCCCCACCCCAGACGAAAAAATCGTCGCGCGACTGCCAGCCGCCACGGTTGGAAAAGCTTGCCCCGGCCTCGCCCTGACGTTTTTCCAGGATAAGCTGCTTGAGCGACGGATGGTATCGCGCCGCGTCGGGCCACGTCCGGCACAATACGGGGGTGGCGAAATGTAACTGCACATCATTGATGGTGCTGAATAACAACATGGCTGGCGTTCTTGATTGGGCAGGGACCGCGTTCTGCGGCGCTTGGCAAAAATATCAAAAGCCGGCGAGACTGTCCAACGGGGTTGGGACATTCAATATTAGCCGCCATTACGATTACCTTGCTCTCAGGCTTTGCGCAACACATGGATATACCCGTGGATCGGTTCGCCGGCGTCTTTGCGAAGAATCAGGCCTTCGGTAACAAGCGCCTCGAGCCCCTCGGAACGCGCAAGTTCGGCCACGTAGGCGCGTGCATGCGCGTACCGGCCGGAGGCACGCAGCGTGAAGTGGCGCGCGATATCGTCGGTCTCCGTGGAAAAGGCAAAGACACCGCCCTCACGCAGCGCCACGGCCACGGCATGCACGATTTCTCCGAGGTCACCGATATAAATAAAGACGTCGGCCGCAATCACGAGATCGAATGCCGCTATCCGATTGCGCAACGGTTCCATAACGTCACCGACAACAAGCTCATCATAGACACCGCGTTCTCGCGCCTTGGCGATCATCTTCGGCGACAGATCCACGCCAATGAGCCGCCGCGCCAGGTCGCGATAACGCGCGCCCCCGAGACCCGTCCCGCAACCCAGGTCGAGCACATCGAGCCCGGCCGTCGCATTGCCCGACATGATTCGGCGCACGGCGGCTTCGAGCAACTCCGGGGCGCGGTACTCGAGGGTCTCGACGAGGTGCGAGTCGAATCGCTCCGCATATTCATCGAAAAGAGACCTCACGTATTCCGCCGGCGTCTGCCCGGGTGCCGCCTCGCGGCCAATGGCCGCAAGAAAATAACGCGCGCTTGCCATGTCTGGATTCAGACGCAATGCTTCACGGTACATTTTTTCAGCGTCGTCGATCCGGCCCAGCGTCTGATGAATAAAGCCAAGGTTCACCCGGGCATCCGCATTCTCGGGTTGCAACGCGATCGCGCGCTCGCAGGCGGTAATTCCCTTGCCGTGCTGCTTGCCCTGAGCGTACAACGATCCCAAGGCAATCCACGCCTCGGCATTGTTGGGCTCGATCTCGACAACCCGTTCGAGGCGTTCCTGCCCCGCGCGAAGCTGCCCACTTTCGGCGAGCGCTTTGCCAAGCCCGAAAAGCGCCGTGGTATTGTCCGGAGCGATACGCAGGGCACGTTCGAAAAAATTCCGGGCCTCGCTAACGCGCTGTGTTTCATAAAACACAAGGCCCAGGTTCGCCAGCGCGTTCGGGTAATCGGGCCGATGCACTAAAGCCTCGCGATAGCAGCGCTCGGCTTCCGCCAACTGTTTCTTTTCCCGGAGTATGTTTCCGAGGTTGTTATGCGCGTCGGCAAACGTCGGAGCAAGCCGGATGGCGCGGCGGTAGACCGATTCGGCTTCATCGAATTTCTTCTGGAAACTTAGCGCGTTACCCAGGTTGTACCATGCCCACGGAGTATTGGGTTGACGGCCCGCCACGGCGCGGCAGCAGGCCTCACACTCCGCATATTCACCCAAGGCGGCGTGCAGGGCGGCGCACTGATTCCACGCCGCCACGTCGTCGGGCGACTGTTCGCAAATCTTCACGAGCACGGTTCTCGCTTCCGCGAATTTTTTCGCCCCGATAAGAGCCTGGGCCTGCTGTCTGAGATCGATTGGCATGAAGTCTCACCGGATAAAAGAATCACGGAACCGGTTGTGTGCGGCCAGAATGTCAGTGGGCTGGCTTAAATCGCCACGCCGGTTTTCGCGAATACGGAACGGGATGCCCAAGGCCGCGGACATCCCGTTCACTGTTTAAAAAGTCGATGCAACTATTTTTTATATCTGCATTGTCTCATTTCGGCGTCTTTCTTCGGGCAATGCCCAACAGACCCAATAGTCCGGAACCGAACAGCCATACCGCCGCCGGCACTGGCACCGCGGACACGATGTTCACGTTCCATGTTTCAAAATAGTTAGCGCCTGCAAAGCTTCCCCAAGCGCTGCCGATCGTCCCACCGCTGACGAAGATCGCGCGGTAATCCGTGATGCCATCCCCGTTGATATCACCCAGGCTGGAGAGGGGCGCGCCTGTGATAGTTGCATTGGTCGTGCAGTCGTTCTTGTACGTGGAAGTCGAGCCCGTGGTAAAGACGGTCCAGCCGTGACCACAGACATCGTCGTTGTTCCAGATTCTGTTATACAGCGTATTCGGCGCGCCGATGGCACCCAAGCGGTTAAGAAACGTCATATTTAACGCGCCGGTTATCGGATTTATCGTGCCTGAGCCACCCGCACCCGTGACCGCCGTGGAGGCATCGGGACCTATCGTGGCGTCGCTGTAGTATTGGACAAAATCGCCACCGGCCGTGTTCAGGATCAGGTCCTTGCTGAACGAGGTGAAAGTGATGGCGTTGCTGCTAACGCTTATACCGATCTTTCCTGCATAACCGTCACCTACGATCCCGCTGCCACGGGCAATGCCGTCGGAACCCAACACTGTGTGCCGGGCGCTGGTTTCGTCGGTCATGGCTTGGGAGGAGGGGCTCGGCGCGGTTCCACCGAAGGTAAAGCTCGAGTTCCAGGCGCCATTCTTGCCGAATATATAGGTCGTTCCCCCCGAGGAGGTAGTAGCCGTCGGCGTGGTGTTGATATACATAATGTAATCGCCATTGGACAAGCCGGCCGCTGATACCGTGTTCGACCACAATGTTTCAGCCATTCCAATACTAACAGCGGCAATCATAGCGGTATTTAATGCAGATCTTTTAAAGCCCATGATTTAATCCTCCTTGAAAGTAACGTTATTAAAAGAACCGCTCAAAGTTGTGAGCGCAGCCGAATGAAGCCAAGAATACCAATCAAGCCGGAACTGAAGAGCCAGAAAGCAGCGGGCACCGGCACCGCGGACACGATATTCACGTTCCAGACTTCAAAATAGGGCGCACCGACAAAGCCGTCCCAATTGCTACCCAGCTTGCTACCCAAAACCAGAATAGCGCGGTAATCGAGCACTCCGTCGCCGTTGATATCGCCGAGGCTTACAAGGGGAGCGCCAGTAATGGTATTTGTTCCATTGGAGGTCGAACCGGTGGTAAAGGCACTCCACAGCGTGTTGCCATTGCTGGTGCACCCCGTTGTCGTGCAAGTCTGGTCATCCACATTCAACATGCGATCATAGAAAGTATTCGGTGCCGACAATGCCCCCAGGCGTCCGGTAGGTGTAAAGATCATCTGCCCGGTGAACGGGTCGATGTTCCCTGTCATACCGCTTGCCGGACCGTATTCAGCGGCATCGCCCGCGGCGGTATTCAGAATGGTGTCCACGCTGAAGGAGGTAACATTAAAATTGTTGTTGACTACGCTAATGCCAATGCGACCGGCATAGCCATCTCCGCCGATAGCCGAGCCGCGAGAGATATTGTCGCTGCCAAGCACGGTAACGCCGTTATCGGTCATCGCCCATGACGTCCCGCTTGGCGCTGGTCCGCCGAAGGCGAAACTCGAATTCCACGCGCCATCCTTGCCGGGTATTATTGACGTAAATCCGCTGGTAGTTGTATGGATGGGTGTCGTATTGATAAACATGATGTAGCTGCCGTCCGACAAGCCGACAGCCGCCGCCGATTGGGGCAACAGTGCTTCGGTCATACCGATGCCCATCGCAGCAATTAAAGCAGTCCTCACGACCGATTTTTTCAGGTTCATGGCTCCTCCGGGTTGGTGTTATTCGTGATTTATAACGGCTTCGGACCATGTTTCTGTGGCCGATGCAGCCATCAACGTAGCATGCACAAACGCAGCTATTCAAATACGCGAGTGGCAAAGGAACCTTGAATCAGCCTGCACTTCACCGTGCAAGCCGTTTACTTGCATGAAAAATCGAATCGATGCCCGGCGTCGGCGGCGGTCAAGTTTCTGTCCGTTTACGACTCGCGCCGCAGCACGAAAATATACCCTCCCACCGGCTCGCCCTTGTTCTTGCGTACCGTCACTTCTTCAAATACGGTTTCGACAAAACCGTTTCGCTGCGCAAGATCGCGCACATATCCGGAAGATTGTGCATAGCGGTTCGTGGCGCGCAGGACATAGCTTGGCCCTCCTTCAATGGCCTCGATGGAAAAGGCAAAAAGCCCTCCCACTTTCAGATGGCGGCTGCAAGCCTCAAAAGACTGAGCCAAGTCGCCGACGTAGGGAAAAACGTCGGCCGCGATGATCAGGTCGAATAAAGCGTTGAATTTGAGGTCTGGAACGGCAATATCGCCCACCCGCAATTCGTCGTAGAGGTTCTTGCCCCGCGCTTTCTCGATCATCCTGGGTGCCAAATCTATTCCGACCAACTTACGCGCCAGATCGCGGAACAGCGGTGCGCACAAACCGGTACCGCAACCCAGGTCCAGTATATCCAGCGTGCCGGGTTTGTCGCCCACGATCTGCCTGATCGCACTGTTCAGCAACTGTGGTATTCGATACTCCAGGTCCTCGACGAGATGCTTTTCAAAACGATCGGCGTAATTATCAAACAAGCCTCGCACGTAATCGGGTGGCGCCTTCGGCGGGGTCTGCGCGCCGCCCACGGCCGCCAACAAATATTGAGTTCCCGCAAAGTCGGGACGCAACTGCAATGCCTTGCGGTAACTCGCGGCGGCCTCTTCAGTCTTGCCCTGTTCCTGTAACGCATAACCAAGGTTGTCCCAGGCTTCGGCATAATCAGGCTTGAGACGCACGGCTTCCCGGTAACTCGCCTCGGCCTCCGGATATCTGCTGACACGCGTATAGGCCTGACCAAGGTTGTAGCGGGCTTCCGCGTGATTTGGTTGCAGGTCAACAGCCTGACGCCCGCATCGAATGGCCTCTTCGAAGAGACCGAGATAGCCGTTGATGGCGCCCAGCATGAACCAGGCCTCTCCATCGCGGGGTTGCCGCTGGCAAATATCCGCGTAGAGCGCCTTGGCCTCGGGGAATTTTCCCGACTGGATGCAGGCTATTGCACGGCTTTTTTGTGTTTGTATGCTCTCTCCAGCCATGTGTCACTCACTGCCTTGAATTTCAGATTGCACAGGAAATCGGTATTTAATCATTTTTGCGTGCTAAACCCCCGCGACCAGCTTCTTGAGATAGCTGTCAAATAAATTTGTGTTGGCCTTTCTACTGTAATGTTGCAGGACGAGGCCACAGGTGTCGAACGACTCATATATTTCATGCAGAACGATGGCGAGTTTCAGAAGTTTTTCGGCGGATAACTCATCCAGCCGCATGAAGTCCTTCATGTAAACCGCATCCGCCCACAGCAACTGGCTGCCCGGGGCATTCAGATTGTTATTATTGACAAGGGGTTTGAACATGCGACTGGAGAAAGTGCTGAATTTATGAAATAGAAAACCGTTGTCGCGCAGGACACGGTCGACGTCGGAAAAGAGCGGCTGGTTCCGGTACAAGGGCACAAACTCCACTTCGGTGTGAACGACCATGACATTCTGGAGGGTGCGCGTGGCGCCATTAAAGACATCCACTTCCGCGCCCTGCACGTCGACCTTGAGATAGTCCACGTCCCCGATCTCCGCGATATCGTCCAGACGGCGCGTTTTGACATCCGACGTGGATACGACCTGTACCAGCCTTTCCAGATTCTGAAATTTATCGAGCAGTTCGGTATTCGGCTGGTACAGCGACGAGGTCATCGGATAATTGCATTTGTAGAACGTGCGCGTCGTCCCGTCGCCGATCGCATACGGAAAATAAAGCCGGCCGCTGACGTTCATGCTGTTGAGCTTGTCGCATTCCGCCTGGACCGGCTCGAAACCCACGATCCTGACCGGCCTAGTTTTCAGTAACGCACTGTATGCACTGTATGCGTCGTTGTCCTTGCCGAGCGCCATCGCGCCGACATCGACGATGGTGATGACGGGGGGATCGTTCGGAATCAACTCATATAGGCTGAACATTATGTATTCCTGCGCTTTGCTTACCTGACTTCACGGCATCGTGCCGAATCAAGAACGCCCCGTGCACCATTTACGCCACATGGTCCGATAGGCGTCTTCCACGTCGCGTGCAAAGGATTTCCCGTCGCATAACGACGATCTTCTCATGCGATCGCGCAACTCCGCACGTAACGCGGTCCGCCCGGCTATGTCGCCCGCCAGGCGTGACGCCTGCGTCACATAGGCATCTTCGCTTTCCGCCACAAACTCACGCAAACCAAGCCGGGTCAACAAGCTGACGCCCACGCGACCCGCGTGAAGCCGCCCGGCCAAGGCGATGACCGGCACACCCATCCATAACGCCTCGCAGGTGGTGGTCGTGCCGTTATAGGGAAACGTATCCAGCGCGATATCAATATTGCCATAAAGTTCCAGATGCGAACCCGGCGCTGGCATCCAGCCCACCAATTCCACACGTTCACGGGGTATCTTATGTTGCGCGAACAATGCGTGGTAATGCGCCCGGACCGCCTGATCCTGCAACGGTTTGTTCTTGATCAGCAGGCGCGAACCGGGCACGGCATGGAGAATCCGCGACCAGAGTGCCACAACCTCAGGAGTGATCTTGGAAAGATTATTGAATGATCCGAAAGTAATATGGCCATTTTTCTGCGCGGGTGGCGGCGCCACCGGAATATCGGCTTCGGCGCGCGGCGAATAGCAGAGAAAACCGTGCGGAAGCCGGGCCAGAATCTCGGTGTGCCACTGCTCGGTCTGCCCGGGCGGGTCGGTCCATTCATCGGTGAACCGGTAGTCCATGGCCGACATGCCGGTCGTGTTCGGATACCCAAGATAGGTAACCTGCACGGGGGCGGGTTTGCGCGCGAAAATCAACAGCAGGTCCTGTCCGATGTGGCCGGCAAGATCCACGAGAATATCGATGCCGTCGTTTTGAATCTGTTCCGCGACCAAAGCCGGGGGTTGGCCCAATACATCGCGCCATGCGCCGGATAGCGACTTGAGTCGTGCCGTCACGGCATCGGGGCGCTCCACGTCGGCGTAGCAAACCGTCTCGACCGCCGCGCGGTCATGATGTGCCAGCAGCGGTTCGAAAAAAAAGGCCACCGAATGCGTGCGCAAGTCGGGAGAGACATAGCCGATGCGCAGACGCCGTTCGGGGTCCGGACGATTGGCATAGGCCAAGTGGGTGGCAAGCGGCTTGCCATGATAATCATCCCATTTCCGGTGTTCGCGCAGGAGACTCTCCGAGTCGGTTGAATGATAGTTCAAACAGAACAGCAGGCCTGAGCGCGCCTTGTTCGAACCTTCTCCGACTTCCAGTGCCTTGCGATATGAGCGCTCCGCCTGCTCATAACTGCCTTGCCACAGCAATAATGTGCCCAGCTTGATGTATGCCTCGATATAATCCGGCTTGAGTCGCAGCGCCTCTTCACATGCGGCGATGGCGTCTTGATAGCGTCCCTGGCGCTGTAGAAAAATGCTTAAATTATTGTATGCCTCCGCATAATCCGGCCTGATCCGCAACGCCTCGCGGTAAGCGGCCTCGGCCTCCTCTCTTTTGTCCAGACCCAGTAATGCATTGCCGAGGTTGTTGATGGCCTCGGCGTCGTTGGGTTGCAAGCTTAATGCCTGCCGGTGGCAAGCCACGGCCTGTTCATATTCCCTGATCTGCTGCAGAGCGTAACCGAGATTGTTGAGCGCCGACACATGCTGCGGGTGGCGACGCACTACTTCGCGGTAGGCGTCAGCGGCTTCGCGGTAGCGGCTCTGGTGCATGCAGGCCTGGGCGAGGTTGTAGTAAGCGTCGGTGTTGCCGGGTTGCAGGGCGATGACCTTGTGGCAGCAGTCGATGGCCTCGTCGAAGCGGCCGAGCTGGCCGTTGACGGCGCCAAACAGGAACCAGGCTTCGGCATCCTGCGGGTGGGCGCGGCAGATTTGGTCGTAGAGCAGCCGGGC
>Ga0209515_10000901_pt1 | contig 51617 bp, 56 predicted proteins | sample Subgroupgradi54m_FD_187454 | JGI IMG/M metagenome (GOLD analysis project Ga0209515, IMG submission 187454) | Subsurface groundwater microbial communities from S. Glens Falls, New York, USA - GMW60B uncontaminated upgradient, 5.4 m (SPAdes)... ... | reverse complement strand
GATTTTCTGTTCGCTGATTAGTTCGCCGAACCAAAGCGCCAACATCGAGCCCGCGGTAATCGCGAGCACGTTCCTCACCAAGCCGAACGCGTCGGGCCTTGCGATGACATTTTGGGAAATAAGAAGGGTCAGGAATCCGTACGACTGGAGAAACGCGAGCGGCACGGTCAGCATTCGCGAGTACTGGTTGAATTTCGCCTGGCCGCGCGCGCCCTCTTCATAATAGAGCTCCTTGAAGCGCGGAAAAATGATGGTAAGAAGCTGCATAATAATCGTTGCCGTGATGTAGGGACCGACGCCGAGCATCGCGACCGACAGCGTCGAAAGCCCGCCGCCGGAAAAAATATTCAGAAAGCCGAAGAATTGGTTGGAGCCGAAAAACTGCTGGAGGTGGGCCGCGTTAACGCCCGGAATCGGAATCGCCGCGAGCAAACGAAACGCCACCAAAAGCCCGACCACGACAAAAACTTTCTTGCGGAGGTCTTGTATTTTAAAAATTTGGAGAAAGCGGTTCATGCTATTCGGCCGCCGGCTTTTTCAATCTTCATTTTAGCGCCTTTGGAAATTTTAACTCCTTTCACGGCAACCGCGAAATCGATTTCACCGTCGCCGAGGAGTTTTATCTCTCCGCGATAATCAGACGGCACGATGCCGATTTCCTTCAAAACGTTTTTATCGACGGTCATTCCTTCTTTGAGAACCGGCTTTATTCTTTTAACGAGTTCCGAAAGATTGAAGGAGAATGGTTTTGACGTCTTCGGCCGATTGGCGAATCCGCGGCGCTTCGGCAGCCGCATAATGAGGTCGCGGATCGCTGGCCTGATGCGGTGTCCGGAGCGGGATTTCTGGCCTTTGATTCCGCGGCCTGAATACGTGCCGCGTTTTCCGCCGCGTCCGATCCGTTTTTTCGGTTTTTTGCCTATTGAATTGAGATGGTGTAATTGCATAATTCTTAAAGTTTTTAAAGTGATAAAGTCAAAAGTGCTTTATAAACTTTACAAACTTTCAACGTTATAAACTTTTAACTTCTTCAGCGCTTCGATTGCCGCGAGAGCATTGGTCAGTTTATTCGGCGTCCTGCCAAGGCATTTTGCGGTTGCGTCTTTCACGCCCGCTAGGGACAGGACCGACCGGACTGCGCCGCCCGCTCTCAAACCGCGTCCGGCGGCAGCCGGCTTAATCAAAACTCTCGCGGCGCTGTACTTCGCGAACACTTCATGTGGAATAGTCCGGCCGTCTTTAAGATTAACGACAAGAATATTTTTCTTCGCCGCGGTTTTCGCCTTTTCAATGGCATTCTGAACATCCAAACCCTTTGCCACGCCGACGGCGACTCTGCCTTTTTCATCACCGATAATCACGGTTATCCGGAAACGGAACCGTTTGCCGCCGGCGACCACGCGCGTCACCCGCCTTATATCAAGAACTTTTTCCTTGAACTCCTCTTTTTTAATATATCGGTCTCTCATCATATCTTTAAACCGACTTTTTTTGCTCCTTCGGCAACCGCTTTGACCCGGCCGTGATATTTGTATGCTCTCCGGTCCAATACCGCGGTCTTCACTCCGGCTTCAAGAGCTTTCTTCGCAATCAGCTCGCCGACCCGGTCTGCTTGTCCGGTCTTTTTTTCTTTCAACTCCTTTTTCGCAAATTCACGGCTTGAAGCGCTCGCCAACGTACGATTCTTTTCATCATCAATCAACTGTGCATAGATATGGCGGTTGCTTCGGAATATCGCCAGCCGCGGTTTTTGGAGGGTTCCGAAAATTTTTGCCCGAACGCGCCGGACACGCCTCCCTCGTATTTGATTCAAATTTTTCCTTGGGTTCATGTTAATGTATCGATGCGAATATACTAATCTACTAATGATACGAATTTAGATATTAGTATAATTAGCATCATTTGTATATTGGCATCGACACTGCGAAGCTTATGCTGCTGCCGCGGCTGCTTTCTTGCCCGCTTTCCTTCTGACGACTTCGCCTTGATAACGGATGCCTTTGCCTTTATAGGGTTCGGGTTTCTTAAGCTGCCTGATTCTTGCCGCTGTTTCGCCGACCAGCCGCTTATCAATGCCCGATATATGAATCATATTTTTTTCCGTCTTTAATGTAATGCCTTCGGGAATTTCAACTCGTACAGGCTGGACATAGCCCAACAAAAGAATTAATGTATTTCCCTCTACGCTCGCGCGATATCCGATGCCCTCGATTTCAAGCGTCTTTGAAAAACCGGTTGCTACTCCTTCCGCCGCGTTTTTAATCAGCGACCACATGGTGCCAGCGTTCGCCCGGCTTTGCCTGATTTGATTGACCGCGGATACTCCCACGGAACCGTCCTCGATTCCAAGAGACAAAAACGGCAGAATGCGGACCCTTAATTCCCCTTTCGGTCCTTTGACCAACAGCATTCCGGATTTTTCTTCCACCGTAACCGCTTCCGGCAATTGTATTTGTTTTTTAGCTAATCTGCTCATGATACAAAAATTACCATATTTCAAATAAGTACTCTCCGCCGATTTTTTTCCTTCTGGCGTCACGGTCGGTCATTACACCCTGGGACGTGGAAAAAATGCCTGTGCCGTATCCCTGCCTCACCCGCCTGATATCGCGGCAACTCGCGTAGATATGGCGGCTCGGCCGGCTGATGATTTTAAAATCGGTGATGACCGGCATTTTATTTTTATAGTTCGGCGTTATCTCCAAAAATTTTTTATTCCCGATGGTCTTTTTCTGGACGTCTTTCAAATACTTCCGCTCGACCAAAATTCTTGCAATCTCGAAATCAAAATTCGAAAAGGCGGTCAAAAAACTTTCTTTTTTTACCAGAACTGCGTTTTTAATTTTAGCGAGAAGGTCGTAGTACATAAAATATTTACCAAGATGCTTTTTTGACCCCTGGAATCTCGCCGTTACTCGCCATTTCCCTGAAACAAATCCTGCAGAGGCCAAAGTCGCGGATATACGCCCGTTTGCGGCCGCAACGAAAACAGCGCCGGACGATTCTTGTCGAAAACTTCGGCGTTTTCCTGCTGCGCATTATAACTGAAAGTTTTGCCATGAAAAAATTTTTTACTTCTTTAACGGCACGCCCAAGCGCCGATATTCCGTAATCGCTTTTTCCCGATTCTTGGTTCTCGGCACGATGTTGACTCCGAGCGAAAAAACAACAGGTGACTCTTCGGGATTGATTTCGGGGAATACCAGCTGTTCGCGAATGCCGACGCTTAATGTTCCGCCGGCATCAACGGAAAGAATCTCCAGCCCCCGAAAATCGCGGACGCGGGGCAGTACTATTCTAATCAGCCGCTCGAAAAAATCAACCATTTTCCGGCGGCGAAGCGTTATCCGCAATCCCACAATCTGGCCTTCCCGCATCTTGAAACCGGAAATTGATTTCTTTGCTTTTCTGATTTCCGGTTTTTGTCCGGTCACTGCCGAAAGATTATTCATGAGTTGAGGCAGCAATTTCTCTTCGAAATTGGGCTGTTGGCTTAACCGTCCGATGCCGGCATTCACAACGATTTTTTCGAGAAATTTTCTCACCTCGGGAGATCTGTCGGATTTTTTACCGGATGTGCTCACTGCCATAATTAATTTATTTTCGCCCTGCATTTTTTGCAGTAGCGGATTTTTTGGTTTGCTTCGACGCGATACCCGAGCCGGCTCGGAATTTTGCAGTTTGGGCAGACAACCATTACGTTTGAAACCTGGAGGGGTCTTGCAACCGTAACCATTTCGCCTTTTTGGCCGGCTCGCTTCGGCTTCACGCGTTTCTTATAAAGATTAACTCCTTCTGCGGTAACTTTATTTTCTTTCGGGAACGCGCGCGTCACCGTTGCGGTTTTGCCGCGGTCTTTGCCGGCGATTATTTTTACTTGATCTCCTTTTTTTACTTTCATACGATTTCTTCTGCCATCGTCATTAATTTTTCAAAACCTTTTGATTTCAACTCGCGCGGCAGAGGCCCGAAAATCCTTGTGGCAACCGGCTCTTTTTTGCTGTCAGTTATCACCGCGGCATTTTCATCGAAACGAATGTACGAACCGTCTGAACGGCGATACGGCTGGCGGCTCCGCACCAACACGGCCCTTACAATATCTTTCTTTTTTATATTTTTCCTCGGCTCCGCGGTCTGAACGGATGCGACGAAAATATCGCCGATACGCGCGTAGCGCCGGCCCGTGCCGCCCAAAATACGAAAACAACGGATGATTTTCGCACCCGAGTTGTCAGCGACTTTGAGTATGGATCTTTCTTGAATCATAGAATTTTATTACTGTTAGCTTTTTCCGCCGGAGGCGGATCCGCCTTTGGCGGAAAAATTGAACGTTCTTGTATCATGGTTGTGGTAGAAATGAATTGATGCGAACGTTCACGCGAAATTTTGCGAATTTTCGCCTGTCGTTTCGCGCCTTTTAGCTTTGAGCTTCTCGACGATCCGCCATCTTTTTTCTTTGGAAAGCGGCCTGGTTTCCTCGATGACTACACTGTCGCCGACTTTGTATTCATTCTCTTCGTCGTGAGCCTTAAATTTGCTTGTTTCCTTATAGTATTTCAGGTATTTCGGATGCTTTTTCAGGCGAGTCACGGCGATGACCCTTGTTTTTTGCATCCGGTCCGACGTCACGACACCAGTCAACTTTCTCCTTTTTGGTTGTTTTTTCTCTTCAGTCATTGTTTAGGAGCTATCTATTATTGCTTTTTTGGGCGGTAAAAGTCAAAAGGCGGGCGATATCTTTTCTAATTATCCGGAGATCTTTGACGTTTTTAACTTTGCCGGCCGCGAGGTCGAACTTCAAAACACGAAGCTGTTCTCTTGCTTCCGCGGCAAGCTTTTGGAGTTCAGCGACGGGTTTATTTTTCAAATCCTCGATTTCTCTTTTCTTCATCCCCACACCTATCAGAGATCTGCGCCTCGAACAGGCGCGAACCCTGCGTTATATTGAGCGACCATTCTATAATTGTGTCGAAAATATTTATGCATGAACAATCGTACATTATATCTCTGATAGGTGTGGGGATTCATAACCTTATTATTTTTCTTCTTTGCTTACGACCCGGCTCTTAAACGGCAATTTATGGCCCGCGCGGCGCAGGGCCTCGGTCGCGGTTTTTTTATCCACCCCGTCCACCTCCAAAATTATGCGGCCGGGCCTGACCGGAAACACATAGTGGTCAACGGCGCCCTTGCCGCCGCCCATCGTTGTTTCAGGAGGACGCATGGTAACCGGCTTATCGGGAAATACTCGAATCCATAATCTCCCCTCGCGCTTCAAAAAATTCGTGACTGCTCGGCGCGCCGCTTCAATCTGTTGAGAAGTCAACCAAGCCGCCTCGGTGGCTTTCAAGCCATGCTGGCCGTAATTCAAAAGAAGCCCTCTCGTTTCCACCAAACGCCTCCGGGAACGGCCCTTATGCCACTTTCTATGTTTTACTTTTTTAGGTATGAGCATATTTTCATTTTTTAAAAACTTCGCCTTTATATATCCAAATTTTTACTCCGATCGTTCCGTACGTGGTGAATGCGGTTGCTTGCCCGTAATCAATCTCGGCGCGAAGATTCTGAAGAGGCAATGAACCTTTTTTTAAGGACTCGCTTCTTGCGATTTCGCCTCCGTCGAGCCGTCCTGAAAGCAAAATCTTCGCTCCTTGCGCTTCTTTATTCTGCATAATCTGTTCGAGGCACTTTTTCATTGTCCGGCGAAACGGCATGCGCTTCTCCAAATCCCAGGCAAGCTGCTGGGCAATATAAGGAGCGGCGATTTCGGAACGTTTTAACTCTTCCACGTTCAAACTGATGGCGACTTGGGTCTTCGTTCCTCTCATTTTTTTAAGCTCGGTTTCAAGGGCCTTCGTAAATTCTTCAATGCCTTTGCCTCCCCGGCCGATAATAAATCCAGGACGGGCGGCTTTGATAAAAATCCGCAAGTTGTTGAGTGTCCGCTCGATTTCAATTCCCGCGATCCCCGCCTGATTCAATTTCTCTTTAATCAAGTTTCGGATTGCCTCATCTTCGGCCAAATACATCGGATAAAACGAGCGTCCGCCTTTTGCCGAGAAAAACCAGCGTACCGGCCAGTTTTTGATAATGCCCAACCGAAACGATTTTGGATTAATTTTTTGTCCCATGGTAATAAAAAATTTTCAATTATTAATTTTCAATTTCCATTGAATTTACAATGATTCAATTTTCAAACACGATTTTAGCTTTTCCGAATTGTTGCATTGTTTCATTGAAAATTTATTGTAAATTGCTACTTGAAAATTGAAAATTTTACACGCTCTTCCTTCTGAATATTTTCTTGAAGAATCCGGGATTTTTTGTCTGAATCATTTCCGCGGGCTTTTTATCCGGAGTCCTTTTCTCTTTTCTTGCCCCCTCGCCTGCTTTTTTTACTTTTTTGGAAACCGCGATTTTGAAACGCATCGGCTTAAGCCCGGGATTTTCGGCAAGAACCAATGTCACATGGCTCATCTTTTTTTGAATCGGCGTAGCCATGCCGCGGGCTCTCGGCAAAACCCTTTTTATCATAGGGCCCTGGTCCACGCGCACGCTCTCGACATAGAGCTTTTCCGGGTTCAGATGGCTGTTATGCATCGCGTTCGCCGCGGCGGAACGAAGGAGTTTGAGCAACGGCTTTGCCGGCCTGCGGCGCTGTAACAAAAGCTGTGCTTCGGCTTCATTAACCGGCAATCCCTTCAAAAGATCCGCGATCAGCCGGACTTTCCTCGGAGCGATCCGAAGATAATTAAGCTGCACGGTCGCTCTTTTCAGGGGCGGCGAGGCATTGGTTGTGTTATGAATGTGTTCTGGCATAAAATTATGATGCTAATCTACGAATTGTATGCCAATTGTGCGAATTGCTAATAATGCGATGCGACGATTCGCAATTGGTAGATTGGCATAAGATTTGCATAATTGGCATCGTACTTATTTCTTCGCGGCCACTGGTTCCGCTTTCGCGGCAACTTCCGCTTTCTGCTCGATATCTTTCTGTATTTTCCCGCCATGCTTGATGAACTTCCTCGTAGGCGAGAACTCGCCCAAGCGGTGGCCCACCATATCTTCGGCGACTTTCACCTCAATAAAAGTTTTGCCGTTGTACACTCCGAATATATAGCCGACCATCTCCGGTGAAATTTCGGATGCCCGTGACCAGGTTTTAAGCACCTGATTCGCATCGGCTTTCACGCGGGAAATCTTTTTTAAAATGTCGGGGGCGACATACGGCCCTTTTTTTGATGAACGAGACATGAAAAAATGTGTGACTTATGTTCTTCGTTTAATAATAAGTTTAGTTGACCATTTCTTTCTGTTCCTTGTTTTTCTGCCGCCGGTGATTTTCCCCCATGCGGTTTTTGGTCTCCGGGTTCCCCGCTGAGTTCTGCCTTCGCCGCCGCCGTACGGATGGTCCACCGGATTCATAGCCGTTCCGCGGACAGTCGGCCTGATGCCAAGCCAGCGCGAACGTCCGGCTTTGCCGATAACAATAAGATTGTGCTCGGGATTTGAAACCTGGCCCAAAGAAGCATACCCATCCCAAAGCGCGCGCCGGATTTCACCCGATGAAAGTTTCAGGTCGGTGTATCCGGTTGCGTTCGCGAGCACTTCCACGTACGAACCCGCCGAACGGGCGAGCTGTCCGCCGCGCCCCGGAGTCAATTCAATATTATGCACCTGATACCCGACCGGAATATTTCTCAGTTTCATGCGGTTGCCGACTTTGAGCGGCACGTTTTCGGAAACAATAATTTCCGCGCCGACTTCAAGATTGTGGGGCGCTAAAATATAGCGGCGTTCGCCGTCGGCGTACGAGAGGCGGGCGATAAACGCGGTCCTGTACGGGTCATACTCCAGTGCCTCAACCCGCGCCGGCTGATTCAACTTATCTTGCCTGAAGTCAACGAGACGGTACAATTTTTTGTTGCCTCCGGATTGATGCCGAACCGTAATTCTTCCGTCCGCGTTTCTGCCGGCGTGACTTTTCAGCCGCTTGAGAAGCGGTTTATATGGTTTGACGTCAGTGAGTCCGGAATAATCCGAGCTTGTCATCGAGCGGCGCGATGGTGTTGTGGGTAAATAAGTCTTCATGGTAGAAAAATTTTCAATTATTAATTTTCAATTTTCATTGAATTTACAATGACTCAATTTTCAAACGCGATTTTAGCTTTTCTGAATTGTTGCATTGTTTCATTGAAAATTCATTGTAAATTGGTACTTGAAAATTACTCGATGTCTATTTTTTGGCCCTCTTTCAGGGTCACGATGGCTTTTTTATAGCCCATCTGAACGCCGCGCACATTCTTGAAGCGCTTTTGTTTCGGAGGCCTGCTTACGGTCCGAACCTTCACTACCTCAACGCCGTATATTTTTTTAAGCGTTTTTTTGATTTCATTTTTGGTCGCCGAGGGCTCTACAATGAAAACATACTTGCCGATTTTATTCAACTCCGTTGCCTTTTCGGTGATATGCGGTTTTTTAATCACAAATTCGTTTTTCATTAGAGTGTAAAGTGTTTGCTGATTGCCAAAGCCGCCTTTTGGTCGATAAAAATATTTTTACAGCGAAGGACATCATAGACGTTGAGGGAATCCGTGTGAAGCGCTGTCGTTTTCGGAAGATTTGCCGCGGCGCGGAACAGATTCTTGTTCTCGATGTCAGGTATCAAAAGCACATCGTACTTTTTGGAATTTTTCTTGAGCGCAAGAAGCCCTCTCAACATACGGGCAAGCACGTTCGTCTTCGGCGATTCGATTTCAAGGTTATTAAAAAATTTAATCTCGTTGTCTTTCAATTTTTTTGAAAGCGCGCTGAAAAGCGCGAGGCGTTTCATTTTCTTGTTTATTTTCTGCGAATAATCTCTTTCCTTACTCGGCCCGTGAGCTTTGCCGCCGCTCCTCCAAAGCGGCGAACGGATTGAACCCTGCCGGGAACGTCCTGTGCCTTTTTGCCGCCAGGGCTTGCGGCCGCCGCCCCGTACTTCGCCCCGACCCTTGGCGTGCGCCCACGGACGGCGCTTATTCGCGAGCTGGGCATTTACCGCCTGCTGTACCAAAGCCGGCTTCCACGGAACGCTAAATACGGAATCAGGCACTTCGATCTCGCCAATGGTTTCATTCTTCAAATTGTAGAGTGTGGTTTTCATGAAAATTTATTATGCCAATCTACAAATCTTATGCCAATTGTACGAATTGCTAATAGTGCAATCCGACGATTCGCAATTGGTTGATTGGCATTTAATTCGCGGATTGGCATCATATTTTTCGTATTTCGAGCAATCCCCCTCTTGCTCCGGGCACCGCGCCCTTGATCATCAAAATATTTTTTTCTGTATCAACACCAGCGACTTCCAAATTTTTTATGGTCACTCGGTCGTTGCCCATTCTGCCGGCCATTCTCCGACCCGGGAATACTCTCTGCGGAGCAGTAGAGCCGATTGAGCCGGGCGCGCGCAAGCGATTTTTCTGGCCGTGTGTCTTTGGCCCGCCGGCGAATCCGTGCCGTTTCACCACTCCCTGAAACCCCCTGCCCTTCGACAGGCCGCTTACTTTCACGAGGTCGCCTTCCTTGAATACAGAAATATCGATCATATATCCGGATTTCATTTCATCCCATATGGCCTTGCCTTTATTCCTGAATTCTTTTTTCTTTTTTCCAAGCGCGACTTGCACGGCTTCATAACCGTCTTTTTCTTTTTTTCTGACCTGCGTCACCGTATTCGGCAATGCTTCAATAAGCGTAACCGGAATAACGGCATCGCCTTTCCAAATCTGGCTCATATTCACTTTTCTCCCCAAAATAAAACTCATATTTTATTTTCGCTGACTTACGCCGACTTAACGCTGACTAACGCTGAATTTTCTGCGTAGACCTGCGTGCAGTCCGCGTTGGTCTGCGCTTGCTATAAAAAAACCGGGGTCGGTCCCGGTAATTTTATCCGACTTGCCACAACAGCAAACCCTACAAGGGGTTGCGCCCTAGACGAAACAAAAGCCGTTTTGGCTTCAGGATAAATGGCATCGTATAAAAACTACCGGAGAAACCTTGTGGGTATTGTATAGTGAATGGCTCTCCGGTGTCAATAAAGTCGTCTCTTTCTACTCGGGATTAGTTTATTGCCGATTTCTACCTCTAGATGCTGAGAAAGAACTGTACGCACGATTCTGGATTTCTAACATTTCATCGGTAGATATATAAATACCTTTTGCTCTCTCTTTTTCAAAAAGCTCTCTATTTTCGACGGATAGTTCGTCGGCTTGAATAAATTCAGCTCTAGCAATTTCCTTGGGGCTTACTCCTGCTGCAAGCTTGGCCTCATATTCATCATCGCTACTTCTGGACTCAAGATTTTTATAACGCTTCATCTCTAGCTCATAATACTGTGCCTTCAGAGCTTCTTTTGCTTCTTCGGGAGTCGAAACCACTTCTGCTGGACTTTGTTTCATGTGAGGTATGCTAAACCATTTTGATTTCTATATCCACCCCGGCAGGCAGATTAAGGTTTCTCAACGATTCAACGATTTTCTGGCTTGGATTCATAATATCAATGAGCCGTTTGTGAATCCGCAACTCAAACTGTTCGCGCGAGTCCTTGTGGACGAACGTAGAGCGATTGACGGTGTAGCGTTTGATTTCCGTAGGCAACGGAATGGGCCCGACGATTTTCGCGTCGTTCCGTTCCGCCGTTTCAATAATTTGGCGCGCCGAATTGTCAATCAATTTGTGGTCGTACCCCTTCAACCGAAGACGGAGTTTCTGCGGCGCTTCCTGTTCTTTTTTCTTTGAAGCCATAATAGATGATGCTAATCTACAAATCTTATGCCAATGATGCAAATTGCCAATTATAAAATTCGCAATTGGTAGATTGGCATGAAATTAGCATATTGATTGGCATCACATCTATTTCGAAATCTTGGTCACCACCCCCGCGCCCACTGTCTTCCCTCCCTCGCGAATAGCGAATCTCTGTTTTTCTTCAAGCGCGACCGGCGAGATAAGCTTCACCGTCACTTTAACCGTGTCGCCCGGCATAACCATTTCAGTACCAGCGGGCAAGGTCGCTTCTCCGGTGACGTCAGTAGTCCTGATATAAAACTGCGGCTTGTAGCCCGTGAAAAACGGTGTGTGCCGTCCGCCTTCTTCTTTCGAAAGCACATACACTTCGGCTTCAAACTCGGTGTGAGGCGTCACGCTGCCGGGCTTTGCAATTACCTGACCGCGCTCCACGTCCTCTTTTTTCGAACCGCGAAGAAGAATTCCGACATTGTCTCCTGCCATTCCTTCGTCCAACAATTTATTGAACATCTCGATGCCGGTGACCACGGTTTTCTGCGTGGGACGAAGTCCGATAATCTCGACTTCTTCGTTGACTTTCACTTTGCCGCGCTCCACTCTGCCGGTAACCACCGTGCCTCGTCCTTCAATCGAAAATATATCTTCAACCGGCATCAGGAACGGCTTGTCGAGTTCGCGCACCGGCTGAGGAATGTATTCGTCGAGCGCTTTCACCAAATCGAGAATCGGCTTCGCGTCCGCGTCGTCTGCGGATTTCACATTGAGCGCCTTGAGCGCAGAGCCGCGGATTATCGGAATTTCGTCGCCCGGGAATTCATATTTTTTGAGAAGTTCGCGGACTTCGGATTCAACCAAGTCAACAAGTTCGGGGTCGTCCACCTGGTCAACTTTATTCAAAAAGACGATGACCGCCGGCACGCCGACTTGGCGCGCGAGAAGAATGTGCTCCCGCGTCTGGGGCATCGGACCGTCAGTCGCGGCAACCACGAGAACCGCTCCGTCCATTTGGGCGGCGCCGGTAATCATATTTTTTATGTAGTCGGCATGGCCCGGCGCGTCAATGTGGGCGTAATGCCGTTTTTCCGATTCGTATTCGGAGTGGTGAAGCGCAATGGTGATGCCGCGCGCTTTTTCCTCGGGTGCGTTGTCAATCTGCGAAACGCTTTCCTCTTTTTTTATGAGGCCTTTAAGGAACAGGATGTGCGTAATAGCCGCGGTCAAGGTTGTCTTGCCGTGGTCTACGTGTCCGATGGTGCCGACGTTAATGTGCGGTTTTTCCCGCGAAAACTTTTCTTTTTCTGCCATGAGATTTATTAATCGTTATATTTGGTTTATGTTCGACCCGTCTTTAATTAATAGTTAACAGTTGTCTATTGTAGTGCGACAGGATTCTTTGTCAAGCAAGGGGTGTGTATTCAAACTTTTCTAGACCCCTGAATAAAACAATCCTTGCTTAAGGGATTAATTCGCGCCTCTTCCTTTCTTAGGTAGGCACAAGCTTGTTGTCTATCTCGTTATCGCCACAGAAGGTCTTACTGTTTTGCCGCGTACCGCTCCGAGAGTTCCGCCAGTTTTCTTGCATCGGGGAACCCGGGGAGCTGCTTTTGAATCCTCGAGAGTATGGGGACCGCTTCCAGCGCGGCGCGTCCTTCCAGGCTTGCCGCGCGGAAGTCGAGACGCAACTGGGCGATTCTGATCTTCCGTCCGTAGATGAGAAGCTTGAGTACGAATCTGATGAACACGACGGCAACGGCGATGATTCCCATGAAGATCAATAACCTGAGAACCTGTTCGCCAAACCCGCGATCTTCCCTGAGTAGGTCGCTTATTACCTTGCTGTGAGTAAAAAGAGCCCAGGAGCCCAAGACGAGGAAAGCAACCATTGAGATGAGTACTCCCCATATCCAGGGTATGAATTTCCAGAAAACGATATTATCGACCAGCTCGAACATCTCCTTGAGGATTTGCTGTTCTCTTTCGGAAAGATTCCAGGCCAGTTTTGTCTCTGCCATTGTCGCCTCCTCGGTGTAGGGTTAAAGACAAGGACTGTGAATCGCCACTCACTCCGAAGTATCGGCGTTTCTGTAGTATTCTCTCTTACAACGAGCTACTTCATTTATAGAGGAAACAACTTTGAAAAGCAAACGCTGAGAAAATTTCGGATGGGTTACTTCTTTTTGCCTTCGATAATCAATTGGGCAATATTGTTCGGAGTAGTTTCATACCGGTCGAATTCCATCGTGAACGAGGCGCGGCCCTGCGTGAGTGAACGAACTATGGTCGCGTAGCCGAACATTTCAGAAAGCGGGACTTTCGCCTCAATCACTTTTATGTTGAGCCGGTCGTCAATGGTTTCGATTTTCCCGCGCCGCGAATTCAAGTCGCCGGTGACCTCGCCCAAAAAATCCGGCGGCACAATCACCTGCACGTTCATAATCGGCTCGAGGATAACGGGTTTCGCGCGCCGTACCGCTTCCTGAAACGCCATCGAGCCGGCAATCTTGAACGCGGCTTCCGAAGAATCGACTTCGTGAAACGAGCCGTCGTAGAGCGTTGCCTCGATATCAATCATCGGATAATGCGCGACGACGCCTTTATCTTTTGCTTCGCGCACGCCTTTCTCCACTGCCGGAATAAATTCATTCGGAATGACGCCTCCTCTGATTTTACTCACGAACTCGAATCCTTTGCCGCGTTCCAACGGTTTCACTGTAATCCAAACATGGCCGTACTGGCCGCGGCCGCCCGATTGCCTGATATATTTTCCTTCCGCTTCCGCCTCGGCAGTGATGGTTTCTTTGTACGCCACTTGCGGCCTGCCCACATTCGCTTCGACTCCAAATTCCCGCTTCATTCTGTCAACGATAATTTCAAGATGGAGTTCGCCCATTCCCGAAATAATGGTTTCTCCGGTGTCTGGGTCGCCTGCGACGCGGAACGTCGGGTCTTCTTCCGCCAGACGATGAAGCGCTGTGCCCATTTTTTCCTGGTCGGCTTTTGTTTTCGGCTCAATGCGGATGCCGATGACCGGTTCCGGAAATATTATTTTTTCAAGAATCACGGGCGCGTCCGGAGTCGAAAGCGTGTCGCCCGTGGTAGTATTTTTCAAACCTACAATCGCCGCGATTTCACCCGCGTACACTTCCTCAACCTCTTCCCGTTGATTGGCATGCATACGCACAATCCGGCCGATTCGCTCTTGATCTCCTTTGCTCGCGTTCAGAATATAGGAACCGCGCCGCAAGACCCCGCCGTAATTCCGGAAATACGTAAGGGTGCCGACATACGGGTCGGTCGCAATCTTAAACGCGAGCGCCGTGAACGGTTCCTCATCGCTCGGCTTTCGCGTAATCTCCGCGCCTGTTTTCGGGTCTATCCCCTTGACCGGGGGCAGATCGAGCGGCGAAGGCAGATAATCAACCACGGCGTCGAGAACGAACTGGACGCCTTTATTTTTCAGCGCCGAGCCGCAAAACACCGGCACGATTTTATTTTCAATAGTCGCTTTCCGGAGCGCGCGCCGGAGTTCTTCAAGTTTTATTTCTTCCCCCGCTAAGTATTTCGTCATCAGCGAATCGTCGCTGTCCGCAATCGCTTCAACCAAATTATGCCGGGATGTTTCCGCTTCCGATTTCATATTTTCGGGAATCGGAATTTCGACAATCCGTTCGCCGTGCTCGCCCTCAAACTCGAACGCTTTCAATTCGAGTAAGTCAATCAATCCGCTGAACGTAGACTCGATACCGATGGGCAACTGAACCGGCATTGCGTTTTTGGTCAGCCGTTCTTTGATTGAAGCGAAACTCCGCTCGAAACTCGCGCCCATGCGGTCGAGTTTGTTGATGAAACACACGCGCGGCACATGATACTCATCGGCATAATGCCAGTTGGTTTCGGACTGCGGCTCCACGCCTGCCACGCCGTCAAACACAACCACGGCGCCGTCGAGCACGCGAAGCGAACGCTTCACCTCAACGGTAAAATCAATGTGTCCCGGCGTATCAATCAAGTTAATCCGGTACTCGAAATTTTTTCTGCGTTCATCCGCGTTCAAGTCCGCGTGAGTCCGCGCCACGTATGTGGGTGTCCAAAACGCGGTGGTTGCCGCGGACGTAATCGTGATTCCCCGCTCGCGCTCCTGCTCCATCCAGTCCATCACAGTCGTCCCTTCGTGCACCTCGCCGATTTTATGCGAAATGCCGGTATAAAAAAGAACCCGCTCACTGACGGTCGTTTTTCCCGCGTCAATATGAGCAATAATTCCGATGTTTCTGGTCTTCTCGATTGGATAGAGTCGAGGCATAACTATCTTGCAAAATGAGCAAATGCCCTGTTCGCCTCGGCCATGCGGTGCATATCCTGTTTTTTCTTGACGGCATCGCCTTCGTTTTTCGAAGCGGCGATGAGTTCCTGGGCGAGTTTTTCGGCGATGGGTTTTCCTTTCTTTTTTCGCGCGGCTTGGACAATCCAGCGGGACGCAAGGATGAATTTCCGTTCCGGCCTGACTTCCCGAGGGACCTGGTAATTCGCTCCGCCGACCCGCCGCGAGGAAACTTCAAGAAGCGGCGAGGCGTTCGCGATGGCGCGCTCGAACACTAGAACCGGTTCCTGCTTGGTTTCCTGTTTTATTTTTTCGAACGCCGAGTACACGATGTTCCGGGCAATTGATTTTTTGCCTTCGCGCATCACGTAATTAATGAATCTCCCTAAGTCGATGCGGCCGTATTGCGGGTCCGGCTTATGATATTTTTTATAAACGCGGTTCTTTCTCATTTTTCTTTCGGTCGTTTCGCTCCATATTTTGACCTTTGCTGTTTTCTGTTCGCAACTCCCGTGGTATCAAGAATCCCCCGCACAACATGATACCGTATACCCGGAAGGTCTTTGACCCTGCCGCCCCGTATCATCACAATCGAGTGCTCCTGCAGCGTGTGGCCTTCTCCCGGAATATACGCGCTGACTTCCATTCCGTTTGTCAGCCGCAACCGGCACACTTTCCGGAGCGCCGAATTCGGTTTCTTGGGAGTAACCGTGAAGACCTTCAAACAAACACCGCGCTTGAAGGGCGATGAAGAATCAACCGGCCGGTTCGTAAGCGTATTGAAATAAAACGACAGCGCCGGCGACTTGGTTTTCGTCTTCGTTTTTTCTCTCCCCTTTTTAATGAGCTGAGTTATAGTCGGCATAAAGTTAGCTTATTTAGGTTATAGGCGACAGGAATATAAAATGAACTGCTGAGTCCGCAGTAAAAGAGATTGTAAGGCGGAAACCTCAATAATGTCAATGTTTTCGTATTTTCGTATTGATTCGTAATTTCGTAATTTATCAGAACCCCGCCGGATGGCCGGCCACGGCAAAATAAAGAAGTTTGATAATCGGTTCGATGAGAAAGAAAACAGCAGTGAGTACATACTGGAAAAAGAAAATAAAAATTATCAAGGACAAGAGCCATTGATTCCGAATAAGGTTAAAAACATTATCCCAAAAGCTGTCTAACAGCAGTTGCCATTTTACCGGCAGAAAAAAGTTCAAAACTTTCGATCCATCAAGCGGCGGCAGAGGTACCAAATTAAAAACTCCGAGCAGAATATTAATATATACGATAATACTAAAGAAAGAAGAAGACGCGAGGAGCGCCGGCGCATTCACGACCGAAATAACCCGCATTAAAATTCCGAAAATGACGGCGATAAGAAAATTTGAAAGCGGCCCGGCGGCGGCGATTAACGCTCCACCATTTATAGGATTTTTGAGGTTATGGGGATTATACGGAACCGGCTTGGCGCCGCCGACCGGCATCCCCCATGCGAAATACGAAAGAATTGGTAGTATCACCATGCCGAAAAAACTCACGTGCACCAAAGGATTCAAGGTCAGCCGTCCGGCAAGACGCGCCGTGGGATCTCCGAGTCGCTCGGCAACGTAGCCGTGCGAAATCTCGTGAATCATCACGGAAAAAATAAGCACGATGAGCTGGAAAATCAGAATCACTCCGCTGTCCATGATGGTATCGTACAATAAAAACTATATTTAAAAAACGCTTGAATAAAAGAGATTATTTTCCTATAGTTACATTCGGCTGAGTTCGCCCTCGTAGTCTAATGGATAAAACGCGAGCCTTCGAAGCTCGATTTGGGGGTTCGAATCCCTCCGAGGGCACATGCCTCCATAGCTTAATGGTAAAGCACCCGCCTCTTAAGCGGAGTATCTAGGTCCGATTCCTAGTGGGGGCACCAGCAAAAAATATTTCTTAAATTCTTAAAACTGAAGAAGCCGCCCGCCTGCGACTTCAACAGTGCAAGGGACGGCTTGGTTTACTGTGGCGCTTTCTCGGCACTCGGCGGCCTCGGCGAGGGCGAGTGGAGGAGCGTGGCCAGCGAGAGGGCGAGGGATACGAATGATATTCCCATCCCCAACCCCCACTGATTGAGTTCGGGGGCGTTCCAGATCGGCCAGTGTGTCACGCTCCACATACTGAGCGCGAAACAGAGTGCCGTCCAGAAGAATACCAGATAGGCCGCGCGCCTGCCCCGGGTACTTGGAGTTTGTACAATGCCAAACAGGAGTATCGGGGTCACGGAGGTTCCTGCGACTACCAGAAGCCCGAGTATCAACACTGGATCGATCTGCTGTGTCATGTCATTCTCCTCTCTCGTTAGCCATGATATTGTCCTCCTCTGTCAGTGTGGAAAGGTCGGTCGTTTCGACTCGACAGACGCTTCCTGCTGACGAGGAAGAAATTACAAAGAACTGACTTTATTAAAGCGCGGATGAAGAAAAAAGTAAAGCAAGTTTTCGGTTTCCTCCATCTCTGTTTCGTTTTCATTCCCTGCCGCTTTCCTTAAGGAAAGCGGCAGGTGTTATTGATTTTCTCTAAAAAATCCCCTATAATGTGGCGACGTGTTGAAACTCCAAACACTTCTTTCCGAAATAAAAGGAATTGCTCCGCGATTTTTGCGGAATTTTGCGAAGCTAAAAATTTTTACCGTCAAGGACCTCTTGTGGCACTTTCCTGTCCGCTACGAGGACTTTTCGGAAATTTTTCCGATTGCCGAACTCGAACCGGGCCAGCACGGAACAATCCAGGGCGTAATTCAAACCATAAAAGTAAGAAGAAGCTTCCACCGGCGGATGGTGATTATCGAAGCGGTCATCGCCGACGATTCGGGAACAATCAAAGCGACCTGGTTCAACCAGCCCTACCTTCTCAATATCTTGAGACCGGGCCGGCTGGCAAATTTCTCGGGCAAAGTAACTCTTAACGAGGACGACCTGTCTCTTTCACATCCGATTTACGAATTTGTCGGAAAAAATCAGAGAGAAGAAAGCGATGAAACAAAACATACGGGACGGCTCATACCTATATATCCCGAAACGCGGGGTCTGACCTCGAAGGGCATCAGATTTCTTGCACAGCCGATTCTAAAAAATCTCGAGCCGATTCCCGACTGGCTGCCCGAAGAAGTTCTTGCGACAGCCGATCTTCCGGAGATAAATCAGGCCCTGCGCGCGGTTCATTTTCCGAAAACCATCGATGAGGCGCTTCGCGCGAAAAAACGATTCGCCTTTGAAGAGCTGTTTCTTCTCCAGCTTTTGAATATCCGGCAAAAATTGAAGCTGGCGCGCGAAAAAGCTCCGTCAATCAAAACCGATGTCGAGAAACTAAAACAAATACTCGGCGGCCTGCCGTTTGAGTTAACGCCTTCGCAAAAAAAATCTCTGTGGGAAATCATCAAGGATTTTGAAAAACCGCACCCGATGAACCGTCTGCTCCAAGGCGATGTCGGCTCCGGAAAAACCGCGGTGGCGGCGCTCGCCGCTTTAATCGCAAGCAAAAACGGCTTTCAAAGCGTTTTTATGGCGCCGACTGAAATACTCGCGCGCCAGCATTTCAAAACACTCAAAAAACTTTTTCACGGAATCAGCGTAATCAACCAGCCCGTTATCGGTATGTTGACATCATCTTCCGCCGAAATAATATACGAAAACGACCTTGAAGCGAAAATTTCGAAAACAGATTTCAAAAAGAAAGCGAAAGCCGGCGGAATAAAAATAATCATCGGCACTCACGCGCTTATTCAAAAAGACGTGACGTTTGACGCCTTGGCGTTAGTGGTCATTGATGAACAGCATCGATTCGGAGTGAAACAAAGAGCCGAATTATTAAAAAATCGTTCTTTGGTTCCTCATCTATTAAGTATGTCCGCGACTCCGATTCCGCGGACGCTGATGCTCACGGTTTTCGGCGACCTCGATATTTCAACCATCACCGAATTGCCGCTGGGAAGAAAAACGATTATCACCAAAATCGTGGCGCCGCAAAACCGCCACAAAGCATATCAATTCATCCGCGAGCAAATTAAAAAGGGACGGCAGGCATTCGTTATCTGTCCCCGCATAGAGCCGCCGACTGACGCAGAACACACGCGGACCAACGCAGAAATTTCGCGTGAGTCAGCGTTCAGTCCGCGTAAGTCCGCGATGTTTTGGGAAACCAAAACAGTGAAGGAAGAATATGAAAAACTTTCGCAGAAAATTTTTCCCGATCTTCGCGTGGCGATGCTGCACGGCCAGATGAAGCCGAAAGAAAAGGAAAAAATAATGTCCTCCTTCGCCAAGGCTTCGGAGGATAAAAAAGAAGGAATCGACATCCTTATTTCGACTTCGGTTGTCGAAGTCGGCGTCGATGTGCCGAACGCGAGCATCATGCTCATTGAAGGGAGCGAACGGTTCGGGCTTGCGCAACTCTACCAGCTTCGCGGCAGGGTGGGCCGGGGCGGGCACCAATCTTTCTGTTTTCTTTTCACCGATTCAAGTTCGCAAGCCGCAAAAGACCGCCTGAACGCGATTCTCGAAGCAAAAAACGGATTCGAACTCGCGGAAAAGGATTTGAAAATCCGCGGTCCCGGCGAATTTCTCGGAAAAAAACAAACCGGCCTGCCCGACATCGCGATGCGCGGGCTGCAAGACATCGAACTTATCAAACAATCAAGAAGTGCCGCGCTCAACGTTATTCAAAACGACAACACGTTGAAAAAACATCCCCTGCTCGCCGAGCGCCTCAATGAATTCGAACGAAACATACATCCGGAGTAGCTAGAACTGATCTCAACAATACTCCCGCCCGCGATATGAGCAAATTTTCGGAAGACCAAGATGAGCCCGTCGAATCGTTCTTATTTTGTCCCCGAATCCCCGTCCGCTTGCGGGCGGGATTGAGGGGTTTTGTAATTGTTCGGCGGAGCCGAATCCTCTCAAAACGAACCCGCCCTGATGCCGCACCGCAAGCGGTGCGGTCGGGTTCATTTTGGGGCCGGAGCCGAAGAGCCGCGAGGCGCGCTCCCCGATGCCGGAGAAGAAACTTGTTGTTGCGGCTGGGATTGTACCTGGAGAGCGCTTGAGTTTTGAATCGCTTTCAAGACCTGGCTGTCGTTGCGGAGTTTCGTCCAAAGAATTATTTGTTTGGGGTTAAGATATACCTCGTCAACCGGTCCCCAGAACGCACGGCTCAACTGCGTAAGGCCCACCTGCGGCTGGTTATTCTGGTCGGTGCTCCTCTGCAAGAACCAGACATTCGTAAGATGGGGTTGGGGAAACCATGAAAGGATGCCGTAATAGATATCGCCGGTTGAAAGATAAACCGCCGAATACTCTGACGCTCCCGTTGGATTTTGCTGATTCAAATGAGAACCGACCCAGACGCCGAGACCAGCGAAGACGAGAACGATAAACGCCAATACGATGAAAAATTTTTTGGAGGGCATAGTGGTAAAATATTATTTAGTGGTGTATGAATTATACTACGCTTTTCTACTTTGTGGCAACAATGATATCGCCCTTGGCCCCGCTTGCAAGTCCTCCGCATACCTTGCAGTAAAATGTGAACTTGCCTTCGGCTGTGGCGCTGAATTCGACCAATTTTGTCTGCCCCTTGGGGATAGAAACATACAATCCGTAATCCGGTTGAGTAAAATCGTAATTCTTGTCAACGGCCGTGAAATTGATATGAGCGGTGTCCCCTGTTTTCACAATTACCGTGTCGGGTGAGAACGCATTGCCTTTGATGCTAACGGTAAAACTTCGGAACGAGGCGGTGCCGCCCGGGTTCGCCGGACCGACTATCTTTGGTTTCGCAACATCCGCGGGCACATTGGCGGAGTTTGCATCGGGAACGGAGATATTCGAAGGAACGGGTTGGCGCGTTGCCGAAACGCCGGGAGCGCCGGCATCAAGGGCGCCGCTTGTGCCGCTCTCCGGAGAATAATCTCCCTTTTTATTTTTGTATGCTGAAAATCCGATTATTAAGAATATGACGACAGCGACTGCGATGACCGCGATTGTTTTTTTATCGTTGACCATACCAGGTAGTAGAAATGCGACTAAATTATAGTAATAATGCTGACCTTTAGATGTTTCATAATTTGTTGCCAGGCGATACTTTACGACTGGTTTCTCCGACCGCGGTCGGAGCAGTCGCATTTTCACTACCTGGCATACATATATTCTACCACATTCAAGATTCCTCCCGCAAAATTGTTTTATCCACAATTAGCTAGACCCCATCTCAACAATATCTTCCGCCGCGATATAGGCCAATCTCGCGCGGCGCAAGAAGCGACGACGAAGGTGTGCTGGACGCACTCCGAGGAGGAGCCGACACGGCGACGCGCGAGATTGGCCATATCCCGCAAGGGTTGCGGCGATTTTCCCGTCCCGCTGCGTTGCGGCTTCGTCGCAGTAGCTACCGCTACAGCTTCCTCGCCGCGCCTTGCGGATACACGAAAATCGCTCGCAACGCGGCTCGAAGCTATTGTTGAGATGGGGTCTGGTTTTGGGATATAATGGAGTTATATGAATTTCTCGTTGATTTACCTCGCAAATCGGTTCTTCTATCGGCTGTTTGATTTTTTCCACCACTGGTACGCGGACGGTTCCAAGGTCTTTTTCAATTATTTCATTTCTTTTCTGGAGCGGCTGGACCAACGGTTTGCGGTCAAAATAACGCTCCGTTATTTTTTCCAGCCCCTGTACGGCGACTATACGATTGTCGGTCGAATCCTCGGCGTAATATTCCGGAGCGGAAGGATTTTCATCGGGACCGCGGTGTATCTTTTAGCCACGGCTGTTTTTCTGGTCGTTTATCTTTTATGGCTTTTGGTTCCGGCCGTCATTATTCTTTATGTTTTGGGAGCAAAGTAAAAATCAGTCACAGCAGGCCCCTTCCGGCGATAGATTCTATTTCGACGAGCCGCGGCTCAAAATGACAATCGCGGGCCGTTTGTTCGTGAGGGTGTCGGGTTATATCGGATATCTCATTCTCGCCGCCGGCGCGTTCACGTTTGCTTTTTCAGACGTTTCGTGGCTGCGAGCGCTCGGCATTTTCCTCTTTCTTTTTCTCGGCGACCGCGTAATCCACTGGCGGGAAGCGGATAAACCCTTTTCCGAAATGCCTGCCTCGCCGGCAGGCGGGCCCGACCAAGGACGCGTCAACCCCCCACATAACTCCGTTATGGGGGGGGTCAATCTTTCGCATTATATTTCACCCGCCGGCTACTCGGTTCTTGAAAAAGCGTTCGATAAAAGCAGTATCGCAAAACGGAATTTTTTTCTCGAAATAATACGGGAGCTTCTTGATTCGCGCGAGATTCAGGAGGGGTTAGGCCGGCTCGACATCAAAATAGAAGAATTCAAACAAAAAACCGAGGATTTTTTGGAAAGCAGCCGGGACGAAAAAACTCCCGTTGATAAAGCAGCGCTTCTCCAGAAAGTAGAAGCGTTTGTGCTGCGAGTTGCCGAGCGGAGCATCGCCAACAACCGAAGGTTTATTGAACCGGCAGATTTTTTCCCCGCGCTTTTTTCCGTCAACGATGAATTCGTCAACAGGCTTTTCAACGTCTTTTCGATTGATGTAGGCGATCTTGAACTCGCGATTCTTTTGAGTTCGTTCGGAAAACTTTTCAGATTCCGCCTTCCGTCGGTACTCGGCGGTTTTCGGTTTGAATCAAGCCGCCGCATCCGGCATCGGATTATGAACCGCGCCTGGACCAGCAGGCCCACGCCGACGCTTGATAAGTTCAGCACCGATTTTACTGACCTCGCCCGGGGAGGAGAAGCAGGTTTTCTCATCGGTCACGAAAAGGAGTACCGCCGCCTGGTCGATACGCTTTCGCGGCCCCTCAACCCGAACGCGATTCTTGTCGGCGAAGAAGGCATCGGCAAAGAAACCATCATCGCCCATCTTGCGCGAAGCATCATCAAAGACGAAGTGCCGCCGGCGATTTTCGACAAACGCCTTGTGTGTCTTGAAATAAGCGGTCTGGTTGCCGGCGCTTCGCCCGAAGAACTGCAGGGCCGGCTGAAGCGGGTCGTCGAAGAAATTTTTACGGCAGGCAATATTATTTTGTATATTCCGGATATTCATAATTTGGTGAAGACATCGGGCAATTATTATCTTTCTGCCGCTGATGCGTTGATGCCGGTGGTAAAAAACAATACGTTTCCGGTCATCGGCGCGACATACCCGAAAGAGTTCAAAGAGTTCATCGAGCCGAGGAGCGACGTTGCAGGGGTCTTCGAAGTCATCAGGGTTGACGAAGTAAGCGGAGCCGACGCGGAAAAAATTCTCGTGTATGAAAGCATTCTCTTCGAGAAGAAAACCGGCATCACGGTTGGTTTCGCAGCCGTAAAAACCGCCGTCACGCTCGCCAAAAAATATTTTTCGGGAAAACGCCTGCCTTCGAGCGCCGAGGAACTTTTGAAAGACGCGCTGGTCATAGCCGAGCGAAAACAAAAAAATTACTTGGCGCCTGACGACGTAGTCGCCGCGGCGGAAGAAAAAGTGAACGTCCCGATTCACGAGGCGAGCGGAGCCGAAGCCGAGACCCTGCTCCATTTGGAAGACACGATTCATCAGCGTTATATTGACCAGGAAGAGGCGGTAAAAGCGGTTAGCGCCGCGCTCCGCGAGTATCGGAGCGGTCTTTCGCGGAAAGGCGGCCCGATTGCGTCGTTCCTGTTCGTGGGACCGACTGGCGTCGGGAAAACCGAGCTTGCAAAAATTCTTGCCCGGCTTCAGTTCGGCTCCGAACAAATGATGATTCGTTTTGATATGACCGAGTATCAGGATAAGGAAAGTTTTTATCGGTTTATCGGCTCGCCGGATGGCAGGATAAGCGGGGCTCTGACCGAGGCAGTACTCCAGAAACCCTACAGCTTGATTCTTCTTGATGAATTCGAAAAAGCGTTTCCGGACATCCTCAATCTTTTTTTGCAGGTGTTTGACGACGGCCGTCTGACCGACAATCTTAGCCGCACGGTTGATTTCCAAAATACCATCATCATCGCGACTTCGAACGCCCACTCGGACATCATCAACGAGGCATTGACCCACGGCGAAACAATGGTGAGCATTGCCGAATATCTCAAAAAGAAACTCGTTGACGTGTTCAAGCCGGAGCTTCTCAACCGGTTTTCGAAAGTGGTTGTGTTTAAAGAGCTTTCGCCGGCTGATGTCGTGAAAATCGCCGGACTCAATTTGAATGATTTGGCGAAAACTCTCGACGAGCAGGGAATCAAGCTTGAATTCGACGCATCGGCATTACAGCAAATCGCGAAACTCGGCTATGAGCCCGCGTTCGGCGCGCGGCCGCTCCGCCGGGCGATTGAAGAAAATTTGAGAGCGCCGCTCGCGGAAAAAATACTCTCGAAAGAAATCAGCCGTGGCGGCCGGGTGCAGGTTACGTTTCAAAACGGAGCGTTCCAATTTACTCCGGTTAAAGAGTGATTGGGAGCAGAAATGAATATTTCCAATTCTGAGATAGCAAAAATTCTTTATGAAATCGGGGAATATCTCGCGATGCAGGATGTTCCTTTCAAGCCGCGCGCCTACGAAAAAGTGGCGATGGTTATTGAAGGGCTTGAAGAAGAAGCAGGGGATGTCTATAAAAGGGGAGGATTAAAAGCGCTCGAAGAAATTCCTGGCGTCGGTATCTCAATTGCCGAAAAAATAGAAGAGCTTTTAAAAACCGGCCGGCTGAAATATTACGATGCGCTCAAAAAGAAAGCGCCGGTTAATTTGGGCGAACTGACCGCAGTTGAAGGTATTGGCCCGAAATCAATCAGGAAACTGTACCAGAAGCTCGGCGTCAGAAATCTTGCTGACTTGGAGAAAGCGGCAAAAGCAGGGGAAATAAGGGCTCTTGAGGGCTTTGGAGAAAAAGTCGAGGAAAATATCCTCGCGAGCATCGGATTTCTCAAAAAAGAAGGAGGGAGATTTCTTCTTGGCGATGCTCTGCCTTTGGCGCGGATGCTCGAAGAACGGCTCACGAAGCTTCCAGAAGTTCGAAAAGCGGTGGCGGCGGGGTCAGTGCGCAGGCGAAAAGAAACCATCGGCGATATTGATATTTTGGTGATTTCAAAAAAACCAGGAAAGGTGATGGATTATTTTACGCATATGCCGGAAGTGGCGCGAGTGTCGGCTCGCGGCGAAACAAAATCATCGGTCAAACTTTCTTCGGGCATTAATGTTGATGTGCGGGTGGTTCCCGAAGAATCGTACGGCGCGGCGCTCAATTATTTTACCGGCTCGAAAGACCACAATGTGGCGCTTCGTCGCATCGCAATCGAAAAAGGATGGAAGCTCAATGAGTACGGGCTTTTTTCCGCTACAGGCGGAAAAAGCGCGGATGTACGCGGACTTAAACGCGGATTTACGCGGAAAGAGATACGGATAGCGGGGAAAACGGAAGAAGAAATTTACCGGGCGTTTGGCATGGATTATATCGAACCCGAGATGCGAGAACAAACCGGCGAAATCGAGCTCGCGCAAAAACATCAACTTCCAAAACTCATCGGCTACGACGACATTCATGGCGATTTACAAGTACAAACGAATTGGACTGATGGGAGTGATTCAATTGAAGTTATGGCGAACGCGGCTCTCAAATCCGGCTTGAAGTATATTGCCATCACTGACCACACCAAGCGGCTCGCGATGACCCACGGGCTTGATGAGAAAAGAATTCTCAAACAGATGGCGGAGATCGACTTTCTCAACAAAAAATTCGGGAGCAGGATAAAAATTCTGAAAGGCACGGAATGCGACATCTTGAAAGACGGTTCACTCGACTTGTCGGATGAAATTCTCGCGAAACTCGACGTGGTGGGAGTGTCGGTGCATTCTCATTTCAATCTGTCGAGGGGAGAACAGACCAGCCGAATCAAGCGCGCCATATCGAATTCTTGCGTTGACATATTATTCCATCCAACAGGCCGGCTTGTTCAGAAACGCGAGGCATACGATGTGGATATTGATGAAATTATCGCATGCGCAAAGAAAACAGGCACAGTTCTTGAAATTAACGCCTCACCGAGCCGGCTTGACCTGAAGGACGAATATGTAAGGAAGTGCACAGGGGCCGGCGTTAAAATGGCTGTTGATTCCGATGCCCATGCCGCGGCACAGTTTTCAGTTCTCGAATTCGGCATTTCGCAAGCGAGAAGAGGGTGGGCGACGCGAAATGACATCATCAATGCCTGGCCGCTTGATAAAATGCTAAAATTCTTAAAATGACCAGCGAGAAAAAACCAAAACGCGAAATTTCAGCCGGGTTCATCGTATATCGCCGCACGAACGAAGGACCGAAATTCCTGATTCTGTATCACGGACACAATTACTGGAATTTTCCAAAGGGGAAAATCGAATCCGAAGAAAAGTCGCTTCGCGCGGCGTTTCGCGAAACAAAAGAAGAAACCGGGCTTGGAGAAGGGGATTTGCGGATGCTCCAGAACTTCAAGGCATACCAGAAGTATTTTTTCAGGCAGGGAGGTCAGCCGATTTTCAAAATCGTGATTTTTTATCTTGCCGAGACGAGAAATCCTATTGTTAAAGTTTCTTCGGAGCATCAGGGATACGCGTGGTTTTTGTATCCGGAAGCGGTGAGAATTCTCCATCGCTATCGCGCAAATCAGAAAATTCTCAAACAGGCCTATGACCAAATTCGCGGAGCGGGTCCTCAGCGTCGTGAGGAACATTCCTCGCGGTAAGACGCTGACCTATAAAGAGGTTGCGAAGCATGCCGGCAGGCCGAAGGCCTATCGGGCCGTCGGCAATATCTTGAAAAAGAATTATAATCAGAAAATTCCCTGCCATCGGGTTATTCGTTCCAACGGGAAGTTAGGCGGGTACAATCGGGGCGCAAATAAAAAAAGAGCTCTGCTCAAAAAAGAAGGAGTTAAATTTGTAAAGTAAATCAAGCTGTCCGGTGATTTATCTTTTCACAAACTCCACGATTTTTGAAAATACTGCTGGTTCGTGTTCTGCGAGTTCGGCGAGAATTTTTCTGTCAAGGAGGATGTTTTTACTTTTCAGAGCGGGGATTAATCGGCTGTAGCTCATTCCTTGCATACGGCTCGCGGCGTTTATTTTCACGTTCCAAAGCCGGCGGAATACTCGTTTTTTTTCTTTGCGGCCCCGGAACATCCGGGACCACGCGTGAAGCAGAGCTTCTTTGGCGGCCCGTTCTTTCGATTTCCTGCCCCAGCGGAATCCTTTGGTATGCTTCAGAAGGCGCTCCCGTTTTTTATGTGCGATTTTCCCTCGTTTTACGCGCGGCATATGTTTAGAGTATAGAGTGAAGAGTGTTGAGTGCCGAGAATGATATCATAATCAAAAAACCGAGCAAACCTGAAGCAAGATAACTTAAAATCTCTTTTCTCGGATAATCGAGAGTTCGGTTTTTCTTTTTTTGGCGGATATTCTTCGTGGATTTCCTGGTGCGGAAGTGATTTACCGCCATTGACCTACGGATGAGTTTCCCGGTTCCGGTGATTTTTATCCGCTTTGACAAACTTTTTTTCATTTTTTTGCTATGTGGGTCATCATGCCCCGTCCGCCGAATTTCGGTTCAGCCAGCATTTTGTACTCCATCGTAATCATTTTAAGAAACTCGCCCATTTTTTGATGAGCCCTTGCTTTGTCGAATCGCTCCCGTCCCCGCAATCGGAGCATAATTTCTACGCGGTGACCTTCGCCTAAAAATTTTTCGAGCTGGCGTATTTTTATCAAAAGGTCATTCTTGGCGGCACGCGCGCTTATCTGGATTTGTTTTATCCCGACTGTCTTTTGCGCCCGGCGCGCCTTCTTTTCGAGCTTTTCCTGCAGATAGCGGAATTTATCAAAGCTCATCAGCCGGGCAACCGGGGGCTTTGCGGCCGGCGCTATCTCAATCAAATCAATCCCTTCTTCGGGTCTCGCCAGGGCAAGCGCCTGTTCGCGGGAGAGCACGCCAAGATTCTCACCCTCTTCCCCGATAATCCGGAGTTCGGGAGCGCTTATTTCTTTGTTGATTCTCGGTTTGATGGTGATTGTGACGGGATTTATTCTCTTGGGCGATTAGGTAATGATAAAAGACACAAGGGCCGTTTGTCAATCCGTTCGGCGCGGCTCAAGGTAGATTTAATTTTCAGTCGCGGTGTTGTATAATGGACTTAACCAAAAGGTCGCGCGAATAAAACAAAAATATTTTTAATATGGCAAAGAAAAAAGCAGTGAAGAAGGCGGGCAAGGGTGGATATTGTTGCAAGGGATGCGGCACATGCAAAATGAAAGGAGGAAAATGCTGCGGCGGGATGATGATGAAGTGCAAGTAAGAGAACCTCGTTTTTTATACTGAAGGCTGTGGCTCACGGACGTGGGCCACAGTTATTTTAGAGAATGGTCCAATTTGATTCTTTATCGGATTCCTGCTATAGTTTTTCCTCGGGGATGATTGGTTTCGATAGAGATGAGTCGTGGACTGGCGAGCCGAGCGTGAACTCGTAAATCTCACAAAACTTCATAACTGCCAACCAAAAATTTGCAGCTCCTGCATTCGCTTACGCGTAACGCGGAGGATCGGTTCGCTCGGGTTCCTTGAGCGAGTATCCGGTCTTATATAAGGGAACTCGCCCGGCGCATTTGCTTTTCCTCGCGCCGGATTAAAACAAGAAGAGCAAACCCCGTCCGCTTCGGCGGGCTACGCTCGTAGAAGGTTCATTGGTTCAATCTTTACACGGCGGTTCGATCCCGCCCATCTCCACTACTTCGTTCCTTGCCGAACTCCGCGGTGATAAGAAATTTTATTTTCCAACTTCTTGAATTAACGCGTTGAAATCATCTGTCACCTCAATGCTGCGGAGGCGGAAAAGATCTTTTTCCGCGTGGTACGCGCCGCGTTTTGTGCTTCGCGCTGCTTCAAAACCGGCTTCTTTGACTATCTTGATAATTTGGTCGTTGTAGTAGCCGAACGGATAGGCAAAGAAGCGGATGGGTTCTCCGAGCCCGGCCTCCAAAACCTTTTTACTGCCGATGATTTCTTCGCGAAGAACGTTGGAGCTGGTAATCTCGAAAAGATAGGGGTGCGACTTTGTGTGGGCGCCGATGGTCATGCCTGCGTTACGCATCGTTTTAATCTGATTCCAGGTCAAAAAGTGGAGATGGTCAATGGCGTTCGTAAAAATAAAAAAGGTGGCAGTTGCGTGGTATTTTTTGAGAATCGGGAAAGCGTACGTATATTGATTTTCCCAGCCATCGTCGAAGGTAAGAACAATAGATTTCTTGGGTAAAAGTTTTGTTCCTTTAATAGCGGCGACCATATCAGCAAATGAAATAATGGTGTAGTGAAAATCTTTAAAGTATTTGAGTTGTGTTTCAAGAAGTTCCGGCGTGATATCGTAGTAATCAATGAAAGACGGCTCGTTTTGGTATTTGGGGCGTACGCTATGATACACCAGAATGGGGACCTGGAGCGCATCGGGACTCACGAGTTCTTGTTGTGTAGTTCCTTGAAGTGCGCGCTCTGGATTAAGCGCTTTGAACTTAAGGAGGAAATCTTCGACAAATTTTTCTTGTGTGCTGGAATTCCGATATTGTAAAAAAGCGGCAACAGCCAAGACGGCAATAATACTAAAAAGAATAATGTGAAAACGCTTATCCCATTTCATTTTGATTTGATAGGAGTGTTGATGTCATGTAAGGCGTGCAGTATGGGCACATTGCCATCGGTATCTGTAGTATCCAAGCCCCCATTCCCTTAAGTGTAACCCAAATCCGCCTTTGTGTGTATGCACAAACAAGGAATCTCACTATTTTTTCACGAGCGTTTCCCGTTTGTCCCGATACGCTCCACGTCAGCGGTATTCTATCAAATTTCATAATCGTAAAATTTTTTCTTTTTCGGGGGTCCGCACTTTCTGTTATACTTGATTCACGAGTTGCTATGACCAGGTTTTACTCTTTCTTTTTTATCCTCGGCTTCGCGTGGATTGCGTTTTTTGCGGTTGTTCCGCGCCACGCATCCGCGCATGAACAATACGTGCTTACAAAAGCGCAGTTTGACGCGGACTATGCGGATTCAAGCATCAATGTTTTCGACGCGCTGAAAACGCCGGAGAATCTCAAAATCGCGATTGAAGTCGGAATCGGCGCGCTCCTTCTCTTTATCCTATACTTTATTTTTCTAGGTTCGCGGCTCGCGCCTTTTCTTGATAAAGCGCTTATGCGTCTCGAACCGACGGGTCACGCGCTCATTCGCATCGCGGTAGGATTTTCCTTTATTTACTCGGCGGCGACATCGGTTTATTTGGGGCCCGAAATTCCTCTATCTTCTTTTCCGCTCGGAGCAGTCATTCAGTACGGGCTCTACATAGTCGGAACTCTTCTCGTATTCGGATTTCTTTCAGAATTTGCGGGGTTGGTTTCTTTTCTCATTATGTTTGCTGCGACGTGGGTCTATAAGGACTACATGCTCACGTATTTTAATTATTTCGGCGAATTCGCGGCGCTTCTTTTTTTCGGTTCAAGAATTTTTTCTATAGACAAGCTGCTCTTCGGCGCGAAAAAAATAACCGAGAAATTCAAAGAATACGAAATCGCGATTCTCCGAGTAACCTACGGCATCTCGGTTCTGTATCCCGCCATCACCGTTAAACTCGTTCATCCCCAAGTGGTCATCGACATTGCGAGTCGCTATCATTTAAACCAAATTCACTGGCTTTTCCCTCAAGACCCACTTCTTATCTCGCTCGGAACCGGCATAACGCAAATCATAGTCGGGCTTTGCATCATCGTGGGATTCGAGACCCGCCTCAACGCTTTCGTTACGTTCATTCTCTATGTTCTTTCAATCCTCTTTTTCAAAGAGGTGGTCTGGCCGCACTACATTCTTCTCGCTCTTGCGTTTTACCTTGTCACGAACGACGGCGGGAAATTTACCCTGGATAACTTGATAGGCCGCTGGTTCAAAAGCCGCCGCCTTGCGCGCGAGTTGAGGGGACAAAACCAGAGGATAGGTAAAAATGCCTCTATATAAAATAAAAATTATCAGGCACAAAGAAGTCGCCGACGGGACAATGGCGTTTCATTTCGAAAAGCCCGTTGGATTTGAGTTCAAAGCAGGACAGTTTGTTGAGATGATGCTTTTGAATCCACCCGAGACCGACGCGGAGGGGAACAGCCGGGCATTCTCAATCGCGAGCGCGCCGTGTGAGCCGGATTTGATGATTGCGACTAGGATGCGGGATACGGCGTTCAAGCGAGTTTTGAAGACATTATCGGGCGGGAGCGAAGTCCAGATTGAAGGCCCGTTTGGCGATTTCACGCTCCACAACAACGCTTCCCGGCCTGCGGTCTTTTTGATGGGCGGCATCGGGATTACGCCGGTGCGTTCCATTGTTGTCGAAGCGGCGGAGAAAAAGCTGCCGCACAAAATTTTTCTTTTCTACTCGAACCGCCAGCCGAAAGATGCGGCGTTTCTCGAAGAGCTTCGGGAACTCGAAACCAAAAATCCGAATTATAAATTTATTCCGACAATGACCGACTTGTCCTCCCAAATTTCAGGTGCCGAAATTTGGGAGGGCGAGCGCGGCTATATCAACGAATCAATGCTCAAAAAATATCTCGATACGTTGCAAGGACCAATTTATTATTCCGCCGGACCGCCCGCGATGGTCGCGGCTATGCGGAAGATGCTGAATGACGCCGGCATTGACGACGACGACATCAGAACCGAAGAATTCGCGGGATACTAATTGCCCCGATCATCGCTGAACTTCAAGAACGGTATGATGAACCAAGTGGCGGCGGTAAAGACAGCTGAAACAATAATCAAGGGCTGGAGGCCGATGCGGCCGAAGAGAAATCCGCCGAGAACATCGGAACCGATGATTCCGATGTTCCAAAAGGACGTCAGCGCCGCGAATGTCGTGCCCTCGGCGTATTCGGGGCAGGCGATTGCCGCGGCGTTTAACATCACGAGGAATGTTACTGCGCCGATGATGCCGAGAACCGCGGCTGAACCGAGATAGAGCATGCGCGCGAGTTCGAGATTCGTCTGGACAAACGGCGCAAAGTATATCAGTTCAAAAAGCGTCGCCGCCACCCCGACCGCAATGGCAAAATGAACCAACTTCCTCGTTTTTAATCTGTCGGAGAATTTTCCGTACAGGATCGCGCCGAGCGCGGAACTCGCCGCGCCGACCGAAGCGACAATTCCGAGAAACAATCTGTCGAATTTGAGGGTATCAACCGAGTAGTAGAAAAACGGCGTGCCAAACGAAGGACTGAACGTCCAGAAAAAAAGGAAGAACGCGAGCAGCCACAGTGGTCTATACCCGAAGGCCTCTTTGAGCGACGCAAAACTTTTTCGAAATTGTCCTTTTGAGTCAGAGAATTTCTTTTCATGAATAAAAAGCAGGGTAGCGACAAGAACAATGAGCGGAAACACGCTATTGATGGAAAAAACTTGTTGCGGTTTCAAATGTTCCGCGACCCAGCCGCCGGCAACTCCGGTGATAATCGAAGCGACATAGACCGCAGTCCATTGGATTGATTGGAATCTGCCAGTCAGATTATGCGGCTTTCCGGTTTCTACCATCAATGCGTCGCAAACCACATCCATAAATGCGTACATCACCGATGAGAGCGCGAAGAGAAGGAGAAGCGTCGGTATCGTGTAGTGGCCGGTGAGTCCGAGCGCAAGCCAGATTCCGCCCGCGAAAAGCGACGTCACGATAAGATATGATTTTCTGCGGTATCCGAGAATCGGGAACGCGTCAGAGATAATGCCCCAGAGCGGTTTTATTGCCCAGCCGACAATCGTGATGGCGCCAAAATATGAGGCCTGCTCAGCAGTCATTTTGAGTACGTCCTTCAAAAGAAAACTGACGGTCAGTCCCGGCAGGGAGGCAAGGCCGTTCGGCGAGAAAAAATAAATCAGAGCGAAAACAATCGAGAGGCGGAAAATTTTTTGTTTGGAAATCGGTTCGCTCATGGGTTAATCCAATCTTCTCATTTCGCGTTCCGCTGAACGTTTTTTGAGGAGTTCACGCTTGTCAGATTTTTTTCTGTTGCGGCCGAGGCCGAGTTCGAGCTTGATGAATCCGTTTTTGAGATACGCGTGGAGCGGGATAAGCGAAAGAGATTTTTGCTGGAGTCGTCCGACCAGCGTTTTGATTTCGTTTTTGTGGAGCAGAAGTTTTCGCGAGCGGCTTGGGTCATAATCCGCGGGAACGTTTTTGGGCTGATATGGAGGAATGTCCGCGTTCACGAGCCAGAATTCCCCGTTTTTCGGAATAGCGTAGCTTCCAGCCAGATTGAATCTGCCGCTTTTTGCGCTTTTGACTTCCTGGCCACTCAATGCGATGCCCGCCTCGTATTTCTCGAGGATTTCGTAGTCGAATCCAGCGCGCCTGTTTTCGGCGATGGTTTTCATTTTTTAATTCTACCCCATAAAATTTTATTGCGAAAAGAGCAATTTTGGGCTATTTTAGAGATAGGATGGAAGAAATTTTATGAAGAAAAAGATTGAACATATTTTGAAAAAAGCGCTCGGCGGGAAAGCAGAATTCGACATTTTTATTCCGGAGCAGGAGGCGTTCGGGCACTATTCGACGAACGCGGCGTTGCGACTCGCTCAAATTGGGAAAAAGCCCCCACACCAAAAACTTTGGTATGGGGGTAAAAATCCTCTGGAGATTGCCGGACAGATTGTTGCCAAAATCGAAAAAATCGCGCCGCGGAAGTTTTTCGAGAAAATAGAAATTGCGAACCCGGGTTTTATAAATTTCTGGATTTCAAAAGATACTTTTCAAAAAGAGTTTGCCGACATAGTAAAGAAAAAAGAGAAATTCGGCAGGAGCAGCATCGGTGCAAAAAAAACTGTTATTTTCGAGTATTCCGGGCCCAATATTGCCAAAAGGATGCACATGGGTCATCTTCGCTCGACGATTATCGGCGACGCGCTCGCGAATACGTTTGAGTTTCTTGGATACAACGTTGTTCGTTGGAACTATATCGGCGATTGGGGAACTCAATTCGGGAAAATGATCGCCGCGTACAAACTTTGGGGAGATAAAAAGAAAATCGAGAAAAATCCCCTCGATGAACTCCAAAAACTCTATGTGCGTTTTCACGATGAAATGAAAAAGAATTCTGAACTTGAGGCTCGGGGTCAGGAAGAGTTTAAAAAGCTTGAAACCGGAGACCGGGAAAACCGCGCGTTATGGCAATGGTTTAGGAAAGAATCACTTAAAGAATTCAAAAAAATTTACGCTCGTCTTGGCATACGATTCAATATTTTCGTAGGCGAGAGTTTTTACGAAAAAGATTTGAAACCGCTCGTAGCCGAGCTTTTGAAAAAAGGTATTGCGGAAAAGAGCGAAGGTTCCGTCATAGTATCTCTCGAAAAATTCGGCCTTGCTCCGGCGCTTATCCAAAAATCAGACGGTGCGAGCTTATATCTTACGCGAGACATTCCGAATATCCGCTACCGAGTAAAAAAATTCAGACCAGATAGTATTTTTTACGTGGTTGGAAACGAACAATCCTTTCATTTCCAGCAGCTTTTTAAGATCGCCGAGATTATCGGTATCAAAAAAACAAAGTTAGTGCATATAAAACATGGTTTTATTTTGGGCGAACAAGGGAAGAAGCTCGCAACCCGGGAGGGCCGGACGATTCTTTTCGACGAGATTTTGAAAAAATCAATAAATCTCGCGCACAAAGTCGTCCAAAAGAAAAATCCCGAGCTCAATGAAAAAGAAAAATCTGAAATCGCGGAAGCGGTGGGAATCGGCGCTTTGAAATACGGCGATCTTAAGGAAAACCGGAATTCCGATATTTCATTTGATTGGGATAGGATGCTTGATTTTAGAGGCGACAGCGCGCCCTATATTCAGTACACTTACGCACGGTTAAAAAGTATTTTGCGGAAAGCCGGGAAATTTAAATCAGGCAATGCAAAGTTTTTGAACGGAGAAAACGAGTATGTGCTAATTAGAAAAATTATTGAATTCTCTGATGTTGTCGAAGAGAGCGCGAGAATGCTCTTGACGAATAATTTGGCAAAATATCTTTATGAACTTTCAAATGCTGCCAATCGTTATTACGAATCAACGCCGATTTTAAATGATAACGACAAAATGCGACGGAACGCGCGGCTGGCTCTTGTTTCAGCCGCGAGCGCAGTTTTGAAATCTGGGCTCGGGCTTCTTGGCATTAAGGCGCCGGAAAAAATTTGATTGCCCAATTTCTATGCGGCCGAAAAAATATCCGACGTTTAAGGCGAAACCGGGCCAAGTCGATTACACGCATGCTCGTTGGGCGCCGGTTATCAACTGTGTCGTCCAGAACGGAAGTAAGTTTCTTATTGTAAAAAGAAATTCCTCGATGCGGCTGTATCCCGGATATTGGAATGGCATTGCGGGTTTTCTCGACGACCGGAAAACTCTTGAAGAGAAAGTGAAAGAAGAGCTTTGCGAGGAAGCGGGGATCAAAGCAAGCGACATTCTTTCTATTAAACTGGGAGAAATTTTCGACCTTGATGACCCGAAATATCGGAAAACATGGATTGTGCACCCAGTGCTCGTCAAAGTGAAACACAGAAAGATCAGATTGGATTGGGAAGCCGAGGAATATCGCTGGATTTCAGCAAAAGAGATAAAACGTTTCAAGATTACGCCGAATTTCGAGAAAGTCCTGAAAGCGCTTTTTACCCCCACACCTATCGCATAGGTGTGGGGGTTTACCGAAATCTGATATTATAGAACTACTTATGGCTGACGATACACATCTCAATCTTCCGCAGGAAGAAGAGAAAATCCTCAAATTCTGGGAAGAAAAAAAGATTTTCGAGAAATCGCTTCAAAAGACGAAGAATGGCAAACCGTTTACGTTTTATGACGGGCCGCCGTTCGCGACCGGGTTGCCTCATTACGGGCATATTTTGGCGTCCACGATAAAAGACGTCATTCCGCGCTATCAGACGATGAAGGGGCGATTTGTGCGGCGGCGCTGGGGGTGGGATTGCCACGGTCTCCCCATTGAAGAAGTTGTCGAACGGCATCTCGGCATTTCCGGCAAGAAACAGATAGAGGAAATAGGAATCGAAAAATTTAATGCAGTATGCCGCGAGAAAGTGCTCGAGTTCGCCGACGAATGGGGCAAGATGGTTCGTCGTATAGCCCGCTGGGTTGATTTCGACAACTCGTATAAAACCATGGACCGCGATTATATGGAGTCGGTCTGGTGGGCGTTCAAAAAAATTTATGAGAAAGGATTGGTGTACGAAGGCCGCAAGGTTTTGATGTATTGCCCGCGATGCGAAACGCCGGTGTCGAATTTCGAAGTGGCTATGGACAATAGTTATCAGGATGTGACGGACGAGGCAGTGACGGTGAAGTTCAAGATAAAAAATCCAGAAAAAATAAATTTACAAAACGATAATGTTTATTTTCTCGCTTGGACCACGACGCCGTGGACATTGCCGGGGAATGTAGCTTTAGCTGTCGGGCCAAAGATAAAGTATCAAGCAGTTCAAGTTGGCAATGAATATTTGATTTCAGCAGTTGACCGATTGAAGGACATTGGCCTTACAAGCAATAATATCGGCCAGCAATTTACGGTCACTCAATTGATTGGCCTCGAATACGAATCACTTTTCGATGTGCCAGCAGTGCAATCAGAAAAGACGTTCAAGATATATCCGGCGGATTTTGTATCCACCGAAGAAGGTACTGGCATTGTACATACTGCGGTGGTCTATGGAGAAGAAGATTACGAGTTGGGGCAGAAATTCGGTTTGCCGGTGATTCCGCTTCTAGACGAGAAAGGGAAGTTCAACGACAAAGCGCCGGAATTCTTGCGCGGAGTGTATTTCAAAGATGCCGACCAAATGATTATCGCAGACCTCGAAAAACGCGAACTTCTTTTCAAAAAAGAAGAAATTACCCATTCATATCCTCATTGCTGGCGGTGCGGCAATCCGCTTTTTTATAACGCGATTCCGGCATGGTTCGTCAATATTCAGAAGATTAAAAAAGACCTTTTGAAATCGAATGACAGAGAGATCAATTGGGTTCCGGAACATTTGAAGCACGGCCGGTACGAAAAAAGCGTGGAGCAGGCGCCGGACTGGAATATTTCGCGTAATCGTTACTGGGGCAATCCGATTCCGGTCTGGAAGTGCGGGGGCGATTGCCCGCCGGTTGTCGTAGGAAGCATCAAGGAATTAGGCTTGAGCTCAAATACATTTTATTTCTCTAGGCATGGCGAGGCGGAAAATAATACTTTAGAGATACTTTCTTGCTATCCAGAAAAAGAAGCTTGCGATCTTACAGAGAATGGCGTACGCGCCGCGAAGGAGCTTGGAGAAAAGATGGGGGAAATGGGCGGCGTGGACATGATTTTTTCATCCGACCTTCTACGGACAAAACACACCGCGGAAATAGTAGCCGGAATTTTGGACGCGCCCGTGGAGTTTGACGAGCGGTTACGTGAGTATAACTCTGGCGTCTATAATGGCAGACCCGTCGCCGAATTTGAAGCTGTTTTTCCGGAGAAGAAATTGTGGACTATTGCCCCGGAAGGCGGGGAAACTTGGGCGCAGATTCAGCAACGAATGGTGAATTTTATCGAAGAGATTGATAAAAAATATAAAAATAAACGGATTCTTGTTGTTAGTCATGGCGACCCGCTACTTTTGGTCCAGAAATATTATGGCTCCGAACTTGGACATCCGAAATTCGCCGAACCGTTCAAAATAGATGTCGGCATAGCGGATATTCATCGGCCTTATATAGATGACGTGGTTTTGAAATGCCCGCAGTGCGGCAAAGACGCACGGCGCGTCAAAGAAATTTTCGATTCCTGGATAGAGTCGGGCTCCATGCCGTTCGCAGAATATCATTATCCGTTCGACCAGAAAGAAATTTTTGAAAGTCGTTTCCCTGGACAGTTCGTGGCGGAATACATCGCCCAGACGCGTTCGTGGTTTTATCTGATGCACGTCGTGTCGTTGATTCTCTTCGGAAAAGCGCCGTTTGAAAGTGTCGTGACGACCGGAACGATTCTCGCGGAGGACGGCGCAAAAATGTCGAAGTCAAAAAATAATTTTCCGGACCCATGGTTCACAATCGAAAAATACGGCGTGGACGCGCTGAGATTTTATCTTATGAACTCGCCGGTGATGCAGGCCGAAAATCTGAACTTCAGCGCCCGCGACCTTGAAATAATATATCGGAAAGTGGTCGTTCTTTTGTGGAATGTCTGGAAGTACTTCGATACATACGCGAAAGAGGCGGGATGGGAAGCTGCTAACAATAAAGAAACGGCGCATCCGACAGTGCTCGACAAGTGGATACTCGCACGCGTGAAAGAATTTGTGGCCGGAGTAGGGGAAGGTCTGGACAAATACGATACGGTGCGGGCAACCAGAGTTATCGGAGAATACATAGACGATTTATCCACGTGGTATCTTCGCCGGAGCCGCGGCCGGAAGGATGAGAGCTTTTTTTCGACTCTCCGCGAGGCGCTTATAACAACAAGCCGGGTGGTTGCGCCTGTGATGCCATATTTGAGCGAGTTTTTATATTTGAATTTAACCACGAGTTCAACGGGGACAGAATATCCGGAGTCGGTTCACTTAAGCGACTGGCCGGAGGCCGAGGAATTGAGCGATGAAGAAAAAAATATCCTCCGGGATATGAAAATTATCCGCGAGGCGGCGAGTATCGGCCAGGCGGCAAGAAAATCATTGAAGATACCGGTACGCCAGCCGTTGTCTCGTCTTTCTTTTTCGGTCAACGGCGGGAATATGCCGCAGGCGGAACTTATGGAAATTCTTTTGAGCGAGTTGAACGTAAAAAAATTCGACCAGTTAAACGAAAAAAGCCCCGATGTTTTTTCGGCGCCGGGAACGGTTTCGATCGCCAATTTTTATCTCGATTTTTCGCTTTCAGAAGACCTTCGCTTAGAAGGGCTGTTAAGAGGTTTGGAGCGGGGGATTCAGGGATTGCGAAAAAATCAGGGATTCAAAGTTGGAGAAATGGCAGAACTTTATTGGAAAAGCGATGATTCGGAAATCAAAAAAGCCCTCGAGATGGTGAATAAAGAAAAAACGTATCTTTCTTCACTGAAAGAGGATGCGTCAGCGTCTGAGATTCTAGAGGTTGGCGGGAAAAAATTATTTCTGTCTCTGGTTAGAAGTTAAAAAGCTTTGCTAAATGCGGACAGGGCGGCATTGATTGCGCGCCCTGTGGGTTAAGAGAACTGGGAGGAGTTGTCCTTGCAGATGGGGCAGCAAATGGGCTTTATTTCTTGGTCACAGTGGCGACAGTACCAGGAGTCGTCATTTTTCTTCGTTGCATAGACTTGGCACATGGAACAGTACCAGAAGTTCCTTCTTCGTTGATGGAACATGCAGTGGACGATCATCTCAACCGCGTTTGCCATCCCGCGCTTCTCCTCTCTGTTAAGTTTGGACTCTTGTTATAGAAACACAGAATTGAAGTCGAATCAACCTTACGCGCAGCTTGATCAAGCCAGCCCCACTTTTTCTTTAACCTCGAGCATTTTTTTGTCTGCAACTTTGTTTGCTTTTTTCGAGCCAGCGTTTAGGACTTTTTTCAATTCTTGCGGTTTTGCCATCAATTCTTTTTTCTTTTTGCGGAAATCGGCGAAATGATTCGCAGTTAATCCCGCGAGATCGGTTTTGAACTGGCCGTAGTTTTTGCCTTTGAATTTCTTTTCAATCCTCGGGATTTCTTCGCCGCTCAGATCGGCATATATTTCAAGGAGATTGCTGATAGCAGGTTTTTTCTCGCGGTCATACTTGATTTCCGAGCCGGAATCGGTAACCGCGGTCTTGATTTTGGCAGAAATGTCGTTCGGCGAGTCGTCAAGGAATAGGCAACCATCGGGCTGGGACTTCGACATTTTCTTCGCCGGATTTTTCAAACTCATCACGCGCGGCGTTTTTGTTAAAATTGGCTGCGGTTCTATGAATGTTTTGCCGAACTTTTTGTTGAACTTCCGCGCGATGGTGCGTGTAAGTTCCAGGTGTTGAAGCTGGTCATGGCCCACGGGGACGAATTTCGCGTCGCAGAGCAAAATGTCGGCTGCCATAAGTACGGGGTATTCTGCCAGACCCATATTTGACTCTTCAACTACTTTATCGAATTCCTCTTCGGAAACTTTTTGTCCCTCTTTCAGTTCTATTTTCTGCATAATTTTCTCCTTAAAGGCCGCCATGCGCATGAGTTCGCTCACGGGGACTAGGGGGCTCAAAATCCACTTTAATTCTTCTACAAACTTTATTTGCGATTGCTGAAAGATAAGGGCTTTTTCCGGATCAAGGCCTGCCGCCAGAAAATCAGCCGCAAGGTTCGTAATATTTTTACGCAAATCTTTAGGGTCGGGATTTTCCGTAAGCGCATGCAGGTCGGCGATAAAAAAATTGCAGTGGTATTTTCCTGAATTTTGAAGCTCGACGAAATTTTTTAGCGCGCCCAAATAATTGCCGATGTGGACCCGGCCTGTTGGTTGGAAACCTGAAATAAGAACGGGCTTCGCCATTTTTATATCTCAATAATCACCGGCAGAATCATGGGCCGGCGTTTGGTTTGATTATATATCACCTGGCCTACTTGGTCGCGGATAAGGGTCTTGAGATAATCCGCCTCAATCTGCTGTTGGTTCGGGATGCGGGCGATGATGCCGCGGAGGCGCTTCCGTATTTCTTCGAGAATTTCTTTGTTCTCGCGGAGGTAGATGAAGCCGCGTGAAATAACATCCGGGCTTTTGAGGAGCCGCCCCGTGGAGCGGTTGAGCGTCATAATAATCACAACCATTCCTTCCTGGGATAGGAGCCGCCGGTCGCGGAGCACGACTTCTTCGACGTCGCCTACTCCGAGCCCGTCAACCATCACATACGAAGCGTCAATCAGTTTTTCCGTGACAGTAAAACTGTTTTTTGTCGCTTCGCAGACCTTGCCGTTGTCCGCGATAATCACATTTTCTCGGGGTATCCCCATTTTTTCCCCGAGTTCAGTCATCATCGACCGCATGTTGTGGTAACCATGAATCGGCACCACGAATTTCGGCTTGATAAGCCCCATGATTTGTTCAAGCTCGTCCTGTGGCGCGTGGCCGCTCGAGTGAATGTCGAGTATTTTTTCGTTGTAGATTCGGGCGCCCTGCCGCGAGAGATTGTCTTGCATAAGTTGTACGCTCCGTTCGTTGCCGGGAATCACCGAGGAAGAAAATATCACCGTGTCGCTTTTTTTGATTTTGATATTGGGGTGCTCGCCGTTGACTATCCGCATCAGTCCTGCTTGCGGTTCGCCCTGCGCGCCGGTGGTAAGTATAAAAACCTTGTTGTCCGGATATTTTTGGACTTCCTCGATGGGTATCATCGTGTCTTTTTTCGGTTTTGTGTAGCCGAGATTTTGGGCGATCTGGAAATTTACTTTCATCGAGTAGCCGATAAGCGCGATTTTTCGGTTCAGCTTCTCGACGATTTTCACGATTTCGACGATTCGGGTCAGAAGCGACGCGAACGTGGCAGTAATAATACGACCGGGCGCTTTCCGGAAAATTTCTTCGAGATGTTTTTCCACATCGCGTTCCGAAACCGAGCGTCCGTCTTCGAGGGCGTTCGTTGAGTCAAGAAAGAGCGTATGAATTTTCTGTTTGCCGATGCGTTCGTATTCGGGAATCCCTACGGGCTCGCGGTTCGCGTCGTAGTCGAGTTTGAAATCGCCCAAGCTGACCATTTTGCCGACCGGTGTCGTCAGCACGAATCCCAGACTCTCGGGAATATTGTGGAATACGCCGAAAAATTCCGCTTTGAAGTACTTGGAAATTTCGAAGACATCGCCCGGTTTGTAGACCTGGAAGTTCAGCTTCGGGGCGTTCGGAAAATCGGTCTGGCGCTTCTCGATGATTTGCCGCGAGAGTTCGCTGGTGTAAATCACCGGATTGCCGACTTTTCCGATGAGGTAGGGGATGGCGCCGATATGGTCGTAGTGGCCGTGGGTGATGATGAGGGCTTTTACGTTTTCTTTTTTCTTTTCGAGATACGAAACATTCGGGATGATGTAGTCGATGCCCGGGGTTTCTTCTTCGGGAAACTGGATGCCCATATCCACAAGCACGATTTCATTCTGGTATTCGAAAAACGACATATTGCGGCCGATTTCTTCGAGGCCGCCCAAGGCGACAAACCGCAAGACATCCTCTCCGGAATCCTGGAGGGTTGATTCCGCGGACGGATGCCTTTTGAGATGCCGCTCAATGCCGATGTTTCGTTTCGCCGGTCTTCGTTGTCTTATCATTTGTTTTTTGTTAATTTTTTGAGTTAGTTTAATTTCGGCCTTATAGTCAAAAACTTTTTTTAGTTTAGCCCAGCCGATGGCGGCGGCACGTTAGAAACTGTTGAGCTTTAGCGATTACAGTTTCTTTCGCCCCGCCTGCGGCGGGGCATAAGAAAATCTAAAACTCATTTCATTCGCTAAGATTTTCTAATGTGGGCAGGGAGGGATTTGAACCCTCACGAGCTTGCGCTCACAGCGTTCTGAACACTGCGTGTCTGCCATTTCACCACCTGCCCATACCGGAGCCCTCTTCAGCGCATCATTTTTTAAGTTTTTCAATGATTTTCGTTTCTGCGGGGTCAACCAGGTTCAGTTTTGCCAAAAAATACGTTGTCCAGTCTGTGAGAGCAACGGTCCGCGGATTGATATTGGCGAATTCGTATGCTTTCGATTCAAATCCGGCACCCTGGAGAGTTGTTACCAATCTGCGGGATATCTTATCAGTGGTTTGGCGAGCCGTCAAGCCCCCAGCCGAGAACGTCACCATTCCTATTTTAACACCCTCGCGGTTTTGAGATACCACTCGGAAACATTTTGAAACCGGTCGGCCGGTTCATCAATCAGCCCCGGATTCACGCCGTGGAGGTCTTTTCGCGTGAAGTAACCATAGTAGGGAGAATAAAGGAAAATTGCCGGATAGTCATTCAGAATAAGATTTTGAAGGTCGGAAAGTTCTTTCCCGCGGAGAGCAGCGTCAGAATTCTGGCGGATGTCCATCATCAGCCGGTCAGCTCTCGCGTTACTGTACAGCGATAGGTTGAGCCCCGGATAAAATCGCTGCGAAGAGTGCCAAAACGCGAACAAATCGGAACCTGGGTTCAGCACGTTGCCGAAAAGAATCGCCTGGTAATTCCTGTTTTTGATGACGTCATTCGCCGTTTCTGTGGGCGAGATAAGGTTGATGTCGACTTTAACTCCGATTTTCTGCCATTCTGCCTGAAGCTCTTTTGCCGTATCTCGGAGAAAAGATACTTGCGGAACCGTTAAGGTAAATTTCAAATCAACTGCAGTATTTTTTGTTCTTTTTTGGCGGAAAGAAGTTGATGCGTTGATACTCCAACCGTCATTATCGAGAATCCGGTTGGCTGATTCAACAGAAGTCGTGTCGGGGCCAAGTTGATTGTCCGCGGCGAGAAAAGAGACCGGCCCTTGGCTTACGGTTCCTTTTCCGTTCAGCGCCGCCGCAAGAATGGCATTTCTGTCAACTCCCGCATCCAATGCTTGACGGACTCTTCTGTCTTGAAGCGCTAGGTTTTGATTCTGGTTGAAGAACACCGCGTAGTAGCTTGGCAGGGCGAACGGATATTCTTCATAGGAGCGTTTGATGTTCGAAATATCGTTCGGTCCGATACCAGTGAAGCCGTCAATCTGGCCGGCATTAAACGATTGTATGAGTTCGCCGGCGTTCGGAAAAAATTCCAGATTGAAGCTGGTAATAAGCGGTTTCGCCCTGAAATAGCGGGTATTCGCTTTCAGATGATAGAACGTAATGAATCCGTCCGGTCTGTTTTCATACGAAGCGAACGCGTACGGGCCGCTCCCGACCGGCTGGAGATTGTAGCGCGAGAGATTCCAATTCGTCGCCGGCGTTTCAGCGAAGAGATGTTTCGGCAGGATATAAAGGTTCTTGAGATTTTCTGGGAAAAAAGCGTACGGACTTGTCAATTTCAGCTGGATTTCAAGTTCGCTGAGTCGCTGGGGAATTACTCCCTGCCAGCTTGAAAAAAGTGGCGATTTTGTGTCCGAGTCCTGGATTTTTTGAATGGTGAAAATGACGTCATCGCTTGTCAGTTTTTCGCCGTCCGACCAGAATATGTTTTCTTTGAGCCGGACATCCCAAATTTTTCCTTTTTGGTCCGGCGTAACTTTATCCGACAGCTCGTTAAGGTTAGTGAAAAGAAGCCGTACCAGGGTTTTGTCAGCTTCAGTGGAAGCGAGAATCGGATTGAGATACGCCGGCTGGCCGGCGATGCCTTCGGTGTAATCGCCGCCGCTCGTCGGCACAACGACTGTTTTTTTGGTTACAAAAATAATGCTCAGACCGAGAGAACTTGCCGCAACGAAGAAAAGCGCCGCCAAAAAGGCAAAGCGCTCCCCGCGGGAAAATGCAAAAAAGATTTTTTTGAGTGTAGTAATCACGAACGCGCAAGTCCCGATGTGCCGAATTTCAGAGTATGAGCTGGGCGATTGCCAGGCCGACGAATATCGCCGCGAATACGATGGTGCCGATGAAAATCGATTTTTCAGCTCCCCGTCTGGTCTGATAGAATGCTCCGCCTTCGCCGCCGCCGAGAAGTCCGGAGATGCCCGTCGAGCGCTCCTGGAGAAGAATCAGGATGATTAAAATTATCGAGACGACGACTTGGCTGATGGCGATAATCATAGAACTCAATCTTTGGTTGCAAGATGAAATATGAAATTGATGAAGCCGATAATCAGAGACGAGTAGATGAGCGCCGGAATGGTTTCAATGGTAAGATTTTTTGAGAAGATGTCAAGAATATAGAGGATTACGATGTTGATGAGTATAAGGCCGATGCCGAGCGTGAGAATTATTATGGGTCCGAGGAAAAGTTTGAGAATTGGTTTCAGTACGAGGTTGAGGGCTGTAAGGATGGCGGCAAGTATGAGGAGGTCCTGATACGTGATGTTTAAGTTGAATCCGGTCACGAAGTATCCGGCAGCGAGGAGGCCGACAATGTTTGCGATAACCGCGACAAGGATTTTTGCGGCGAGTTTCATATATGCTATTTTACCATACTTTACGACAGGAAAGAAGGTTGACGGATTCATTAACAAATCTGACGATCGTCAGATTTGTTAATAGAATTATGTTGGGAGAAATTCTTTTTGCCGGCGGGTACGGTGGAAGCGGATTGCGAAATTATGCGTTTCCTGGACGATTCGTGGAATGATTTTTTTGAACTCGGCCGGCGCTTCATCGAGTATTTTCGGATTTTTTTCAACCCCGCACCTTTTTGTGCGAAAAGGTGCGGGGTCAAGGCCGTATACAAGCTGTCCGGGTTTTGCGAAAGAAAGAACGCGGATTTTTTTTCTGACTCCGGACTTTCTGACGACTTCTCTCGCGGCATTGAATTGCGGAAGGCCGCCATCGATAATCATCACGTCGGGATAGGGCCATTCCGGATGATTGAGACGTCGGCTGACGGTCTCGGCAATTGCCGCAGGGTCATCCGCGGGTTTCGCGGTCCTGATGATGAATTTTCGCCAGAAATCTTTTCGCGGCAGGAGCGTAGTTCCATCAAAACCCCAGGCAGTCATTCCTGCCACGACTTCCCGGCCGGCAAGATGGGAAATGTCGTAACCTTCGATTAGCTTGTAGCTTGTAGGTGGTAGGTAGTAGGTTTTTTCCAAATCGAAATTATCGAGAAATTCGCGGTGCGCGAGGATTTTTTCAAGCGCTTCGCGTTCTTCCGGCTTGAGATTTTTCGTGAATCTTTTGAGCGGTTCGCCGAGGAGAAAGTTTTTGATAATGCGAATATTTTTTTGATAACTTTTTATTCTTCCTTGGTGAATATCCCGCAGCTTGCTGCGGGAATACGAAGAAGAATAACCCTTCCAAAGCTCCGAGCTTTCGGCGAGGAGCGAAGGAGGGTGTACTTCTCGGGCATCGCAACAAAATCCGAAACAATTGCCGATTTGCGCGTTGAGGCAGAGGCGAAGATGCGGTCTTGGGCATGTGCAATAAGGGAAATTTCTCCGGAGCATTCGGAGAACCAGTTTCAAGGCGCGGCCTTCGGTGAAGGGGCCGATGGCGCCGACTCTTGACTCTTGACCCATGACCCTTGACGCTTTATTTTTATGCACTACAAAAATTCTTGGGAATTGTTCCTTTGTAATGAGTGCATAAAAATAGCTTTTGTCGTCGCGCCACAGGATGTTATACGGCGGATTCAGTTTTTTAATCAGTTTCGCTTCTTCGATAAGCGCTTCGATTTCAGAACGGAGCGGCAATAGTTTGAGGTGCGTCGCGTGTTCACGGAGGCGCTCGCTTTTACTGTCAGCGCCTTTTACATAGGATTGTAAGCGATTTTTCAAATTCGCCGCTTTGCCGACATAGAGAGGTTTTTTCCCAGGCAGTAGAAATGCGGAAGAATTTTTGTTTCTTGCCCGCTTTTTGCGGACGTCCGCATTTTCACTGCCTGGTCCATAAAAAATATAAACGCCGGGCGTTTTCGGCGCGGTTTTTATCTTCGCACTGATTTTTCTCCAGTACTGCACAAAGGTTTTATAAGCTTCTGGAAAGATTTTGTAAAATTTCGAGTTTTAAATCAACTCCCCCAACAAACTTTTTCCTGTCATTTCTTTCGGCTGGGGGATTTCCATCAGTTCCAAAATCGTCGGCGCGATATCCGAAAGCACGCCTGTCACTTCAAACGAGAGATTTTTCCAGTTGCGGAATTTTCTGCCTTTGAATTCGGGCGCGACAAGATACACTGGCACGGGGTTGGGGTCGTGCTGGGTTTCCACTCTGCCGGTTTCCGGATTGAGCATTTCTTCGACATTGCCGTGGTCGGATGAAACTATAATGACTGTTTCGGGGTTGAGGCCGGCTTTGAGAATTCTTCCGATTTCCTTATCGATAACTTTGACCGCTTCAACCGCGGCTTCGAAATTGCCGGTATGGCCCATAGTGTCCGGATTCGCGTAGTTCACCAGAATAAAATCAAATGAGCGGCTTTCTATGGCTTGAATCAGGCGGTCGGTGATTCCGCTCGCCATCATTTCCGGATGTTCATCCGGATGAGGAGCAGCGAGAGAGGGGAGCACGACGCGATATTCGTTTTTGAATGGCGGTTCTTGGTAGCCGTTGAAAAAATAGGTGACGTGGGCGTATTTGCAGGTTTCGGCGAGACGGAGCTGGGTTTTGCCGGCTTCGCTCAAAATTCTGCCCAGGGGATTCCCGACGGTTTCCGGAGGATAGGCGACCGGCACGCTGAATTTTTCTTCGTACCGCGCCATTGTCGCGATGTAAAGGTTCTCGAATGTTGTGACCGAAAATTTGTCAAAGCCATTTACGATAAACGGTTCGGCAAGCTGGCGTATGGAATCCTCCCGGAAATTGAAAAAAATGAGCGCGTCGTTATCTTGGATGAATTTGTCCGGAGCGATTCGGAGCGGCGGCAGGAATTCTTCGGTCAAACCGCGGCCGTAGTTATTCTTAATGGTCTCTTCGAGATTCGCGGCCGTTTCTCCGCTTTGGCCGGTAATGCATCCATAAGTTCGCTCGGTGAGCTGCCAATTTTGCGTTCTGTCCATTGCGTAGTATCTGCCGGTCAGCGTGGCGAGCATCCCTTCCGGAATTTCTTTGAGGAATTTTTCGAGCGAGCGCGGCGGGCTGTCTTTGCCGTCGGCAAAGAGATGCAGTTTAACGTTTTCCACATTCTGTTCCTTCGCCATTTTAAGAAGCGCCTGAAGATGCTCAATGGACGCGTGAGTGTTCGCGTTGGTGAGAAGGCCGACGAGGTTGATTCCGGAGTTATTTTTTTTGGCGTGCAGAAAGGCGTCCCGAAGCGCTTTATTTTCAAAAAAACTTTTATCGCGGATTGCGAGCGTGATTCGCGGGAAGTACTGATAGATAACTTTGCCGGCGCCGATGGTCAAATGGCCGACCTCGCTGTTGCCGACTTCGCCCCATGGCAAGCCGACTCCGATTCCCGATGCCTGCAAACTGCCCATAGGAAAGTTTTCTTCAAGCATCCGGAGATTTTCCGTGTTGACCGTGTGAATCGGATTCGAGCCATCGTTCCTGCCGATACCCCACCCGTCGAGGATGATTAATACTATTGTGCGTTTCATCCTTTATATTGTAAGCGATTTTTTGATACGATAGAAATATGAAACTTATTGATTTGACTCATACATTTACTAATGAGATGCCCTTGTATACCGGAACTCCTTCGATATCTCTCAAACAAATAACAACTATCGGCGAAGAAGGATATAACGACCATGAAATAAATACATCTATGCATGTTGGGACGCATATGGACGCGCCTCTTCATATGATTGAAAACGGCAAATCCATCAATGAGCTATCCCTTGATACATTTATCGGCTTCGGTGTTCTGATTGATGCGCGGAATAATAAAGAGATAGATGAATCGTTGCTCGATAATGTCCGTATAGAAAAAGAATCAATAGTTTTGATTTTTACGGATTTCGGTTCCAGATACAGAACCGATTCGTATTATAAAAATCATCCCACAGTCACCGAAAATTTTGCCAAGAGAATGCTGGAATTGAATATAAAAATGATAGGCATGGATATGCCGAGCCCCGATAAACCGCCCTTCCCGATTCACAAAATTCTTTTGGGCAACAACATCCCGTTTCTCGAGAATCTGACGAATCTAGATCAACTGCTCGGCATAGAAAAATTTGAAGTTATAGCCCTGCCCGCGAAGTTTAAGGCGGATGGGGCTCCAGTGAGAGTTATAGCCAAAGTTTTTGATTGACGGCAGTAGCTAACTACTGGCGCCCCCTTTCCGGATATCCTTCTCTTATAGCAAAAGGTTTTAATTCTTCCCAAAGCGCATCCGGCATCGGCAAACTTGCCAAGCGCAAGGTCTCTTCGCTCTGCTGCGGCTCCGATATCCCGACAGCAGTTGATGTTATCCTGCTGTCGCGCAAAGAGAATTGGAGAGCTGCCGCAGCTAAGGGGATGTTATATTTCCGGCATATAGTTTCCATATTTTTTACCCGGTCGATTATTTCGGGCGATGGAACCCGATATGCGGCTCTGGTATTTTCGTTTGCACCTGTTGCCAATATGCCGCTTGCGTAAACTCCTGCATTCACTATTCCCAGATTCATCCTGCGGGCGTCTTCAATCAGAGGGTCGGCCGTCTGCCAGAGAAGATTCCAACGATTGTGCGTTATAACCGCATCAAATCTGCCGCTGGAAATAAACTTGCGAAGCATTTCGATGGGACCGCCCGATATACCGATGTTGAGAATCAGTCCCTCTCTTTTTAATTTTTCCAGTTCCGCGACAGGTCCATCCGGCGCCATGATTTCTTCGAATGCCTGTTTCTCATCCGATTTATATTTCGGGTGATATTCGGGGTCGTGAAGATAAACGAGTTGCAGAGGTTTGAATCCCAGGCGTTCAATGCTTTTTTCCGCCGACTCCCTTATTTGGCTGGAACTAAAATCATTTGTTTCAAGATTTCTGTCTGCTTTGGTGGCGATTACGCATCCTTTTGGTAATCCACCCATTCTTTTTATAGCTCTCCCTATGCGTGATTCACTCTCGCCATAGCTGCTGGCCGTGTCAAAAAAATTGATTTGACTGCCGAATGCTTCAAGCAGAATTTCTATCGCCCTATCTTCGGAAACTTCATATCCAAAATCTTTGGGTATATTTCCCAACGGAGCGCAGCCCCAACAAATCGAAGTGATGAACAGGTCTGTTTTCCCGAATCTTTTTCTTTCCAAAATATTTTCGGGGGTTTTAAGCATTTCAGTTGAGCGTGGTGGTTTTGGTTCTTGTCTCACGAATACAGTATATCAAAAACTTGCTGTACAGCGTAAATTTCCGCTTTCAGAGAAGCCCTGTTAATCCTTTCCAAGGCGGAGGTTTTCGGTTTGAGAGAAGCTATCGGAGTCCCGACGGGCTCGGTCTCGAGCGAAGCGAGAGCCGTCGGGATGAGATGCAGGCGCGTTTCGGCCGCAGGAGCCGAAACGACGCCGGTTCTCTCAAGCCGAAAACTGGAGCCCCTTGACCGATATATTCCCCCTTGCTATCCTGTAACCATAAACTAGGTAGTAGAAATGCGACTTCTTCACGTAGAATTTTTTCCGCCTTCGGCGGAGCAGTCGCATTTTCACTACCTGGTAAAGAGTCACCAAATAAAATTATTCCTAAAAAATTCAACATAATGAAGAATTTAGGGAGACAACAGTATGGCAATTTCCATCCCGGCATTGATCGGCGGGCTTGCTTTGGGTTTGGTAGTCGGATACTTCGTGCGGCAGTTCTTTGCAGGGCGGCAGGCAGAATCGGTTGAACGGAAAAGCAAAGAAAAACTCGGCAACGCGGAATTAGAAGCTCGGAAGACACTTTTAAGCGCGGAAGAAAAAGCCGCTTCGATTCTTGCTGACGCGAAAGAAGAAACAAAAAAACGGCAGGAAGAAATCAGAGAAAATGAAAAACGTCTTCTCCAGCGCGAAGAACTTCTTGATAAGCGGCTTTCCTCAATCAGCGAAGAGGAGCATGTTCTCAAAAACAAAGAAGAAGTCCTTAAGGGAAAAGAAACGGAAGTCGCCGAACTGAGAAACAAAATCCAGGGCGAGTTTGAAAAAATAAGCGGCCTTTCAAAAGACGAAGCGCGACAGGAGCTATTCCGGCAAGTCAAAGAAAATAGCCATCAGGAATTGGCCGAAACGCTCCAGAAATTCGACAAGGAACGGCGCGACGAGGTTGAAAAGAAATCACTTGGTATTTTGACGGTTGCTCTCCAGCGCTACGCCCGCTCGCATGTTTCCGAGCTTACCACCACGGTGTTCCCCTTGGGCGATGAAGAGTTGAAGGGGAAAATCATAGGCCGCGAGGGCAGAAACATCCGGGCGCTTGAGCGCGCGACCGGCGTGGAATTCGTGATTGACGAAACGCCGGACAGCGTGGTCATTTCTTCGTTCGACCCGTTCCGGAGAGAAGTCGCGAGGATTGCTTTGGCAAAATTAATCAAAGACGGCAGGATTCAACCCGCAAAAATCGAGGAAAAAGTCGAGGAGGCGAAAGAGGAACTCCAGAAGAGGGTTCTTGAAATCGGAGAGGAAGCCGCGGCGGAAACCGGGATTTATGATTTGCCGAAAGAAGTTCTCCAGCTGTTGGGCCGGCTCAATTTCCGCACCAGTTTCGGCCAGAATGTATTGACGCACTCGGTTGAAATGGCGCATCTTGCAAGCATGATTGCTGCTGACCTCGGCCTGAACGTGCAGGTGGCGAAGAAGGGGGCGCTCTTGCACGACATCGGCAAGGCGATTGACCATGAGGTTGAAGGAACACATGTCGAACTCGGCATGAAAATTCTTAAAAAGTATGAGATTGACGAGAGGGTCATTCAGGCCATGCAGTCTCACCACGAAGAATATCCGTACGCGATTCC
>Ga0209515_10000900_pt1 | contig 51629 bp, 48 predicted proteins | sample Subgroupgradi54m_FD_187454 | JGI IMG/M metagenome (GOLD analysis project Ga0209515, IMG submission 187454) | Subsurface groundwater microbial communities from S. Glens Falls, New York, USA - GMW60B uncontaminated upgradient, 5.4 m (SPAdes)... ... | reverse complement strand
ATTATCCATACCCGTTATACTATTATTTCCTTTTATTGCTCTTTTCATAAAACTGGGCTCTGAAGGCCCGATTTTTTATTTTCAAGACAGAGTAGGAAAAAATGGCAAAGTATTTAAGTTCATAAAATTTCGCTCAATGATACAAAATGCCGATCAGTTTGATGGCATAAAAGGTAGCGGAAATGACGAACGGCATACCGCCATAGGAAGGATATTAAGAAAAACATATCTTGATGAATTGCCGCAAATCATAAATGTGCTTCGGGGAGAAATGTCTTTTGTTGGTCCGCGGCCCGAACGGCCAAAGTACGTGGAAATTTTGCGCCAACAAATACCTTTTTATGAAATTAGGCTTTTGGTACGCCCGGGTATCACCGGTTGGGCGCAAATTAATATGGAAAATGATGCTTCTGTGGAAGATGCTCCGCAAAAACTTCAGCATGATCTCTACTATATCAAAAACCGATCGCTCATAATGGACTTGGCTATCGCCCTCCGCACCGCTTCTATTATAATCCGCCGGGAAGGAAGATAAAGTGTTGACCGAAACTAAGTTTAGGACATGCTTGTCCTAAACTTAGTTTCGGTCATTTCTTAAAAAACAAAAGACCGCCGTTTGGCGGTCTTAACTTATTAGTAATCGAGATCGAGATCATAATCATCAGATTCATCTTTTTTTGAAAAGCTGACATCCAGTTTCTCTTTTAATTTCTCTTTAAAAGTTTCTAGTACGGTTGTCGCGTTAAAAAATCCGGCTTTATCTTCACTGATTTCCATTTGAATTTCTTCGCTCGCTTTTTGGATTGCCTTCAAAACCTCATCCTTTTCAAGGTATTCAGCCATGCGAACCTCCTTTCAGCCCTGTTTTACGCTATGACATTCAATGAAAAAAGTCAATCCCATTCTCCATAATCTATAAATTCGCCTACTCTGATACCGGTTATAAAAACATAAATAAATAACATAAGGGTAAGCCATGAAATAATGAGAAGAAACTGTAGTCCAAAAAATTGGGATATTGCTTCCATAAAAATTTTCTCGCCATCAAACATACCAAGAGGCATAGTATTAAGAAATCCTAGAGCTAAACTCCACCATATGAATCGGTTGAAATGTTGGTTGTAATATCGAGGATTCAGTACATCAAATCGCCAACTTTCAACAAGCTCTGCGCCTTTTTTAGAAAAAAACGATAGAACAAAAAAGTTAAAAAGTACTAAAATCCTTACGGGGTACATTAAAACCTCCAAAATCAAATACCGCGGGGAGAGCGACAAAGCTTGAAGTAAGAAAACTCCGCAAATGCCGCTTACGATGTTATTTCTGATTCCAGCGGAATAAATTACAAACCTGCCCCATGGAGAAAGTTTATTTTCAATAGTATCTTCTCCGATCTTACTTGGCGTAACATATGCCATAATCGGGATTGCACGCAAACTAAAGACTGTGGAGCCTGAATGATATTGATATACCGGCCAACCAATGCCTATCGAAAACTCCTGAATATCAACTCCCATTTTTCTCATTTCTGAAAAGTGGCCGTATTCATGAATCGTTAAAACAGCCGAGAGAACAAGAATTAACTTAACAATCCGCGAAATTGCATTTTCCACGCCATATCTCCTTGCCCTGAATCCGGAAACTAGCGGATCGAGAGACTTTTCAAATCTTCATGCACAATAGCATAGAAATAAAAAAAATCAACTATTTCTATAATATTTATCCACTGGTGGCCAATTGACTTTTATGCAGGTACAATGAAGGCATAAATTATAGGAAAAAACTTATTTAAAAAATACCGATGCTTGATCAAGAAGATGAAATAAGGCACGAGATGATGCAGTCTATCCAATCGCGGCTCAAAAAGCGGCGGACTTTTGTGGAAAAGTTCGCGGATATGGCGGTAAAATTTTTCGGAAGCTTCAGCTTTTTTTTCATGCACATTGTTATTTTCGTTTTTTGGATTTTAATAAATCTTGGACGCGTTACTTGGCTCCGCGACATATTTGATCCTTATCCATTCAATTTACTTACCATGTCCGTATCCTTGGAAGCTATTTTTCTTTCCATATTTGTTTTGATGAGCCAAAACAGAGAAGCAAAAATCGCGGACCTCCGCCAAGAGCTGGACTTTCAAGTAAACATGATCGCAGAAAAAGAAATCACCAAAGTTATCAACTTGCTCGCGTATCTGATGAATCATCTCGATGTGCCCTACGAGCAAGATCCCGAGCTTCGGCGCATGATGCGTCCGCTAAACATCGATGAAATCAGGCGCGAACTCGAACGCGAACTTCGATTGAGAGAAAAAAAGAAACCCCGACGTTTGTCGGGGTGAAAGCTAAAGCTTTCATTTAATCTTCCAAAAATTCGAGTTTGATTTGCTCGTCGGCTTCAAATGAAACTATTCAATATCTTCCAGATTAATAAATTCATCTTCCAAAATATTGCGTTTAGCAATTTTCCCAATAACTTTTGGTAATTCGTCCGGTCCTAAGCCAGTGCCGGGCCGTTTCAACATTAACATTTCTTTAGTAATTTTCGTGCCCTTTTCGATGGGCACCAAAGCAGTCACACTTTGTCGCGCCCACTTTCTTGCATTGACAATTAATTCTTCATGGCGTTTCTTCGCAGATTCGTCGGGACGCAAAGCTTTCTCAATTTCACGAATTTGATCAACAATTAACTTCCAATCTTCCGGCGTTCCCGAACCAGGACAATCAAACGAACGCTTATCACTCTTATCGAACGATAGATGTTTTTCAATGAACGTTGCACCAAGTGCGACTGCCGCTATCACCATGTGCCACCCCACAGTATGATCGGAGTACCCAACTGGATAATCACTAAGCGTTTTAAGATGCGTAATGCGCCATAAGTCATTGATGTCGGGAGGAGTTGGATAAACCGTGTTGCAGTGCAATACAATGATTTTTTTGGTACCGCCGTCTTCCAGGGCCTTGATTGATTTTGTTATTTCATCATCAGTCAAATGAAGACCAAGAGACATAATGACTGGTTTGCCACGCGATCCGACATTGCGTAAAAAATCATAATTAATTGATTCGCCTGAACCCACTTTAATAAAAGGAACATTAAGTTCTTTGTCCAAAAAATCCAAATCTGCTTCGACATGCGCCGTTACAAAGTATTCAATATTACGAACAGCGCAATAATCGCGCAGTTTACGAAGATCATCATACGAAAGCTCTTTATATTTTAAGCGACGATACCAATATGGATTCTCGCGCTTTGAAACAAGGTGCTCGGTCGTTTGCGCCTGAAATTTAATGGCATCGCAACCGGCAGCCATTGCCGCGTCAACTTGTTTCTTGGCCAACGCAAGGTCGCCCCAATTTGTAAGACCTCCTTCAGCCGCAATATATACCGGCTCACCATCACCGACTAATTTATCAGAAAGACAAACTTTCTTGGACATAATTCATTCCCCCCTTTTCAAAGATTCACTACCGTAGGCATCCTAACATAGAACAAAAAAAAAGCAACGAATTTGCTATTCGCCTATTCGCGCGAATTAGAGCCGGCAATCCATTTCATCATCGCCGAGGCGATAACAAGATCCAGCGGCTCATCAACATCAACAGCATATTTTTTGTCAATGATTATAGATTTACTTTTCTCTCCTTGGATTGTTCCGTATTTCCAAAGTGTTTCCGGGCGAAATATATAAACTGTTCCAATGGTAAATATTTTTGGGCGCTTGCCGGTACGGGCCGCCTCCGCTCTTTCTTTTTGCATAACAAATTTGGTAAAACCATCTTCATCAATAAAGCGCTCATTGTAAGGATGAAAAATGGTCGGCACTTCAAAAATAGTTTCTACGGAATCAAGTTCCGGATTTTCTAAAAGCAATTTTAGCGCATCATCAATGTGTTCCGGTTGAACCAATGGCGAAGTCGGCTGAATCAAGACCACGGCATCGGGCCAATACCCGTCTTTATCTTTCAAAGTTTGCAACGCGTATTTTAAAACCGGCACATGCCCGGTGGAATCCCCTGCCAATTCCTTTGGACGCAAAAATGGAATCTCGGCGCCATTTTGCCGGCCCACTTCCGCCATCTCTTCGTCATCCGTATCGACAATAATTCTATTTACCAATTTACTTTTCTTGAGAGCTTCCAACGCATATGCCATCATCGGGCGGCCACAAAGCTCCGCGATACCTTTTTTGGGTATCCGTTTTGACCCCCCGCGCGCCGTAACAATGGCTAATATTTTCTGCATATTATTATTAAACCAAATTAAAAGCCCCGATGTAACATCGGGGCTTCCTATTTATTTATCCATCTTCCATTTTATTGTCGGATAAATAATTTCCGGATCAATAAGATGTTTGTCTTTCTTGATCTTTGCGATCATATTCGCAAGCACATCTTCGGTAAGCAAATGAGGTTTTAAACCCAAAGACAAGAGAGAAGTATTTTTTGCATTGTAGTAATGCTCTTCCAGTTCAATGCGCGGATTTTCGATACTATCGATTGGAGTATAAATTCCAAAGCGATCTGCCGCGGCGCTAACCATCGTTGCAAGTTGATTAACTGAAAATACTTCTGTGAATTGATTGAACACCCGAAACTCTCCGGGCTCGGCAGGATTATTTACCGCAAGCTCAATGCATTGCAAAGTATCTTTGATATTTAAAAATCCTCTTGTCTGCAAACCCTTTCCGTAAACAGTGAGCGGCACACCGGCAACAGCCTGCACGCAGAATCGATTGATCACCGTGCCAAATACTCCATCATAGTGAAAACTAGTCCGAAGATCCTGGTCAATTACCGTTTCATCGGTATCGATCCCGTACACAACACCTTGGTTAAGATCCGTAGCGCGAATCCCCCACCAATCGCATGCTTTTTTGATGTTGTGGCTGTCGTGTACTTTTGAAAGATGATAAAAAGATCCCGGATTTTTTGGATAGAGAGCATTTTTATACACCCTGCCTTTGTGCTCAATATCAATATATCCTTCTTCAATATCAATCGGTGGCGTACCATACTCGCCCATCGTTCCCAATTTAATGAGATGCGCGTCGGGCACGTATTTTTGGATCGCACCGATCACATTGAGCGTCCCGATGACATTATTGAACTGCGTGTAGGTTGCTTCGCGCACACCGCCCATAGAATACGGAGCGGACGGCTGTTCAGCATAATGGATCACTGCATCCGGTTTGAAAACGCTGAATACTTTATCGCAAAGAAAATGATACTGTGTCACATCGCCAAAACGCATTTTTATCTGCTTATATTTGTGTAAAGCATTCCACACTCGCACACGCCGTTGCAAGGTCGGAATTTCCCACAGTGGCGGCCCGCCGACTTCCTGCTCCCACTGTCGCTTTGCGCCGTTGTCCACTATCATCACATCATTGCGTTTTGCGGCAAAATACATCGCCGTCGGCCAACCCAAATATCCGTCTCCGCCCAAAACCAGAACTCTCATTTTTATTTTCCCCTTCTTAGAAATGTAAAAGGTCTATTACTAAAACATTGAGAAATAAGGCTAAGTTTCCAATTGACTTGATAAAACCAATGTGTTTAAATCTACATAGACACATTGAAAACTGGCCCTTCGACTACGCTCAGGGCGAGGTGAAAAATGAAAGAACAAAAGCTTGTTTATATCTCTGATCTTACGCACACATATCAGACCATAGCACTAAATGCGATGCCGTACGCGGTGGCATGCGTTGTCAGCTACGCCAAAGCGTATTTGAAAGATCCGGATCAGTTTAAATTCCGTATATTTAAATATCCAGCAAAACTTATTGAGGCAATTCAAGAACAGCCTCCCGATATCGCGTGTTTCAGCAACTATATGTGGAATATCGACCTCTCGGCGCAAATCGCGGAACGCGTCAAGAAAAAAAATCCCACCACAATCACAATTTTCGGCGGGCCGAATTATCCCACCGTGAAAGAAGAGCAGGAGCAGTTTCTGCGCGATTATCCTGTAATTGATTTTCATGTCTTCAAAGAAGGAGAAATCGCGTTCACGGAACTTTTGCAAAAACTTGCCGATCATGATTTTGACTTGGAAACCGCAAAAAAAGAAAATCTCCGCAGTTGTCACTTTCTTAGGAACAACGAATTTATAGCAGGTCCGCTGATAGACCGGATCAAAAATCTTGATGAAATTCCCTCGCCTTATCTGACGGGACTTTTGGATGAATTTTTCGACGAATCCTTGGTTCCGGTGGAGCAAAGCAATCGCGGATGTCCGTTTCAGTGCACATTCTGCGTTGAAGGACTTTCGTACTACACAAAAATCGCGCCGCGTTCGCCGAAATTGATTCGAGAAGAACTCATCTATATCGCGTTGCACAAAAAACCGACGGTGCATGATCTTCATATTGTTGATTCAAATTTCGGTATGTACAAAGACGATGAAGAAATTGCCGACTACATTGCGGATGTGCAGGAAAAATACGGCTGGCCCCAATACATTCATGTTGCTACCGGTAAAAATCAAAAAGAGCGCGTACTCAAAGTCGCGCGGACAATCAAAGGAGCGCTCCGCATCGCGGCCGCGCTTCAAACACTCGACGATGAAGTATTGGGAAACATAAAAAGAAAAAACCTCGGCACAGAAAAATTGATGGAGTTTGGAAAAGAAGTACAAAAAGTCGGTGGCAACGATTATGCCGAATTTATTTTGGCGCTTCCCGGAGAAACCAGGGGGTCGCATTTCAAAACAATAGAAACCATTATCGAAGCAAAGTTCAAAATCATCGGGGTTTACAACCTCATGATGCTGCCGGGAACAGAAATGTCGGAAAAGCCGGTGCGCGCGCAATATGGAATGAAAACAAAATACCGTGTCATTCCGCGTTGTTTTGGAATATACCCGGTACCGGATGAACCACCGATCGTCAGCGCGGAACTCGAAGAAATCTGTTATGAAACAAAAGATCTTTCGTTTGCGGAGTACGTCGAGTGCCGTTTGTTACACCTTACCCTCGCTATTTTCTACAACGACAGCATTTGCATGGAATTGCTTGAATTTTTGAGCCTGTGTAATATTCCGCTCTTTGAATGGCTTAGCAAAATCCACCAAAAACGCATCGCATTGCCCCGAACACTGCAAAATATATACGATGAATTTGAAAAAGAAACTAAAAATGAACTATGGGACTCAAAAGAAACGCTGATCAACTTCATTCGCGATAAGCAAAATCTCGAACGATTCGCTTCGGGAGAATTGGGAAGCAACCTTTTGTACAAATATAAGGCGCTGGCGTTTACCAAAGCGCTTCCTGAATTGCTAGATGTGGTGTTCCAAGAGGCGCGAAATCTGCTCTACGAAAAGTTGGGAGCGGAAACATTCGCGCACTACCGCCAATATCTTGAAGAATTGCATCGCTACAGTATCCTGCGCAAAGAAAACTTTTTGGAAACAAGCTTCGTTACCGGCGGGGCATTTACCTATGATTTTATTGCGCTAAAAAATGAACGGTTTCAAGTACTTCCCGATAAATTTAAAAACGAAAAATCAACAACCATGCTATTTGCGCATCCGGCTCCGGAGAAAAAACTTATCGAAGACGCACTTCTGCTTTACGGAAACGATACAATCGGTATTTCCCGCATCTTCAGTAAATTCGCGGTCAGCAAAATGTACCGCGAACCAAGTTATGCGTAATTAAAAAACATCCTCTCGATAATCATCGGGGGGATTTTGTTTACTTGGTAGCTCAACTGCCAAGTGGCAGTTGAGCTACCTTTATTTTTCTTTCTTGAGAGCAGCAATCCCATCTTCAAAGGATACATTCGGTTGCCATCCTAAAAGTTTTTTTGCTTTGCTGATATCAAAAAGAGTTTCGCGGATTTCGCCTTTTCGCGCTTCAACGAACTCTCTTGGATAATCTTTGCCGCCGATTAGATCCGCGATTTCATTAATTGAATAATTGGCTCCCGATCCGATATTTATCGCTTCTCCCCCAAATTGATTTTCGCTTTCCGCGGCAAGGCGCACTGCGCGCACAACATCGCTTACAAACACCATGTCTCTTCGTTGATTTCCGTCGGGCACAATCGTGAACGGCTTTTTTTCTCTCCATTGCCACAAAAATCTTTCGATGCATGAAGCGTAAGCCGCGTCTCTTGGCTGCCTTGGGCCAAAAACATTTGAAAATCTTAAAGAGACAGTATCAAGTCCGCCAAAGATTTCTTTTGAAGACCATAGGCGCGCCATCTCCTCCCCCATTTTTTTTGAAAGAGCGTAGGGATTTAAAGGTGCGAGAGCCAAGTCTTCGTGAAGCGGTTTTCCGGAATATTCAAATGCTGTCGCACCATACACCGCGCCTGAAGAAATATTTACCACTCTTTTCACACCGCTCCGGCGAGAGGCCTCAAGCACATAATACGTTCCTTGGACGTTGGTGTTCATTGTGCCGATCGGCTCATCAATTGATTTTTTTACCGATGGCACGGCTCCCAAATGACACACAGCTTCCGGCTTTTCTTGGCGAAAGATCTCCGAGAGAACTCCAAAATGCGTAAAATCACAATGCTCGTACCTTACATGATCTTCATCAAATCGCTCTCGCGATTCTTTGATATCAACCGAAACAACCTTGTGATTTCTCCCCACCAATTCCTCAATCAAATACGACCCGATAAACCCCGATCCGCCCGTGATAAGAATTTTCATTTTTTGCTCCTTTCAAGTCGATCATAATTTTTCATTTTAAGGCGCGGGGTGTAGATATGTATCGATTCCGCTATCTTTGTTTTTGAAGCACTCAGCATTCTATGAATTATATCCGGCGACTCGAAACAAGCGCCTTCTTTTTTGTAAACTACTCGCCGCAAAAATTTTCTGGTTTTCTTATCAAAGACCTCTTCCGCAATCTCGCCTTTCAAAATCCTTACCAATCCGTGCGATTTTCCATGATCATGAAATGGGGTTCTCGAACCGGGCGGCCAGGTAATCAAAACAACCTCAACATCCTTAGTTTTAAAAAGAATTTTTCGAGTATATGTTTTTTTCATAATACCCAACCCATTAGTCAGCTCTTTATTTATAATACATGGAAACCGACTTTAGTCACGTTTAAATAAACCCCACTTAGCAATCCGATTGCTAAGTGGGTATTTTTTTAAAAACGTTAATTTTTTTTCAAAAAGTTTTTCGTCAAGTGGAATTTCTTTCAAGACTTTGACGATTCGTTCGCATGCTTTTCCATCGCCGTAAATTCCGCGAGGTTTTATTTTTTTCTTAAAATCACTTTCAATAATTCTTTTAATTGCTTCTTCAATCGCCAATCTTTCCGGAGGCACGTCAATAATATTATTTTCTCGCTCTCTACCCTCTTGGCGCTTGCCTACGTTTACAACGGGGCACCCTACGTACGGCGCCTCATAAATCCCAGCGCTAGAATTTCCAACCAATGCGGTAGCACACGCTTCCAATCCAATAAAATCTTCCGCGGGAATATTTTTATAAATTGAGAACAAATCGTTGTCATACTCTTCTTTAAGAGCGTCGATAATGCCCTGATATCCCTGGTCAGAACAAGGGTAAGCGATAATCGCTCGTTCTTGATATGCGCTGATCGCAACAAGAACTTCTTTCATATGTTGGTATGATTTTTCCGGCTCGGTAGTCACAGGATGCTGGAGCAGCAGCAAAAACGGCTCTTGCGATTTTAAACCAAATTTCTTTCGAACTTCATCTTCCGGCGTGTAAAGTTTTTGCGAAATAAAATCGAGATACGGCGCGCCGGTAAAATGCACCCGCCATGGCTCCTCTCCCAATTTGATAACACGATCTTTCGCTTTTTCCGTTTCGGTAAAATGAATGTGCGCGAGCTTGGTAATTGCGTGGCGTTGTATTCCATCAATATTTCCGGAAATTTCTCCGCCTTGGATATGCGCAATGGGAATTTTAAGTTGAAGGGCCGCAAACGCCGCTGTCAGCGTTTCCGATCGATCTCCCAAAAGCAATAAAATATCCGGCCGAAGCTCTGAAAAAACTTTTGCGAATCCGGTAAGTCCCCTGCCCAATGCTTCAACGCGTTCTCTGGGTGTCGAGCCGGTTTGCCCCAGATCAACCGTTGCATCTACCTTGATCCATTTCTTTGCATACTCCAAAGTTTTTCCAAAAAGGTCCGAGAGATGCATGTCCGTCAGCACCACCTGCAATTCGAGCTCGTCGGATTCTGCAATAGCGCGCATCGTCGGCAAAAGCGCGTTAAATCCCCCGCGCTTGCCATTTACCACGCAAATTTTTCTTTTTTCTAAAGACATTTATATTGGTTACAACCTAATAATTTCCCGGCCAGTAACAAACAAAAAAAACTGCGGCAATATTAACCGCAGTTTTTAAAAACCTAATCGAAATCTTCCAGTTTAATAAATTCATCTTCTAGAATATTGCGTTTGGCAATTTTCCCAACAACTTTCGGTAACTCATCAGGCCCCAAACCGGTACCGGGCCGTTTCAACATTAACATTTCTTTGGTAATCTTCGTGCCCTTTTCGATAGGCATCAATGCAGTCACGCTTTGTCGCGCCCACTTTCTTGCGTTGATAATCAATTCTTCATGACGCTTTTTTGCAGCTTCATCTGGACGAAGAGCTTTTTCGATCTCACGAATTTGATCAACAATTAATTTCCAATCTTCAGGCGTTCCCGAACCAGGGCAATCGAAAGAACGTTTATCACTTTTATCAAATGAAAGGTGCTTTTCAATGAGAGTGGCCCCAAGCGCAACGGCAGCCATCACCATGTGCCATCCTACTGTATGGTCGGAGTATCCTACTGGATAGTCTGTAATTGATTTTAAATGAGCAATACGCCACAAATCATTAATGTCCGGAGGAGTTGGATACACTGTGTTGCAATGCAAAACAACAATATCCTTTGTTCCCGCTTTCTCTAGTGTGTCTATTGTCTTCAATATTTCTTCGTCAGTAAGATGCAAACCAAGAGATATCACTACCGGTTTACCGCGGGAACCAACATTTTTAAGAAAATCGTGATTGATTGATTCTCCAGAACCTACTTTGATAAATGGTACATTAAGCTCTTTATCTAAAAAATCCAAATCAGCGTCAACGTGCGCCGTTACAAAATATTCGATATTGCGAATCGCACAGTAATTGCGCAGTTCACGAAGATCGTCGTACGAAAGCTCTTTATATTTCAAACGGCTATACCAATATGGATTTTCTCGCTTGGAAACAAGATGTTCAGTTGTTTGGGCTTGAAATTTAACAGCATCGCAACCCGCAGCCATTGCCGCATCAACTTGTTTCTTTGCAAGAGAAAGATCCCCCCAATTTGTGAGGCCTCCTTCGGCTACAATGTATACGGGCTCGCCGTCACCAACTAATTTATCTGAAAGATGAATTTTTTTGGACATAAATTATTCTCCTTATTCCTATAGTAGAGTAGCTGAAATAGTTAAAAAAAGCAAGTGGCATCTATAAAACCTCGAAAATACCCTTGCAGTAACAAGGAAATTTAGAACAATAAAAACTGGCGATCGTTTAAATTTATTGTACCAGTTATTTTATTTGTGAAAGCAAAAAATTAGCCATTCTCTCCCCTGTTTTTCCATCCATTTTTCCACATTGCTCCTCTACCAATCTCTTTCTGCCATCCGCATCAAGCGCGGGATTTTCAAAATAATTATTTATCCATTTTATTAATGCGTGCTTAGTTTTTACCAAACGAATCCCGCCACTGCTAAGCGCTTTTTGATAATGCGTCGTGTGATATCTAAAAATAGGATTTTTGAGCGGCGAACATTCCGTTAAAGTAAAACCAACATTGATGATCGGCTTATTAAAAATCGCCGCATCAATTGAAATGCTTGAGGAATACCCCACCAAAATCGATGCATGCGCTAAAAGATTTCTCAAGTGATCCAATTCTTGAAAACTCATATCCCAATCCATTCCCAATTCGTTTGTAAATCGTGTCCCCGGAAGATCGTATCTTAACCACGGGCGCTTTTCTAACTCTTCTTTGGAAACAAAATCATTGGGCGGAAAACGCACCAAAAGCTCCGTTGGTTTAATAAAAGCATTTTTTAAAACAAGCTCGCGCATCAAATCTATCATCTCCCAATCGGACACCGAGTAATTGTTTCCTAAAGGTGCCAATACAATCAATTCTTTTTTTGAATCCGCGTTGATGGTTCTAAAAAATTCTTCTCTCCGCATAACATTTTTAGAAATATAGTGGTCATATTGCGGCACCCCGGAAACAAAAATATCTTTTTCAGAAACTTCTAAAAAATCAATCGCTTCTTGTTTTATGATAAAATTCGGCGCAATAATTTTATCCGACAGCATGCGCACAAATCCCTTGGACCCGATTTTGTCCCAAGAGTTTACAAAGCCGACCGAAGAAATGCCACGCCTTTTTGACTCGCGCAAAAAACTGATTTCTATCGCATCAAAAAGATTCGCCAAAAAAATTAAATCTGGTTTATAGGTATCAAAAAAACTGGAAAATACATTGTCGTTTATAAATGCGTAATCCAAAAATCTTGCGACTCTCCGAACAAGGCTATGCCCTAAAATCCAGCTCAAAAAAATACTTCCGGCGTAATGTAGGTAATTTCGTTTTTCCAAAAATACCACATGTTTATGTAAAAATAATGTTTCCGTGCGCACCAAATAATATTTTAGCGCGTCAAATATTTTATCTGCGCTGCTTTGCATGCGCGGCGGAACAACTTCATACACTAAATTTTGGTGATTAAATTCTTTTTTATAAAATTCTACGCGCTCTTTATTTTTTACAAACAAAACAACCCGCACATTATTTTTGAGCAAGGTTTCCAAAATATTGGTACGGAGAATGTCTTTAGCCTCCACCCCGGAAAGTATGGATACAAATACCGTTTTCATTATGCATATTATAACCCTTAGCAAACAAAAAAGGTTAATCCGCACTAAGGCGATATTAACCTTTGTTTTTATCTAGTATTCTTATGACTTCTTGTTGTTATTCGCGAACGAGTATGCCTGAATAAGCGTTGCCATCACTTCAATCCCGCTTGAGAGCGAAAGCGGCGAATTATCTGGAGTAATTTCTCCTTTAAGCAAGGCATCGTAGTGCTTCATTTCTTCATAGAAATCGTCCTGCCGATTTTTTGCAATAACGTGATATTCAATTTCGCCTCGACTATCCGGATCCGGATACATAATAAGATCGCCATGAGGTGACCAGCCAACTTTCCATACGATGGAACCGCGCTCTCCCCAAATGTGAACAATTTTTTCCGGAGGGTCAGTTACCACATCTTGCACAACCTGCCCAATTTTTCCGGACGAAGTTGTGATTAAAAATTGTGCCTCTTTGTCATAATCGACTACTCCGTCCGTATACATATCCATCTTTGACGAAATTTTTTCAGCGATGCTCCAGCCAAGTATTTTTGCGAAATGCAACCAAAGATGGAGCGCGTGCGAATGCTCGCAACCGGCGCCGCCTCCGCGCCTCCAATATCCAAGATAAGAATCCTCCGGGCTCTTCAACCACGGATGTGCAGAGAAAATTCCTTTCCAATTTTCTTTAAAAGCAACGTGCAAGTTCAGCGCTTCTCCGATTACACCGCGCAAAAGAAGATCTTTTACAAAATGCGCCGCTTTTGAAACCGCGTGATCATAACCGACAGTAACAATAGGAACAATCGGAGAATCACTTAAAAACGGAAGTGTATCAAAAGTTTTTTTAAATTCTCTGAAGGCATTAATTGATTCTGGAGAGGGAGCAAAAAGCGGTTTTTCTAAATGCAAAAGTCGCGGTTTTTCTTTTAATGCCTCGATTGCAATTTTCATGCGGATATCCGGCGGAGTGCCGATCATAATAATATCGTATCCGCCCTTGGGCTCGTGCTCCGAAGAAAAAAGTCCGATCGCCGGATCCCACTCTCCGTATCTTTGTGGGTATATTTCATTTTTCATTCTCAAAAGCGCGGCCCTGTCTTTATCGACAACATCCACATCCCATCCCATTCTTCGCGAGGCCTGGGCTAAATGATTCCCAATCGATCCGGCTCCGATAATTTTTACTTTCATCAAAACCTCCCTTTGGAAATCTTTTTTATGTTTTCATATAATTCAGAGACCGATTCCAAAATGATTTTTGGTTTTTTATCAAAATGGTTAAACTCTCCCTGTATCGCAATAAAATGGCAAAAGCATTCCTCTGCCGATTGGCGATCAGACTCTCCATCCCCCACTACGATAACTTCGCCCGGCAATGCATTTTCTTTTCGCAAAATATCTTTAAGATTTTGAAGTTTTGTGCCTGGGGGAACTCCATACACATCCTTAAAAAATTTACGCCATCCAAGTTTTTTTACCACACTTTCAAGATTTTCTATTGGAGTCGCTGAATTTAAATAGAGATTAAATTTTTGCGATAATTGCTTGAGTGTTTCTGAAGATTCAGAAATTTCAGAATTTAAAATCCCCCGCTCAACATATTCAGAAAATTTTTGGACATATGCCATAATCATTTCTATGGTCACTGGTCGCGGAATTAAACCGTCCTCGCAAAGCAATTCTAAAACAGTATGAATGGTCTCCTGTCGAGATTTTCCGGGATTTCCCGTCAAAAAATTTTCCGCAACATTTTTTATCCAAGATTTTGCTTCCCGGCTTTCTCTGACATCATCAAAAATTTCTACAAATGCGCGCCGTTTTATCGCCTCTGATTTCACCAGCGTATCATCAAAATCAAACACCACCGTTTTTATTCGCACCCAGCCTCCTTGTCCCGCTCGAGTGGGATTTTTTATGTTTTCAAGATGCTTTTTGCCTCTCTCGTATTATATACTCTGCAACTAAAAAGTCAATATTGGTATCGATATTTACCGATTCCCATTCTTCCATTTCAAAACCGAGAATTTTCTCGCCGGTCATAGATTTTTTTTCTAGAACAGTCTCCGGCCAAAAGGCATTCATCGCGCCATTGTTTTGGTAGAGCGCGGGGAGAATCTGCCGCGGAGCGTTATATGGTTCTTTTATACCAGTTTCTTTTTCTCGAAATAGAGGATTTAAAAATCCTGAATTTTCCATTCTCCACATTTTATAGGGATGCTTTGCTGCCTTTGAAACAGCGCGGACAGAATCTGCTTTTTCTTTTCCCGCATTCAGCAAAAGCTGAATTCCTTCGTCAATTCTATTAACTCCGCGAAGCGGAGCAGTGGCACGCAAATCTACAATGATATCCGGAAGATCTTTTATCGCTTTAAGCTCCTCAAGATGATGAGTAAAAACAGGCAGATCTTCGGTTAAATCTCCCGCCAAATTTGGCGGACGCAAAAAAACTTCAGCTCCATATTTTTTGGAAACTTCCGCGATTTTTTCATCGTCTGTGTTTACAATCACTTGAGAAATAAACGATGATTTTTTTGCCTCCTCTATGGTCCATGCAATAAGCGGTTTTCCGGCAAGTAATTTGGTATTTTTCCCTGGCACGCCTTTTGAACCGCCACGCGCAGGAATAATTGCGTAAATTTTCATATGTATAAGTATATAACAAATAAAAAAGCTCCGGCGTTACGCCGGAGCTGGTGCATTAATCAAACTGGTATCTTCCCCAATTTTGGAGAAACGTTTTTCTATCTTTGCGATCTTTTTTTGCGATACTGCGATCGGTATAAAACGAATCATCGGGCCAATCTTTGGTCGATACTTCCTCAAAAATACAACCGGTGTCTGTATGAAAAGAGTGGCTGGTGCCTCTGGGTATCCAAAGCGATTCGCCTTCTCTTCGGGTTAGCGGCTTGCCTTCAATCTCAACTTCCAACACCCCCGAAAGAATATGGAATGTTTCATCTTTCTTTTTGTGGTAATGCTCTGGATTTAATTGCCCAGGCAACTGAACAATAATTTTCTTTGCATACTCCTCTCGGTTAAAACAAGTGATGAGTGTGCATCCAACATCCTGAAAATTCTCAAGTCCATCGTGGTGTGAAAGCTCAACGGAAAAATCATGCCCAATAACAATCTTTGCCTCATTGAGCATTCCAATCACCATATTGATTGTCCTAAATATAATTTTTCGATGCGTAGGAATTTTCGATACCAAAAAACTATTCATCGCTTCGTTTTCTTTATAGTCGCAATCAACAATCAACCCATCCATCCACTGGCCGCTTCGCAACTGATTACTCATAACGGGAATGGCGAAGAAAGTATCTTTACTCTCAAGCTTCTCGCCTTTTTTAATTTCTCTACGCGCGAATACCCCACGCTTTAAAGAATCGAGATCGCGTTTTTCTGTTTCTCTTATTACTCTTTGCTCATAGTTCCCACATGCGGCTACCGCGTTTTTATACGCCGCAAGCCACTTTTCAACTTGTTCTGGATTAGCCGAGTATTTATTGAGTACGATTTCTTTTTCTGGATTCGGAATTCCGACATGTTTTTCAAAAATACGGGCGCCTTTTGCATATGCAAGGCCCACAAGCACAGTATCGGAAGGATCCTCGTGCGTAGACCAGCCGATCGTAATATCCGGATATCGATTTTTCATTATTGCGATTTGATTTAAATGCGCAGCCTCTGGAGGCATTGGGCTATAATCGCCCACGCAATGCATAAAAGCAAAATGTACTCCTCGTTTTCTGAAAAAAGTCGCAATCCAGTCGATATCTTCTTCATCTTCATTCAACACTTCATTACTGATCTTAAGACCGGCAGTTGAGCAAATAACCGGCTTTCCAATTTCAGAAATTTTTTCAAGCAATGGCCGATCAGTCGCTGAACAACTCCCAATTTTAATCACTTCTATGCCAAGCCGTTCAATCATATCAACTGATGGCTCATCAAAGGGAGTGCACATGGAAATAAGGTTGTGTAATTTTATTTCAGCAACCAATTCCGCAAACTGCTCTTCTGAAAGGCGAGTGCTTTCAAAGCGTGGAATATGTTTGTTTGTTTTGGATCCCTTGTGTGCCGGATGAATAAAGGTATCCAGCTCTCGAAATTGCAATTTCATCGCCGCGCGAACTCCGGCTTCTTTGGCTATCGCCCCAAACTCCCGCACAATGCGCTTGCCATGCTCCAAGTCCCCTGTGTGGTTATTAGCCATCTCAAAAATAAAGAGATCCAGAAAATCAAACTGCGACGTACGTTTTATTGGCATTTTTCTTCCTTGCCTCACCATGGCTTTAGCGACGGCGGGTCTATCAAAAAACCAGCTCTTAATAAGAACTGGTTTTTAGCCTAATTTGTTTCTCAATTACCTAAAATGATAGAGTCCGACAGCTCCACCAAAAGGAGTATTTTTTTCAAGCGGCACGGCATGATTTTTCAGCCAATTTATTAAGTCTTGAATCTGCGCGCTACTGGTCTTAAATCTCTTGTCTTTCAACAAAACATTCGGCAACCTTTTCTCAAAATCTTTTATCATTTTTTCGCCGTGCCCCCAAGATTGCTCAACAGTCCGCCAGCTTAATTTCATTCTAAGTTTTTTTGCCCACCCCTGAAATTCTAGAGGCGTAAAATAATGCAAATCTGCCAAGGTTATTTTTGCATCAAAAAGTAATTTCAAAGCCATCAAAATATATCCCCTGGGATTGGACCAATTTGGACAAGTGATAATCAAAGAACCGTCAGGAGAAAGCAAATTTTTTAGTTTCCGAAGCGCGGAAAGAGGATCATTCAGATGCTCGAGCGTTCCTAAAGACACCACCACATCAAAACGCCCTTGAATATTTTCTATGTTGCCCGCGCGAAACGCAAGATTTTCCGATCGATACGTTTTGTGGGCTACCGCTATCGCCTCTTTGGAATAATCTACCCCGAGAACTTCTTTAGCTCCCTTTTTGGCAATACAATACGCGAGCTCGCCCGTTCCGCATCCGGCATCAAGCACGATTTTCCCGCGCCAAGAAATTTCTTTCAAAACTTCTGTTTTTGCCGGCGGCACTTTATCCCCGGATAAAATCAAGGAAGTATAGTGCCCTCTCTCGCCTTTCTTATAAATTTTGTTGTAGATTTTTTTGAGATCCTTGTTTTTCATAGTATGCTCCTATTATAAACTCTCCTCTACTTTTTTAACAATCGAATCGACATCAAGGTCGTGATATTTCAAAACTTCATCCGGCTGGCCGCAGGCTGGCAATTCTTTGAAGCCCATGGAAATTATTTTAGGCACCGGGAAAACTTGCAAATTCGCAATCAAGTCGCAAAACGCTCCCTTGAGCATCATGCCCTGTCCGAAATCCGCATACTGATCATCAAGCGTTAAAATTATTTTATAATTTACCCTGCCATCAAAAACTGTCCGCATAAGCCAATTTTTATCAACTCGATTTAACCAAGGAAAATTAATTACCGCCGTTGAAATATTTTTTTCACTCAATTTTTGAGCTGCTCTTTGGGCTTGGCGCAACAGCATCGGCCCGTACGCGATAAGTACCGCGTCAGTCCCCGTTCCCACAAATACCCCTTGGCCCATTTTTAATGAATAACTTTTTGGCAACCGAAAATAACTTGCCTCGCAGGGAAAACTGCAAATCCGTAAGTACGTACTTTGTGGATTTTCATATACCGCCCACCGAAGCGCCATTTTTAACTCCTCGGCATTGGAAGGCTGGAGTAAAATCAAATTGGGCATGGATCCCAAAAGTGAAATATCCCGCACCGATTGACCAGAATAAATAACTTTTGTCCCTTCGGATGCGTTGCTATACATTTGCTCATTCGCTCGCGGCGCCAAAAAACGACCAAACGAATTTACAATCGGGAGCATCCCACCTTTGGCCAAACCTCCTGCCATTGAAACCATATCCTGCTCTGCGATCCCGCACTCAATGAATCTTTTTGGAAATTTTTCTTTGAAAGTCATGAGGCCGCAATCTTTTACCAAATCGGCGTCGAGTACAACCAAATCTTTTCTTTCTTCTCCGATATTCGCCAGCTCTTCTTCATACGCCAGAACAAGCTTTTCAATTTTTACATTGGCACTCGAAATATTCGCGGGCAAAAAAACTTCTTCAATCTTGAGTTCACCAAAACCTGCAAACTTAAATTTTTGATTCGCTTTTCCAAAAAGTTCATCAAATGCTTTTTGGTATTCCGAGTCGCTAGGCGCTCCGCTATGATAATGATAATAATCGCCGTCTTTGCGAGCGTTTGATTCCATAAACGATACGCCTTTGCCCTTGACAGTTTCGGCAATTAAAACCTGCGGTTGATTGCTCATGCCCCGCAGATCACGCAAACGATTGAATGTATATTCCAAACTTCTAAAGTCGTGTCCATCGCACCTTTCGACGATCCAGCCGAATGCTTTGAATTTATCTCCCAAATTTCCCAGATCGCTGACATTTTTAACCCAGGTATCGGATTGCATTTTATTGTGATCCACAATTAAAGTAATTTCGGAAAGTCCCATAGTGGCGGCGGTCGCAAGAGATTCCCAAATTTGGCCTTCTTGAAGCTCACCGTCTCCGGCCAAAACATAAAAATGGCCGTCGTGCTTTTTCAATCTATTGACCAGAGCAAGCCTCTTTGCCTTTGATATTCCCATTCCTAAAGATCCGGTGTTGGCAACAAGAATCGGATTTGTTTTAATATCCGGATGCCCCGGCAAGCCTTCCAGCCTTCTCAATTTATGAATCATTTCAAAATCAATTTTTTCTAAAGCAATCAGTAGAGAATAAAGAGCCGGCACATCATGCCCCTTCGAAGAAAAATAAGTGTCCTTCATTTCTCCGGTATTAAAATTCGGCGAATTATAATATCTTTCATTGGGAAGCTTCATTACCTGCTCCCAAAGATAAGTAATTATTTCAATGGAACTAAAGCTAGATCCTAAATGCCCGGACTCGGATCGCTTGATCATATACAGCGCATTGATGCGTACGATATCCGCCATAATTTTGCAGGCAAGATAGGGATTACAAAGAGCGTTTATGCTTTTTCGGAATCTTCGAATTTCAGAAAGCGGCACATAGTACAGTTTTTGTGACAAGGTGTTTATCCTTTCAAGGTTCTCTCCGCCGGCTGGCGAATTAAAACTCCCGAAACATTACCGCATTTTCATTATTTTTGCAACTCATTGCGCCGTGCTAAAATAAAAAAATGTGGTTTTTATTTGCAATTATATCGGCAATATTCGCGGCGCTGGTCGCCATATTCGGAAAAATAGGCTTAAGCGAAGTGGACTCGACTTTGGCTACTACCGTTCGCGCGCTTTTTATGTTTTTATTTGTTCTCGCCGGCTCCGCGATAACCGGCAAACTTTCAGGGCTTAATACCATAAACGGAAAAGCTCTGAAATTTATTATTCTTTCCGGAATTGCCGGCGGACTTTCCTGGCTCTTTTATTTCTCGGCGCTAAAAATGGGAGTTACTTCAAAAGTCGCGGCGATAGACCGTCTTTCCATTGTTTTTATATTTTTTCTTTCCATACTTTTTTTGGGAGAAACGCTTACGCTCAAACATGTTTTGGGAATCGCCCTGGTTGCCATCGGCGCGATTTTGACTATTGGGTAGAAAATAAAAACCCGAGCAAATTAATAACCGATCGGTTATTAATTTGCTCGGGTTGATTACTCAATGCGTGGGTTAGTGGTGGTGGAAAGACCGCCTTCAATTTTTAAGCCATACGCTTCTTCCATTCTTACGCGATCATCAAACACCGGTGTTGATGTTTCGAAAATAATACAATCCGTAATCGCCTCTTCCTGATGTACGGCACCCGGTGGTATATGGATACTTTGGCCAGCAGTCATCTTGACTTCGCTCAAATTTCCATCGCCCTTGTCATATCTAACCAAAAGTTCGCCAGAAAAAAGATACCCTGTCTCATCTTTTATTCTGTGTTTTTGAAGACCGCCTTTGGTACCAGCTTTCATCATAATAACTTTACCAATATATTTTCCTTTGGAATGAGCCACTAAAATTTCCCTGCCCCATTCTCGAGGCCCAATATCTTTCGGTGCAAAAAACTCGACAGTTTTTATCATTTTACTTTCTCCTTTCATTTCAAATAACCAACTGTGATGATAAAATATTTTCCTAAAAAAGTAAAGTTTACACCAATTTCACAAATTATTTTAAATGCTCTTCCAGAATCACCGAATCAGGAGCGAGGTCTACTTTTGCAATTTTTCCTACCACCGTATGTATGAGAGTCGGCTTCATGCCGCCGCGGCCGGTACTTTTGAAAGCAATCATATCCTCTGACACCAATGTGCCGGCAGGTATCGCCACTCTCGCGACAATGTTTTTTGCATGCTTCTTTCTGTGTTTCCTCTCCCCTTCATGCAAATAAATATTTTTATCCGCAACAGCTTTTTCAATCTTTCTAATTTCGTGCACCATTTGGTGAAACTCAATCGGATTTAAACTTACAGTGGCGTGATCCGGCCCGGGCAATGTTTTATCCGTGGTAAGATGGCGCTCCACAGCGCACGCTCCAATTGCTACAGCAGAAACTGTCGGCACAAAACCTTCCTCATGTCCGGAATACCCAATCGGCAAATCATCATAGCGCTTACGGAGCGTTGAGATAGCTCCGATATTAAGATCCTCCGGCGGGGTCGGGTAAATAGAAACGCAATGCAAAACAACGAGCTGGTCTGGATTAAATTTTCTAATCGTGTCTACCGCGTGGTCTCTTTCTTCGAGTGTCGACATCCCTGTTGAAAGAAAAATCGGCTGGCCCTTTTTGGCAACCGCTTCAAGGAGTTGCGGATGCGTTGCGTCAAAAGAAGCCACTTTCCAAAAATCCATTCCTATCGCCGCTAGAAATTCGACACTCTTAAGATCAAAAGGTGTAACGCCAAATGCCATACCTAAAGAGTGTGCTAAATTTTTTAACTCCATAAATTGTTCTTCAGTCAATTCCAAGCTTTGGCGATACTCGCCATACGTTTCTCCCAAAGAGCGTGAAGAAGTCTGCGGGGCCGATAAAAGCTCTTTTGTGAACACTTCATCTAAAAATCTTTTTTGAAATTTTACCGCGTCTGCTCCGGCAAATGCAGCTGCTAGAACTGTTTTTTTGGCAAGCTCCAGATCGCCATTATGATTATTTCCAATTTCAGCAACGACAAAAGTGGGCTGTCCTCTACCCACCAGTTTCCCGTACACCTGTATCATATTGATCCTTTTTCAAGGTCTAAAAAATAGAACAATGAATCTTGTACACTGGTTACTTGCCAAAAGTAAAATAAAACGGAGTAATTTTATTTTAATCGGCGAAAAGCACGCACAAAATCCCAAAAAATACGCTTTTTCTCAAACCATAAAGCTGATGTCCAATAGAAAGGCAAAAGTAATTTTCTTGAAAGCGGCGCCGAAGACGACGTAAATGGACGCCAAAAAAGCCGCAAGAGATATTTTGAATACGCGAAAGGCTCCGTGTACGCCCGGCCCAGCGCCTGCTCTTTGTAGCGCTTTTTGAGAGACACTCTGTGTTGATCCTTGAAAAACAATACATCGGGCACGCTTGCTATACGATTTGCAAGCGCAACCTCGCCCAAAAAAACTCGATCCCAATGAATCCCCTCTGGCTTGGGGCGAGAAAAAAGCTTGTCGATAAATTCTTTTTTGTAAATTCCGTACACGCAATGATGAATCGGCTCGCGACGGAAAACTTTTTCATAAAGCTGGTAATGCCCCAATTGAGACAAATTATTCTTTCCATCAAAAACAACCGTGTCGTAAATTTCTCCATCGCTAAAAATTCTTTGGAACGAACTCATAGCAAGTTTCGCTTTCGGATTTTTTTGAAGTGCCGAAAGTAGTTTCTCGATAAAAGTTTTGTCCCAATGGTCATCATCGGCAGCCCACATAAAATAATCTCCTTTGGCCTCGCGCATCACAAATTCAAAATTCACTACATGCCCAATATTTTTTGGATGACGAATATAGCGCACCCTGAGATCGCGAGCAACATATTCCTGGCACACTTTCTCTGTATCATCCGTAGAACCGTCATCGGAAATTATAAGTTCAATATTTTTGTAGGTTTGCGAAAGCAGAGAATCTAGAGCACGCTTAATTAAATTTGCGCGGTTGTAAGTTGGCATTCCAATACTTACCAAGCCGCCGATAATATTTTGATTTTGGTTGTTTTCCATAAAAAATTAAATAATTTCTATAGTATCGCCTATCGGGATTATAAATTTTCCTTCCCTTCTTCTAAATTCGCTATTTTTTTCTTTTTCCAAAATCGCATCTTTGTAATTCCATGCGAGCATTAGATAATAATCAGGAGAATGCGCCTCGGCATACTCTCTGTTTACTACCGGTATGTGCATCCCGGGAGTATAAAGGCCATGCTTTGAAGGCAAATCCTCCAACGCAAAATCTAAAATGCCGGTTCCAATTTTGCAATAATTTAAAAGCGTATTTCCTTTGGCCGGCGCGCCGTAAGCGGCTACTTTTTTACCTTGTGATTTTAAATTTTGCAAAACACCGAACAGCTTTTCTTTTGAATTTGCAACTCTTCCGGCAAGATTAAAATAGCTTTCTTTTTTATCAAGCCCCAGCTTAAGCTCTCGATCCGCCAGATCCTTTACGCTTGGTGATACCGGGTACGCTCCGCTCTTGGCAACAAAAGCGCGCAATGATTGTCCCTGCGCATGTACAATTTTTACATCAAAAATTTCCATTCCGAATTTTTCAAAAAAATTCTGCATCGGGCGAACCGCCAAAAATGAAAGGTGTTCATGGTAAATCGTATCATACGCCAAATTTTCGAACATATCTAAAATATGCGGAGCTTCGATAACAAAAGTTCCCTTTTCGTGCAAAAGCAACCGAACTCCGTCTAAAACTCCGTTGTGATCGTCGATGTGCGCAAACACATTGTTGGCTAAAATTGCTTTTGCGTGTCCGTGATTTTCAAAAACACTCTGGGCAACTTTTTTTCCAAAAAAATCAGGAATCGTTGGGATGCCTCTCTCGTTTGCCAAAGCCGCGATATTTCCCGCGGGATCGATTCCTAAAACCTTAAAACCGTTGTCTTTAAAAACGCGCAATAAAATCCCGTCATTGCTTCCTATTTCAAGTACCAAATCGTTTTTCAAAAAAAGAAAATTAGCCGTCACATGATCTGCGTATCCTTGCCAGTGTGAAGAAACCTTTGGCATCCCGGAAGAAAAATAAACATAATCGCGAAAAAGAAGTTCTTTTTCTACCACGTGGATTAACTGGGCTAAATTGCAATGTTCGCAAAAGTAAGCTTCCAACGGAAATTTGGATTCCGGCTTTAGCAAATCTTCTTTTTTCAAAAATGCATTTGCGAGCGGTTGCATCCCCAAATCCAAAAACTTGACCAGCTTTTCGCTCTGGCACATTCTACATTTATCATTAATTTTCATTTTTTCACCAAACATTGGATTCAGGTTTTTCTAACCATTCTTTAAATGATTGTGCGCCCCTATCTCTTTCCGAGACAATTGGATTTTTTTCCGGCCAATCTATTCCAACATCCGAATCGTCCCATCGAATATTGGATTCTCCTTTGGAATTATAGAGAGCGGTAAATTTGTATTGCATATCCATAATATCCGAGAGAGCACAAAAACCAATTGCAAATCCCGGAGAAGCATAAAGCATTTTTTTGTTGTGATCGCTCAAATTAAAACTTAACCACTTTCCAAATGTTGGGGAATTTTTGCGAATATCCACCGCCGCCACATATGCCTCGCCCAAAGTTACTCTCATCAGTTTTCCTATCGGCGGATCATATTGAAAGTGGAGCGCGCGGATCACTCCTTTTTTGGATCTTGATTGGTTATTTTGTACAAAATTTAGATCAAGCCCCAAATCTTTAAAAACATCCTTTCTATAAACTTCAATAAAAAAACCCCGAAAATCCTCATAGACTTTCGGCTCTATGCCGTAGAGACCCTTCAAATCGGTTTCTTTTATGTTCATAGCCTTACATTAAAACTCAAAAAACACTCTTTAAGTATCACGATGATTTCTTCAAGACTATGCCCTTTTTTGATCTGTTTTATGGGGCGAACGTGGATGCCAAAAGGCTTGTTATTCCAAACATACTCCTCCCAACCCTTGCTCCATGCGTCGCAATATCCGATTTTTTTAAATCTTTCCGTAGAGTAATAAAATTTATCTTTCGGAATGTAACACAATTTATCCGGCAATAAAAATTCAAAAAATTTATTTAAACTATAAATTAAATTTGCCGCCGGGTATGATTCTCTGCCCGGTTTAAATACCGCCGGTATTACTTCGAATTTGATTTTTGGATTTGTTGAAAACTTTTCAAAAAGCCTGTGCGCAGTATGTTTTTCTTGGCCTATCATTCTGCGCTCTTTAAAATTAAAAATATTCAGTATCCTTGAGAGTTTGCCGAATCTTTTTGCAGGGGGTTTTTGTGGCGCGTCATCATATTCCAGAGGAGTAAAATCCAGATCTTCCGGATTGTATCCGGCCTCACGCAATTTATCAAAGTCAACAAACAAACATTGGTGGCATGGAAAATATCTGAATACTCTGTAAGCCTTTGGGTGCCAGGGAGAGCCCAAAAAAGTCAGATTTTTTTTTTGCATGTGAGAAATAGCGTTTTCAATCCAATCTTTTTGCAAAACATAAAAGTCGCTGTCTAAAAAAAGAGCGTATCTTGTGTTTGCATATTTAATAGATCCGTTCATAGCGGTGTTGTGATGAAAACTGGGTTTTATCCATTGCGGTATTTCAGCGGGCACGCTCTCGATACCCGAAATTCCTGGCACAATCATAAATCGCCCATCATTTGGCATCTTATCGGCAAAAGTGCTTACGGTATTATCTGCCAATATCCACGTGAATTGTGAATTTGGATTGAGTTTTTTTGTAAGTTCATAATTTAGCTCAAGAAGGCGCCGGGATTCTAAAGAATGGTAGACGGAAAGAATAGTGATTTTTTCCATGCTCAATATGGTACAGTACTTAAATTATTTTAGCAAAAAAAAGATACCCTATTTAGGGCATCTTTCGCGGTTACGTATATATTCAAAAAAATCTTCAAAATGACAAAGGTCGCTTTTTTCCTGGTATCTTGGAATGCGATCCAATTCATCAGAAACATGTTCAAATCTTTCTTTGTTCTCAACACCTTGAGAGCCAAAAACATGTTTCAACCAAGAAGTAGACTGTGGATAAGCGGCATGTAATCTTAGCTCGTAATCTTCTTGTTTCATGGAAGCAACAGCTCCCAAAAAACATCTCAAAATCTGGTGCGGTTGAGAAATTATAACCGCGCTTTTCCATTTGTTTTCTTTGGAAAGTTCTAAAAAAGCGTTGTTTTCTTCTTTGGTATTTGAAGCCGGGTCGGAAATAAAAATCTTAGAACTTTCAACGCCGGCTTTAATAAGATTAATAATGTAATGCTCTTTCCCGGGGGCATTTGCTAAACCGTCAAAGCCGTTTATTGCAACAAACCTTGCTAATCCTGAATTTATTAAGCGTGCGGATAGGGCGAATAAACCGTCATCGTCTTCTTGCGCTCGCGCGTGAAAAAAAATTGCGTCCACCGGTTCTCTTGGCCAATCACTAAGCGCCATGATTGTCGCCACGCACAAAGACCTTTCGTAGTTTTCCAAAGTCGCCTCCCATCAAAAAAAAGATCTTACTGAAGCATATCACAACTCTGAAAATTTTGCAAGCCTAAGGCCAAATGAGTCGGTTTGCAATAAGAGAAACAAAATTTTTCTTTTGATATTTGCCGGAATACTTATAAATAAGTTTTCCTATGTGCTGTTTTAACGAATCCTGTGGGCGCCATCCCAATTGGCGTATTTTTGAAGAGTCTAGCGCGTAGCGGACGTCCTGCCCGGAACGATCCGAGACGTATTTCACAGTTTCCGGAGACCATGACTTTTCAAAGGCATCCAAAATAATTTTTACGATTTGATTTACAGAAAGCTCTTCTTCTGAAGCAATGTGATATGATCCGCCCAATTTTCCTTTTATCATCACATCGTATATTGCCCGGCAATTGTCTTTTACGTGAATCCAGTTGCGGATTTGTTCTCCTCCTCCATGAATAGGAATGGGAATGTTTTGCAAAACATTTACAATTGATCTGGGAATTAATTTTTCCGGATGTTGTCGGGATCCATAATTATTTGTGGTACGAGTTATTTTGTACGGAATGTTGTATGTCCTTCCGTAAGCTATTACGAGCATCTCCGCGGCGGCTTTTGAGGCGGCGTAAGGATTGGAAGGTCGCATTATGTCGTCTTCTTTAAAAAATCCGTCTTCGCGATCACCAAAAACCTCATCAGTACTCACATGAATAAATACAGGCTTTTTGTCTTGCGGCAATTTAGTCGAATCATATTTTTCCGCAATAATGCTTAAAAGATTTTGAGTTCCCAAAACATTGCTTTTTACAAAAATACTTCCGTCTTTTATTGAGTTGTCCACGTGGGACTCTGCGGCAAAGTGCACTAGATATTTGGCATCCGGCAAATCTTTTAAATCGTTAATGTCTTTTTTTATGAAGGAGTACTTTTCCGGATATTTTCGGAGGAATATTTTATTTATGTTGGGGTCAGAGGCATAGGTAACTTTATCAATATTAACAACGCTAAGCCCCTTTTCCAAAAGGAGTTCGATAAAATGGCTCCCAATAAACCCAAGCCCACCTGTTATAATTGCTGTATTTTCTTTGGCCATACTATTTTAACTACTGATAGAAACTAATGTTTTCTCTGAGCCATTTATAGGTTTTTTTAAGGCCGGTTTCAAAATCAATTTTGGGTTTCCAGCCAAGCTTTGAAAATGTTCTTGTCATATCCGCTTGAATTTTATCAGAGTCATATGAAACCGCTGGCAGAACTCCCCACAAAACTCTGCTTTTTGAGCCGGTAATTTTTAAAGCAATATCCGCCACTTCTTTTAAAGTTGTTTTGACCCCGGTGCCCGCATTAAAAATTTCTCCTTTGTTGCCCCCCGCCATTCTCGCTGATTCAAAATATAAATCAACAATGTCATCTACAAAAATAAAATCGCGGGCAATGTTTGGAGAAGTCATTTTAATATCCTCCCCCTTCATCGCATTCGTTAAAACATTGTAAATTAAACGCCCCTTCTGGATAAACGGCCCGTAGGGAGTAAAAAGCCTTAAAGTAACGATGGACTTGCCGTGTTTTTTGGCGTAGTCAGAAGAAAATTCCGTAGATAACAATTTGCTTTTTGAATAATCATCTTGGCTTTCTATTTCAGAGAAACTGCCAGTGTTTATAAAAAAGTCGTAATTCGTTTGCGACAAAGCTTCTACAAGATTTTTGGTGCCCGAAAAGTTAATCTGCATCACTTTTTCGGGCTCCACCATAACCCCGCTCATAATTGTTATTGCGCCCAGATGAAATATTCCGTCTGGCTTAATTTCTTGAACTATTTTTTTTAGTCGCGACGCGTCAGATAAATCTGATATGCGAATCCTGACCCCTTCCAAGACATCATTAATTCTGGAAAAATTGCTTTTTTCTCGGGCCAGTATAAAGACATTGGCACCCTCGCTAATTAGCCGCCTCACCAAATTTGACCCGATAAACCCCGTACCACCGGTGACCAAGATGCGTTTATTTTTAAACATTCTTGCTCCTTTCAAACAACGCCTCTGTCTCCTGTGCTACCACTTCTCCCGCAGATTTGTCAATGCCGCGCGGACGAACAAAGTCGCGAATAAATTTTTCTCTATCCGGTTTTTTGAAATCTTCTCCCAAGAGCAATTTCGAAAAAATCTCCAAAAATTCTTGAGGTGTTTTGGTTACATACAGAGCATTGCTTTGGCGCATATGCCGATAGTGCTGGGCTAAAACTTGGGTGGTAGAAAATTCTTTTCTCTCAAATGAAATCACCGGTCGCCCCGCGATAATTGCGTCAACCATTCCGCTGGTGTTGATGCTTACCACCGCTTCAGAGTAAAAAAGAAGATTGTAAAAATCCTGCAAAGATTCGGCATCTTTCGGCATAACGCCTCCTTTTTGAACAAAAACTTTCGGTAAAGAAAAATCTTTATATACTTTGTAGTTTGCCGGGTGCGGACGGAAAATTATTTGAGTATTTTTTATTCTTTCATCGCGCGAGACATCTAAGGCATTGCGCATTTCTATGATAAGCCGCCTTTCATCCGGCGCGATATTATCGGAAGATCCCAAATAAAGAATAACTGAATCTTGCGCGGAGAAATCAAATTTTTGCGCAAAATCTTCCCGCGAAAGAGACGGTGTAAGGTGAGTAAACCATTTATCGAAAAACGGCGCGCCGACAATCGCGGTCTTATCCGCCGAAATACCGTGATGCGCCCACGCTTCTTCTTGTTGTTCTTTGTTCCACACCAGCAGCAAGTCCGGAATCGCGTGAAAAATTCCTTTGGTTGTCAGGTTATCCCACGAGATTACCGGCACTGCGGTGGGAATGCCAAGAAACTTTGCCGCTTTTATGTATTCGAGATCGGAGGACGATTGGCGAAAATTTACCGGCGTTGCTAAAACCACATCCGGCGCTCGTCTTTTGATGTCTTCGGATATCATATGATCCGGTGGTGCAAGACGCTCAACAAGTCGAAGCAGTGCGCCGACAATATTTGTTTTGATCAGCCGCTGCACTCCCGGCACCCGCTTGATAAAAAATCTCATTTTGGGAGACACGTATTTCAGCCAGCGCTCTGCATAAAAACTTGATTGATATTTGATGAGTAGATATCTGCGATAACTCAAAAGCTCGCGCGCGGCAAATAGTATTCTTCTTTCCCACCCCGAACGTACATGCGCCCACTCGAAGGGTTGGCCAACATCAGCAATATATTCATCCCCCGTCCAATCTTTATCAAAGAGTAGCGTAACTCGATGTCCTCGTTTTCCAAGTGCCGCAACAATACTTTCATAGTAATGATAAATTTGCGCTGAACGGATAACAAATAAAACGTTCATCATTTTAATTTATTCCCCCATCCCACCGGTATTCTTTAACTTGTTTTGATTTTTGAGCATGGGCAATACCGAACGCCATTCGTATCCTGCGAAAAAGTCGTAGAGCCGCATGGCGAATATTTCGCATAATCGGATGCTCGTAATACTCTGACCGAAAAATGTATGAAACCGCGAACAGCAACGAACAGTATTCCCATACAAGCCGATATGAATCGAGAATGTGCTCCCGCCGATGCATTGAGGTAACGCTGTGCCCGTAAATTTTATGAGCATAAAGATTAATGCGGCAAAATTTCACCGTCGCCCCCCGCTTGATTGCGCGAAGTACAAATTCCGCATCGGCGTTGATGTGATCGAGCGTAAAAAGACCAATCCGCGCTAATGCGCTTCGTCTCCACAAATGTCCGGTGCCTGAAGCGGGCCCGAGATAGCGAAATACGTCTTCGATAGATTTCCCGTAGTTAACACTCGCCGGAAGATACACCGTTCGCACCCTGCCGTTAAATTCTTTCGTTCCTCCGCACAAAAGAACGTCAATTTCAGGATGCGCCAAAAGCACCGCGATCGCCCGCTCCATTGCCTCTGGGTGAAATACGTCGTCATCCCCAAGCTGTTTTACCAATTTCCCGCGGGCAAGCAATAGCGCTTTATTTTGGGCGTGATTGCCGTCTTTATCCGGTTCAGAGATAAAAATATCTATGATATCTTGATACTTTTGGACAATTTCTTTGGTGTTATCGCTTGACGCGCCGTCAATTACTATCAATTCATCTTCCGGTTTGACAAGCGTTCTGCACAAATTTAAAATCTGATCCAAATATTCGGCGTGGTTCTTGGTTTGAATAGTAAAAGAAACTCTTTTAGACGATTGCGATTCAAATGTTGTCTTACTGGTATCCATACACATCAATATCCGAGTTTATTTTCCGACATTTGATAAATAACCTTGCTTCCCAATTCTTCAAATTTGAATGGTACGTGAATGAGCGGCAACTTCTCGCGGATAACGTTCTGCGCTTCCGGTGGCGCAAAAAGAAGCATGAAACCGCCGCCACCCGCTCCCAATATTTTTCCGCCAATTGCTCCGGCGCCCCGCGCCGCATCATAGATCGTATCAATCGCGGCGGTGCTGATGCGCGAACTTAAGCCTTTCTTGAGCAACCATGTTTCGTGCAGCAACTTTCCGAAATCCGATAAATCCCGGTGTTCATCGATCAATATGGCATGCGCCTCGTCTACCATCGCGTGCATTCTTTTAAGCTCGGATTCTTTTTGAGGAGTATTTTTAATTTGTTCACCCGCAATTTCTGAAGCGCTGCGCTGATAGCCGGTAAAAAAAAGCATAAGGTGTTTTAAAAGTTCGTCTTTTCGCGCATCACTGACCGGCACCGAAACCACATCGATTTTTTTATCTCCACCGAATGTAATTTTCCGAAATCCCCCAAACGCGGCAATTGTCTGATCTTGCGAACCGACATTTTCTTTTATCCTTTCTTGTTCGACATATATGGCTTCTTTTGCCAAATCATATTTTGAAATTTCTTCTTCCTTTAAGGCGTGGAGCGCCTTCAAAAACCCCACCGTAAAAGCCGAGCTTGATCCCAAGCCGGACATTCCGGGAATATCGGTGTTGTGCTGCATCTCGAGCCGCTTCTCGAAATTTACAAACAAAAGGCATTCGCGCACCGATGGGTGCTCGATTTCGTGAACCGCTTTTGTTTCCTCAATTTTGTTGTACCGAAGGCGATAATTGAAATCAAAAAATGGCGACAAGTGCCGGCAGGTCACATAACAATATTTATTGATGGCCGCGGAAAGCACCGCTCCCCCGTTTTTCTTGTACCAAATCGGGTAATCGGTTCCCCCTCCAAAGAATGATATTCGAAATGGTGTTCTGGTAATTATCATATTAAATGTTTGGGTGTTGAAACATTGCCTCTGTCTAAGTCTTCATAAAAAACTTTTTCCCATTTTACTCCGACCGAAGCGTCGGAGCCGCTAACTTTTCTCATGGCCCAGAAACCCTTCCATGCGCTAACCGGTTTTCCAAAAAATTCCGCAACTGCTAAAGTAACTCCGGGATGATAAGCAATTTTTGTTTTTTGATCAGTCGCGGAATCGTTGTCGCGATAGGACTCAACTCCGCTTTTATCCAACTCATGAACTTGAAGCTCAAGGTCATCTCCACACAATATTCCGCCTTCGGCCAATAATTCTCCGGACATCTCTAAATCTTTTATCACGTCTTTGTAGAAATGGGAACCATCAATGAATATCAAATTAAACGCACGCTCTTTTAAAATTGGTAAAACATCGCGGCTGCATCCTTTTATGGGAATTACCAAATTATCGAGACCGGAAAATTTTATATTGTGTAAAAACAAATTAAAAATTTCTCCGGTTTCGAGCGCCCGCTCCATTACTGCATGGCTTTTTTTCTCCACGTGTTCTTGATGGAAACTTCTCCACGGATCAATGCACACCACAAAACCTTTGCTGTTGTTATATTTTTTAATTCCCTCTGCAAAAGTTATCGTTGACCCGCCTGCCCATGAACCGATTTCCAATACTCTGTATTGGAAATCGTCCTGAGGAGCTTCGGCGACGAAGGACTTCAATCTTTTGCACTCCAACTCCACCAATTTCTGCATATACCCGTGCCTTACGACTCTCCCCATCTTTGCGCCCATCACAGGACCAAAATATAGCTTATTGCTCCAAATGGTTTTTTCAAATTCCAATCGGTCAAAAATATCTTTCACTTTGGGATATTTTACTTTAATTTTATGGAGCAGCGCTTTTAGCAACATAGTTATAACGTACAGTAAAGCGCCCAAGTTTTCCAGCAACAAAAAACCACCCCTTATCGGGGCGGTTTAAAAATACTGTATTGTTTGTCTAATTTATCTTTGTTTAATCTGTGCCATTCTACTGTTTCTCGGATGCCTTCTTGAAAAGAAACAATTGGGGTAAATCCAATCGAACGAGCCCGCTCAACATCCATAACACGAATGCTGTCCCCGGCCGAATGCGATGCGCTCCACACAACCGCTTCGCGCGGCGGATCAACACATTTCAAAATTGTTTCCACAAGCGTTCTGATGGAAACGCCTGTTCCGCTTCCTAGATTAACCGGCCTTGTCTCTTCCAGCTTTGCAACCAGAAGCATTCCATGAGCCACATCATCTGAATACAGGAAATCCCGCACTTCACTTCCGTTTCCCGCAACTGTAAAAGCATTTTCGTAATCTAGCGCTTTTCTAATGAGAGAAGGTATAACCATCGCGTTTTCCGGATTAAAATTATCATACGGACCATAAGTATTGGTTGGGCGAACAATCGAAATCCGATTCCAATTGTACTGCAACCGATACGCTTCCGCTTGCCGTTCCCCGGCGCGTTTTGCATCTGCCGCAAAACGATCATTTTCTGAAGGGACTCCGCGAAACGCATCGTCTTCCTTGAATACGCTTGCCGGAGGATACACCGCCAAAGAACTGGCAAGTAAATATCCTCCGACTCCTTCTTGATACGCCGCGCGCAACATGTTGACATCCAACAAAAGATTAACGTCAAAAAATGTTGCCGGATATTTTTTCATCGCGGTCGGAGAACCTTTCGCGCAAAGCAAATTAAAAACATAATCCATTCCGCGACAGGCTTTTTTGCAGTTTTCAAAATCAGTGAGATCCAAAAAACAAAATGCGGTATCGGGATGAGCGCGAGATGGGTCATCGAGCGACGCCACTCGCACATTCGCCCCTTCTTCTTCAATAAGCATTTTGACTAGCGGGATGCCGATAAGGCCAGTCCCGCCCGCCACTAAAACTTTTTTTCCTTTAAAATCCATTAGTAGTGCCCTCCAATTTCTTTTTCAGTTGAAATATTTCCGTAAAGGTAAGCGCCTTTTTTATTGCCCCACCAAACAACTTTTTGCATCCACTCGTCCCAGTTAATCCAAGTTTCGGAAGTTCTATCAATTCTGTATACAGAACCCTTGGCTTCAAGCTCAATATTTTCCAAAACTTTAACTGAATTTACAAATTCCATAATGTTATAAGAAATTGCAACATTGGCATCGCCCTTCACAAAAGGTAATTTTATCAAGCATCTATTGAGCAAAATAGCGTCTTCCAAAATACTTTTAATTTTAGGATGCTTCCCTTTCAAAAATTCCAGAAAGGCCGTCTCGGCTTCATTGTAAAACTCTTTTATTTTGCCGCTCCGGACAAGATTGATGAAAATAAACTCATCTGCGGGCCACCAAATATTTAATCTATCGGGAGCAGTGCAATATTCCACTTCACCCCGCTGAATGCTTCTCGCTTTTTCCAAAAAGAAATTTCTAATCCCGCAAATAACGGGATGCCTGTCATCTGTACATTCCGAAAAAATTTCAATAAGTTCTCGGTACGAGGCGTTGAATACTTCGTGCGAGACAATAAGCGGAATCTGCAAAATCTTGTCAAAATGAAGCAGCGCCGACATCCACGCAAAGGCCCTTGATCGCGCCCAATCCTCATGTGGCATTGTGTTAGTTGCGATCACCAAATCTTCATCTTCGGCAACTTCCCACTCAACATCATGAATGGCCCCATGATAAGTGACGGCTTTAACTTTTTGTATAACCATGCCGTATTTTTTCTTGTATTCAGGATCGGACATTTCTGCTCCCGGCATATCTGAAAGATTTCCAAATTGAATTCTGTTGTGCTGGCCGTCGGCGATAGTATCGGAAACTCCGCTAGAGAAAGAATCATAGGTCTCTCCCGCAAGAGCCAAAATCATATCGCTGTATGTTTCGATTTTTGCCTTAGTAAAACGTGTCTGTAGTGTTCTAAAATCTTCAGCGGGCATGTTGTCCCGCTTTATATTTTTTAAGACTTCTTTGTCGCGCGATTGAAACGCGAGAGTGACTCCTTTATTAAGCCCGGACTTTGCCAAAATGGATTGTACTCTGAATACCCTGTCTTGAACGTTGTTTTTGGCGTTTTGCACTGAAAGGGCTTTGGGATATCCATATTTTGCCTTTACACCGGATGCATACTCCGCAAGCTCCACATCTCTTTCAAAAATTCCGAAGTTAGCGTCCGCGCAAAAAATAAATTCAATTTCATGTTCAGCTACCCACTCGAGCTCTCTTTTCAACCGATCCATATTAAATTTAAAAACTTTTGCCGAGACAAGAGACCCCCAATCGCAAAAAGTACATGAATAAGGACAGCCTCGGTTTGTCTCGTAAAGATCGATCCATTTTTGATTTGGATTTGCTTTCATTAACAGGTCAAAAATTCCTTCAAGATACGGGGAGGGAAGCTCGTACGCTTGTTCTTGCGACAATCGCAGTGCCATTGGCATTGAAACGCAATTTCCAATAGCATCCAAAAAAGAAATTGAAGGAATTTTTTTCCAATCACCAAATGCGTTTTCTAAAATAGATTGAAATGCTTGTTCGCCTTCCAAATGGCAAACTATATCGATATACGGATGTTCTTGCAAAAACCCTTCAGTTCTTTTCGGATCCGCGGGCAATGGCCCAGGAATCTGCGGACCTCCGGCAACAATAATAATATTTGGTTTCAATTCTTTAAGCCTGCTCATGATCGCATATGACATATTTTTGTTCCAAGTATATAAACTGAAACAAGCAATGTCCGCGGCCTCCAAACGCTTAGCCGACTCGTTTACAGGACCTCTTTTATATTCTGGCAATAAAAATTCCCACTCGCGAGCTTGAGAAGAATATTTCTGCGCGTACGCCTGCAAACATCCCATCGAATACGGTAAATAACACGCGCCAGAAAAATCATTATTGATCTGCACAAGTCCGATTTTCATTTTATTTTCCTTTCAAGGGGCTCGGTAAATACTACTTAAAATAACTGATTTAGTCAATCCAGAATTAGAATTTGATATATATACTAAACACCGAGTGTTTAGTATATTAGTCTATCATAAGCTCGCTATCGAGTTCTTTTTGGGATAATTTTGTGCCGCTGGCATCTATGAAATGTTTATATTCCTTGCCGTGGGGAATTTGATCCGTGATAATATTTTGTTGAAGAAGATCTCCCCACCGATTTTTGTCGGTATAATCTTGATAACTTGACCAAGGAAATTTATGTTCCTTATTTTTCCAGCCGGCGATTTCACGAGGATTACGATGGATATACGCAGAGAGATGGAGAAGTTGTTTGTTGTCTTCTACGCGGACAGCTTTATAGGGTCCTTGAAACAAGTGTCCAACTCGATGATACTTCGCATTAAAATATTTAGTGTACGCGTTCTGTATTTTTTGCATATAACGCGCTATTCCGCCCTCCGCGAGTTCGTAAAGAGTAAAGTGAAAATGGTTTGGCATGAGCGCAAAATTTATTAGAGAAACCACTCGATGTTTTAATATTCGCTCCAAAATTCGCCTTGAAATACTAGACACCGAGTGTTTAGTAAATTGCTTCACATAGTAACCAACGTTGTAAAACACGGTATCCGATTGGAAATAAATGACAAGAAATAAAAAACGAACGTAGTCCGATTTGTCTAAAAAGATCGACTGTTTGTTATTGCCTCTATTAAAAACGTGATAGTATTCTCCGACTTCAATCGGTGTTTTTCTCATATACGCAGTATAATTTACTAAACACTCGGTGTCTAGTATAAACTAATTTAATCAATTTGTCGTAACAAAAAACCGCCCCTTATCGGAGCGGCATTTCTTTTCTTTGGGCTACATTGCCGGAAATAAAATTTTTTCCTTCTGAAATTCCTTTTGTTCCGTAGGGAATCAAAAGCATCGGGCGCGAACGCGTTAGAGAATTGTTTGGATACGATCCATGAATAACATTGCCGTGTAAAAAAAGTACGCTACCTCGTTTCATGATCAAATCTGTTTTCTTATCTTTGTACTGTTCTGGCACCTCTACGCAATGTCCCGGGTTTGTTCCTGGAGATTCGTTAAAACTTTTCACTTTTATATTCGGCAAAATCGGCTCTCTATGCGAACCGGGGTAAATATACATCCCGCCGTTTTCCGGATCCTGATCAGAAAAACAAATGTTTCCGGTAATATACATTCCGTAATCCGCCTGCGGATACGCATTGTCCTGATGCGGATTCCACGCTTGCTTTGCGTACGGAGTGCCTGCGCGCTTGAAAAGAAGCATAGACTGTAAAAGAACAGTCTCGGCGCCCTGAAGCGCGTCAAGAATAACAACGATCTGAGAATGTCTCAAGGCATTTTTGACCAATTCCGATTCTTCAAAAAACACCCCTCGATACTCTTCGCCGTACTCCACATATCCGCGGTCAAGATTCATGATCCCCCTGAAGTCGTCTTTGGCGTATTTTTCGTAAACTTTTACGATTGCCTCGCATTCGTCGGAAGAAAAAATATTTTCAACAACCGTAAATCCGCTTTCGCGGTAACACCGCGTCCACGCTTCCGCTTGATCAAATCCAAACGTATAATCCCGCTGCTCCATAAAGCCTCCGATCACTAAGTCCATATATATCTTACACTAGTTTGGGTCTTTAAGTTCATATTTCAATTTTCCCATGAGTTCATTAAGATGCAGTGCTTCAAATCGGACTCGCCAAAATGCGGATGCGTTGGCAAATTGTTCCGCAAGCAGAAGGCGCCTTCGCGCCTCATCAACATTGCCAAGCTTTGATTCAATAACCGAAAAATAAAGATTGCCCAACGCGTTGGTGTGATGCGTTTTATCGCAAATATTGATAAACAACTTGCGCAACATCTGAAGCTTGATGGGATTATTTTCTTCCGGTAAACGCTTGTAGTTAATCAAAAAATCCATGGCAAACCAAATATCTTTTATCTCGTGCGCTTCGGGAATGCGATCCGGATCTCCCAAAAGCAAATTTTTGAAGCGCTCTGCAATCACCTCTTCCTCCCGCTCCCGTTTGATTTGCCCTCCGGTGGATCCGACAAACGGGCGTTCGGTGCCGTCAATTAAAGATTGCTTATCGATTTTTCCCGCCTCGAGCGCATGATTGGTAATCTCCACGCCCGGAATATAATTAAGCGGCTGAATGGTCCCCCAATCGAGATTTAAATCGCGCATCAAATTCACTGTATCCAACTCTTCGCTGATGGCTCCATTAGGAAATCCGCACATCAACAGCGCTTTTACAAAAATTTGCGGATGCTTGCGCAATATTTCCGCGCATTGGTAAAAATGCCGAATGCCGCTTGGTTTGTACACCGCTTTTAATCTTTCCGCGTTGCCAGTTTCGATGCCAATGCTAATGCCAATACATCCAGATTCCGCCATGGCCGTGGCGATTTCTTCGGTCATCGCGGAAGCAATAATTCCATTTGAAGCGTCCCACGTCATATTGAGATTGCGTCGCACCATTTCATTAAAAAGCGCAATGGTCCGCTTTTCTCCATGCAGAAGGTCGTCATCCAGCCACATGAAATGCGTAATGCCATACTTTTCTTTGAGCATCTGGAGTTCGTCAACTACATTTTCAACATCGCGGGTAAAAACGATTCCACGCCCATTGAAAAGTTCCACGGAACAAAACGAACAGTGCGCGCGGCAACCGATATTTGAGTTTGCAGTAGCCGCTCGAGTCCCTGTGGGCCACAGCCAATAGTAGGTTCCGATCCGTCCGTGCGCCGGAGAATACTCGCCGATCGGCAAATCATGATAATCGGGAATAAGATTCATGTTCTCACTGGTTTTCAGCGCTCGCGTTGCAATAGAGAAAAAATTATTATCATCTTGCAAAGCAATTTGCAAAAGTTTTTCATCACCAGCCTTGCCATTTATAAAATCAAGTATGTCCGGAAAACTGGTGTTGCCCTCATAGAGATAAATCATGTCAAAGGCCTTGCCATATACCATGTCAATATCAGCCGTACCCTTTACCAAACCAACGGTATCCGATGTATGAACCCCTCCCGCAAGCACCGGCAGCAAAGGATTAAGTTCTTTAATAAATTCCGCAATCCGCCGGGTTTGGCGCCAGTAAATCGTAAACATGCAGGTAAGTCCCACCGCATCCGGCTTGAACTCTTCAAGTTTTTGCCTAAGAATCTCTTTCCAAAAATCATAACGGAACGAGTCCAGATCTTTTTTGAGCGACATTTGCATGAGAAAATTCAAATCCAAAATATCAATGTTTTCTCTCAAATAACCGCGGGCCTGCATGGCGGCGGACAGTGTGGCAAAACCAGTCGGAGGATACACTGGATAGCGATTGTCTTTTGCAACATCAACACTGTAGTCTTCTTCCGGCACATTTGCAGGATTTACAAAAAGCACTCTTTGGCATCCGTTTGGAAAAATTTTTCGTAGTTTTTCGGCAATAATCTTTCTCTCTTCCATAACAACCTCGTTTTTCAAGTCTGAAATCAGAATCGCATAAAAACCAAAATTTGTCCAATGTAAAAACCCGCGCTACGCGCGGGTTTTGTATGTATCGAAAACCTCACAAACCTTGTCGGCAAACTGCTGGCCAAATTCCGTGATGCGAATATAATCTGGATTACTCAAATCAACAACACCATCGTCAGCAAATTCCATCAACTTCTGGTATTCTTTCTTGAAAAAAACTGACCATGGCATATCTCGATATAGTGGATCACCGATTTCTAGAAACCAAACCTTGAAATAATTTCTCAAAGAATGGATAATCTTTCTCCGTTCAATATCATCATCGCTTAAACGATGTCCCCGAAAAATTGGAAATTTACCTTCGCTGATCGCTGTTTCATACAAATTATTTTCGTAGAAATTTTGAGCGTATGCCGCGCCAAAACTTGAAATACCGTGCGCTCCGACTGCGAGAGTGTCTGTATATCGGCCGGCGGTAACACCAAGCCGGTTCCATTGCATTTTCCCTTTTTTCATAGCAATTGCCACTGGATCATTCGGTTTTACAAAATGATCATAGCCGGTGCGCACAAAATCAGTTTTGGCAAGCACACCAAGTGCCTCTGTAAAAATTTTTTTACGTTCAGCGTTGTCCGGTATTCCATACGGAATCATGCGAGTTTGATGCGGCGAAAATTCCGGTGAGAAATGAAGGTAATTGAAACAAATGCGGTCTGGAGAAAGTGCCACCACTTGTTCCATGGTTTTATGAATTGTCTCGGTTGTTTGCCGCGGCAACCCGCAAATAATATCGAAGTTGATGCCGTTTGGAAACAGGGCCCTGATCTCTGGCGTCAAAAGTCTTTCGGTAAGCCCCATGGGTTGAACCCTTCCCACCGCGCGCTGGATTTCAATATTGAAATCTTGAATTCCGAACGAAATGCGGTTTATACCTTTTTGATGATAATACTTCACCTTTTCCTGCTTTACTCTGCGCGGATCTATTTCAATGGCAAATTCGTCGAGCTTCTTGATATCGGTGATTGAACCAAGTTTTTCAACGAGCCTATCAAAGTCTTCTTCTTTCAAGTAAGTCGGCGAACCGCCGCCTAGATGAATTTCTCTAATGTTCGGCGAGATCGCAAGCGCTTCAAAAAATTGATGGAGCATTTCAATTTCTTGGAGCAAGAAACCGAGATACCGTTTGACTATAGAGTAGTCTGTGGTAATCACAGTATGACAAGTACAAAAATCGCATTGGGTGTGGCAATGGGGAATGTGCACATACAACATGAGAGGCGCTGCGGAATTTTTAATAAAAAATTCCGCAAGCACCCGACGATATCCCGCATCCCCCATTTCTTTAGACCAAAATCTCAAATTTGGATACTCCGTATACATGAACGCGCGCTGGCCGTATTTTTCTATGAGTTTTTGATCGGATTCTTGCGAATGTTCAGACATAATTACTCCTCCCTTATCAATGTGCCGAAACCAGACCAACTATAGCATAAATGTTTCAAAAAGCCAGAGCTTGAAAATAAATAAAATTCGTGCGATCATTTCCTAAACTTTGAAAACATGGGGAAAGTGCCATGGCCAACAAAATAGAGAAAATTGGGACACCGAAAAAATTGGCAGAACGCCGGGGCAAGGGCATGATGTTGCAAAAATTTTTAAATGCCGGAAGCGGAGAAATAAAAGAGTGGTCTTTATTTTACGGTGGAAAAATATCCTCTATTGTTTTACCGGTAACAGCTGATAAAGAAATAATTATAATAAAACAATTCAGGCACGGAAGCGACTCTATCCAAACCGAGCTTCCCGGAGGCAATGTGGAAGAGAAAGAAAATCCCATGGAGACAGCAATAAGAGAATTAGAAGAAGAAACCGGGTACAAAGCAAGCAAAATAATACAACTCGCAAAAAAAATTTTCTTCGAGCCGTCGTGCTTTGTTGAATTTTTCTATCCTGTACTTGCGCTAGGCTGCATAAAAATAAAAAATCAAAAGCTGGACACAGGCGAAGACATAGAGGTGAAAATAATTTCTCTCAAAGATTGGATTTCTCTTACTGAAAACGGCCATATAAACGACGCTAAGTCTATCGCCACCACACACTTGGCTATGCGATACCTTCGAATGCTTTTGTAGTAAAAATGTCTTTAAACTCACCTATGACCTCATCGGCCTGGGTGAGTTTTTCTTTCTCCACAGTTGAAGCAACCCCAATGCAATACATGCCCGCCGATTTAACTGACTGTACGCCCAACGGCGCATTTTCCACTCCGATGCACAGCACGGGGTCAATGCTTAGTTCTTTTGCTGCTAGCAAATATGGGTCAGGAAACGGCTTTCCACGCAGGACACTATCGGCGGTAACAATAGACCCAAAAGATTTTAAAGTATGTGACGAAACTGACTTTTGAATCCTATCGGACAAGCCACCGGTGACAATAGCCATGAGTATTTTTTTTTGAGACAGCACCGTAAGAACCTCGATAACTCCTGGGTAAAAATCAACATTTTTGCCCACAAGATTTTTTAGATAATCTTTTTCCTTTTTCTCCACTAGGATATCAATCAAAGATTTTTGAATGCCGTATTTTTCACAGAGGATCTCTGCAACCTTGGGCACACTCATGCCTTCAAGCGGATAATAATCTTGCGGTGTAATGGAAAAATTGGTAATTTCGGAAAACGCCCGCTGCCAAGAATGGAAGTGGTCATCCATGGTGCGTGCGAGCGTCCCATCAAAATCAAATAAAATTGCTTTGAACATTATATTACCAACTTCAATGTTTCTCGCATCCAATCGCCCATGTGTTTGTAGTGCGGACTGGTTATCAAATTGCCGTCCACCACCGCTGGCGCATCCACGTAGGTAGCGCCCGCATTATTGATATCATCTTTGATGCTGTAATATCCGGATACCCTTTTACCTTTCACTACTTGCGCAGAAATCAACAACTGCGATCCGTGGCAAATGGCTGCAATCGGCCGGCCCAGCGCATTAAAATCAGAAATAAATTTTATCAATTCGGCATCCTGCCGTAGATATTCCAACGCGCGAGCCCCACCCGGAATAATAATCAAATCGAAATCTTTTGGATTCAGTCCCGCGATATCTAAAGTTGGCTCAACTTTTGCGCCAATAACTCCAAACACGGTTTCTTTATTTCGCACTGCCACGTCCACCTTAAAACCCGCTTCTTGCAAGCGGTAAAAAGGGTATGTATATTCCACATCCTGCACGAATTTCCCGGTAAGTATTAAAGCTCGTTTCATATTTTTTTAATTAATAAAAGCTCGATCGGCTCTTCTAAAGTAACGTCTTCGATATTTTTTATGTCTTGAAATGATACCACATCCCCTACTTCTAAAATAGATTCTTTTTTAGAATTTAACAAACCCCCCGAAAGAACCGCGGCAATATTCCCGCCCAAGCTGACGAGTGTGTTTTTAAAATCTTCCGCATCATGATGGCGAATCATTAACACTTCGCAATCTCCAAATTTTTTTTCTTTCAGATACCGCTCTTCTTCTTTATGGAAAGAATTGAGTTCTGAATCGTTAAAATCCAAGTGATGTTCTTGCCCTTCGTATCCCATACCCCTCCTTCCGTAATTATCATAGAGCCTGACTAAATCTTTTTTATTTGTCGGAGTTTCTGTTTCCATAATTAATATTCCTTCCGGGGAAAGCGCCATTGTGGAATGAAACACTCCCTTGCCCAAAAAAAGTCCTTGGCCGGGTTTCAATGTATGCTCGTCGGCTAAAGTTGAACACTGCGCCTCACCTGCTAATGAAATAATGGAAGTTTTTTTGTTTGGATGGCAGTGCATTGATGTTTGATATCCATTGTTAATATGCAAAACCCATACAGCCACTTCGTTATTTCTGTAAATCAGATATTCATGCCCCCATGGTTTTTTGATGACTACTTTCGAGTAATCAAAAAAATCATCCTTTTGCGATTCGGGATCAACTTTGAGCAGAGAAAATTTTTCTTTATCGCGCTCTGATGCGGTAATCTTCTGGATCATAAGAATAGAACTTATTATATCGTAAAAAAGTTGTGGGTCAAAAAAAACCCCGCATTACTGCGGGGCTTTCATTATTTCTTTTACTTTTTTGATGATTCGATCTGCGGTCGGAGGCAGGTTGTCGCATGATGGCGCAAAGCCGGCAACACGGTCTTCTAATCCCAAAACATGCGTTGGTTTTCCTGAAGCATGCATAATGTCATATGCAATCGACTTTACTGATCCATTTTCATAATCGCCATCTATCACCAGTCCGCCAAATTTAGAATTTCTACAAGCTTCCGCAATTCGCCAATTCATATTTTTTAAATCGAGGGGTTTTAACTGAAACAAATGAACGATGTTGCATTTGATTCCTTCTTTTTCTAAAATCTCACGCGCTTCAATCGCAGCAAGTCTCGTGGAAGAAATTGGAATTAAGGTCGCGTCAGCGTCATTTTCAATCACATCATTCATTTCATAATCAATCCCGAAACTTACTTGATGTTCGGAACACAACACCGGATCATCATTTTCCATAAAATACTTCCATACAAACGTATATTCGCGCGGAGTCATCGGCGCAAATATGGCAATGCCCGGTATCCGCATCAGCAAATCATGATGTTCCCCGGATGCAACCGGTCCCACACTGCCATCTCTCGCGATGGCTCGGATAAAAAGCGGACAAGGAACCCCCCACATTGCTTTTGACTTTATGGCATACATTAAAAGCGCTGAATTAAACCATAAAAATCCTTGAAAGCGGATCGCGAGTATCGGACGGCGCCCGGCAAGCGCCGCGCCCACCGCAAATCCCGGCCAGGCAACATCTGCCATGGGCATCTCCATCAAACCCTCTTCTTCGGTAAGCTCAGGCACGGTATTTTGAATCCAACCAACTGCTGTCAAACACTGGCCATACAAAAGCCCGTTATGTTCTTTTAAATGTTTTCGGGTAATTTCTTTAATCGTTTCAGCAACGGTGGGACCCATTTTTTCTTTTACCGGCTTGGGCAACAGTATCGGAACATACGCTATCTTTTTTAATCCGCGCTCCCACGCTTCTTTTGTGTATGATGCGGCTTCCGATTCAATAACACCCCCTTTTTCTTTTAAACCCAATTCTTCCAAAGATTTTTTAACCAAAAAAAATCGACTCCACTCGGGAGGGCCATCGTTTCCAACACCGTTATGCCACCAATTGCGGCAGGTATGAATATTAAGAAATGCCGGCAACTTGTCTTCGAGCATACGTACGTGCATCATAATCAGCCACGGGTCGTCAGTAATTTCATACGAATTTTTAATAGTAAACCCAATCGCTACTTCAACCGCATTCCACGTGCGCCGCGTTGACACCGGTGTCAGAATCGAAAGGTTATTATCAATACACACAAAAAGGATTTTTGGATTTTTGGTTCCAATTCTTCCCAGTGAAGCCAACACATAATCTTCTTCGATAGACGCGTCTCCAACGATACAAAGAGCCTTTTCTGGTTTTACCAAAGAATATTCAGTGGCTATTGGCGCTTGCGTTCCCATAAATCCGTCGTGCGGGATCATTTTTATTTCTGGACTATGGATCGAAGCCGACCCGCCCATGCCGCCAGCGCATCCGGTCGGTAGCCCCAATAGCTCATCAACAAGGGCATCGATACCGCCGCCATAGGCAAGATACGTATCGTGGCACCTATGCTGGGCAAATATGGCTGGATTTTTAAATGCAACCGCAAGCGCCGCAGAAACCGACTCTTGCCCCATCGATGGATAGAGAAGCGTCAGACGCATTCTTTTTTCATCAAGCGCTTTTTTGAACTCAATTTCAAAATATCTTGAAACACACATCTTCCGAAACATTTCAAGCGTTTCTTCTTGGCTAAAATGCTGCGGAAGCCCGGGAATTAAACCGCAATTTTCTGACCGCATATCTTCCTCCTTTTGAAAGAAAATCTAATAAAAACGCTAGCAGAAATGCTAGCGTTTGTCAAAATTAAACTAACTTTAAAAGCGTCTCGTGAAAGTAGCGAATTAAATCGGAAAGATCCTTGCCGAAGTTGCCAACAAAAAATCCCCAATCGTGCGCGATATCGGCATTCTGTAAACCGCCCACTACTTCATAATCAAAATGACTAATCATGTCGTGCCGCACCACATTGCCACCGGTAATAATGCGGTGTTCTATGCTCGCCTCTTTAAGCCCATTGAAAACTTTCTCGCGATCTGCTTTATATTTCGGATTTAAAATTACTGCGAAATTAAACCACGAGCTTTTGCCATTTTCTTTCTGAATGATAAACCGATCGTCTCCGGTAAACAATTTCTGAAACACTTTCGCATTTTTCCGCCGTTGCTCTATGAACGCATCAAGTTTTTTAAGCTGCTCAAGCCCCGCGGCACCGTTTACTTCCTGCGGGCGCAGGTTGTACCCCGGCAAAATAAAGCGATACGCCTCAAAACGATCTCCCGATTTTTTTTGGTAGATAACAGAATCTGCCGGCAAACTTCTGGTCCATCCATGATCCCGGAGAGACCGTGCAATATCGCGAAGCTCTTGGGATTCAGTGACGAGCATTCCGCCTTCGCCGGTAGACAGGTGATGCGAATAAAAAAAGCTGGAGGTCCCCATATCACCAAAGGTGCCGCATTGTTTGCCTTGAAATGTCGCGGCTAACGATTCGCAATTATCCTCAATAAAATCAAATCCATGGTGATCACAGATATTTCGAAGCGCACGAAGGTTCGCGGGATTTCCCAAAATATTTACTACCAGTATCGCTCGAGTTTTGGGAGTAATGGCATCCAGCACGTTCATTACATTAATATTCAACGTATTGAGTTCGACGTCTACTATTTTTACTTTGAGGCCGTATTGCTGAAGCGGCGCAAACGAAGTGGACCAGCCGATAGCGGGCACAATAATTTCATCTCCCCGCTTGAGAGGCCGATCTTTTTTGTAAAATAAAGACGCGATCGCGATAAGATTCGCGGACGATCCGGAGTTTACCATTACGGCATATTTTGCCCCGACTTTTTTTGCAAATTCCTCTTCGAACTGATGTACAATTTTCCCCGATGGCACCGTCAAAAGACCGCTCTCTATGACCCGCTTCATTGCTTCTTTCTCTTCCGAACCATGAGAATCGCATGTCAAAGGATATACCATATGCACCATAAACTCCTCCTCACTATCTAAGATATACAAACTAAAAACGCTTAGAATTTGTTTCTAAGCGTTTTTTGAAAATTTTTATGCATTAAAAAATTGTTTTCTATTTTCCGGGGTAACCGTGATAATTTGAAATGCTTTCATCAACTCCACAATGCCATCGTCTAATGAAAAAAGAGGGGCAAATCCGGTGCGCTCGATTTTTGCGTTGCTCACCATATAATTTCTTTGATCAGGATCTTTGCCGCTCGTATCTTCTTCAAAGATGAAATCAGGAATATGTTTTCGTATCACTTCACATAGTTCTTTCTTGCTCAAATTCGCATCCGACAAACCCAAATTAAAAGCGTGCCCATGCATCTGGTCAAAAGAATTCAGCGTGTGTAAAATTGCTCTCGCCACATCTCTGATATGAATATAATTTCGTTTAAAATGCGGCTCAAAAAGTTTAATGTGTTTCTCATGCCATGCGGTGTATACAAAATTATTCACCAAAAGATCGAGGCGCAAACGCGAACTCACACCAAATACAGTCGCCAAGCGAAGTGTCACCGAGTTGCCCGCTTCAAGAATCATTTGTTCTGCTTCTACTTTTAATTTTCCATACAATGAAATTGGGTTGAGTGGTGTTTCTTCGGTGCAAAAAATTCCTTCTTCGCCAACGCCATACCCGCTATTGGTTGTTGGATAAATAATTCGCTGATCTTTACTGCGAAGTGAAAGCATCATCAAAATCGCGTCAATAATAATTGCTTCTGCGTCAGCGGGAAATCGATCACAGATCGACATCCCCGTGAGACACGCAAACGGCAAAATAATATCAGCGTCCTTCATCAAGGATCGCATGAGTCCCAAATCACGCACATCGCCGTTCACTATGGTCAGTTTCGGGTGATAGCATACATCGAGAAGTGAAGTCTGGTCATACAAAAAATTATCAAGAACAATGACACCATAATTTCTTTTCAGAAGATATGGCGCAATTATGGAACCTAAATATCCAGCTCCGCCAGTAATAAGGATTTTCATGTTACTGCCTCCCCTTGACTTCTTTCCTGCAATGTTCCAGCAGATGCTCAATACTTTCTTCAAAAGAATATTTCGATTGCCAATCGGTCGCATTTTCAAATTTCGAGGTATCAGGAATTTGCAATGTCACATCCGTTGGACGAAGCAGCGCCGAATCAACGCATGAATTAATTGTGCATCGCGCGTTTGATCTGAGTAATTCCAAAAATTCTCCGACGGAAATAGTTTTCTTTCCGCCGATATTGTACGCTTCGCCAAATCTGCATTTTTGCACCGCAACCCAATACGATGCCATTGCGTCTCGCACATCAATCAGTGTCCGCACTGAATCAAGATTGCCATGCAAGAGCTCTGTTCTTTTTCCGGCTTCAATTTCCGCAATTTGCATGGCGAAATTTGTCGCAAAAAGATTTCTTCGCCGAGGATTAAAATAACTAAACATCCGTGTTCGAATAATTTTTAATCCGAAATTTTTGAAATAACTTTCCGCCAGCAAATCCTGGGCGATTTTCGAAATGCCATACGGACTCATGGCTCGCAGAGGCAGTGTTTCCTTGATCGGCACATTCTCGGGACGCACCTGGCCGTACACTTCGGAAGTGCTGCAATGCTGTATAATCGGGTCAAATACTTCCCGCGCTCCCTTTGTTTTATCTCGCAATCTCCGAATTGTTTCGAAAAAATTAACGCCGGAACCGACTACATTATTTTTTATTGTTTCTATCGGGTGATCGAATGATTCCCGCACATTGGCATCAGAAGCTAAATGAAAAATTGCGTCTGGCATAATATCCTCCAGCAAATTATAGAGAGTCCATTCGTCATTGAGATCGCAGTTAAAGATGCTTACCTTTTCCCGTATATTTTCCAAATTTCGAATGGCACGCCGTTCGCCGCCGTTCTGCCAGCGAGCAGTGCCATAAATCTCAACTTCAGGATGATGTTGTGCAATATATTCAGCCATATAACTCCCGCCTGAACCCGCCATGCCCGTAATAAAAACTTTTCGAATCTTTCGTTCTTCCATGGTTGCTCCTTGTCAACGATCTCTAAACTGAAACTACCGTAGCGTTTTTAGGTAACTGCGTCAAATAAAAACATCCCGAATTTTTGATCGGGATGTTTGTTTTTTATTTAAATCGAACGTGATTCGCCGCCATCGACTGGTATGCAGGTGCCATTGATGAATTGCGCTGCGTCGGATGCAAGAAATACAACGAGGTTGGCAACATCAGTCAGTGAACCAACTTTATTTAACGGATTTTTCATCGCGGCACTCATCAATATCCTGCGCCGCGCTTCATCAACATCAATGCCCTCGCGCGTTGCCATGTCCTCCACATTGCGCTCCAACCCACCACCATAAAGCGTTGATGGGCAAATACAATTTGTCCGAATGCCATGGGGTCCGAATTCGTTTGCGAGGCACTTTGTAAGAATATGTACTCCCGCTTTTGCAACCGCGTAGTTCGGATTACACTGCCCGGGCTGAATCCCCGGAAGCGATCCGATATTTATAATCCGCCCGCCATGTTTTGAAAACTGAAGAAACTTTATTGCTTCGCGGGTAAATCGCACCGTGCTCATCACATTGAGATCAAAAGTATTCTGCCAGTCTTCGTCTGTTAAATCTTCAAACTTTCCAAACTTCGGCGCTCCGCCGATGTTATTTACCAAAATATCGAGTGAGCGTTCTTCTTCGCCGGCGGTATGTTCCGGCCAATAACGATGATGAGAAAATCTTTCGCGAATGGCGGCTGCATCAGATGCATCAACCGCCCAGATCATTAACGGTGAAAGCTTTTGTTTTGTTACTACTTTTCTACACACTTCAAATTCTTCAACAACTTCCATAAGACGATCTTTTTGGCGCCCGCAAATTATTACTTTTGCTCCAGCTTGCGCCAGTGTCAGGGCGATTTCTTTACCCAATCCGCTACTTGATCCCGTCACCAACGCCACACGGCCACTAAGATTTAAATTCACTTTGTCTCCTTTCCGATATTTTCGCCACCACGCTGAGCGTGGTTTAAGGGACGCTCAGCGTCCCACCACTCAATCGTTTTTTTGAGTCCTTCTTCGAGCGATACTTTTGGTTCCCAACCGGTAAACATTTTTGCCAATCCGGAATCGAGTACGATCGACGCGGGCCTTGCAGTTGATGGCGCTTCCTCATACACAATTTCCAAATCTCGACCCGATGCCGCAATAATCTGCCGCGCAAGGTTGTGTACCGGGACCCCCACTCCAGAACCAACATTGAATTTCGCATGTCTTCCCGTTGGGGGGTGAACTGTTGCGTATTCAATAAAATCAACAAGATCGGATACATAAAGCAGGTCGCGTCTTTCAGTACCATCACCGCGGATATGCAATTTGCCATCGGTCGAAGTCATCGCTTTAGTGATCAACGCGCCACATACATGCGAATGTTTCAGATCAAATTTATCGTGCGGGCCATAGATATTTGAATGGCGAATGACCGTCGAGGACATATCGCTGTGTGATCCATACGCATAACACCAGTCTTCGATAAATAACTTTGCCAACGCCCCTTCGTGATAATCAAGATGGAATTGATTCCGAATGACATCATCTTCTCTCACCGGACGATTAAAATACGGTGGATACATAACACTGCAACTCAAAAAAATAAAATGCTTCACGCCATTTTTTGCCACAGCGTTGAGCAGGTTCATATTCATCTGAATATTTTTGTCGGCGTACTCAAGCCAACTGTCTTTCATCCCCGATCCTGCCGTCGCCGCCGCGCATTGAATAATAATGTCAATGTCGCGCGTGTGATGTAAACAAGATTCACTACTCAAAAAATTGGCAAACAAAGATTCGTTGTGGTAGTTTTTAAAACAAGTTCCTAAAACTTCTAAATCATCTCGTCCCATCAACCTCTCGCACACATTTCTCCCAATAAATCCCGATGCTCCGCATACCAAAACTCGTTTCTTTTTCAAGGTGCACCTCCAATAACTGACTTACTTATATGTCAAAATAATTTTTTTGTCAACCCAACGTAATTATTTATATGCTTTAAACCCATACCCTTCGGTGTATTCAAAAGAGGCAGGAGCAAGTTTAAAAACAAATCCAAAAAATTTGGAAGACAAATAAAAATCTTTTCTGGCCAGTCGCGCTATTATTTTAAAAAGGAAATTTTTAAATTTATTTTTGGAAAATTCGGTTTTAAGCAACTTCCCAAAAAAAATCTGCTGCATGGTTTGGTATATATCAAGTGGGTTGCCTAAACTTTCTACCGCTCTATTTTTAAAATCACTTTCTTTCAGCATCCGCTCCAACATAAAATGGGTGTATCGGAAAAAATCGTATGGCGCCTGATGGATATCTCGTAAAAATGGGACGGTTCCGATGATCATGCCGTTCGGGCGAAGTACCCGATTGCATTCTTTCAACAAAAATTCCGGATTCGGAGTATGCTCAAGCACGTTCGACATAAAAACAATGTCGCACGATGCGTCTTTTAAAGGGAGTGTTTTGGTGATATCACAGATGATATTTACCAATTCGTATGGATAAAAATCAATCGCGAGATATGTTTTAAACCGCGAAGTAATTTCCCGGAAGTGGGAATCGCCAGCCCCGATGTCAGCGAGCACCATGTTTTTCGGCTCTTGGCTTAAATGTTTGAAAAAATAATCAAAATTGTTTTTGCGCCACGTCGTCCATGTATTCCGCGGAAGGGCGCGTGATGATGTAATATCCTGCGGCGGCTCGCTCAAAAATATTTTTCCCCCTTCGAACGTATATTTCAATTCCGGTTTTAAAAATTGCTCAAGATCCATACTTATTTGTATGTCAATATAATATTTCCGTCATACTGAATTTCAATCGGAGACTCCTCAAATGTTGAATATCTATTTTTTAAATCCTCGATCAGAATTGATTGTATCGGCTGTTTTTTATCAAACTCTTTTTTGCCGACTTCTTTTATAATTTCTTTTTTGTATATATATTTGAGTATTTTTTTTACTAAATCCCAATGGATTTTGTCCCAAAAATTATTTTGTAAAAACCGTACTTGCCCGCCCACATTAAACGCCCGATACCACCACATTCTCCGTGGCGAATACGCGTAGCTTCGATTGAGGCCTAAACCTCTCGAAAATTTTTCTAATGTTTCATTAAAAT
>Ga0209515_10000899_pt1 | contig 51642 bp, 52 predicted proteins | sample Subgroupgradi54m_FD_187454 | JGI IMG/M metagenome (GOLD analysis project Ga0209515, IMG submission 187454) | Subsurface groundwater microbial communities from S. Glens Falls, New York, USA - GMW60B uncontaminated upgradient, 5.4 m (SPAdes)... ... | reverse complement strand
AAAGCGCGAAACAATTGAAGTTCTGTCAATGTCAGGCGAGGTGGTCGGCGATACGGCCATTATCATTGATGACATTATCTCTACAGGTTCAACAACCATTGAAAGCGCTAGGGCTCTTAAGAAAAAAGGCGTTAAAAAAGTCATTGTTTGTGCCACGCACGCCGTTTTTGCTGGCAATGCCGTAGAAAATCTCGAAAAGAGCGACATTGACAAAGTCTTCGTTACCGATACTATCGCCCGCGAAATCAAAAGTTCAAAAATAGAACAGGTAACTGTCGCCGGTCTAATAGCCGACTGCCTTAGAAAAGAAATCTAGTGGATTTTACCTCCAAACTTAAAAAAGCTATTGCCAAAAATAATAGCCTCCTTTGTGTAGGCTTAGACCCGGATCCGCAAAACCTAAACGGCGCCAAATCTCAATTTGAATTTAATAAGAAGATAATCGATCGAACGGCTAGTTATGTTTGCTGCTACAAACCTCAGATTGCTTTTTACGCAGCCGCAGGACTGGATGGTCTGCAAAACCTCCAAAAAACAATTGATTACCTCCATACAAACTACAGCGATATTCCAGTCCTCCTTGATGCCAAAAGGGGAGACGTTGGCCACACCAGTCAAATGTACGCTAAAGAAGTTTTTGACGTTTTTAAAGCAGACGCGGCAACGGTTATTCCTTACTGCGGCTTTGATTCACTGGAACCGTTTTTCAATTATCAAGATAGGGGAGTTTTTGTTATCTGCAGAACATCTAATCCAGGAGCCGCCGATTTTCAAGACTTGAAAGTTGGAGCCACCCCGTTTTATTTGAAGATTGCCGAAAAAATCGTTGAGTGGAGCAAAAAATATCAAAATATCCAATTGGAAATTGGCGCCACATGGCCGGGGGAAATTGGCAAGATCAGAAAAATTTCTCCAGAACTAATCTTTTTAGTAGCCGGCATCGGTGCTCAAGGCGGAGATTTAGAAGGCACACTTTCAAATGGGCTCACAAAAGATAAAAAGGGGTTGATTATTAGTTCTTCCCGCGGCATAATCTACGCTCAGGATCCGCGAAAAGCCGCCCAAAACTTAAAAGATGAAATCAACAAATACCGAAAATAAAACGGCCGACCAAGTTGCCTCAATTCTTTACGATATTGGTTCGGTAATTCTGCGCCTGCGCCAACCCTTCAGATACGATTCCGGAATTCTCAGCCCCGTCTACACCGATAATCGCTTAATAATCTCTCATCCCAAAGAAAGAACAAAAATCGTCGATCTTTTAATTGCAAAAATCAAAGAAATTGGCATTCCGGATGTTGTTGCCGGTACCGCCACAGCTGGCATTCCGCACGCGGCATTTATCGCCCAAAAACTTAATATCCCCATGGTCTATGTGCGCGCCGAACCCAAAGGCCACGGTAAGGGTAACCAGATAGAAGGCAAAATTACCCGCGGGCAAAAAGTCTTAATTATCGAAGATCTTGTTTCAACAGGCGGCTCATCCATTAGAGTCGCCCAAGCACTGCGCAAAGTCGGCGCCGAAGTTACCGACGAGCTAGCGATTTTCACTTACGGTCTTGCCGAAGCGGAAAATAATTTCAAAAGGAACAAAATTAAATTGCACACGCTGACAAACTTGGAGCATTCAGCTAGTGTTGCCGCAAAAAAAGGTTATCTTAAAAAAGAACACGTCAAAATGATCCTCGACTGGTCCAAAGACCCGCGCGGCTGGGGCAAAAAGATGGGGTTCGAATGAAAGCCGATATTTCTACAAAAATTGCCAGTGTAAAACTGGAAACTTGCGTTTTTAATACCGCCGGGCCCGCCGACGTTACATTAAAAGAATTAGAAATAATCGCTAAGTCCGATTCCCCCGCCATAACCATGAAATCGTGCACCCTTGAGCCGCGAGACGGAAATCCCGAACCCAGGTATGCCAATTTGAAATTTGGATCAATTAACTCCATGGGATTGCCTAATCTCGGCTACAAAGCCTACATCCAGTTCGCCGGGATTCTCAAAAAGAAATACCAAAAACCAATTATTGCCAGCATCTGCGGGATGACTTTAGAAGATGACATAATTATGTTTAAGGCCTTTAACAATTCGGCAGTCGACATCATCGAATTTAATCCCGGCTCACCAAATACCATTGGCAAACCAATTGTAGGATATGATGCCAAAGAGATGGACAGATTACTCAGGGCTGTTTCTAGGGTATGCAAGAAGCCCTGGGGGATAAAACTTCCACCCTATTTTGACCTGGTCCACTTCGACGAGATAGCCAAAGTAATCAAAAAATACCCCGTCAATTTCGTTACCTGCGTTAACTCCATCGGCAATGGTTTAGTTATTGACCCTTATAGCGAACAACCATTAATCAAACCAAAAGGTGGTTTTGGCGGCATCGGCGGCCGTTATATCAAATACACGGCTCTTGCCAATGTCCGCAGATTTTACGAAATATTTGGAGACAAAATCCAAATAATCGGGGTTGGCGGAATTTACAAAGGAACTGATGCTTTTGAGTTTATTCTTGCAGGAGCCAGCGCCGTCCAAATCGGAACTGCCTTCTTGCAAAAAGGCCCTGGCATATTTAACAAAGTCCAAACAGAGCTTAGAGCCGTAATGGCTAAAAAGGGCTACAAGAGACTTTCCGACTTCCGTGGCAAACTAAAAACCTTATGACAGCCTATACCCAAATTTCTGCTAACCGCTTCAAAACCTGGCTCATCATGCTCGGTTTTGCATTCTTCATTACAGGGCTTGTTTACATTTTTACTCGCGCCTTCGGCTTTAGCGGTCCCTCCGCCCTTAGCTTCACCGGTATGGCGCTAATTGTCGCCGGCATTATGAATTTCGTCTCCTACTATTATTCCGACAAAATGGTCATGACCATTTCCCGAGCCAAACAAATTAAAAAATCCGATAACCCTACACTTTTTAGGACAGTCGAAAATTTATGTATCGCCGCCGGTCTGCCAACACCAAAAATTTATATAATCCAAGACAGCGCGCCAAATGCTTTTGCCACCGGCCGCAACCCGAAGCACGCTTCAATTGCCTTTACCACCGGAATCTTAGAAAAACTTAATAAACTTGAGCTTGAAGGAGTGGCGGCCCACGAACTTTCCCACGTTGGCAACTACGATACAATGCTTATGACAATCGTCTCAATTTTGGTTGGCACCATTGCTCTTCTTGCCGATTGGTATTTTCGCGCTACATGGTTTGGAATGGGCGATAGGGACGATAGAGATTCCGGCGGAGCAATTTTTGCCGTCCTTGCTATTGTCATGGCAATTTTAGCCCCAATTATCGGAACCCTTATCCAACTGGCAATTTCCAGGAAAAGAGAATTATTGGCAGACGCTTCCGGAGCTCTTCTCACCAGAAATCCGGAGGAATTGGCAACAGCTCTTCTTAAAATTTCCAAAGATTCCGAACCGCTGGAAGTTGCCAACCGCGCCACAGCTCATCTTTATATCGTCAACCCATTCAAAGGCAGCCAATTAAAAGCCGGCTTTGCCAATTTATTCAACACTCATCCGCCGATTGAAGAAAGGGTCAAAGCCCTAAGGGCTATGGAATGAAAAACAAAAAACCAGAAGTCGTTGGCGCATTTGATACAAAGCATATCGCAAAACTCGCGAACCTAATATTATCAGATCAGGAAGTCGACACTTTTACTTTACAACTTGTATCAATACTTAATTATATTGAGCATTTGAATAAAGCTGATACTAATTCCGTCGACGCCACATATAACGTCAGCCCCAACAAAAACGAAACCCGCAAAGATACCGCGAGCGTTTGTCTTACTCAAGACGAAGCACTGCAGAACTCAACAAACACTAAAAACGGCCAATTTGTAACCAAAGGAGTTTTTAAAAGTGAATGACCCGACATCATTAAGCCTCACCCAAACGATTGATGGCTTAGCCAAAAAGAGTTTTTCCGAATCAGATCTAAACAAAGCTTATGGCGACAGGATTAAGAAATTAAATCCAGGCCTCAATGCATTCTTAGAAGTAAAAGAAAACTCCAAAGGAATTCCAGCCGGTATTAAAGATCTAATCGCCGTCAAGGATATGCAAATGACTTGCGGTTCAAAAATCCTAGAAGGTTACACTGCTCCCTACAACGCTACCGTCATCAACAAGCTTATCGATAACAACGTTTCTTTTATCGGCAAAACAAACCTGGATGAATTTGCCATGGGATCATCGGGAGAAAATTCTGCCTACGGTTCTGCCAAAAACCCTTGGGATAAAAATAAAGTTCCCGGCGGTTCATCTTCTGGTTCCGCGGCGGCAGTTGCTGCCGATCTTTGCACCTTTGCGTTAGGAACCGACACCGGTGGTTCCATTCGTCAACCCGCATCTTTATGCGGAGTTGTTGGTTTAAAACCAAGTTATGGTCGCGTCTCCCGCTACGGCGCCCAAGCCATGGCCTCGTCTCTCGACCAAATCGGCCCGCTAACAAAAACCGTCGCCGACGCCAGAAAAGTTTTGGAATGGATTTCAGGCCCAGATGCTTATGACTCAAATTGCGTCAAAAGTTATTTTAAAAGCACCAAGAGATTGAAAGATCTAAAAGGCATAACGATAGGAATTCCAAAATTAAAAAATCAAAAAGGTTCAGATGCCGGATTAGACATCGGCGTCTTAGGCGTTATGGAAAAGGCCTACCAAAAATTAAAAGAGTTGGGCGCAGAAATTAGAGAAATAGATCTTCCTCACACCGAATACGCCCTTGCTGTTTATTACATTGTCATGTCTTCCGAAGTTTCTTCAAACCTCGCGCGCTATGACGGCATCAGATTCGGGTCAACTCGAGAAAAGTTCGGAGACGAACCAAAGCGCAGGATAATGCTCGGAACTTTTGCGCTTTCTACAGGCTATTTTGACGATTACTTTATCAAAGCCGCCAAAGTCCGCACACTCGTCAAACAAGATTTTGAAAAAGCTTTTGAGAAATGCGATGTCATTGTTGGTCCCGTCTCGCCAACAGTCGCTTGGAATCTAGGCGAAAAAATTTCCGATCCGCTCACCATGTATCTTTCCGACGTTTATACAATTCCCGCGTCGCTTGCCGGAATTCCAGGTCTTTCCGTTCCTTGTGGTTTTGCCAACGATCTTCCCGTCGGTCTACAAATCCTTGGCAAATATCTAGACGAAGACACAATTCTTTCTGTCGGTGAGCTTTACGAGAATGCCACCGACTGGCACAAACAAAAACCCCGCCTGCAAGCGCCTGAGCGCAGCAATGGCGGGCAGGCAAAGCTATGAAATACGAACCAGTCATCGGCTTAGAAGTCCACGTCGAACTAAATACCAAAACTAAAATGTTTTGCGCCTGTCCCGCGGATTACTTTGATAAAGAACCTAATACACAAACCTGTCCAGTCTGTCTTGGCCTTCCTGGCGCCCTGCCTTATATAAATCAAGAAGCGATCGAAAAATGCATAAAAATTGGCAAGGCGCTTAATTGTGATATTGCAGATCAGTCACTTTTTGAAAGAAAAAATTATTTTTACCCAGACCTTGCCAAGGGTTACCAAATATCGCAATATCGTTGGCCGCTTTGCGTAAATGGATCAATAAAAGTTACAGACAAAGATGGGGAAAAATTGACAATCGGTATCAACCGTGCCCACCAGGAGGAAGATACTGGAAAACTATCACATCTCAACGGAGAAACTTTCATTGACTTCAATCGCTCCGGTGTTCCTCTAGTCGAAATTGTAACCGAACCAGATTTTACCGATACAGAACAAATTCGTGATTATGCCAAAAAGCTTCAATGGATTGTAGAAAGCCTCGGGGTTTCCGAAGCCAACATGGAAAGGGGCGATATGCGCCTGGAGGCCAATGTATCTATGCGCCCCGTTAATCAAAGAGAATTGCCAAATTATCGAGTCGAAATGAAGAATATTAACTCTTTCCGCTTTATGGTAGCTGCCGTTGAATACGAGATTAAACGTCAAACCAAAGCGCTCGAAGCGGGTGAAGAGCTACACCAAGAAACGCGCGGTTGGTATGAAGACGAAAAAGTAACTTATCTACAAAGGAGCAAGGAAGAGGCCAATGACTACCGCTATTTCCCGGAACCGGACCTACCAAGTTTGGCTGTCGATAGAAATTTAGTGGAAAGGTTAAAAGAAGAAGCAAGGATGGCTCACCCGGAAACCAAAATTGAATATTTGGTTAATATTCGCAACTTAACTCCGGTGTCGGCAGCGACAATTATAAGGCAGGGGGCGTTATCTTACTTCGAGCAAGTCGTTGAACCACTTGAGGAGAAAGGGTTTCCTGCAGCCGGCACTGCAAGCATCATAATTAATAAAAGAATCGATAGGATAAATACTTCACCCGAAGATTTTATTGCACAAGTAGTCAGGCAAAAATCGCAAGCAATTGATGATAGGGGAGAACTGGAGAAAATCGTGCAAGAAGTCATTGCCGAAAACAAAAAGAGTGTCGCCGATTACAAAGGCGGCAAAGAAAATACTATCCAAGCTCTAATCGGAGCAGTTATGAAAAAGACTTCAGGTCGATCCGATGCAAAAGTTGTAAAATCTATACTAGAAGAAAAACTTAAATAAGTTCTCGACAAGCCCGAACGATACTAAATACTTAATACAAAATACTAAATACTAATTTATGACAGATTTTGTTCATCTTCACGTTCACACCGAATATTCGCTTTTAGACGGGCTTTCTAAAATCCCCAAGTTAGCCGCCCAAGCCAAAATCATGGGCATGCATTCTCTTGCCATCACGGATCACGGCTCTTTATATGGCGCCATCAAATTCTACAAAGCCTGTAAAGAAGAAGGCATCAACCCCATCATCGGCTGCGAAATGTACGTTGCCAAACGGGGTCTCGCCGATAAAGAAGCCGGCAAAGACGCCGAAAACATGCATTTAACGGTTTTGGCAAAAGACGTAGAAGGTTATAGGAACCTCATGAAACTTGTCACAATTTCCCATCTCCAAGGTTTTTATTATCGCCCCAGGGTAGATAAACCAACACTTGCCAAATATTCAAAAGGCCTGATGGCCCTGTCCGGCTGCAGCTCGTCAGAGATCTCCAAATTGCAATTAAAAGATGATTTGAAAGGTGCTGAAAAATCGGCAAAGGATTTCCTGGGCATTTTTGGCAAAGACAATTTTTATCTTGAGGTCCAAAGACATCAATTCGACCAATTTATGGCCGCCAACACTGAAGGCAGCGAAATCCATAGCGAACTTGCCAAAATGGCCCGCGAGGAAAAAAAGATTATCGAAGGAGCCAAGAAACTGGCTAAAGCGACAGGACTCTCTCTTGTCGCTACCAACGACATCCACTATATTCACCAGTCAGACGCTCAAGCCCAAGACGCCATTGTCTGCATCCAAACGGGCAAAAATATTGCCGATATCAAAAGACTTAGAATGATCGATTCCCCCACCTATTACCTGAAAAGCCCGGAAGAAATGCTCCAGCTTTTTGCCGACATTCCCGAGGCAGTTTCCAATACTGTCGAAGTTGCCAAAAAAGTTAACATCGAAATTGCCCTAAACCAATTTTCTTTCCCCAATTACCAAGTGCCCAAAAACCAAAGCGCCGACACTTATTTGAAAAAACTTTGTTTTGCAAGAATCAAAAACCGCGTCGATGAAGTTACCGACGAAATTGAAAAAAGACTAGAGTACGAGCTTTCGGTAATCTCCAAAAAAGGTTACTCTGCCTATTTTTTAGTCGTTGCCGATTTTGTTAATTGGTCGCGCGAACAAGGCATTATTTCCACAACCCGCGGTTCGGCCTCCGGCAGTCTTGTGTCCTTTGCCATGGGAATCACTACCGTTGACCCGCTCTTTTTTAAACTTCCTTTTGAGCGGTTCCTTAATCTTTCCCGCCCCACCCTTCCAGATATTGATGTCGATTTTGCCGACAACCGCAGAGATGAAGTCATCAACTACGTCAGCCAAAAATATGGTCATGATAAAGTCGCCCAAATTGGCACTTTTGGAACAATGATGGCCAGAGCCGCCGTCCGCGATGTGGCCAGAGTTTTGGGCTGGCAATACAGCAAAGCCGATAGAATTGCCAAATTAATACCCATCGGAGCCCAGGGTTTCCCCATGTCTATTGATATCGCCAAAAAACAAAACAAAGAGCTCGGTTCCCTCTATAGTCAGGATCAGGAAGTCAAAGAGCTTTTGGATTTAAGCCAAAAAGTGGAAGGCAACGCCCGCCATGTTTCTGTCCATGCCGCCGGTGTTGTCATCGGCCCGCGAGAACTAACAGAGTTTACGCCTCTTCAAAAAGAAGCTTCTGGTGAAAAAATTATCACCCAGTACGATATGCACGATGTCGAAGAAGCCGGCCTGGTTAAAATGGATTTTCTTGGCATTAGGAATCTTTCAATTCTTGGCCAGGCGGTCGAAATTGTCCACGCGACGAAAGGCATAGAAATTGATCTTGCTAAAATCGCCCTCGACGACAAAAAAGCCTTTGAACTTTTGGCAAAAGGAGAAACAATGGGCCTTTTTCAGCTGGGCGGAACCGGTATGACCAGATATTTGAAGGAATTAAAACCGACAAGCGTCTTTGATATTATGGCTATGATTTCACTCTTTCGCCCCGGGCCGATGAACTCCATTCCCGAGTTTATCCAAAGGAAACACAGCTCCAAAAAAATCGATTATTTCGACCCCAGGATGAGCGAGTATCTAGACCAGTCTTATGGCGTCATCGTTTACCAGGATGATGTTCTTTTAACGGCCATCAATATTGCCGGTTACTCTTGGGAAGAGGCCGATAAGTTTAGAAAAGCCATGGGTAAAAAAATCCCGGCGGAAATGGCCAAACAAAAGGAAAAGTTTACAGAAGGTGCTATTAAAAACGGTATGACTCCCCAAAAAGCCGAAGAACTTTTTAAGCTCATCGAACCATTCGCCGCTTACGGTTTCAATAAAGCCCACGCCGCTTCCTATGCCATCATCGCCTATCAAACTGCTTACATGAAAGCCAATTTCCCCGTGGAATTTATGACAGCGGTTATGACAGCCGAATCCGACGATCCCGACAAAATCGCCACTGCTGTTGCCGAATGCGCCAAAATGAATATTTCAGTTCTTCCGCCGGACATTAACTTCTCGCAAACCGGCTTTACCATTGAAGACACGCCAAAAGGCAAAAGTATTCGTTTTGGCCTTTCGGCCATCAAAAATGTGGGCAAAGCAGCAATCGAGGCCATCTTTTCCGAAAGGGACGCCAGTGGAGAGTTTAAAAACCTCGACGATTTTGTCAGACGCGTCAATCTGCGAGTAGTCAACAGGAAAACCCTCGAAAGTTTAATCAAAGCCGGTGCCATGGACAGGTTTGGCAAAAGAAACGGCATGCTTAAAGTTCTTGACGAACTTAAATCGGGAAATATATCCATTGCCAAAAGCATCGCCAAAGGACAGGGAAGTCTTTTTGCTGAAGCCGATATTTCCAAAGAGGCCGCTCCGCAAATTACTGTCGACCTTTTTGCCACGGAAGAGGCGCCAAAAGAAGAAATACTTTCCTGGGAAAGGGAACTTCTAGGTTTTTATTTAACAGAACACCCGCTGACAAAAGTAGCTTCTGCCCTCGAAAAAGTAATTACTGTCAAAATCGCGGATATTGACTCAACAATGCACGCCGATCGTGAGATTAAACTGGGCGGAATCATCTCCAGCCTCAGGACTACCTTAACTAAGGTCCGCAGGGAAGAAATGTGTTTTTTGAAACTGCAGGATACCACCGGCTCAATTGAAGTGATCGTTTTCCCCAGGGTTTTCCTAGAAGCCAGAAGCTTAATTCTTCTAGACCAGATAGTGGTTATTTCCGGAAGACTGGATATCGGTGAAGGGTCTATGGTTTTAATTGCCAGTGGCGTTGTCCCGCTTGAAAATAGCAGTTCGCCCATATTTGAAGATGAAGTATTTGAAATAAAAATCCCCAAAGACGCAGACCGCCAACTTTTAGCGCGCATTTACCAGCTCCTGAAAGAAAACTCCGGCGAAATTCCGGCTTACTTACTGCTTCCGGGCGACGGCCAATCGATAAGAAGAGTGCCGATCCCTTTTGGCGTTTACACCAATGGCGACTTGGCAAGGGAACTGGAATATTTAGGTTGCACGATTAAGGGTAAATGAGATACAATTCCCAGCATGGAAAACACGCAAAATAAAGCCTCCTTTAAAGTTGGCGACATTATCAAAGTTACCACCCGCGACCCCAAAGCGGGAAAGGTTCACGCCACGCCTTTTGAGGGCATCGTAATTTCCCTGCGCGGAGATGCGGGTAACAAAACTTTTACGGTTAGGAAAATTTCTATCGGCAACATTGCCATCGAGCGCATTTTCCCCCTTCTCTCACCGGCCATTGAAAACATCACCGTCGTCAAAGCTGGCCACGTCCGCCGCGCCAAACTCTTCCACCTCCGCAAGGGAAATTCCTAGTTTCTTATTTCGAGTCTTCGAGAAACAAGCTCTCTTACTACTGATATAATCACTTCATGATCAAGCCAACGCTAGATTTGGAAAATTCCCTTTGGTCAAAAGGTTACAACTACATTTTCGGCATTGACGAAGTCGGCCGCGGTTCATGGGCCGGGCCGCTTGTTGTCGCCGGAGTAATTTTGCCAAAAGATTTTGAAATCCCAGAAGGTCTTGCCGATTCCAAACTTGTTAGACCGAATCTCCGCGCCAAATTATCAAAGATTATTAATGATATGGCCATCTCCGTCAGTATTGTCCAAATCGAATCAAAAGAAATTGATAAAGTTGGTCTCGGCAAAGCGACCCACATCGCTTTTCGCAAAGTGGCCGCAATGCTTTTACCCAAACCAGATTTTTGCCTAATCGATGCGTTCTATATCAAGCACTTCTCCCGCAAAAGACAACAAGCCATAAAAGACGGCGATAAAATCTGCGCCTCCATTGCCGCGGCATCAATTGTCGCCAAAGTTTACAGAGATAAGTTGATGCGCGCGATCAGCCCAAAATATCCAGCTTACGGTTTTGCTAAACACAAAGGATACGGAACAAAGATGCATCAGGAAGCAATCAAGAAATACGGCTTTTCCAAAATCCACAGGCGTTCTTACAATTTAGATTTTCTCTTTCAATGAAGTCCGTTGGCCAAATTGGTGAAGATCTGGCCGCAAAATATCTCTCCCAAAATGGATATAAAATAATCGAAAGAAATTACAGAATTAGGGGAGGGGAGATCGATATTATCGCCATCGACCACGACACCCTGGTTTACATCGAAGTTAAAACCCGCACCTCTCACCAATTTGGCACACCGGCCGAATCCGTTACTCCATTCAAAATTAATTTTTTAATAAGAGCCGCCAAATTTTACAAATCAAATCGTCGGAACTTACCCCAGCAGGAAAGAATTGACGTCGTTACAGTCGATTTCACAGATGGAAAAGATCCGGCGGTCGACCACATCAAAAACGTCACTTTTTAACTTACTTTTACTAGTCCCGCCGGTTCGCGGCCGCTAAAAACATCAATCACATTTTGGGCTGTCAAGCGTGCCATAGCGCTTCTTGTTTCAAATGTCGCCGAAGCAATATGGGGAGTCAAAACCGTATTACCCAAAACTCGCAGTTCGTGGGGAATATGGTGCTCGTCGTCATATACGTCTAAGCCTGCCCCGGCAATTTTCTGCTTAGTTAGCGCATCAATAAGCGCTTCCTGGTCCACAACCGGTCCCCTGGCGGTGTTTATTAAAATCGCCGAACCCTTCATCATTGCCAGTTCTTTCTTGCCGATCAAATGGGTCGTCTCGCGACAAAGCGGAACATGTAAAGTTACAATATCAGCTTCTTTCAAAAGTTTCTCCAAGGGTACAAATTGCGCTTCTGTTAGCATTTCAAAATCCTCAGATCTGGTAATATCGTGATAAAGAATTTTCATTTTAAAACCGCCATAGGCAATATGCCCGACGTACGAACCGATTTTCCCCAGTCCCACAATCCCAATCGTTTTGCCCCAAATTTGCGCTGATAAAAAGATATTTGGATCCCAGCCCGAGAACTTGCCGCTCCGCACGTATCGGTCGGCTTCTATAAGTTTTTTAGCTAGTGTCAAGATCAGAAGAAAAGTATGTTCCGCTACCGATTCGCCGGCCACACCGGGAGTATTCGTGACAACAATCCCGCGGCGTTTAGCAAAAATTACATCGATATTGTCATAGCCTACCGCGTAGTTGGCAATCACCTTAAGTTTTGGCGAAGCGGCGGCAATTACTCTTTCATCAATTCTGTCATGGACAAGAGAAATAACCGCCTCATATTTTGAAAAGACATTTTTAAGCTCGGCCTCCGTCAACTTTCTTTCACTATCGTTAACACTAACTTCAAACCCTTTCTTTCTCAAAAGGTCGACAGCCTCTTTTGGGATCACATTAGTTATATAGACTTTATGCATTTGATATGTTTGCTTACGCAAAGATAAGTTTGCTCACGCAAATTAAAAATTTACCGCTTTAAATTCGGTATGCTTTTTTCTCTCCTTTTGCAAATCGGCCAATTTTAAAAGTCCTACTTGTGTTCCAACGTGTTGGATTTCAAATGAGGCATTGATCGTCCCCCAGACCATTGCCTCGGCCAGCGTCTCACCGCCCACAAGCGCGGAAAGCAAACCGCTTGTATAGGCATCTCCCGCTCCGGTTTTTTCTATAACCTCAACAGGTATTACCCCGAGCTTTAAATTAGTTTGTCCATCCGATGCGTATGATCCATGGGCGCCGTCGGTCACGACAACTTGTTTTGGCCCCAACATCAAAAGCTTTGAAAGCAAATCACGCGTTTCCATCATCTGCACTTGGTCAATTTCCAGTATCCTCTTTGCCTCTTCCATATTTACTATTAAAACCGCACACGCCTCCAGAAGTTTGGGGTACCTTTTAATGTCGGCTTTAAGTTGATAAGTCCCCGGGCCAAAAGCCAGTTTTGCATGCGTTCTTTCGATCAAGTGGTAAACCTCATCGCAAATATTGGAACTTGTAAAAGTTTCAGCCATCGAAGTTAAATAGACCCACGAGCACGGTCCAATATCTGGCAACTGGTAAAACCAGTCTTGGTGGTAAACAAAAATCGTCCGCTCGCCCTGGAAAGTTAAAACAACCGAGAGGTTCGTCTTTTTATCACTGCTCGTTTTTACAAACCTGGTGTCAATACCTTCTTTTTCAAAAGCTTCGCGGATTCGCCTGCCCTGGTCGTCATTGCCAAGATTCGTGTAAATGGCCGTTTTAAGTCCCAAGCGCGCCGCACCCACCGCTACGTTGGCGGCGTTACCGGCAACGCCGTAGGCAATTGCATCTACCGGAATCTTGGCGCCGTATGGAATGCACAGTTTGCTTTCCCGGTGGTTAATGTCAAATTCCACGGCCGCATCGTGAATTCTTATAAAAGTATCTATTGCCGAATCGCCAATGGTGACTAAGTCAAAAAGTTTGTTATCTTGCATGGGCAGTTTGAAGAATCATATCTCAAAAAGCGGATTTAAATGCTCATGGCTGGTTTCTTCAGCCATTTTTTCAAAATCGGCAATTGCACCAAGGACTTGCTTTGGCGAATTAGCAATTTTAAATACCTGTCTGGCTTCGGGTTTAATATACATATTTTTTACAAAAGCATCAATTATTTCCTGCCAAAAGTCCCCGTATAAAATCAGCGGTTTGTGATGTCCAAAATAAAGACGCGCTAGTCCCCATGCCATTCCAAACTCGGAAATTGTCCCGGTCCCGCCTTTAAAAAAGACAAAAACTTGCCCCTCTTCAAGAAGTTTTAATGTCCGCTCAAGGTAGTTATCACAAACAACCAGACTATCGACTTCGTTTGTCTCGTCCCTGCCCTCAAAAACCGGAATGTCTTTGGGATAAAATGTAATACCTTCTGTTTTGCCTCCAACGCTTTTTGCTCCCAGCGTTGCCGCTTTCATCACCCCCGGGCCGGCACCGTTAACAACTGTATAACCTTTGCGGGCACATTCCTTGGCCACTTCAAAGGCGCTTTTATAAACCTCGTCACTGGGGGTGGCATCGGCATATCCCAAAAACGTTACTTTTTGAATCCGGTTAATATTTTCCACTTTTAACCCTTATTATCCCCTACAAGTTTGGAAAGCTCCTCATACGCCAAGTAAAAATCCGGAGCTTTGAAAATAACCGAATTGGCTGCCAAAAAATCCGCTCCGGCTTCTGCCGCTTTTAGTGCGGTTTCAAAATTGATCCCTCCGTCCACCTCTACCGCCAGCCCGCGGGATATCTTCTTTGCTTCTTTTATTTTGTCAAGTACTATCTCCTGGAATTTTTGTCCCGCGAATCCCGGCTCAACAGCCAGCAATAAAAGCAAATCAATTTGGTCAAAAAGGTTAGAGATTGTCGAAACCGGCGTTTTTGGATTTAAAGAAATCCCTACCTGCTTTTTAGCAGATTTTATCGCGTAAATGTTTTCCTTTAAGTTGTTATTTTTCTCATAAGGCACAATAATTCGCGACACATACTCCAATGGGGCAAGGTCTTTGATATAGCCCCGGGAGTCAATTGCCATTATTTGGATTTCCAGACTCGCTGTCGTTGGGTATTTGGCGATAACGTCCGCCCCCACCGTGATGTTATCGGCAAACTTGCCGTCGATAATATCGATCTGCACGATTTGCGCCGCATACTGCGCCCGCTCCAGCTGCTCGCGGTAAACATCTTCCTGATCTGTTAGTATCGCCGGGATGATAATAGCCATTTAATACAACAATTTAACAATATAACAATTTAACCATTATAGTAAGTATTCTTCCCCACTCTGCGGCATAAAAACCGCAAGACCTAATTTCTCTTTTAAATCTTTCGCCAAAATAGTTGCCTGGCCGCTTTCCCCGTGGACCAAAAAAACTTTAGTAATGCCGGAAATTTTGCCGACCCATTTCAGAATCTGCGGATTGTCGGCGTGGGCGCTGTAAGAGCCTATTGCCAAAACCCGGGCGCGAACCTTGTAAGGTTTTCCAAAAATCTTAACTTCTTTTTCCCCATCCAGTAGCCGTCTTCCCAGCGTTCCCACGGCCTGATAGCCGACAATTAAAAGGGTATTTTTTTCGTCTCCAATATACCTTTGAAGATGAAAAAGAATTCTGCCGCCGTTGAGCATTCCGGATCCGGCCATGATCACTTTCGGCTCAGGCGAGCGCTCTATCTGCCTCGATTCACTGGCCGTGCTAGTCATGGTTACCCGCTCCAGCCCGAAGATATCCGTGCTATGCCGGCGGATCTTCTCATTCAAAAATTCCGGATATTTTGCAAAAACAGCCGTCACCTTCTGGGCCAAGGGGCTATCCAGATAAAAATGGGGGATTATGTAGTTGCCTTCCTTGCAAAAATGTTCGATATCATGCAAAAGTTCCTGAGTTCGCTCTATGGCAAAAGTTGGAATCATCAAAACGCCGTTTTGAGCAACCGTGCTGTTTATAACGCTGTTTAATTTTCCCTGCCGCATAGAAATATCTTCATGAACCCTGCCGCCGTAAGTTGATTCGCAAATAACAAAGTCAGCGTGCTCGACAGTTTCCGGCGGGTTCAAAAGTTCCGAAGGATTATTACCAAGATCGCTTGTGTAAATAAGGCTTTTCCCATCGGCCTCGATATAAGCCATAGCCGACCCCAGAATATGGCCGGCATCTTTAAAAGTTAATTTTATTCCCGGAGAAATCTCCAGTCCTTCGTCATAACCGATCGCTTCAAATAGCTCCATCACCCCGCTGATATCATCCTGGCCATAGAGAATCTGGCCGCCATTGCGTCTTGCTTCCTCCGACATTAATTTCTCGGCGTCATCAAGAACAAGACGGGCCAGCTCTTTTGTTGGGGCAGTGGCGTAAATTGTGCCACGGAAACCATCCTTGTAAAGTTTTGGCAATCTTCCTGTATGATCCAAATGCGCGTGACAAACGACTACAAAATCAATTGTTTTAGGCCCGTAGGCAAACGGCTCAAGGTTCCGTTCCTCATTCAGTTTACTTCCCTGGAAAAGTCCGCAGTCTAGAAGAATTTTTTTGCCCGCCGCTTCCACTAGGATGTTGGAACCGGTTACCTCGCGGCAAGCGCCGTAAAAAATAACCTTCATTATCTAAGTATCTGGTATCAGGGGACGAGGATCAAGTATCTTGGAGCCGGGAGAACCCTTAGTATTCGTCTAACCCGCTGTCTGGTACTGCTACACCTTTGGGCAGCTCTAAATAATCAGGAGCGTTGTCAACTTCAAGTAATTCAGGTTGACTTCTGCGCTTTTTCCCCTTAGATAAAGTTCCAAGGTTTTGAGAATCTTTTGAAACTTTCATTAACTCCTCAAAACTGGCTGGAAACTCGCGCGTCGCATCGCAAAAATCACACGTGCCCTCTACATACGCCGACCCATTCGGGGACTGGAGATCCCATTTGTGAGGAACTGTCAAATCTGGTGGGCAGTAGTTTTTATTGGTTCTTTCTGCCTCTGCAGTCATTTGCAAAAAATTATAACACCAAACTTAAAAAGTTGTTACTCATGGCGCAGAGCCTCGATCGGTTCCAGGCGGGAAGCCCTAATCGCCGGAGCCACCCCAAAAATTATACCAACCGTGGAAGAAAACCCGATACCCAGAAGCACTGCCCAAAGCGGTACGGCCGTTTTCAAAAAGTTGGAAAGGATAAGCGATCCCAAAAACCCCAGAGTAATACCGATAACTCCGCCAAAAACCGAAAGGATTACGGCTTCGACCAAAAATTGCCCCAGAATGTCGCGGGGTCTGGCCCCAACCGCTTTTCGAAGACCAATTTCCTGCGTCCGTTCAGTCACCGAAACCAACATGATGTTGGAAATTCCCACGCCACCGACGACCAAGGAAATAGCCGCAATTCCCCCCAGCGCCAGCGTCAAAACGCTCAAGATCTGCAAGATCGAAGAAAGAAGTTGCTCCTGCGTCAGAATCGTAAAGTCATCCTCCGAAAGCGTCCTTTTCAAAACTTTTTCCACTTGTGCTTTGGCCGGCGCTATCTCGTTTGTCGAAACCGTGCGCACCAAAATTGAATTAACTTGGTTCGTACCGGTTAACTTTCTGGCCGTCGTTATCGGCATCAAAGCCTGATTGTCAATATCGACTCCGCCGGCGTTTCCTTGGGGTTCCAAAACCCCAATTACGCTAAATGGCTTTTTGGAAAGCAGTATCGTTTTGCCAACCGGGCTCTCGCTTTTAAAAAGATCACTGGCAAGTGTCTTGCCTATAACTACAACTTTTCTGGCGGCCGCATCGTCCCTCTCCGAGTAAACCCTGCCTGCCTTAGCCATTATTCCCGAACTTGTAAAATAAGTACTTTTGGCACCCCCCAGAGTTGTAATTTTACTTTGCCCTCGATAACTCGCCGTTACATTAAGTTGCACAAAAGGCGAGATTTCCGTGATATATGGCCCTTTTTCCCGATCAAGGCGATCGGCAATATCAAAAGTAATTTTGTTAATTGCCCTTGGCGGCCCGCCCTGTGGACCGACCCGCACCCTTCCCGGCAAAACGAAAATGGCATTTGCGCCAAGCTTGGCAAATTGTCCGGAAACATAATTTGAAAGGCCAGTGCCAATTGAAATTAAAAGCACAATCGACGCCACCCCAATAATAATCCCCAAGGCCGTTAGAATTGACCTTAACTTATTAATTTTGATCGCCTCAAGAGCCAGCCTTATGGTTTCTAAAATATCCATTTACTTCACCTTTCGGTCGGAGACGATTTTGCCGTCCCGGATTGCAATTATTCTCTTTGCCTGTTTGGCTACTTCCGCTTCATGGGTAATCATCACAATTGTCCGGCCACCGCGGTTTAACTTTTTGAAGATTTCGATAATTTCTCTCGAAGCGCGGCTGTCCAAATTCCCGGTCGGCTCATCGGCGAAAATTACCACTGGTTCATTGACGAGCGCTCTGGCGATTGCCACCCGTTGTTGCTGTCCGCCCGAAAGTTGGTTAGGCAGAGAATCCAGCTTATCTTCAAGGCCAACCGCCTCAAGCATTATCTTCGCTCTATTTTCTCTTTCTCCGGCCTTTACTTTCGAATAGATTAAAGGCAGAAGCACATTATTTATGGATTTCGTCCTTGGCAGTAAATTAAAAGATTGAAACACAAACCCAATTTGCTCATTTCTGATTCTAGCCAGTTCATTTTCAGAAAGGGCAGAGACTAGTTTCCCTTCCAAAAAATATTTACCGCCTGTGGGCCGGTCCAGGCATCCGAGTATATGCATCAAGGTCGATTTGCCAGAGCCCGAAGGCCCGATTATCGCTACAAACTCACCGCTAGCAATTTTCAGGTTTACCCCGTCAAGGGCCATGGTTTGGTTCGTGCCCTCGCCGTAAATTTTAGAAATGTTTTGGGTAGTAATTATCGCTTTCACTTAAAAACACCCGCAATTTTTTGAAAAAGGCTTTTCTTATTAATTTCCTCCGCCCCGCTAACTAAAATCATCTGGCCTTTGGAAAGTCCATCAGCCACCTGTACTTCAAAATCCGCTTCCAAACCCTTTTTAATTCCTTTTTTGCTAAAACCCCCGTTATTTTTAACCCAAACATATTTGTCGTCAACTACTGCTTCATTTGGGATAGCCAAAGCATCCGCTGCCTCGCCGCTCACAATCCTAGCCTCACCGCTCATGCCCAAAAGATATTTAGCGCCGGCAATCGGCAAAGTCACCTCATAAGCCGTCGCTCCAGTCGAAGTTGTTATTGATTGGGCACCGATTCTGGTAACAGTAGTTTTGACGGGCTCGTTATACGCGTCTAGTTTTATCGAAGCTTCTTGACCAATCTTAACTTTTGGAATTTCCGTTTCATCCACTTCGCCGATAAAGTTAATATTGCCCGTATCAGCAATCTTGCCAACCTCGCTTCCGGCAATCACTTCTTCACCGCTCACAATCTTAAGTGAGGTCAAAGTCCCGGAAAGAGGGGCAATCAAAGTTGTCTGCGCCAAATTCTCCTCGGCCATCCTCATGGCGTCAAAAGCTTTATTTTTGACTGCCTCTGCCGCCGTTCTTTTTATTTTGTTTTGAAAAGTTTCTGCTCCGCTTGCCTTACTTAAATCGTCATAAGTTGCTAAGAGTACCGCATCGGCGGCAACCACGTCCTGTTGGGTTTGCCTAAGTGCCGCCCGATATTTTTCAGCGTTTAAATAGCCGATTACTTGGCCCTGGTAAACGTAATCTCCTTCTTTAAAATTAAGGCCGGCGACTTTGCCACTGACCTCAAACTTTAAGCTAGCCGATGTTTTTGGCTTAATGCTTCCCGAAGCCGAGACTTCTGATTGAATCGTTTTTTGGGAAACAGTTGTTGTCTTAATCTTACTTTTGTCCGGACCGCCGCGCATTCCGATAAAAGCGATCAAGATTACCAGAGGGACAGCAGCAAGAAGCTTCTTAGAACGCAGTTTCTTTGGTAGAAACTTAAGCTTCAATACCTTAGGCACAGAAATTTTCATCGCGGTGGATTATACCAAAAACCACCCAAAATTCCTATAGGTCAACAGTTTCCTCTAAAATCACGGAGAATTTCTAACTACTAAGCACAGCGGATAACCTTTTATAGGTTAGACAGATCAAGTCACAGGTCTTTGCTTCCCTTGAGGGCCTTGATTTTTTCCTGAAAGCGCGTCACGGGCGATATTAGCCCTTTTCATTTCATCCACTTTACCACCTCGCGCGCGGACAGCATTAGCAAGTTTTCTATAAGAAAATTCCCGTCTTTCCTTTTGCTGCTCCGGTGTTAGGGTCTCATAGACATATGGATTAATATCAAGCGCGCGGAAATGGCCGCCCGGATCTTTTTCTTCAATCCCCGGCGCCGTCTTCCAACCCTCCTCGGCTTCCCACTTTGCTCTTCCTTCCGCAGAAATTTCGATCGTGTCGTGCTTCGGTCCGTCCATAAAGAAATTATACAAGAAAGTGGGGGCACCGGGATTCGGACCCGGAACCAATCGCTTAAAAGGCGAGTGCTCTACCATTGAGCTATACCCCCTCGTCGAAATGGACCTCGCTTGTCAGTTTTGTTCGTATAAACAAAACTTTTAACGCTCAGTCATTTCTCCTCTTCAAAATGCTACGCATTTTGGACTTTAGCTGCAATAAATTTTGCGAGTGAAAGGATTATATCTAATTCTAGCAACATCCTCAACTACTTTTTTCCCTTGACGTTTTCGTGAAAATGTTCTTAACTGAATTTGGATTGATTTTAAAAAGAAGGGAGGTGAAATTATGACTCTTGAAGATTTAGGAACAAGTGTTTCCTCCGCCGTTCTTGGGACCTTCGCCAATTTTGTAGCTTATCTTCCCTCGTTTATCGGCGGCCTCATCGTTCTAGCTGTCGGCCTGATTATAGCGGCCGTTGTTTACAGAGTAATCGTTGGGCTTTTAAAAACTGTTCAATTCGAAAAGTTTTTAAATAGATACGGGATTTCTAAAATTGAGGGCCAAAATATCGAGTGGACACAGGTTTTGGCGGAATTGGCGCGTCTGACAATTATTATTGTCTTTTTGATCCCGACGCTGCAAATATGGAAGCTGGATGCCGTCAATACAGTTCTTTCCAGCGTCCTTTTGTATATCCCCAATGTGATAGTCGCTGTTGTTTTGGCAATAGTCGGTTTGGCAGTTGCCAAGCTTGCTTACCGTATCGCTTATAGCACCAGCCGTTCACTCGGCCGCGATAGCGCCCACACCGTCGGTTTGGTTGCCAGATGGTCCATCTTGGTTTTTGTGGCGTTCCTGGTTTTGCACCAGCTCGGCGTTGCCCAACAGCTTCTGCAAATATTATTTGGCGGAGTTGTGGCCATGTTTGCCATTGCCGGTGGTTTAGCCTTTGGTTTAGGCGGGCAGGGAGCAGCCAGAACCCTTTTGGATTCTGTCTTGGAAAAGTTTAGGAGGTAAGGTTTCTAAGCCCTACTCCCATTAAAATCGGTGGCTCCACGGGGAGTCGGACCCCGCTTTGGACCTTGAAAGGGTCCCGTCCTAACCGATAGACGATGGAGCCGATTTGAATCATTTTATCATAGTAGAAGCTACATTTCGAAGTAGTGATTGCTTTTGTGGTTGCATCGCCAACTCCCCGCGGAGCCACACGAACCTATAGTTGAATTAACTCGCGTTTTCTGTTATACTGTATTTTAGATTTGCAGATTGAAGCAATAGATCTGCTTAACTTCGAATAATTTTTGATTAGACAAGATAAAGATAGTCTATTGTTTTATTTTTACTTAAAGTATCTTTCTCCCTATTCACAAATACAACTCTTAATTAAGTAGAATTATTTCTTCAACTTTTTTCTAAAAAACAACACAAATTCTATGCCACAAAGATTTAGACCACGAGGAGGCTTCAGACGAAGATTTTCTTCAAGCCCAAGCGCAAGAACCAACCAGGATCTTTTATGGGCAATTACGGCCGGCCAGAGCAAAAATGCGTCAAATGTTATACCCGCCCGCGAGGCTTACGTTCCAAAACATAAATTCGAAGATTTCGCCATTGTTGATGGGATTAAAAAAAATATATCCGCCAAAAATTACACAGTTCCGACCCCGATTCAAGACCAGGCTATTGAGGCAATTTTGGAAGGCAAGGATATTATTGGCATTGCCAACACCGGCACAGGCAAAACCGCCGCATTTCTAATTCCGCTTATCAATAAAGTCGCTAGCGACAGAACCCAAAACGTCCTTATTATCACTCCGACCCGTGAACTTGCCCTGCAAATTCAAGACGAATTGTTCCAGTTTGCCAAAGGGCTTGGTATCAAAGCAGCCCTTTGTATCGGCGGCACTAGCATGAGAAGGCAGAGGGCAGAAATTGCCTATCGGCCTAATTTTGTCATTGGCACGCCGGGAAGGATCATAGACTTAGTCCGCCAAAACTGCTTGCATCTATCAAACTTCGGCAGTGTCGTGCTGGACGAAACAGACCGCATGGTCGATATCGGCTTCATTAAAGACATCAAGTATTTAATCTCGCTTCTTCCTCAAAGACGCCAATCGCTTTTCTTCTCGGCAACAGTTTCGCAAAAGGTCAAAGAAATTATCCAAACGTTTGTGGTAAACCCCGTAACCATTTCGGTAAAAGAAAGAGATACGGTGGAAAATATCAGCCAGGAAATCATTAAGGTTGAAAACAGTAAGCAAAAAGTAGACAAACTCCACGATTTATTAATTTCTGATGGCTTTAACAAAGTATTAATTTTTGGCCGGACTAAATGGGGAGTCCAAAGGCTTTCGGACGAACTTGCCCAGCGCGGTTTTAAGGCGGGCGCAATTCACGGCAATAAGAGCCAAAGCCAAAGGCAAAAAACGCTTGACCAGTTTCGCACCAATCAAATTCATATACTTTTGGCCACCGACGTTGCTTCACGCGGGCTCGACATCGAAGACGTAAGCCATGTCATCAACTACGATATGCCATCTTCCTACGATGATTACATCCACAGAATCGGCAGGACCGGCCGGATGCAGAAAAAAGGTACCGCATTAACATTTGTCCAGTAAAATGAGAAAAACAAAAGTTTTGCCCAAAAATATTTATATTGACGTTGACGGAGTAATTTTGACAAGGGGTGTGGCGCCAGCCCTTCACCTGGACAAGTTTCTCAGGTACATTCTGAGTAATTATTCTGTTTTCTGGCTGACTTCTAGATGCCACGGTGACAGTAAAGGCATAATAAAATACTTATCCCAGTTTCTTCTGCCCGAAACGGTTGCCTTGCTTGAGAAAATTAAGCCGACCAGTTTTCTGCTGGACAAAACCGAGGCTATAGATTTTAACAGAAGATTCTTTTTGCTCGATGACGAACTTTTCGCTTCAGAGGTAAATACCTTAAAAAAACATGACAATTATGATTCTTGGATTGAGGTAAATCTTATGAAAAATCCTGACCAGCTGCTCCATTTGATTAACCATAAGCTTTTTATATAACTCATGTATATTTTTTTTGAGAGGGGGTGAAATATATGGACGACACAAAAACAGAAGAAAAAGTAGAAGAAACTGCTGCTGCTGAAGAAAAACCGGCAGTTGAAGAAGTTAAAACTGAAGAAGCTGCTAAATAAAAATAATTAGATAACGGCGGGTTGTAATGCTCTATGGCCCGCCCTCTAGTTATTTTATGCAAGTTAATCCCATAGAATTTTTCAGCTTTGAGTTTATCGCGTCAAACTGAAAAACCACTCTTTAGTCACTGCGGGAAAACTCCAATCGATACTTACGGTCGCCAAAAAATCCGTTTACCTCCGGCATAATAAGGCTAGTTCCCAAAAGCTGGCCGGGATAAATCGTGTAATCTCCATACTTACCGTTAACCTTATCAATCGTTTTTATTAAATTTACCCGCCTTCTATCCGCAACAAAAAGGGGAGGGGGGAGATATTCGGATTTGCTAAGCATTCCCAGCGTTACTCCGCAAAAGCGCACATAGGGCCGTAGGTCCTGAGCGGAGTCGAAGAGTCGAAGACCCTGATAAAAGAAGGGCCAATCTTTTGAGATAGCCAGACAAAGGTCAAACAAAATCCGACCGTCGTCAATATAATTTTTTAGAGTCAAATGTCCATCCATCGTGACTTCCCCGCCGCGAAGGGAAAAGCCTACATAGCGGCCCGCCAAATACATCTTGCGGGCTTTTGCTGCTGTCTCCTCACATAGATTACGGGCTAAGCGCCAAACCTCTTCTTTTCGATACAAATTGCGATGGGTTGTGTAAGTGCGGCCGACGCTTTTGGCATCAGGGATGTTTTCAATTGACCCTACTTCTGACGTATCAATTCCCCGCGCAATATTGTAAAGATGCACTGCCCAATGCGGCCCGAAATGTTTTTGCAAGAACTGCATCGATTCTGCTCTTAACTTTGGGAAACTATCAACTCCCAAAGACGCTAAATGTTTATAAAGCCCCCGCCCCAACCCACAAACATCCATAAGCTGTGACCTGTCCAAAACCTCAAGCCTATTATCGTCCGTTATCCAAAAAAGCCCGTCCGGTTTAATTTGGGAAGAGGCAAGCTTGGCCAAAAGCCTATTATGAGAAATGCCAATGGAACACGTCATATAATCGCCAACTTCTTTGCGCAGTCGGTCCTTAATTTCATATGCAATGTTAAAAACATTTTTCCAAATAAATTCCGTTTCCGTAACGTCGATAAAACATTCATCCAGAGAGAAAACTTCACATTTTGGGGAATAAGTTTGGCAAATATCTATAAACCTGTAAGTCATCTTGGCGTATTTGGCAAAATCAGCCGGCACCAGAATAATCTGGCGACAAAGTTTCCTGGCATCATAAACCCAGCTGCCGGTGGAAACTCCAAACTTTTTGGCTTCAACCGAAGCTGCGATAATACAAGTTCTGCCGCGTGCTTTAATAACTCCTACCGCTTTGCCACGAAGGCTGGGGTTGGTCTGCTGCTCGGCCGTTGCAAAAAAGCTATTTAAATCGACATGGAGAATCGTACGTTGCGGGCCCATTGAGAATATAATACCAAATAAAACCCGAAGATCAAACCCTTCAGGGTTTTGCGCAAAGCCTAAAAATCCGAATATCAAGTGATGTGGTAATCTAGTAGTAAGAATTTCATGCACGGCCACTCTTATAAATATTACCTCTTACACTTAGCCAAAAAGCCTAAAGCTTCCCTTTTCCAAAAAACACTCTTCTTATTCTTCGCGCTAGTTTTCACAGTCGGTGGCATTATCAGCGCCTTTTCTTTTTGGCAATATTACCAGGAAGCACCGCTTAGGCTCCAAAACCGTTACCTGGAAATAGCCATAAGCGGTTTCACTACGGCCAAAAGCTCCCTCACAGAAATTATTGGCTCTTTTCAAGTCGCCGGAACAAAAGTCAAAGCGGTAGATATTCTCAAAGAAGCAACGCCGACAGCCGAAGGTTACTTTGTCAGTCTGGACGATATCGATAAGGCAATAGCCCAAATCGAGTCAACCCAAAAAGGCTTGCTTGAACAAAAGAACCAGCTTTCTAAATTGCCAACGCCTAATAAATTTCAGGCAATTAGAAAAGATTTGCTTGCCTACTACAATAAAAGCTCAAACCTTCTGGATAGTCTCCTATCAGAGCAAAATTTCCAAAGAGAAATTTTAATTGCTTCTGGTACCAGTTTTTATCTTCCGGTTTTAACCGACGAAACTCTGTGGCAGGCTCAAAAAGCCCAACCGATTATCGATTACTACGAAGGCAAAAAGCATCAAGCCAATATCACCCTTGCCGATCTTTCCCGCCTTACCCCTCCCGACGCTTTCAAAACCTATTACGACAGCCAAATTGCTTACCTCGAGCTTTTGGCAAGCGTCGCCGCCGATATTAACAAAACCTTGTCCCAAGCCAACGAAACAGGCAAAGACAGCGTTCCCCAAATCGAAAAAGCCTACCAACAACTTCAGCAGGCCAAAATTAAAAATGAAGGTTTGTCCCAAAAGTTGCTTGCCGAAAAACTGAAAGTCTTTGATAAAAAAAGAAATTTGGAAAAATTTGCCGCAGTTAATATCGAGCAAAACGCGCTCCAGGCCAAGCTTGCAGATCTTTATCTAAAACAGCCGCAGCCCAAAACTTACCAAATACCAGAAGCCATTATTAGAGTTGCCAAGAAACTGCCTCTTGACGCAAAATTTTTACAGGGTTTACAAAACCCACTTGGAATCTGGTAAAATTTACTAAAGGAGGAAAATAATATGGATCCAAACGACGACCCAAACGGTCAAAACCCTATGGATACACCAGCTACCGGCACGGATACGGATACACCAAGTGATGATACGTCAACACCACCCGCTAGCACCCCAGCTGATGTCACGGAAGAGCCGGAGATTGCTCCGCCTCCACCCGCAGAGCCGGGTCAAGGACCGGTTGCGGATGAACCTGCCGCAGGTGGAGAACCGGCAACCGAAGATCAAGCAGCATAGATTACCCCTGGATAGTTAGAAGAATTGACAGAGTCAACTTTGGTTTCTTATGCTGGAAGAGAGAACTTTTTTAGCGGAGGAACATAAGTTGACTCTATCTTCTTTTAAAAAACATTCCAAAATCACGCTCGTAATTACTTTTATGGGCGTCTATGCTCTGGGGTTTTACCTTTTGGGTTCAACCTCTATCAAGCAAAACGTTGCATCACTTTTGAACATTCGCGGTGCGTCAACAAAAGCTGGGCCGACGTCTCCCATCAATAGCCCGATTCCTGCCGCCGACACCCAATCGGCATCAATCATCGCCTCCTATGTCAAACTCTGTTCCAATGCCACTTACGGTTTCAGCGTTTCTTACCCCAAAGATTGGTTTACCACTTATAGTAACGACAATCAGAAATGTAATTACTTTGCTCCTTATTCCTTTACAGTCCCGACTGCTACCGATATCCAATTTACCCCAATCTCCCTGCAAGTTATCAAGCCCGAGGAATGGCAGGGGACTGTAGGTTACTACCAAAACCCCAACGATTTCCAAAATGTTGTCTCTGTGCAAAACATTGAAGTAAACGGCAGATCCGTTCAAAAAGTAAGGGCGCAAACTACCGGCAAAGGCTCAACGACAAAAGGTTTTTCCAAGGTAACCTTTTTAATTTATAACGCGCAAAACCCCATCATCATTGTTTACCAGCAACAAGATGCTAAAGAAGATACAGCCGCCAATGAAAAAATTTTAGAAGACATGGCCAAAAGCCTTCAATACTTCTAAAGAATTCAAATCCTAACCACCCAGCTCAAGAAAAGCAACAAAATTAGCCTCAAAAATCTTCAAAAAATAATCAAAAATGGCTTGACCATGTCTGGATTCGAACCGCTAGCCTCAGATATGTTATACTACTTGATGAAATCAAATCCTTTAAAACCCGAATTGTATGTTACTGATTTTGAAAAAAGTCTCCATTTTTATTCAGAAATTTTAGGTTTCAAAGTAGAATATACTCGGGAAGATCCAAAATTTGCATTTTTATCATTTCAGGGAAGTCAAATCATGATTCAAGAGTTTGACCCAAATGAAGAAGATGAATATGTTACTGGAAAGTTTGAATATCCATTTGGTCGGGGGATAAATTTTCAAATAGATACTGATAACGTCCAAAAATTATTTAATTCTTTAAGAGAACATAATTACCCTCTAAGAAGAGATATACAAGACAGTTGGTATAAAGTTAAAAACATGCTTCATGGGTACCGACAAATCCTTGTACAAGATCCTGATGGTTATCTTTTCAGATTTTCCCAAGGGATTGGAGAAAAACCAGTCACATAAGCTTCTCTATAGAAAGTTCCTACATAGTCAATCCTTCGATAAATCATGATAGTGAGCGTAGTCGAACTACTCAGTGATAGCCAGTGTCAGCTCTATTTAGCTTTGATAATTTACTTCTTGACAGATAAGAGTTACAAACTAATAATGATTGCTGATGGACAAAACTGATCTCCAGCAAATCGGAGCACTAATTGAAGAAAAACTAGAGCCTATCAAGGATACTCTTGACGAGCATACCAAAAAGCTTGATGGTATTGTAGATCAACTTGCTGAAGTTTCTGAGGACGTATCAGATATAAAAGAAACGTTAGAATCCCACACTAAAAGAATTACGACAATTGAAGGTCATCTTGGCCTTACTGCTCCAACTGAATAATATCCCTTATAGGAATTACTGTGATTTTTGCTAAAATAAACAAAAGGAGGTGATTAAATAATGTTAGATGATGATAAAACAACAACAGATAAACCAACTGCTGATGCAGCAGATGAAGCAGCTGCAGAACCAGCCGCAGAAGTAGAACCAAAAGCAGAAGAAGTTGCCAAAGATGCGCCCGCAGCCGAGTCAGCAGGGACAGACCAGCAAGGCCGCACGCTTTACAACGTAAAGTGCAGCAATTGTGGTAAAGATACGCAAGTTCCTTTTCAGCCCACAGGGGACAGACCGGTCTACTGCCGAGATTGTTACATGCAAAAGAAAAACTCGCAGGGTTAATCTAAAAACACTTTCCTTTTGAAGAATTAGGGAATAATTACCAACGTCACTATTGGTATGTTTTTGTGACTTAAAAACCAAAAGAAAAGGCCTCACTTTTGGTAAGGCCCCTTCAGTTTTGGTCACCTTGCGGCGACCGTGTAACTACATTGCTGTAATTACAAAAGGCAATATATTACGTGTAAAATTTTTTGTCAACGGGGCAAAATGGCTACTCTTGTCATCCCGAACTTGCTTCGGGATCTCTCCTGTTAAGATGTTGAAACGAGTTCAGCATGACATCTCAGTTTTTGACAAAAGAAAAGGCCCTTCTTGCGAGGGGCCCTTTCAGATTGCCTATCTTGCGATAAGCTTGGATATAATATAACAAGAAAAAAACATTGTCAACATAGCAAAATGAGGCTAAAATACCCCAATAATTGACAATCAAGAGTTAACAATCAACAATTAAATCTTATGAAAACCGAAAAAGATAGAAAAATCTATAGCGTTTCTGAAGTAAATTATTTTGCCAAACAAACGCTGGAGCAAATGGAATTGTGGGTTGAAGGCGAAGTTACTACCTTTAAAGAAAACCCCAACTGGCGCTTCTATTATCTAGATCTGAAAGACGATAACGCTCTTCTACCATGTGTCGCCGATGGATCAGTCTTCGATCAGTACGGCGGTTCGCAATTAGTCGGCCAAAAGATTTTGGCCTACGGTTTCCTCTCACTTTACGAAGCCCGCGGCCAATACCAATTTAAAATTAAAAGAATTGAAGCGGTAGGGGAAGGCGTTCTGCAAAAAAAACTGGAAGAGCTGATTAAAAAACTCAAAGGCGAAGGTCTATTTGACGCCGAACATAAAAAGGAAATTCCTGTCTACCCCAAAAAAGTTTGTGTTGTAACATCTGCCGGTTCCGACGCATGGAACGATTTTAAACGCCACACTGCCGGTAAATTTCCGATTATCGAACTCCACACCGCCGATGTCCGGGTTCAGGGTTTAAAATCTGTCCCCGGGCTGCTCGAAGTCTTGTCGCGGGTTGATAAGCGCGGTTTCGACGTCATTATCATCACACGCGGCGGCGGCTCACTGGAGGACTTGGCAGCTTTTAACGATGAGGCAGTTGCCCGCGCCATTTTTAAAATGCAAACTCCAACCGTTGTTGCTATTGGCCATGAAGCCAATGAATCTCTAGCAGAATGGGTTGCCGACCGTCGGGCTTCAACCCCAACGGACGCCGCTAGCATTGTCACTTCCGGATACAGCCAAATCATGGAAAAGCTAGAATCTTTCGGCGTGAGTCTCAAAAATCATGCTGATTATTTTTTCTCTGCCAATTTCCAAAGGCTTGATTACAATTTCCACAGACTTTTTCAAACAAAGTCCTATTTCAAAGACTTGCCGCATCGCCTAAAAATCATTACCCAATCTTTTGCCCATCACCAAAAGTATTTAATTACCGATGCTTCTGTCAAATTGGTAAATCTCGCCAAATCATTAAGAATTCTTTCACCTCAAAACACTCTCTCCCGCGGTTATTCTATTACCACAGACAGCCAAGGAAGGGTTATCAAAAGCACGAGTGGCGTTGTCCTTGGAGACATTGTTGGTGTAAAATTGGCTCGCGGAAGTTTAACATCGCAAGTTAGATCCAAAAATGGCTAAAAAATCTAAAGATGATTTGAATTTCACCAAGGCACTAGCAAGGCTTGAGGAAATTGTCCAAAAATTGGAAGAACCGGATCTGGATTTAGAAGAAGGCCTTAAACTATTGGAAGAAGGCGTTAAGCTTCACAAACTTTGCAAGAGTAAATTAACAGAGGCCAGCACCAAAATCTCAACGATCTTAAAAGACGAAAAACCGGATGTTGCATTAACCGAAGTAATTGAAGAAGATATAATGATTTGAGTCAGGGGGTGATATAAAATAGCAGACAAAAAACTGGGTACCGTTACCCACTACTACGATAAAATTGGCGTAGCCGTTGTCAAACTTACTGGCGGAGATCTAAAAATCGGCGATCAAGTTAAACTCGTTGGCAAAGACGACCAGGAATTTACCGAAAGTGTAACTTCAATGCAAATAGAGCACGCTGATATCGATATTGCCAAAAAAGGAGACGAGTTCGGCATTAAAGTCGGAAAACCCGTCAAGAGTCCTTCGCCAATTTTAAAGGTTTGAAATGATTTACTTGCTCCACGGAGAAGATAAAAGTGCCGCCTATGCTCGTCTAGAGCAAATTATCAAAACTTACCCCCAGGCAAAACGCCTGAATTTTTCAAAGGAAAATACCAAAGACGATCTTTATATGGCAATTTTTGGCACCAGCCTTTTAGAAGATGAAAACGTTCTTATCGTTCAGAATTTCCTCAGGGACAAAAAGCTAACTGTCAAAGACGAAATTTTCAAAAAAACACCCAAAGATACGGTTCTTGTTCTGTGGGAGCAAGGGCAAATTTCGCCTTCCCAAATAAGATCACTCGCCGCTTTTAGCCAAGTTGAAGCTTTCAAACCAGAACCTGTTATTTTCCGGTTTCTAGACGCGCTTTCCCCAAACGCCAAGAGTACACTGTCTTCTCTCCAAAACTTGGAGTCTGAACAAGAGAGTCCCATAATTTGGCACATTTCGTCAAGATTAATCCACCTTATTCTTGCAAAGCTTGGTGCAAGTTCCGACCAGGCAGGCAAAATCAGCGGTAGAAATCTTGCCCCCTGGCAGTGGGACAAAATAAAAAACCAAACCGGCTTATTTGACTTAAAAACCCTGAAAAATTTTCTCACCGGTTGTCTTAAGGCAGATCTGGCAAACAAAACCGGCAAGACTAACCTGGAAGAGCCGACACTCGCCACCTTTCTCATCCTTAAATATTTAAAAAGTTAAATGCTACAATAAATCTATCTAATATACCGATTTTAAATCGGGAAATTAGGTTTTGTCTTTCCAGTGAAAGATCTTGTTTGGTTTTCAGAAGTTGATAAAAACGATACATCCTTGGCCGGGGGTAAAGGCGCAAACCTCGGCGAACTCTATAAAATCGGCGCCCCGGTCCCAAATGGCTTTATCATCACCTCGCAGGCATACTTTCGCACCTTGGAAGACTCTGGTGTCACAGACAGGATTAAAGGAATCCTCTTTAACCTTGACGTTGAAAACCCCACACTTTTAGCAGACAAAGCACTTGCCTGCCAAAAGGTCATTAGTGGCATAAAGCTTGATACAAAGCTTGAATCGGCAATCGTCAGATACTATAAGAAGTTGACTAAAGACAAAGACAAGCTCGTTGCCGTCCGTTCATCAGCCACGGCCGAAGACTTACCAGATGCCTCCTTCGCCGGCCAACAGAAAACCTCTCTAAACGTTTCCGGCATCGGTAAGCTTAAAGAGGCAATTTTTGATGGCTGGGCTTCGCTATTTGAAGCCAGGGCGATCTTCTACCGCGTCCAGAAAAATTACGACCATTTCAAAGTCGGCATAGCATTGCCGGTCCAATTAATGGTTGAATCAGAGGTTTCCGGCGTCATGTTTACAATTGACCCAGTCACCAATAATAAAAAGATTGTCATAGAAGCAATCTTTGGACTTGGTGAGCTAATCGTCAGCGGCCAACTGACCCCAGATCATTATGAGGTAACGAAAGACAATTTTAAGATAAGTGCTAAAAATATCGTTTCGCAAGATAAGCAGTTAGTTAGGGCCAAGTACGGCAACAAGGAAGTGGCCATCTCCAAGCCCTACAAAAAGGCCCAAAAATTACCGGATGAAAAAATCATCGAGCTTGCCAAACTCGGCGCCCTTATCGAAAAGCACTATTTCTGGCCGCAGGATATTGAGTGGGCCTATAGAGATAATAAACTTTACATCGTTCAAACAAGGCCGGTGACGACCACCGGAAATACCCAAACTAGACTTGAAAAGAAAGAATCGGAAAATTTAGGAAAAACTGCTAAAGTTATAATCCTTCAAGGAGCTCCGGCATCACCGGCGATTGCGTCAGGTCCGGTCGTTATCATTAAATCCGCCCGAGAGCTTTCAAAGGTGCAAAAAGGCATGGTTCTGGTAACCGAAATGACAAACCCCGATTTTGTCCCGGCAATGAAACGGGCTTGCGCTATAGTTACCGACCGCGGTGGCAGAACTTCCCATGCCGCCATTGTTTCGAGGGAACTTGGTATTGCCTGTGTGGTAGGAACCGGCAATGCCACCAAAAAGCTTAAAAACGGACAGGTTGTTACGGTGGATGGAGCCAAAGGCATAGTCTACCTTGGGGCATTAAATCTAAATAAAAAGAATCAGGACGGTGCTATGGAAAAAACCAAAACACAGCCGAGAAAAACCGCCACAAAGCTCTATGTTAATCTGGCAGAACCCGATCTTGCTCCGAAAGTTGCCGCCAGAAATGTTGACGGGGTCGGACTTTTGCGGGCCGAATTTATTTTAGCCCAAATTGGCACCCACCCCAAAAAATTTATTGAAGACGGAAAGAGCGATCTTTTTATCAAAAAACTAGCCGATGAACTTACGGTTTTTGCCAAGTCTTTTGGCAGCCGGCCGGTTATCTATAGGGCTTCCGATCTCAAATCCAATGAATACAGAAACCTTGCCGGAGGCGACAGATTTGAACCCGCTGAATCAAACCCGATGCTCGGCTACCGCGGCGCCTTTCGCTATATAAAAGACCCCGAAACATTCAAACTAGAACTCGATGCCATCAAAAAAGTGCGCCAACACCATAAAAATCTTCACCTGATGATTCCATTTGTCAGAAGCCCGCAAGAACTGCAAAGCGTCAAAGACCTTGTCACAGCCTCCGGACTTTTCCAAGATAAACACTTCAAATTTTGGATGATGGCCGAAATTCCCACAAATGTTATCAGTCTTTCGGAATTTATCAAAATAGGCATTGACGGCATTTCCATTGGTTCAAATGATTTAACGATGCTACTCCTTGGCACCGACCGCGATAACGAAGAGGTAGCAACCGAATTTAATGAACTCGACCCTACTGTTCTATGGGCGCTCGAACACCTTATCAAAACCTGCAACAAGGAAGGTATTACATCTTCAATTTGCGGCCAAGCACCCTCAATTTATCCCGAGCTAACTGAGAAATTGGTCTCTTGGGGCATAACCTCAATTTCGGTCAATCCCGACGCTATCGAATCAACTCGCCAGATAATCGCGGGAGCAGAGCACAAGTTGGTATCTAAGGGTTAATATAATAAATAGGCCATGTCCAAAATTAAAAAAATAGTTGCCAGAGAAATTCTAGACAGCCGAGGGCAGCCTACAGTTGAAGCCATCGTCCAGCTTGAAGACGCTGCCGTTGGCATTTACTCGGTTCCATCAGGCACTTCAGTCGGCAAACATGAAGCATTTGAACTTCGTGATGGCGATAAAACAAGATTCGGTGGCAAAGGCGTTTTAAAGGTACTTGGTAATATCTCGACTGTTCTCGCCCCTCAAATAATCGGCATGGATGCCCAAAACCAACAAGAGATAGACAGTGCGATGATCACCTTGGATGGAACAGATGACAAAAGTAAATTAGGCGCCAACAGCATTCTGGCCCTCTCCGGTGCTATCGCCAAAGCCCAAAGCGCCTCCGAAAAAGTGCCGCTTTACCAATATATCGCTAAAATTGCCGGTGCTAGTACTCGCGAGTTTTCCATACCTACCCCGATGTTTAATATTTTAAACGGGGGCTTGCATGCCGGTTTTAATCTGGATTTCCAGGAATTTTTAATTGTCCCACCCAAAGCTAACACTTTTTCCCAAAACCTGAAATTCGCCGCTGAAGTCTACTCTCACCTAAAGGATGTTCTCAAATCCCAAAACTACGCCACCCTCCTTGGAGATGAAGGCGGATTTGCCCCCGCGCTCTATTCCAACATGGAAGCTTTCAAGGTTTTTGAAGAAGCCGTCACCAGTGCCGGTTACAAAACTGGCCTTGACGCCTTTTTCTCGCTGGATGTTGCTGCTTCTAATCTTAAAAAGGGGAGTACTTACAGAATTAAAGATAAGCCAGTCCCGCAAACGGCGGGCGACCTCATCGAGTTCTACATTTCTTTAAATGAACAATACCACCTTCTGTCGCTCGAAGACCCCTTCGCCGATGATGACTGGAATGATTGGACAAACCTTTTGGAAAAACTCGGCGGGGAAACGCTAATCGTTGGTGATGATCTTACCTCCACAAACATAAAGCTATTGGACAAGGCCATAGAAGAACACGCCCTAAACGCCGTCATTGTCAAACCAAACCAGATCGGGACAATTTCTGAAACTTTGAAATTTATCCAAAGAGCCAAAGAGGCAAAATTAAAAATTGTTGTTTCTCACCGCTCCGGAGAAACGAACGATGATTTTATTGCTGATTTATCTGTCGGAATTGGGGCCGATTACGCCAAATTTGGGGCGCCGGCTCGTGGTGAAAGGGTTGCCAAATACAACAGACTCTTGGAAATTGAACATGAATTGTCATAATGCTAAAACCCTCTCAAATACCTAAGCCCTTAGTCCTTTGTATTCTCGACGGCTGGGGGCAAACGCCGTCGTCGCCCTCAAATGCCATTACTTGCGCAAATCCTGTCAATTTTACAAGGTTTTGGCAAAACTTTCCCCACACTACTTTGGCAACTTCCGGGACAAGCGTTGGTTTACCGCAAGGAGAAGTCGGAAACAGCGAAGTTGGCCATCTCAATCTTGGTGCGGGAAAAATTGTTTTTCAAGACCAACAAAGAATAGATAGCGCCATTTCTGACGGTTCTTTTTTTACGAATCTTGCTTTCGCTGGCGCCATTAACCATTGCCATAAAACTGGTGGTAACATCCATTTGCTGGGGCTTATCGGTACGGGCTTTGTACACAGTTCGATAAGTCACCTATTCGCCCTCCTCAATCTTTTCCAGCAAAAATCCGTTGCCAAAGAAAAAGTGAAACTGCATCTTTTCACCGACGGCCGCGATAGCCCTCAAACTTCTGCCAAACTGCTAATTTCTCAAATCCAAGAAAAGTTAGATCGCCAAAACCTTGGCCAAATTAGCTCGATTTGCGGAAGGTACTACGCCATGGATCGTGATAACCGTTGGGAAAGAACTGCCAAAGCATACTTCGCTATCCTCGGCAGAACTACAAATCTAAAAAACGATCCGCAAAAGGCAATTGAAGATTCATACACCGACGGCAAAACCGACGAGTTCATCGAACCTTTTGCCTTAACTGACCAAGAAGGGAACTTGATCGGCCCCGTCAAGGAAAATGATGCCCTCATCTTTTTCAACTTCAGACCTGACCGAGCAAGACAACTTACTAAAGCTTTCGTCCTCCCAACCCTCAGTGGTCAAGAAACGGCCTCCGGCGATAAAGTAGAAGCCTTTGATCGGGGTGCAAAAATTGACAATCTCTTTTTTGTTTCGATGACAGAGTATGAAAAGGATTTACCAGTTTCAGCCGTCGCGTTTGGGCCAAATGAAGTATCTATGCCGCTTGCCCGAGTTCTTTCTGAAAGACACCTAAAACAGCTCCATATATCTGAAACCGAAAAATATGCCCACGTTACTTATTTTTTTAACGGCGGCAGGGAAGAACCTTTCCCGGGAGAAGACCGGATCCTGGTAAACTCCCAGAAAGTTGCTTCCTACGACCTCGTCCCCCAAATGTCTACCCCCGAAGTCTGTAAAAAATTAATTACCTATATAGCAAGTGGTATTTACGATTTTATCGTCGTCAATCTTGCCAACGCAGATATGGTAGGCCATACAGGGAACTTTGAAGCAACTGTCAAAGCCATAAACGCCATAGATGAATGTCTCAAACAAATTACGGAAGCCACGCTTGGTGCCGGCGGTGCGCTACTTATTACTGCCGACCATGGCAACGCGGAAGAAATGGCCGACGTCAAAACCGGCCAAATAGATACCCAACATAATGCTAGTCCTGCTCCCTGCATTTTCGTTATCAAGGAGTTTGCCAGAAACGCTCAAGAACTGCCAGAAGGCCTGCTTGCCGATGTTGCTCCCACAATTCTATCTCTTTTAAATATTCCCAAACCCTCTAGCATGACGGGCAAAAACCTGCTTGCCTAACCCCTTTAAATTTCAATTTTCTACCCGTACAATGTACCGATGCACCAATCTGTCTTAGAAACAATAGTCTTGTGGGTAATATCCATTATCGCAACAGTTGGCTACCCGGGGATTTTTTTGCTCATGGCCATAGAATCGGCTCTAATCCCAATTCCCTCTGAAGTAATCATGCCCTTTTCCGGCTTTCTTGTATCGCAAGGGAAATTTAATTTATGGATCGTAATTTTAGTGGGAGCTTTGGGAAACTTGGCCGGCTCTTGGGTCGCTTATGGTTTAGGCTACTACGGTGAGAAAAGGTTGATCAGAAAATTAGTCGTAAAATATGGCAGGTTTATTCTTTTAACGGAAGAAGAATTTGATAACTCTATTAAACTGTTCAACAAATACGGCCAATGGGCCGCCGCTGTCTCTAGGGTTCTACCGGCAATAAGGACTGTTATTTCGCTTCCGGCCGGCATCGCCAGGCTACCTTTTTGGAAGTTTTCGGCCTTAACCTTTTTTGGGTCTCTAATCTGGTCTACTGTACTCACATTAGTTGGGGTAAAACTTGGAGAAAACTGGGAAGCTATTCGCCCGATTTTCCGCAAGTTTGACTTTTTCATCGTTATTCTTGCAATAATCTTAATAGGAGCCTACGTTTACCATAAACTCCTAAAAAGAAAAGCTAGTGCCCAAAAAGCTTAAAAAGATCTTCTCAAGATTTGGACCCGGATTTATAACCGGAGCTTCCGACGACGACCCTTCCGGTATTGCTACTTATTCCCAAACAGGCGCCCAATTTGGTTACACCCAATTGTGGACCGCGCTTTTTTCTTTCCCGTTTATGACAGTTATCCAGGAAATGTGCGGCCGGATTGGTATGGTTACAGGCAAAGGCCTATCCGGCGTTATTGCCACCAACTACTCCAAAAAAATTCTTTATTTTTCAATACTTTTACTCCTGATTGCCAACACTATTAATATTGGTGCCGACCTAGGTGCAATGGCGTCGTCTGCCCAGCTTCTAATTCCCGCGCCATTTATCATTCTGCTTTTAACAATTACCGCCCTCTCACTAATTCTTGAAGTCTTTGTTTCTTACAAAGTTTATTCAAAAATGCTAAAATACCTCACGTTTTCCCTATTTTCGTACATTATTGTCGCCTTTGTAGTTAAACAAGATTGGTCAAAAATACTTTCTGCCACTTTCATTCCGACCATATCCTTTAATCGGGATTATTTCCTCAATATCGTCGCCATTTTGGGAACAACCATTTCGCCATATTTATTTTTCTGGCAATCCGACGAAGAGGTCGAAGAAGAAGTCGAATTTCATAAAATCCGGGCCATGGGCAAAGGTGTGCCAAAAATCACCAAAATAGATGTTAGGGATATGAGAATCGACACCATAGTCGGAATGTTTTTCTCCAACCTTGTAATGTTTTTCATAATAGTCACTACCGCCTCGACACTTGGGGCAATCGGTATAACAAATATAAACACCGCTACAGATGCCGCCGAAGCCTTAAGGCCAATAGCCGGTAATTTCACTTTTTTTCTTTTCGCTGCCGGTGTAATCGGGACCGGGCTTTTGGCCGTTCCCGTACTTTCGGGTTCCGCTTCTTACGCCATATCCGAAGCTTTTGGCTGGAAAGAAGGGTTGTCTCGCAAGTTCAAACAGGCGCACGGTTTTTACGGCATTATTACCATTGCTACGCTCTTGGGGCTTCTAGTTAACTTTACTAATATCCCGCCCTTTAGAATTCTCTATTACACAGCTGTTTTAAACGGCATTGTTGCTCCGCCACTCATGGTTTTAATTTTATTGATATCAAACAATCCAAAAATCATGGGTAAATACACCAGCAATACTTTTAGCAATATCGCCGGCTGGGCAATCACACTGGTCATGACCTTTGCCGCCTTTGCTCTTCTCCTAAGCTTCTTTAGTAAGTGATAATTAATTTAATTATATTTGCGGATTACGGAGGTAACTTTTCCTTGTATCGTTACATTTTTAGCGTAAATCGGCTGCATGGTTGAATTGGCGGGCTGGAGTCTTACCCGATCCGCCTCTTTAAAAAATCTCTTTAAAGTTACAACGCCATTTTCTATCATCGCGACTACAATATCACCGTTATTAGCATGATTTGTTTCCTCAACAACTACAAAATCCCCGTCTAAAATTCCGTCATCGATCATCGATTCGCCCTTGACCTGCAGAACATAAGATTTTTTATCAGCGGAAACTAAGTTCGGAGAAACGGGAAATGTCGCATTTGGATCTGTATAAGGTTCAATCGGCGCACCGGCCGCGATATATCCCATTACCGGAAGTTCTATCCCTTTAACGATTCTTCCAATTTTCTGTTCGATAAGTTCTATTCCGCGAGTAATGCCGCTCGACTTTTTAATGAGGCCCTTTTTTTCAAGGGTGGCCAGATGTTCATGAACTGTCGCTAGGGATTTAACACCAAGATTCCTGGCAATCTCAACCAAAGTCGGAGCATGACCATGTTCCTCAATATAATCATTAAGAAAACCCAAAATCTCTTTTTGTCTGCGGTAGATAACTGTTGCCATAAAGACATACTACCAAAGAAAACCCGAACATGTCAAGAGGTATATTTTACCTTAAGTGCGATATAATAGTAGTTCTATGAAATTCCAATTAACATCTGCTTACAAGCCTACTGGTGATCAACCCGTCGCAATCAAAAAACTAGTGGAAGGCATCAGCAAAGGATATAAACACCAAACACTTCTTGGCGTAACCGGTTCCGGCAAAACCTTTACTATGGCCAATGTTATCCAAAAAACCCAAAAACCAACTCTCGTTATTTCCCACAACAAAACCCTGGCAGCCCAACTATATCAGGAATTCAGGGAATTTTTTCCAAACAACGCCGTCTCTTATTTCGTTTCTTATTACGATTACTACCAACCAGAAGCTTACATGCCCGCAACGGATACCTATATCGAAAAAGAAACAGAAATAAACGAAGAAATCGACAGGCTTCGTCTTGCGGCCACCACTGCTCTTGCTTCCAGAAACGATGTCATCGTCATTGCTTCGGTTTCCGCTATATACAACTTGGGCTCCCCGGCAGAATACCAAAACTCCAGAATTCTTTTGGAAACCGGCAAGGCTTGGTTAAGGAATGATCTTCTAACCGGCTTTTCCAAACTCCAATACGACAGAAACGACACGGATTTTGCCAGGGGAACTTACAGGATCCGCGGCGAATCCATTCAGCTCTTTCCGTCTTACGAGAATAATGCTCTCAAGCTGACGTTCTTCAACCAAACTTTGGAAAAAATTGAATCAATTTCCCCAATAACCGGTCAGTCCATCGAAAAACTTGAAACAGCCGCCATTTACCCGGCCAAGCATCACGTTTCTTCCGACGAAACTGCTTTTGCGGCCATAAAAACCATCCAGATTGAACTCGAAGAGCACCTAAAAGTCTTAAAAGCCGCCGGCAAAGAACTCGAAGCCCATCGCTTAAAACAAAGAACTCTCTACGATCTGGAAATGATCAATACCTTTGGCTATTGCAAAGGAATCGAAAATTACTCTATTCATTTTGATGGCCGTAATCCCGGCGATCCGCCTTACAGCCTTTTGGACCATTTTCCCAAAGATTATCTATTAATTTTAGATGAATCTCACATGACTGTCCCACAAATCAACGGTATGTACAATGGTGATCGCTCCCGAAAGCAAATGCTCGTGGATTTTGGTTTTCGTTTGCCTTCAGCTTTCGACAATCGTCCGCTCCGGTTTGACGAATTCTCCCGTAAAATAAATCATGTCATCTACACCTCAGCGACTCCCGCCGATTATGAGATGAACATCTCAAATCAAGTCGTCGAGCAATTGGTTAGGCCAACAGGCTTAATTGATCCGCAAATAGAAATTAGGCCGTCCGAGGGGCAGATAGAAGACCTGATGGCAGAAATTAAAAAGCGCACCGCCAAAAAACAAAGGACGCTCGTTACGACCTTAACTAAACGCATGGCGGAAGAACTCTCTAAATATTTGGAAGAAAAAGGCTTAAAAGTCCAGTATTTACACTCTGAGGTCATGACTCTGGACAGATCAGACATACTGGATGATTTGCGGTTGGGTAACTATGATGTTCTCGTCGGTATAAATTTACTCAGAGAAGGTTTAGACCTGCCAGAAGTATCCCTCGTTGCCATCTTAGACGCCGATAAAGAGGGTTTCCTGCGATCAGAAACGTCACTCGTCCAAACAATGGGCCGCGCCGCCCGCCACCTCGAGGGTTTGGTCGTTTTGTATGCAGACAACATTACAGGTTCTATGCAGCGGGCAATAGATGAGGTCAACCGCCGCCGCAAAATTCAAGAAGAATACAATCAGGAACACGGAATCACCCCCGAATCTATCGCCAAACCAATTCGCGAAAAGTTGGTCAACCGCGAACAGATATTTGAAGAGAAGAAAAAATCCTATCAAGACGCCGTCATTCAGTCCGCCCTCGATCGTGCCAAAGAAGGCTCACTTCTGGCCGACGACAAGCAAAAACTAGTTCGCGTCCTAACCCGCGAGATGAAAGACGCCGCCCGTATCCTCGACTTCGAACGCGCCGCCATCCTCCGTGACCAAATCCAATCGGTAAGAATTCAATAACCCCCAAACTTCGCTAAGTGATATAATATTTTAAAGTGACTTACAAATTAAGCCGTGAAGCTGTTGGTATACTTGCAGGCCTCATAGTAAATTTTATAATTACGTTCGGCAGATTTCTTATGTTACGTATTGCCTTTAGCAACATAGATCGATCATCTGCCTTTTTTGGCCCGCTTTTAGTTATCACGCCTGATATTATTACTATTGCCATCTTTTCTCTAATCATTAGTGCTTTAATCACATATGTAATTACTCGTCAATTCAAAGCGGCACTTGCTGTATTTTTACTGGATATTCTCTTCAATTTTTTCATAGTGCTTGTGACAATCGGGACACTGACCTAAACTGCCTCAACAAAAGACCTTGCTCCATCATTCCCTTTGGTGATAAAATTGTAGATTCGCTTTTACATGGACAAACTAATCATCAAAGGTGCGCGAGAGCATAACCTTAAAAACATTTCTGTAGAAATTCCCAAAAATAAACTTGTAGTCTTTACTGGTATTTCCGGTTCGGGCAAATCATCTTTGGCTTTTGACACTATCTATGCCGAAGGACAGCGCCGCTATGTCGAATCCTTGGCATCCTACGCGCGCCAGTTCTTAGGTGTCATGGATAAACCCGATGTCGACTCGATCGAAGGTTTATCTCCGGCAATTTCAATAGACCAAAAATCCACGTCTCACAATCCTCGCTCAACAGTTGGCACGGTTACCGAAATTTACGATTACATGCGCTTGCTTTTTGCCAGGATCGGTCATCCTCATTGCCCAATCTGCGGCCGGGAAATTTCTCACAGATCAAAGGAACAAATAGTAGATGACATCCAAAAACTGGCAGATAACAGTTCTAAAAGGGGCACAAGAGTTTTAATTCTTGCGCCGGTTGTTAAAGACAGAAAAGGGGAGTTCAAAGATCTTTTCAATGATTTGGTCAAAAAAGGCTACACATATAGCCGTGCCGACGGCCAGGTTAAAGACAACGAAGAAGATTTCGTGTTAATCAAAACCAACAAACATTCAATCGAAACCGTTATTGACAGGCTGGTCTTACCAACTGATAAAAGCCGTTTGTCTCAATCAGTTGAGCAAGCCCTCAAACTTGGCGAGGGTAACCTGATCGTTTCCGAGATTCTCGATAAGTCCTTTGACATTCCTATCTATCCAAAAGAATTTAAAGACCATTTATTTTCCGAAAAATTCGCTTGCCCCATCGACAACATCTCACTTCCGGAAATCGAACCGAGAAGCTTTTCATTTAACTCGCCACACGGGGCTTGTGAGGTATGCAGTGGTCTAGGTACTCTTAGGAAAGTTGACCCGGATTTAGTATTTAACAAAAATCTAACCATCGCCGAAGGCGCCATCCTTCCATGGGCGCGTCTGGTCCAAAGCGATTCCTGGTCGTGGCGCGTTCTGGAAACCGTCTGTCGTCAAAACCGCATCGATATCAACAAACGAATCGACGACTTGTCAAACGACCAAAGAAACTTAATCCTCTATGGAGATCGCGGTCAGGTCTATAGTGTCAAAGGCGCAAATCGCTTTGGCAAAACCGTCTCCTGGGACACTCAGTACGAAGGCGTAATCCCCCAACTAGAGCGCAAGTATAGCGAAACCGAATCCGACTTTGTCCGCAGGGAATCGGAAAAATTCATGAGGATCGACGTTTGCACTGCCTGCAAAGGCGCCAGGCTTAAACCAGAAGCGATCTCCGTAACGATCGACAAAAACTCCATTGCCAAGATTGCCGACCTTTCAATTATCAATCTCTCCGACTGGCTAAAAGAACTTTCCACTTCCAGCCATCCTGAACTTGTTTCAGGATCCAAAAAAGATTTTTCGGCTTCGCCTCAGAATGACAAATCTGGTTTTACTCTTTCCGAAAGGGAAAAAGTTGTCGCCAAACCGATTTTAAAAGAACTTTCCGCCCGGGTTCAATTTTTAGTCGACGTGGGCTTAGATTATCTGACGATTTCCAGAACAGGCAACACGCTGGCGGGTGGCGAAGCCCAAAGAATCCGTCTTGCCTCCCAAATTGGCTCCGGCCTTTCCGGCGTGCTCTACGTCTTAGACGAACCTTCAATCGGTCTTCACCAGCGTGATAACATCCGGCTTATTAATACCCTCAAGCGCTTAAGGGATCTTCAAAACACGGTTATAGTCGTCGAGCATGACCGGGAAATGATGCTCTCCTCTGATGAAATTCTGGATTTTGGTCCGGCGGCAGGGGAACACGGAGGAAAAATCATCGCCCAAGGATCTCCGGCACAAATTATTAAAAACCCCGCATCAATTACCGGTAAATACTTATCGGGTAAAAAGAAAGTCGAGGTCCAATCGATAAACCACCAAAGCGCCGAGCCATCAAATACTCTAACCATCGTCGGTGCCCGCGAACATAACCTCAAAAATATTAATGTCGATTTTCCGCTTGGGAAATTTGTCTGCATCACCGGCGTTTCCGGTTCGGGCAAGTCAACCCTAATCCACGATATTCTCTATAATTCCCTGGCCACGGAAATTTTTCGCTCCCGCCAAAAAGCCGGCCAGCATGATCTCATACGTGGATCCGAGAATTTAGACAAAGTAATCTTAATCAACCAGTCTCCAATCGGCAGAACTCCCCGCTCCAACCCTGCTACTTATACCGGCGCCTTTACCCATATTCGCGAACTCTTCGCCCAAACCACAGATGCCAGAATCCGCGGTTATAAACCCGGCCGGTTTTCTTTCAACGTCAAAGGCGGCCGCTGCGAAGCTTGTGAAGGCGAAGGCCAAGTTAAAATCGAAATGCAGTTTTTGCCCGACGTCTATGTCGATTGTGAAGTGTGTAGCGGCAAAAGGTATAACGAAGAAGCTTTGGAAATCCACTACAAAACGAAAAATATCTCAGAAGTTTTGGATATGACCGTCGAAGAATCTTTAAGCTTTTTTGAAAACATTCCCCAAATCAAAACCAAGTTGGAAACAATTTACGACGTGGGCCTGGGTTATATTCGTTTGGGTCAGCCGGCCCCGACATTATCTGGTGGTGAAGCGCAGCGCGTTAAATTGGCAACAGAACTTAGCAAACGGGCCACCGGCCGCACCATGTATATTTTAGATGAACCAACCACCGGATTACATTTTGCCGATATCGAAAGGCTTCTACTAATCCTCAAGCGCTTGGTCGGCCAGGGCAATACGGTCGTCATCATTGAGCACAACCTGGATGTCATCAAAAACGCCGACTGGATAATCGACCTTGGCCCCGAAGGCGGCGATGGCGGCGGTCAAATTATTGCCACCGGTACACCCAAAGATGTATCAAAGATTAAATCCTCCTACACCGGTCAATTTCTTGCTCGAGAGCTCCCGTAAATACTTGACACCTGATACGTGCTTGTCAACGGAGTTGACAATAAGCTCTCTTTTACCTGACACTAGTTCTTGATGCGCTTTCTTGCTCGATTGATTCTTGCCAATCTATTTGCAGCTCTCTTACTACTTACTACCTACTACATACTACCAGCCGCCGCTCACGCCGCCGGCGAGTTTGAGACGTCTTACAAGGTTCAGTACGACGTCGACGAGAAAGGTTCGACTAAAGTTACACAGCAAATCGTCCTAAAAAATAAAACTTCCAATTTCTACGCCGACAAATTTGAATTAAAAATCGGCTCCACTAAAGTCGAAAACGTCAAAGCTCAAGATGCTACCGGCCCTCTGGAAACAGCAGCCAAATTTGAAAATAACGTCACAACAATAAACGTCAAATTTAACCAGAAAGTAATCGGCATTGAAAAAACTTTACCTTGGACTCTAACTTACACATCAAACGAGCTTGCCGCTAAATCCGGCCAAATCTGGGAAGTTTCTATCCCCCGCCTTGCTCGCTCCGCCGATATAGCCAACTATCAAGCTACTGTATTAACGCCCACATCCTTTGGGCAAATTGCTTTTGCCGCCCCAGCACCGCTGACAAGCGACAAGACTTACAACCGCCAACTCTTCACCTTTGGTAAAGACCAATTAGTAGAATCAGGCATTGCCATCTCCTTTGGCGAAAAGCAAGTCTTTGCTTTTACTCTCAATTATCACCTAGAAAATAATAATCTTACAAGCCAAACCCAGGAGATTGCTCTGCCGCCGGATAACAATTATCAAAAAATTGTCATTCAAAAACTGGACCCTGCTCCTCGAGATGTTATAGTTGATAAGGACAATAATTTCCTGGCTTTATATAAACTTTCCTCTCACCAGAAAATCGATGTCACGGCAAGCGGCTATGTGGAAGTTGCCAGTTCGCCGTTTAGAAATATTTACAATGCTCTCACAGACGCCGACAGAGTCATTTACACCGCTAAGCAAAAATATTGGGAAACTGATGCAGTCTTTATCAAGAGTAAGGCCCAAGAGCTGAAAACTCCACAGGCAATTTATAATTTTGTAACCACTTATTTAAGTTACAGCGAAGATCGCCTGAAACAAACAAAGGTCGAGAGAAAAGGCGCCGCAATAGCCGTCGCTAGCCCCAAAGATTCCATTTGTACGGAATTTACAGATCTTTTCATTGCCATCGCCAGGGCCGCCGGCATTCCTGCCCGCGAAGTCGAAGGTTACGCCTATACCCAAAACGAGCGCTTGCGGCCGCTTTCACTAACCCTTTATCAAAGCGATATTCTGCATGCCTGGCCTGAATATTGGGACGATAGACTGGGTTGGATTCAAGTTGACCCTACGTGGGGATCAACTTCCGGAGGCTTGGACTATTTTAAGAAACTGGATTTTAACCATGTCACTTTCGTCCAAAGAGGAGTATCATCACAAACGCCGTACCCTGCCGGGAGCTACAAAAGAGACGGTCAGGAAAAAGACATCGCCGTCCAGTTTGCCCAAGATCTTCCAACTCCAACTGTCATACCCCAGCTTTCTTTAACTGCCCCTGAAAAAATAATTTCCGGGATTCCCGTTCGTATTGTTGCCGCAGTTGCTAGTACTGGTAACACCTCAATTATAGGTAAGTCACTGGAGCTTTCCGCTCTCACGCTGCGCAGAATTTTAGACATTGAAAAACCGCAGGGGAGTAATAATTCTATAAAAATCCCCATCCTGCCGCCTTATGCCAAAAGAAGCTTTGAGTTCAATCTTACGAGTCCAAGCCTTTTTGAAAATTCTAAAGATACTTTGACCTTAAGTTATGCGGAGGCGCAAATTTCTGTCCCGGTTTCCACTTACCCTATTTACAGTTTAATCTTCCTAAAAAGCTTTTTGGTCAGTCTACTTGTGGCAGTTTTAATTATCTCAACCGGACTTTTCCTTTACCAAAGAACCGCCAAACACAGAAAAAGATCACACTTGTAGTAAAATTCCCTCTGTGGAAAGCATTAAAAATCAAATAGCGAAACTCCCTCCCTCTCCCGGGATCTATAAGTTTTTTAACAGCAACGAAAATTTGCTCTATGTAGGCAAATCCGTTTCCATCAAAAAACGCGTCCAATCATACTTTGCCAATAAAGATTTGGGACCAAAAACCAATAGGCTTGTCCAAAATATCGCCAGAGTGGACTATATTAAGGTCTTTTCCGAATTCGAAGCACTTCTTTTAGAATCTGAACTAATTCGCACCAATAGTCCTTTCTATAACATCATTTCAAAAGACGATAAAAGTCCGCTCTACATAAAGATAACGGATGACCAAATTCCGCTTATCCAAACAACTAGAAAACAAAAACCGAAGCGGGGAGTCTTCTTAAAAGGCCCTTTTCCCAATACCAAAACCACCCGGGAAATTTTGAAAATGACGAGGCGTATTTTCCCTTACTGTGTTCATAAAAACCCCAAAAAGCCATGTCTTTATGTTCATCTTGGTTTGTGCCCTTATCCTTACAGAGACGACCAAACAAAACAAGAATACCTTTCAACAATCGTCAAGATAAAAAAGCTGTTGTCCGGCAAATCCAAATCTTTAACTGGCGATCTCGTTCACGAGATGAAAGACCTTTCCAAAAATCAACGATACGAAGAAGCCAATGCTGTCAAAAAACAGGTCGCAAATCTCCAGTATCTGACTACGACTTACCATACGCCGAGAGAATTCCTAGAACAGCCGACACTGGTGGACGATTTAACCTTAAACCGTTTAAAAGATTTTCAAAAAGCCCTGAATCTCAAAAAACTACCCAAAAGAATAGAGTGCTTCGATATTTCTAATATATCCGGCACCAACGCGACCGGATCAATGGTTGTCATGACAAATGGCAAGACCGATAAATCCCAGTACCGCCGCTTCAAAATTAAACTTAAAAATACGCCCGACGATTACGAAATGATGCGCGAAGTACTGGCTCGAAGAATTAAAAATAATTGGCCCAAACCCGACGTCATGATTATCGACGGCGGACGTGGTCAACTTAATGCTGCACTTTCTATAATCAATAAATACAAATACCCAACGATAGTAGTCTCACTGGCCAAACGCTTAGAAGAAATTTATACACCGGATAAGGTTTTGCCCATCTCTTTGCCCAAAGAAAGCCCGGCGCGTCAGCTTGCCCAGCAAATCCGCGACGAAGCCCACCGCTTCGCCATCACCTATCACCGCAAGCTCAGGGCTAAGAGCTTTCTACCCCAATAATCCTTTCTTGATTTTGCATGCTAGATACTAGATACTAAATACAAAATACCGATTCCTGCCATGCGCCATTATCTGAAAGCATTAATTATTTCCTCCATTGCTTTTTTTGCCGCTTACCAGTTCGTCCCAACTATCGTTATCGGCAACGGCCCCAAAAATATCGCCATCGTCATTGGAGCACTCCTTGTGGTATCTCTCCTCTTAAGACCAATCTTTTCTCTGATTCTATTGCCGATTAATCTTCTTACCATTGGATCCATTTCCCTCATTTTAAATACAGCCCTCATGTACAGCCTGACTATTTATCTCCCGGGATTTGTAATCAAAGCATTTAATTTTAAAGGCGCAGAAATTAACGGGTTTATTCTGCCGCCGTACGTCTTCAACCAACTAGCAACAATTATTCTCGTCGCGGCCATTATCACGGCAGTTCAAAAAGTTCTCCACATAATTTTTGAGTAATGCAATTGACGCCTTGGCGCACCAAAAGGTATCATTACCTTCATGTTTAAAGCGTTTTTTCGTCACTATTTTGAACTTCCCGAAAAAACAAGCAACGTCGTTTGTTTAGGTGGGGGAGTCGGTACTGCCCAGGTCCTCAAAGGCCTAAGACACCGTCTTTATAACCTGACTGCCGTTGTTTCTATGGCAGACGACGGCGGCTCCGCTGGCCGGCTCAGACGCGCATTTTCCGTCCCTCCTCCGGGTGATCTTGTCAACTGCCTGGCAGCGCTTTCCGACGAAGAATCGATAGTCAAGGAACTTTTTCTTTATCGGTTTGCCGGCCAGCGCTACGGTAAAGATATGGATCTCGGGGGCCAGAAACTAGGCAACCTCATTTTTGTCGCCCTTTTGGATATTTATAAGGGCGATACCGGCAAAGCCCTTGAAGAATTTTCCAAAATCATCTCCCCAACCGGAAGAGTTTTACCGGCCACTTTGGGAGACGTTAATATTTGGGCTAAAACCGCAGACGGCAAGAAAGTCTACGGCGAGCAAAACATCGACCTTGGAAAATATAAAAGCTCAAATAAATCTCTTAAAGAAGTTCACCTCAACCCTCCAAAGCCCAGGGCTTATAAAGCGGCAATCGATGCTCTAAAAGCCGCGGGCATCATAATCGTTGGCCCGGGTGATCTTTTTAGTACAATCCTACCGGTTATAATTGTTCCTCAAATTAAAAATCAGCTTATATCTTCTCCAGCTAAAAAAATATTTATCGTCAATATTGCCAATAAACCGTTTGAAACACCGGGTTTTAAAGTCTCGGATTACATAAAAACTGTTGAGTATCATCTCGGATCAAATCCTTTTGATAAAATCTTGGTTAATACCAACCAAAATGCTAAAATACCCAAAAGCTTTAATTATAAGTATGTGAGTATAGATTCCAAAGGTCTGGACAAATTTGGGGAGAAAATTGTAGAAAGCGACCTTATCGATGAAAGTTTTACCCTTTACCATGATAGTCAAAAAGTGGCCGCTGCTATAGAAAATCTAACGCGATAAGAGAGCTTGTTTTTTAAAACAAGTATTAAAAAATGAAAACCTTTTTACTCATTTTCCAAATAATAATTTCAACGCTGCTCATCATCATCATCCTTGTGCAAGCCAAAGGGTCGGGTATTTCGACAGTTTTCGGCGGACAGGGGGGTTTTTACAGATCTAAAAGGGGAGTAGAGAAACTCTTCGTCGCTTTTACCATAATTCTGGCGTTTTTATTTTTGGTCCTTTCCATCATCCAAGTAATTGTCTAAATGTTCTCCCTAAAGGTTAAGTTAAGACGCATCCGTTTCTGGTGGCATCTAACGCTTGCCTATATTGCCAAATACAAACTAAGGATTCTCATATCTTTACTGATCATAGCGGGAGCTACCATTGGCATTTACAAAATTACCCCCCAAATTTCCAGATCTAATTACATTAGCATGGGCTACGTTGGCTCCTACACACTAGAGACTATTCCAACGCAAGCACTTCTCTTGGCAACCCAATCTCTAATTACTGTCGATGAGGGGGATAAACCAATCCCTTTACTGGCATCACATTGGCAGGTTTCAGATGGCGGCAAAACGTACAAAGTATTTTTGAAAGATAATCTTAGATGGCACGATGGCACTCTGGTTAATGCCAACGATATCTCAATCGCCATCAAAAACGTCCAAATTACCGCTCTCAACAATAAAACGATAGAGTTCAAACTTCCCAACCCCATCTACTCTTTTCCGCTTGCCCTCAATAAACCCGTTTTCAAAGCTAAAAGTTTTTACGGGGTGGGTCAATTTAGAATAGTTGGCATTGACCAAGTCAGCGGCATCGTCAAAAAAATCAGCCTCGTCCCCAAAGATAAAAATCTGCCAAGAGTCGATATTAAATTCTATCCGACTGAAACCCAGGCCCTGCAAGCCATTAAAATCGGTGAAGTTAAGATGGCCGCCGTCGCCAATGCTAAAGAATTTAGCTCCTGGCCCAATTTAGAGGTCGAAAGGAAAGTCGCTCAGGAAGAAATCGTCACCGTTTTCTTCAACAACAACGACCCCGTCCTGTCGTCCAAAGACCTTAGACAGGCCGCCAATTACGCAGTCAACAAATCGGAATTTGATGGCCTGCCGGCAACCGGTCCGATATCGCCAAAAAATTGGGCTTACAACCAGCAAGTCAAAAGATATGATTACAACACTGCCCGCGCCAAGGAATTAATTTCCAAAGCAAATTCACCAAGCCTAAAGATCACCCTAAGTTACATATCATCATTGGAAGAAGTCGCCCAGTCCATTAAAAAGGACTGGGAAGCCGTAGGCTTTAATGTTACCCTCAAACTGGAAAAGGGCGTCCCCAAAAACTTTCAGGCATTTTTGGCCGTCAACAAACTTTCACCAGATCCGGATCAGTACGGGCTCTGGCACTCATCCCAAAAAGACACCACCAATATTACCGGCTACAAAAACGTCAAAGTCGACAAACTTTTGGAAGACGGGCGCAGCACCGAAGACGAAGACGCCAGAAAGAATCTTTATTTTGATTTCCAAAGATTTTTAGTTGATGACGCCCCAGCCGCCTTCCTCTATTACCCCTACAAATACCAGGTTACTTACAAGAACATCAAACCTTTAATCGCCAAACTCCCAAAGTAAAGACAATTTTGCTAAAATACTAACCAGCGCGGGTGTAGTTCAATGGTAGAACACCAGTTTTCCAAACTGGATACGAGAGTCCGATTCTCTTCACCCGCTCATATGCGCCCATAGCTCAGTGGATAGAGCAGGACGGTTCTAACGTCAAGGTCGGGGGTTCGAGTCCCTCTGGGCGCACAAAAAGTAAGATTTGCATACGACAAGTGCATATGACGATGTAACTACTATGAGATAGTAATGAAAACACTCTTGACCTATAGCATTTAAATTGTTATTATGAAATACTAATAATAACTCCTGCCCCAAAAAGATATGAGTGAAAAGATACAGCCACTAGCACTAAATAGGAGACAATTCCTGCGCAGGTTTGCCGGAATAGCTGCTGTTCCCCCCGCTTACCTAATGGGACTCAGGGAACATTCGCCAGAAGCAGAGACAAAACCCATGACGCCCTTCTATGTTTGCGATTCAGCATCTATCGAAGTCTCCCCTCCTAAAACCATACATCCCGCTGGTGTTTTCAACTGTTCAAAAATGTGGGAACCTGGCGAAGCGGTCGTCGTACACTTTATGAAAGGTTCTTTTTATGTGGGAGTTACTGATAAAGTTGAGGGACAGAGCGTCAACGCAGATGTTCAAATAGGACTGTATAGGATAATCGATGATAAGGTTCAGCTTGCTGGCATTCTGCCGTTCATGTACCCATATGGAGGTGCTGAAAACGGACTGGTAATGAATGGAACAACTGGTGGGAGAGATTTCCAAACACCATGCCCAATGGAATTCTACCCAGACGATCCAATCGTCTTAGGCGGCTGGACGCCGAGAGATCCGGGCAAATATCAAGTTGGAGCAGTGTTAACTATCTTTTGTAATCATCCGTTCAAAAGCGTTAACTATGTTTACACGATGTCTGGACGGGTTACTCCAATCTAGTTTTTGTAAGACTTTTATTGATTTTTTAATCGTAGAGAGTTATATTTCGACCCATGCAACTTGAAGGACCTACAGGTGGAACAAAAAGGCTCGAAAGATTTGGTCGTGAATATCAGTTCGGTGTTCTAAGGGCTGCACTGGTGGGCGTTATGGAGTCAAAGGGAACTATTGTACGAGAAGATAGAGAAACGGATGACGAAACAGGTCTTGTATCTTTCACATTCTTTGCTGGG
>Ga0209515_10000898_pt1 | contig 51723 bp, 47 predicted proteins | sample Subgroupgradi54m_FD_187454 | JGI IMG/M metagenome (GOLD analysis project Ga0209515, IMG submission 187454) | Subsurface groundwater microbial communities from S. Glens Falls, New York, USA - GMW60B uncontaminated upgradient, 5.4 m (SPAdes)... ... | reverse complement strand
CGGCTCAGGATCCCTGCCAGGAGGATCGCCGCCCCGTGTCCGCCGACAATGAGCAAGAGCACCTGCAGCCACGTCACATCAATGAGCAGGTACTGTAACCACGTCACGTCCCGATAGCGGATGCTGTGGATGACCACGGCGAGCCACACGATGGCCAAGGTGGCGAGTATTAGCCGGCCAGTCGACCGCGGTCGAAAGCGCATGGGTCAGCGGCCCTCGGCCTGGGCCCCCGCGAGGACACGGAGGGACCGACTGTAGGGGGGCCAGGCGATTCCGCGGTCCGTGACAATGGCCGTGATCAAGTGATGTGGGGTGACGTCAAAGGCAACGTTGAGGGCAGTAATGCCTTCTGGGGCGATCCGAACTCCCGCGAAGTGGGTCACCTCTTCAGGGGAGCGCTCCTCGAGGGGAATCGCGGTCCCATCAGAAGTGCGAAAGTCCACGGTCGAGAGTGGCGCGGCGACGATGAACGGGATCTCATGGGCGCGGGCCAAGACTGCGAGGGTATAGGTCCCGATCTTGTTCGCGACATCGCCGTTGGCAGCGACCCGGTCCGCGCCTACGATCACCCGATCGATCCGCCCGCGGCTCATCAAAGCGCCCGCCGCGTTATCCGTGATGAGGGTGCCCGGGAGTTTGTAGCGAAGCAGTTCCCAGGTCGTGAGGCGGGCGCCTTGGAGGACCGGTCGCGTTTCGCACACCAGCACGTGCAGGGGCGTGCCCTGTTCGTGCGCCATGCGCACGATGCCAAGGGCGGTGCCATAGTCAACTGTGGCCAAGCTGCCGGTGTTGCAGTACGTCAGCACGCGCTCGCCCGCCTTGACCAACGTCGCGCCGAATCGCGCAATCGACCGGTTAGTCTCCACATCTTCGGCGGCAATCCGCTGTGCCTCGTCGAGTAATGCGCGGCGGAGGTCGTCGACCGCCGCATCCGGGAGGCGCGCAGGCACCTCGAGCATCCGGTCCAACGCCCACCGCAAGTTGACGGCGGTGGGTCGCGTCTGAAGCAACATCTGCGCTGCGGCGGCCAGCTGGTGCACAAATGCGCGACGCTCCGTGGTCGGAATCTCCCGTGCTGCCAGCACCAACCCGAAGGCGGCCGCGGCCCCGATCGCGGGGGCACCCCGGACTCGCAGGGAGCGAATGGCGTCGGCAACTTCGCAGGCTGAACGGCACGCGATGACCTGCTCTTGGAGCGGCAGCTGGGTCTGGTCGAGCATCTCGAGGTGGTCTCCCGCCCAGTGGAGTGTTTCAGGCATTGGCGTAACTCGCACCGATGTACGATCCCCCTCCCGCCGGGGCGGTGGTATGACCAGCGCGTTCGAATTGGAAACGGAGACAGACGCGTAGGCCGAGGCAGCGTCGCCGCCTCTACCCGGCGCGAAGCCGAGCGATCCGGCCTCTGACGTGACCCCTACTGGCGGGAGCTACTCGAGGGGGAACAACGTATGGTCCTCATTGTCGGGCACCACGTCCGTGGTGATGACCACATGGTTAGGGGTGAAGAGGAAAATCGCCTCTCCGACCCGCCGCATGTGCCCATCCAACGCGTACGTCACGCCACTGGTGAAGTCCACGATGCGCCGGGCCAACTCCCCCTGCGCGTCGCGGAGATTCACGACGACGGGTCGACGCATTTTTAAATAGTCTGCCGCCAATCGCGCATCGTCGAAGGACCGCGGTTGCAAGACGACAATCTCTTGCTGTCGCTGCGTGTGCAGGCTCAGGACCTGCGCTCGACGCCCCCTGGGCTCCCCCGCGGGCGACTCCGACGTGGAGGCGCCCTCTTCGTCCTCGCTGAACCCAAGGAACGTCATGAATCGGTGCATGGCACTCACATGAACCCCCCCTCGATTCCCTCCCTTCCCTGGAAACGGCCGCGCCTCTCCCGTGAGCTAGAGCCGTTCTCCAAAAATAGCTCGTCCAATTCGCACTAAGGTCGCCCCTTCTTCAACTGCCACTTCAAAATCCTCGCTCATGCCCATCGAGAGTTCCCTCAGCGGGTGGTGCGCGCTGCGCACCGGCGCAAGCGCGTCCCGCAGCTCTCGCAGGCGCCGAAAAATGGGGCGGACAGTCTCTGGATCCTCCGTCAACGGCGCGATCGTCATGAGGCCGACGACCCGAATACCCGACAACGCGGTTACCGCTGCCACCGTTGGCGGGACCGCCTCGGGAGGGATCCCATACTTCTGTGCTTCCCCTGCCACGTTCACTTGCACCAGGACGTCGATCGGTGCGATCACCTGACGGCTGATCTCGGCCGCCAGACGCTGGCTATCCAGCGACTGGATGACCTTGAAGAGTGAAGTCGCCGTTTTTACCTTGTTCCGCTGGAGGTGCCCGACCATGTGCCAGCGGGCAACCGGACCCAGGGCAGCGACTTTGGGTGCGGCCTCCTGCACGCGGTTCTCACCGATGTCGGTGATCCCACACGCAACTGCGTCGCGGATCGGCCCCAGGTCGACGCCTTTGGTTACCGCGAGAAGCGTGACCTCCTCGGGACGTCGCCCGCGCCGTGCCGCGGCCTCGGCAATCCGGGCCCGCACGCGCGCTACAGCCGCGGCAACGTCCGTCACACCGTGGGGGGTATTCGCTGCAGGGGGAAGATTCCCTCCGGATAGCTCGAGCGAGGGGCCAGCCCTAGCGGCCGCCTCGCGACGGTGCGATGAGCCCTGCCATCCGACCGGTTGTCCCATCGCGTCGGTACGAGAAGAACAACTCGGCCCGGCATTTGGTACACAGGACCAGGGTGTCGACATGCTCGAGGAGGAGCCCCGATTGTACAAGCTGGGTGCGGGCCGCAGCCTGGAGATCTAACTGCCACCGCCCGCGAGCATTGGCTGAGACCACATCCTGCCACCACGACCAGCGCCGCAGCTGGGAGATCACTGGAGCGTCGACTTCGTAGCAGCAGGCGCCGATCGAGGGACCGATCGCCGCGAGCACCTCGGCTGCAGCACAACCTAGGCGATCGATCATCATCTCCACGGCCCCCGGAAGGATCCCGGCCGTGATCCCCCGCCACCCCGCATGGACGGCCGCAACGACTCGGCGACCGGGATCCGCCAGAAGAACCGGTACGCAGTCCGCGGCATAGACCGATACGACCAGGCTTGGGTCGGCGGTAATGAGCGCATCGACTCCGTCGATGACGCGGCCCCCATCCTCCCCAGTCGCAACGGCAACCACGGCCCCATGGACCTGTTGCGCCTCGACGGACCGATGCCCCGTAAACCCCATCGTCTCAAGAAGCGTGGAGCGGTTGTTGGCGACGGCTGCGGGGTCATCACCCACGCCACGTCCAAGGTTAAGGGACGCAAACGGCGCGCGGCTGATGCCGCCCGTTCGAGTCGTAAACGCGTGGGGAATGCCCGCCGCGCGCAGATTCTCGGCGTGGAGCAGCGAGAGCCCGATCACATCGCGCGTTCGCGGATCACGGCGGAGAAGTAGTCCATCGCGCCGACGACGAGCGCAATCGCCCAGACCGCGGTTGCCGCCTGTCGGTACTGGAGGAGGTTGATGTACTGCTGCAGGATGAACCCGATCCCGCCGCCGCCAACGAACCCGATCACGGTGGACAAGCGCACGTTCACGTCCCATCGGTAGATCGTAAACGCGATAAACTGGGGGACGATCTGAGGCACCACAGCGTAGCGGACGACCTGGAGGGGCTTCGCGCCCGTCGCGGTGATCGCCTCGATCGGGCCGGGGTCGATGGACTCAATCTGCTCCGAATAAAGCTTGCCCAGCGCAGCGATCGAGTGAAGCCCGAGGGCGAGCACGCCGGCAAACGGGCCAAGCCCCACCCACACCGTGAAGATAATCGCCAAGATTAGCGGTTCGATCGACCGCAGGATATTGAAGTAGCTGCGCGTCAGGTAGTAGATCGTCGTCCCCAGGGGATTCCGGGTCATGAGGTTCCGGGCGCCGAGGAACGATAGCGGAACCGCCACAATGACCGCCATCGTCGTGCCCATGAGGGCCAAGAAGACGGTCTCGACGATTTTCTCTGCCACCAGCACCATCGTGGGGCTGAACCGCAGAGGTCCAACCGGCCAGCTCGCGTGCACGAGAAGGCGCTGTTGGGCGCCTTGGGCGCCAGCATCAGGGCCCTGGAAGACTTCCGGGACCGTCACCGTGGCGACAAACGCCCCCTGGAGATCGGTCTGGAACGACCCCACCGGTTGACGATTGCCAATCCGATTCACCCAAAACAGTGTTCCCGAAGTCTCGGGCCGAAATCCCATGCCCGTAACAGTCAGCATCGATCCGACGGGCGCGACCGTCGTCGAGACACGCAGTTGCGGCCCGGTCGGATCAAGGGGGATCTGCTCGGGGGGGACTGCTGGGTTTGTCGAGATCCCGATCTGCACGTCTTGACTCTTTGTCTCTCGCGTGAGCACGTCGGGGCGCGCCAGATCGACGACAAACGGCCGGACGAACTTCGTCCCAGTCGTCAGAGCCGGGAGGTCGACCTTGGTGACCCGCCACCCGTAGCCATAAATCGCCACGAGGACCAGGACGAGGAGGAGGAACCGCACCGAACGAAACCCCGCCCGCAGGGGGGGGAGCGACGATCGTTGCGCGGGAAGAGCCTGTTCCTTCATGCGATCTCCACCTCCACCGCTTCCTCTCCGTAGATCTGCTTGAAACGCTCCTCGTCAATATCGGCAGGCAGACCATCGAAGATGATCTCCCCGGCCTTCACCGCGAGGATCCGGGTACCATAGCGACGGGCGAGGCTGAGAAAGTGGAGGCTGCACAGCACCGTGATCCCGTCCTTCTTGTTCAACTCTTCCACGTATTTCAACACCGAGTGGGAGGTCGCAGGATCAAGACTGGCCACCGGCTCGTCCGCCAGGATGAGGCTCGGTTCCTGCATCAGTGCGCGAGCGATCCCGACCCGCTGTTGCTGCCCTCCCGAGAGTTGGTCGGCGCGGGTGCGCGCCTTCAGGGGAATGCCGACCCGCTCGAGATTGGCCATCGCGCGGTTGACTTCGTCCTTGGGGAAGTAGTTGAGCAAGGCCCACGCCGGGGGCAGGTAGCCCAGCCGCCCTGCGAGGACGTTGGTGAGGACCGACGTTCGCTTGACGAGGTTGAACTGCTGGAAGATCATCCCCATGCGACGGCGGACCTTGCGCATCTCTTCCTGGTCCAGCGCGGTGATGTCGATATCGTCGATGTAGATCTTGCCGCCGCTCGGGTCAATGAGCCGGTTGATGCACCGCATCAACGTGGACTTCCCGGACCCGCTTAACCCAATGATGACCAGGAACTCCCCGGGGGCCACCCCAAAGGACAGATCCCGCAACGCGACCGTCCCGTCCGCGTACACTTTCGTGAGGTGCTCCACGCGCACGGCCGCGCCACTCATGCCACAGCTCCCGACCGACCCTGCATCGTCGTCGCGACGAAAACGGAGGAGGAAGGGTATCCCCCTCCTCCCCCGTCTTGTACCACGCGCACGCCTCCGCTAAGGGGCGAGTTTCTGCAAATCGAGTCCAAGCAGCGCCGCCGCATCCCGAATCGGCTGGAAGTACCAGTCGCCGATAGGGATCGACAGCTTGTTCCCTTTCCGCACGATGCGCTCCGAGAAGTCTCGAGGAAAACTCAGGCCCAACGACCGAACTTGGTCATCAGTGAGATCGACCGTATCGGTGAGCCCCTCGATGCTGTAGAGGGTCTTCAACGCATCCTTCCCGTCGGGGGTCGCCGCGATGCGCAGCAGGCGGTCTTTGATCTTGGCCTTCAGCTCCGGACTGAGCTTTGGGTTGAGGCTCCACGTGTCGTTCGGGATCGGGTCGGTGAAGAGAATCGGCTTCACTTTCTGGTTAACATCCGGGAACTGTGCGCGGACGTTGTCGCGCGCATCCTCGAAGGTCGCGCCCCCATCAACTTGGCCCCGGTAGATCGCAAGGATGACGTTGGGGTGCGATCCCGCAAAAATCGTCTGGCCGAAGAACCGATCCGGATCGAGCCCTTGCTTCTTGAGCAATGCGGCCGGGAAGAGGTACCCGGATGTCGACGCAGCATCGACGAACGCAAACCGCTTCCCCTTCAGGTCCGCGAGGGTATTGATGTTCGCGTCCGTTCGGGCGCTGATTTGGGCCCGGTAGTAGGGAAGCCCAAACCGCACTGAGATGAGCGCAACCTCCACCCCGCACTTCCGTTGTGCTAGCACGTACCCAAAGGGGTTGAGAGCGCCAATATCGGCGCGTCCGGAACACATCGCCTCGATCGCGGCGGTGAAACTCGTCGAGACGACCGCCTCGACCGGCACCCCGAGCGCCACGGTGAGCATCCGCCCAATCCGATTCCCGCTCGAGAGTACGACATCCGTCTGGGCGGAAGGGACGAACACAATCGTCAACTTGGTTTGACCCGCCGACGGCGTTGGCTGTATCGCGACCGCCGTGACGGCGATGAGAAACGCTGCGACCAGCACAAAGACTTGATGGCGTCGATTCACACGCGTCCTCCTTTGCCTTCTATTGCAGGCTCCATGGGATCAGGGGAAGCTTTCGGGAGAAGCGGACCGATCTCCTCTGGTCCATCACCTCGCGGCCACCAGCGATTGGATTCGGTTCATGATCGCTGGCATCCCAACGATGGCTTCTCCGTTGAGTACCAGCACTGGGCTGCCGTAGACGTGGTAGGTCGCGCTTACTTCGCTGGCGCCGTCGAGGGTCAGCGCGTGCTCGACGAATGGCAGGCGGCGCCGACGGAGGAGGTTGCGAACGGTGGACGCGTGCCCGCAGTGGGGGACGCAGATCACGGTGATCGCGTCCCGGGCAAGCATGCTAACCGCGGGCTGCCAACGGGACGAATGGGCGCGGCGGGGGGCCCGTATAGCGGGCGCGGGGCCTGATGAGGCGTTCGTGGTACTGCTCCATCACGTGCGCGCAGTACCCGCTGATCCTCGCACTCGCAAAGATCGACGTGCACAGATCGATGGGAATCCCCAGCGCGTGGTAGACGACCGCCGAGAAGAAGTCCACGTTCACCGGGAGCGTGGTGTCATGCCGCATGGTCTCGTAGACTTTCACCGCCGTCTGGAAGACGACGTTTGTCCCGGCTTCCGTGCTCACTTGCCGTGCCATCTCCCGGAGTACGCCCGCCCGCGGGTCATCCACCTTGTAGACTGGGTGGCCGAAACCGGGAATGCGCGCCTCGGGTTTGGCGCGTTCTTCCTTGGAGAGGGCGGCGCGCCAAGCGAGCTTGTCGAGGATGTACTTCTCGGCCTTCGCGGGATCCCCGATCTCTAGCAGCATGGCGAGGACGTCTTCATTGGCGCCGCCATGACGGGGGCCCTTGAGCGTCCCCAGCGCGGCCACAACGGCGGAGTGTAAATCGGTGAAGGTGGCCGCAGCGACGCGGGCGGCGAACGTCGACGCGTTCAGCTCGTGATCCGCGTGGAGGATGAAGATCATGTCCATCGTCCGCCCGGCCAGGGGCGAAGGAGATTTCCCCGTGAGCATGGTGAGGAAGTTCTCGGCGCTCGACCCCGCCGGTCGGGGAGGGACTGGCTCGCGTCCCTGCCGCAGATGGTGCCATGTCGCGACCATGCCGGGAATTTGCGCGCTGAGGCGGAACGCTTTGCGAATATTCGCTTCGGGCGTACTGACATGCACATCGACGTCAAACATCCCCGCGACGGAGACTGCGGTGCGTAGGGCTTCAAGGGGGTGGGCGCCTTTCGGGTAGGACCGCATCGAACTGAGCACCGGGTCGGGCAGCCGACGCACCGCCCCGAGCTGCTCGTGCACCCAGGCGAGCCGCCCCTTAGGGGGGAGGTCGCCGAACCACAGCAGGTGGATGACTTCTTCGTAGCTGGCCTGGGTCGCGAGGTCGCGGATTTCGTAGCCACGGTAGTACAGTTTGCCCGCGTCGCCATCGACCGTGCAGATGCTGGAATCCACGGCGATGACGTCCCGGAGGCCCGCCTTGAACTCTACTGCCATCGTTGACTCCCTCCGCAAGATCGGTCCGAGACCATCTTAGCACTGCAGGAAGCGTGGCGAAACCCCGCACACCCCGTTCGGTCAGCAGCCCCGGCGGGCACGATTAGTGAGGGACTCCCTTCTGGCGCGCACGCGAGAAAACTACACGGGGGAGGCCCTCGCCCTCCCCCGCGACACATCCTCCGCTGCCTCTAGGCGGTTGCCGGGCTCTTCCCCCGGATCGCCATGTAGGCCCAGGCCGCGACCGCGAGGTGCACGATGTTATCGAGGAACTCGAGGTTGGTGAGCCCGTAGAAATTCGGCGCCGGTCGCCCAGCAACGACGAATCCCCAGATCCCAAAGAACAACGCTACGATGAAAACGACCCACACGAGCGACCGCTGCGCAGACTCGCCGAGGACCGCGGACGCGGCGATGGCGACAATCCCTAAGATCGTGTGCGCCCAGTTTTCCCCGACGTCGAAATAGAGCGCATTGCCGAGCCCGACCCCCAAGAACCCCAGCAACCCCAGGGCCAGTAGAACAATCCCTCCGATCATCAAGAACTGCTTCGGATGCATGCCTTCACCCCTCCCCCGCGGGGCTCGCCTCGATTCCCCCGTGGCGACGTCGAACTCGTGGGCGGCTCCCGCACTCTAGCACTTGGCAAACCCACACGACCGACAGGTTGCGCAGCCATTTTCGTGCACGAGCGACTCCCCACAATCCGGACAGATGCCGATGAACTCGAGCGGCGTCCGCAGGTCACCATTGGTCTCGACCTCTGCGACGCTATTGACCACCACCCGCTGAGGGAGCGTCACCGGCTGCGCCGCTGCAAACCTCAAGGCCTCCTGCCGGACGCGGGCCTCAGGGGCGGGGAGGACCTCGGCCCGTGGGAATTCTTTGTCGGGACGGAACGAGTCGCCATAGAGCGCTCGGCCCAGGGCGAGCGCGACCGCCTGCGCGATCGTAGTGACCCGGACGACTGTCCCGCTCGCGGACCGATCAAAGGCGACCTCTTTGCTCTGCACCCGCCAGAGTTGTTCGATCACGTCCCGGGGATCAACCCGCGCGCGCAACGCGAGCGAGGCGAGCCGGCCACATGCTTCGGCTTCGACATCGAACGAGTGCACAAAGACCTCGCACACCCCGAGCTCATCTTCATTCACGACCACGTAGATGCGCCCGCGGGGCGTCTCGACGCGCTCCGTTCGACCCGTCGTCACTTTCGGCCGGGGCCGGGGCGTGGATCGTACGGGTGCCTCGGCCGTGGCCGCATGGGGCGCTGACGGGGCTGCGCCTGGTGTGCCGTGGGCCTGCTGCTCGGTGATCAGGATCCCTTCACGGCTGCCTTCACGATAGACCGTGACGCCTTTCGCCCCCAGCTTCCAGGCCAAGAAGTAGATCCGCTCGACCTCGTCCATCGGCGTGTCGTGGGGGAGGTTCACAGTACTGCTGATCGAGTGATCGATGTGCTGCTGGATGATGGCCTGCATCTTTACGCGCATATCCGCCTTGATCTGATGCGCCGTGACGAATGTCGGCGGCAGGTCTGCTTCCTTCTGGAGCCCAACACGCGCCATGTATTCGCGCACGAGCGGATGGTACACCTTGAAGCTGTGCTGTGAGAGCGACTCGGACCGACGGATGTAGGTGAGGTCGAAGATCGGTTCGATCCCGCTGGTCACCCCCGCCAGCGCGGCGCCGCTACCCACGGGCGGCACCGTGAGGAGCGCGACGTTGCGCAACCCATACCGCCGAATGCGCTCCAGCACCGTCGGCGCCAACGTCGTGAGGAAGCGCCCGCGCAGGTGCTGGGCCGCATCGTAGGCCGGGAAGACGCCCTTCTCTTGGGCCAGGGCGACGCTTTCGTCGTAGACGATGTTCTTAATGCGATCAAAGAGCCCGTCGACCGCCGCGATGGCTTCCTCGGTGTCATACTTCAGACCGAGCCGGATCAACATGTCGCCAAGCCCGGTGAAGCCGACGCCAATACGCCGGGAGGTCAGGCTCGCGGTCCGTTGGGCCGGTAGCGGGTGCTTGGTGGCATTGTAATCCAAGACGTTATCGAGAAACCGCGTCGCGGTCCGCAAGGCCCGTTCCAGCGCCTCCCAATGCACCCGCGCCTGCGGAGAGAAGTCGTCTAGGACAAACCGCGACAACGAGACGTTCCCCAGACAGCACGCGCCGTAGTTCTCCAACGGGATCTCGGAACACGGGTTCGTCGTGACCACATTCATCTCGTTGTACTCACTCGTCGACCAGCGCTGCACTGTGTCCCAGAAGATGAGCCCGGGCTCCGCGTGATCCCGCGCTCCCTTGATGAGCTCGTGCCACAGTTCACGCGCGCGCACCATCTTGCACACTTGTACCTTGGGGCTGTCAAACCGGAGCTCCCATAACGAGTCGTCCTCGACCGCGTGCATGAACGCGTCTGACACGCGGACGCTGATGTTCGCGTAGCGCACTCTGTCAAGGTTCCGCTTCACCTTCACGAAATCGAGCACGTCGGGGTGGCGATCCGAAATTGTGATCATCAGCGCACCGCGACGCCCCGATTGTCCGATGGTGCCCGTCGTCAGAGAGAACAGTTCCATGAAGGACACTGAGCCGGTGCTGCTGCGCGCGGCATTGTTGACTGGCGCACCCCTGGGCCGCAGGATGCTGATATCGGTGCCAACCCCGCCGCCCAGTGAATACGTGCGAGCGGCTTCCTTCATCCACTCAAAGATCGACTCGATCGAGTCATCTTTCACAGGAAGAACGTAGCAGTTGAGCAAGGTCACCCGCTTCGCGTTCCCCGCACCGTGCATAATCCGCCCCCCGGGGATGAACCGGAAGTCGTCTAGCAACCAGTAGAACTTCTCCTCCCACTCCGCCCGCTTCGCGGCCGTCGCTTCGACCGAGGCGAGTTCGCGCGCAATCCGCCGCCACATCTCCACAGGGGTCTGCTCGAGGACATTTCCGTCGGCGTCCCGGAGCGCATACTTGTCGTGAAATACCCGGGCGGGAAGGTCATCTCCATGGAAGAACTCCAGGGTCTGGTGCGGCAACTCGGACGAAGGTTTGACGGTTGCGGCGATCGTTTCGGCGTCCACAATTCACCCCCGCGATATCGGTGGGCCGGCGCCCCGGCCCCGGTACAATCTCGCTATTTCTGAAGCTTGGTCTTGGCTGGATCGGCAACGAGCAGTGGGACCTGCGCGCGCAGTGCTTCTTCCTGACGTTTCCGCTCCTTGAGGATGCCCGCCTCTTCGACCAGCACGTCCAAATCCCGGAAGCGCCGGTGCTCTGAGGCGAAGCGAACGTAGGCGACGTCATCGAGGCGTCGGAGGCGGCTCATCACCAACGCGCCGATCTCCAACGAGTTCACTTCACGGTCGCCACTGGTGAGGACCTCGCGTTCCACGTCGGCAACGACGCGCTCGAGCTCGTCCATGGAGACAGGCCGCTTCCCGCACGCCCGAACCAGCCCGACGAGAATCTTCGCGCGGTCAAAGGCCTCGCGCCGTCCGTCCCGCTTGACCACCATCAGCGGCACGCGGTCCATCCGTTCGTAGGTCGTAAACCGGCGCCCGCAGCGGAGGCACTCGCGCCTCCGCCTTATCGACGCACCATCTTCCACGGGGCGAGAATCAAGGACCTTGCTCTCTTCCTCGGCGCAGTAGGGGCACTTCATCGCGGGGTCTCCCCACAATATCTGGGGCTCCTCAGATTCTAGTCCGCTAGCGGTTGTACTGTCAACCACGGATTTTCCCGCGTTTTTGGACCGAAACAATGCTTTGTAGTGGGTTCCATCCCCTGACGCTCGCAATTTCGGGCTTCGGCGAACCGCTAACCCCTATAGACCACGGCCTCCCGGTTGAGGAGACGGACGGCAACCGCCAGGCTCACCCCCGTACAGGCCGCAAGCGTGCAGACGGTCAGGACCAGCGAGGATCGTCCCAGCGTGCCCAGGAGGAGTCCCCGGAAGGCAAATGCTGCGTTGAGGGCAGGGACGGCATACGTCCACGCGGAGTCTTCCCAGCCTTCCAGGAACGGAGCCACCATGGCTGGGAACACGAGGAGGAGGTAGAGCGGGGTAAAGTACTGCTGCGCTTCACGGAGGCTCCGGGCGAAGAAGCTCAGGGCAAGCTGGACGCTGCTGAGGAAGCCCACCAGCATCACCGCCACGAGGAGCAGGCCGGCGCCCGTCGTAAGCGAGATCGCCACCGACGACCGTTGCAACTCGGGGAGCCCCACCAGGACCCCCAGGCGCAAACTGACAAACGTGGTCGCAATGACCACGACCACCGCGAGCATCGAGGAGACCCCAATCGCCAAGACCTTTCCGGTCGCGATCGTCCAGCGTGGGGAGGGGACCACCAGCAAGGCATCGAGGGTCCGCCGCTCCTTCTCTCCGACCCCGAGGTCGAGGGCCGCGTTCTGTCCGCCCAACACCGCCCACAAGCAGATGATGAACGGGAGGAGACTTGCCAATAGCGCTCCTCCGAGCTTCCGGTCATCGGCGACGTTGCGGACCGCAAGATCGATCGGGGTGAGGTCGCGCAGGTCGAGCCCGTGCGCGCGCAGCTGACTCTCAGTCAGGCGGACACTGTAGGAGACGATGAGTTCCTGGAGCCGTTGCCGAGCCAGCCGTGAAGCAGTCGTGCTTTCATCATAGGTGACCGCGACCGACGCGTGCCCTGCCCGCAGCGCGGCGGCAAATGATGGAGGCACATCTAAGATCGCGTCGACATCCCGATGGGCCAGGGCCACCTCCGGGGTAGAAACCGTCACCGGCGTGATCAGCTTCTGGCGCACCCCAAAGGTGATGAGATCGGCCGCGTAGGCCTGCCCTCGAATCGCGACTTTGGCCGGCGCGCCCTGCACCCGCTCCTGCTGTCGGTGCGCGAGGTAGGGAATCCCCAACGTGATGATGGGAGTCATCACGACGGGCAGCACGATCGCCACGATCACGGTCCGGCGGTCGCGCAGTGCCTCCAAGAGCTCCTTGCGAAACACCGTGCGCGCGGCGCTCCACTCCCGGCCCCTCGGACGGGGACTGCCGGGTGGTCCCCCGAGGTTCGCAGCCGGGGGAGCCATAGGCTAGAATCCGAACACGGGAAACCGGACCGCGCTCAGGATGAAGACGGCGAGCAACACCGCCCCCAAGACGGCACGCGAGCGGGATGTAGGGGAGACGTCATCGAGGGGCCCGGGATGACCGCGGCGGGACAGCAAGAGAATCAAGATGGCCATTGGCCAGTAGCCGAAGGCGACGGCGATGGCGATCGCTACAAAGGACAGAACTTGGTGAATCCGGGCCCCAAAGAGGGCTCGGACCGCATGACCGCCGTCCAGCATGCTCGCCGGCAGTAGGTTGATGCTGGTCACCAGCAAGCCGATCCAGCCGGCGAAGAACACCGGGTGCATGAGTAGGTTGGCCTCCATGGGCCGCAGCAGTGGCGTCAGGAGTTGCACCAACAACGGATCGGGCACCACGGTCACTGGCAGCGTCGGTGGGATCACAAATGACAGTTTGATCCCCGCGATCAGCACCGGGATCGCGACGAGAAACCCCGCGATCGGCCCGGACGCCCCGAGCTCCATCAAGGCGTCGCGGTTGGGGGCCGGGGTCCGGGTAACGATCAGTGCCCCCATCGTGCCAAACGGAGGCACCATGGGGACGAAATACGGGTAGCTCGCATCGATCCCGCGGAGGATTGAGACGATCTTGTGTCCCATCTCGTGAGTCACCAAGATCAGCATCAGGCACAGAGAGAAGGCAACGCCCCCGGCCCAGGCACTACCCATGAGCCCTCGGGCGACGAGTGGGATCGTAAAGTAGTACCCGGCGAAGAGCGTTGTCCCGATCGTTGCGAGGAAGAGAGCGAGGTTCACCTGCCACCGCCACTGGCTCCGAGGCGGTCGCGGTGAGAGCCCGAGCACGGTGACCCCGTCGCGTCGGCGGAGTACGGGAAGGTAGCCCATCGGATCTAGTTTCGCGCGCAGCCGGAGGAACCGCTCCTTCGAGTCCTGGGGGAGACGTACCGTGAACGCCGGCCGACCGCCATCAGACCACACGGCGTCAACGGGAAAGTACTGTTCAACGAGACTGCGAAACTCTTCAGTTCGCCACGAGATATCTGTACTCACGACCACTAGGGTAAAGGGAAACACGGAAAAGGAAAAGGGGGGGAGGGGTCCTCTCCCCCCTTCCGCGACCGCCAGCTCGATCAGCCTACCGCTTTCGCAAGAACGCCGGGATATCCAAGTCGTCCATCAACGCTTTCACGTTGTCCTCGAGGACCCCGGGCCTCTTTGCGTCCTGGGGCTCGCCCTTGCGGGCGGCGTCGAATCCCGTCGCGATGACGGTAATCCGGACTTCGCCGTCCACCTTGTCATCGATTACCGCCCCGAAGATGATGTTGGCATCGGGATCGGCCGCGTCCCGGACGATCTGCGCTGCCTCACTCACTTCGAGCAACCCGAGGTCAAGTCCGCCCGTGACGTTGATGAGGACGCCCCGCGCTCCCGCCATCGAGGTCTCTAGCAACGGGCTCGCGATCGCGGCTTGCGCCGCACGAATCGCGCGGTCCTCGCCCGTGCCCACCCCAATCCCGATCAGCGCAGAGCCCGCCTCGTGCATGATCGTCCGTACGTCGGCGAAGTCCAGGTTGATGAGCCCGGGTACGGTGATGAGGTCCGCGATGCCTTGGACCCCCTGGCGGAGCACATCGTCGGCGACGCGGAAGGCTTCCACTACCGTCGCGGTCCGATCAATAATTTGGAGCAAGCGGTCGTTCGGAATCGTGATCAGGGTGTTGACCTTCTGCTTGAGGAGCCGGACGCCATCGTCCGCCGTGGTCCCTCGGCGGGTCCCCTCGAATGAGAACGGCTTGGTCACGACGCCGATCGTCAGCGACCCCAGCTCGCGTGCGACCTCGGAGACGACCGGGGCACCCCCCGTCCCCGTCCCGCCGCCCATCCCGGCCGTGACGAAGACCATGTCCGCGCCTTCGAGCGCTTCGAAGAGATCTTCCTTGCTCTCCTCCGCCGCCTGCCGACCCACGTCCGGATCGCCGCCTGCGCCGAGGCCCTTGGTGATCTTGCTCCCAATGTGGATCTTCTTGTCCGCGTTGCTCATTGCCAACGCCTGCGCGTCGGTGTTGATAGCGATGAACTCGACGCCCCGGAGCCCCGCGCTGATCATCCGGTTGACGGCGTTGCTCCCGCCCCCCCCGACGCCCACCACCTTGATGGCCGCGTACCTGCGAAGATCGCGATCCATGTGTCCCATCCCTACCCCTCCTTTGAGCCGCCCCGGCTCACCCACGCATTCGCACCCCTATGCCCCTTGGACCATCTCGCGCACCCACCCGCGCATTCGTCCCAGAATCCCATGACCATTGGTCGACCGCACCGCCGCGGTCCGCCCATGGTGGACCCCGTGGAAGACGAGCCCCACCGCCGTGGCGTAAATTGGGCTGGCGACCGTGTCGGTCAATCCGGTGAGGTGCTCGGGTACGCCCAACCGTGCGGCCAGCTCGAGCTGCTCACTTGCGACGGCCGCGATCCCACGCAACAGCGACGTGCCCCCGGTGAGCACGACCCCCGCGGGAATCAAGTGCGCAAATCCGCTGCGTCGAATCTGGGCCCGGAGCATGCTCAGGATCTCCGTCAGGCGGGGCTCAATAATCTCACACAGCACCCGCCGTGGCAGAATCCGCGGTTCTCGGTCACCAACGTTGAACACTTCGATGAGCTCCCCTTCGGCAGCAGCTTTGGCGGTTGCGGCGCCGTGGCGCAGCTTGAGCTTCTCGGCTTCGGCTAGAGGTGTCCGCAACCCCACGGCGATGTCGCTGGAGATGTGGTGGCCTCCGACGGGCAGGATCCCGGTGTGCGACAGTCCGCCCCCGACGAAGATCCCCACGCTCGTCGTCCCACCGCCGATGTCGGCGAGCACGACCCCCAGCTCACGCTCGGGCGGAGTCAGCACCGCTTCCGCGGAGGCGAGGGGTTCCAAGACAATAGCTTCGACCTCGACGCCTGCGCGCTGGACACACTTGAGCAAGTTGGCGAGCACCGTCGCGGTGCCGGTGACAATGTGCGCCTCGACCTCGAGCCGTGCCCCATACATCCCGACGGGGTTCTTCACCCCGTCGTGGCCGTCGACGACGAACCCCCGGGGAAGGAGGTGGACAATTTCCCGATCGCTGGCGAGCACGGCGGCCATACGGGCCGCATCGACCACGCGCTCCACATCGCTGGAGCCGATCTCATGATCTCCACGGCTCACCGCCACCACGCCGCGGGTGTTGGTGGAGGCGATGTGTTCTCCCGACACGCTGAGATAGACGGATTCCACCTCCACCCCAGCCATCCGCTCGGCGCGTTCGACAGCGTCTTGGATCGCGCGGCTCGTGGCCTCCAGATCAACCACGACACCCTTGCGCAGACCTGAGGACGGGGCGGTCCCCACGCCAGCGATGTGGACTTCCCCATCCTCGTCCACCTCGCCCACGACGGCGCAAGCTTTGGTCGTCCCTATGTCAAGCCCCACGACATGTCGCCTGTGCTGCACGAACATCCCTGCTCTCTGGTCCGTCGACGCGACTGAGCGATCCACGCCTCTTTGGGCGCGATCACCACATCACAAGCCTCAAGATCTAGTACTGAATGGGTAGGTTTTCCACTATATCTTGTGGCACCATTCCACGGTTAGGGTCGGACTCCTGCTCTCGGTGTACTCTTGCCTGCGGGCTTCACGACGACGTTTCCGCTGTAGCGGAGATCAACATACTCGATGCCCCCAGGTTGTCGGCGGACCGCCTCTAACAACGGCACCAGAAGTACCGTCCGTTCCTGAAGCCCCCGGGCTTGTCCCAGCAGGATTGCAATTCGATCTTCAGTCATCAGGGTGAGATCGCCGCCTGCCCCGACCGTCATCTGGACCCCGGGACGGACCAGATGGGGGGGAAGCATCTCCAGCACCTCAAGTGCGACCCGTGCGCTCCGTGGGGGGATCGAGGTCCCCAGCTGAGGCCGGGCCAACCCGGTGCCGTCAACGGTGAGGATTGGGAGATCAGGCGGAAGTTGGAGCCGTTCGAGGGTGATCCCGTCACGGTCCACGACGTAGTATTCTTTGGCGATTCCCACTGCCGCATAGGGCGACCGTTCGGTCAACCGAATGCGCACGGTGCCACTCCTCTCTAGGTGAACATCCGCGGAGGCAATCCAGGGATGGGCCATGATCCGCGCGGCGACATCGCTCGCCGGGACGGCAAAGAGCCGGTCCCCCACCTGGAGCTGCGCCCGCGCGATTACGTCATCGGGGGAGAGGTGATCCGCGCCCTCGACCGTGATGGCGCGGATCGGGAAGAGCGCAGAACGCGGGAACAACGCGAGCGCCACCAGGACGGCAATGCTCGTGGCGAATCGCAGGAGGCGAACCGTTGAGACGAGCGACGTGGGAAGACGCGATGAGACTTCGGTGAAGGCCGACGGCGAAGCATCCTGGACTCTTGGGGCGTCTGAGGTGGCCATGTAGTCCGACGAAAATGGCGACGAATGCTGCAACCGCAAGTGCGTCGACGAGCCTAGGGAGACTGGACGAATTCCCCCAAGAGCTTGATTTCCGGCTCCAGCCGTACTCCGCACTTCTCCACGACCAGGCCAGATACCTTGTCCATGAGCGCGAGCACGTCCGCCGCGGTGGCCTCCCCCGCGTTGAGGACGTAGTTCGCGTGGAGGTCAGACACCTGCGCCCCGCCGACGGTCACCCCTTTGGCGCCGGCAAGATCGATGAGGCGCCCAGCATGGTCGCCCGAGGGATTCCGGAAAATGCACCCCGATGAGGGGGGCCCGATGGGTTGCGTCTGACTCCGTTCCAGCAGCCACTGCTCGGTCCGCGCCCGGATCGCGTGTGGATCCCCGCGGCGCAGTTGGAGCGTCACCTCGAGGACCACAGCGTTGCCCGCCTGCAACACGCTCGTCCGGTATGCGTAACCCAGGGCGTCCCCCTCGAGCTCCCGCTCGCCACCGGGGGTGAGGACGCGGACGGATCGAACGACGTCCGCCATCGCGCACCCATGGGCGCCGGCGTTCATCACGACGGCGCCACCGACAGAGGCCGGGATTCCGGCGGCAAACTCGAGCCCAGACAATCCGGGTTCGACAACCCGACGCGCCAAGTGTGGCAGGCCTACCCCCGCTTCTGCCGTAACCCGCTCCCCCGCAATCATCACCCGATCGAGGCCTTTGCCAATCTTCACAACGATCCCACGAATCCCAGCGTCGGCGATCAGCACGTTGGAACCCTGCCCCAACACGACAAAGGGCAGCCGCTGGGCGAAGAGCCAACTCACCAACTGCCGGAGCTCCCCTAGCGTGCGCGGCAGCGCAAGGATATCGGCCGGCCCGCCAATCCGAAAGGAGACATGTCGGCGCAACAGTTCCCCTTCGCGGACATCTCGGACGACCTCGCGCAGCGACCGGACGACCTCGGCGTTGGCCGGAGACCGCGGCTGGGGTCCCCTGACCGTGCGGTTACCCACTCGGGTCTCCGATCGTGGTCGCCGGATGACTGCCGACCCGCCGTGCCGGCCCCGAGGGAGCGCGCAAGACGGCGACGAGAGCGTCCGCCAGCTGCCAGATATCGCCGGCCCCGAGCGTGAGGACGAGATCATGGGGGCGAAGACGCGGCACGATGTAGGTGAGGACATCCTCCGCAGTTGGGAGGTAGGTGACGGCCTGATGCGCGCGCACCGCATCAACGATGAGCGCGGCTGAGACGCCAGGGATCACCGGCTCGTCGGCGGGGTAGATTTCGGTCACGATGAGTTCGTCAGCGTCTCGAAACGCCGCAGCAAACCGGCGAAACATCGTCTTCGTTCGCGTGAACCGGTGGGGCTGGAAGATGGCGACGACGCGACGGTCGGGCCAGCACTCCTTTGCCGCTCGCAAGACGGCAGCGACCTTCGTCGGGTTGTGGGCGTAGTCATCGACCACCATGATCCCCTCCACATCCCCGCGCACGGAGAACCGCCGGCTCAAACCCTGGAAGGTTGCCAAGGCGGCTCCGATCCGCTCCACGGGCATCCCCAGTTCTCGCGCGACCGCCGTCGCCGCCAGAGCATTCGCCACGTTGTAGCGCCCAGGGACGCGCAACGTCACCTCCGCCACAGCCTGCCCGCGGTCCAGGAGGGTCCAGTGCGTCATGGACCCCGCAAGCCGCTCGATGTGGGCCGTGTAGTCCGCGGACTCCCCGAGCGCATACGTGATGATTTTCGCGCCAACGTGGGGACGCAGACTTCGAACATTCGCATGATCGGTACAGACGACCACGAAACCGGAAACGGGCACTGCCGCCACGAACGCTGCGAAGGTCTCCATCAATCTGGTGCGCGTCCGGTAGTAGTCGCGATGATCAGTGATGTCCAGGCTGGTGACGACCGCAGCGGCGGGGCGGATGTAGAGGAGCGACCCGTCGCTCTCGTCGACCTCGGCCACCACATAGCGACCGTGCCCGATGCGGACGTTCCCCTCAAACGGGGCGAACTCCGCTCCAATCAAGGCGGTGGGATCGTAGCCGCCCGCCGCCAGCACGTGCGCAGTCATCGCCGCGGTCGTGGTCTTCCCGTGGGTTCCCACCACCGCGATGCCGTTTCCTTCGGCAAGGAGCTGGGCGAGGACTTCCGCCCGGTGGTGCACGGGGACGCCCCGCGTGCGGGCAGCGACCAGTTCCACATTGCTGTGAGGAATCGCCGCCGAGACCACAACGACATCGGCCTCGGTCACGTGCTGCGGATCATGGCCGAGGAAGATTCTGGCGCCACGGGCCGCGAGCCGTTCCGTCGTCGGCGAGGCGTGCAGATCCGAGCCGCTTACGCGGGTTCCGCGCGCGAGTAGCGCTTCCGCAAGCGCGCTCATTCCCACGCCCCCGATTCCCACAAAGTGAACGTGCTTAGTGGGATCGATCACGCGCGACCTCCCCGCCGGGTGCCGTGGCAGCTTCCACCACGAGCGCCGCCACTGCCCCCGCAGCCTCGGGACGTCCGAGCCTCCGGCTGGCTACGGCCATCGCCCGGATGCGGGTGGGATCGGTAAGGACCTCATCCAGGACCTTGCCTAGTCGGTCGCCGGTCAGGTCGGCATCCCGAAGCACGATGGCCGCCCCCGCGGCTTCCAGGAGCTGTGCATTGGGTTCTTGATGGCCGCCTGCCGCGTACGGATAGGGGACCACAACGCCTGGGCACCCATTCGCGGTCAATTCCGCGAGCGTTGCCGCCCCCGCTCGGCAGAGCACGAGGTCCGCGCAGGCGTAGGCATCATTGATCGCCTCGATGAATGGCACGACCACGTAGTGCAGTCCCTCCCGGCGACGGACCTCGAGCTGTGCGTGGACCCACTCCACATGATCGGCCCCGGCCTGATGCAGGACCTGGTAGCGCATGTCCGCGCCACGGTGCAAGACCATCTCCACCACCGCCGTGTTGAGCGAGCGGGCGCCCTGACTCCCCCCCAGCACGAGCACGGTCGGCCGGTAAGGGACCAGCCCGAACCTGGCGAGGGCGCGATCCCGATCTCCCGCGAGCGCGCGTTTGCGAATGGGGACGCCGGTCACAACCGCCTTGCCAGGAAAGGCGAGCGCCGCCGACGCATGAGGGACCGAGACTTGGCGCGCCCATCGACCAAGGATCCGATTGGTAAACCCAGGGATCGCGTTTTGTTCCTGGACGATTAGGGGGATCCGCAGCACGGCAGCGGCGCCTCCCACTGGAGCAGCTGCGTAGCCGCCGGTCGAGACCACGACATGCGGGTGGAAGCGCGCGAGCAGCGCGAGGGCCTGCACGCTGCCAACCCCCACGACAGACAGTGCCCACAGACCACGGAGGCTCAGACCACGCGGGAGTGGGCGGGAGGCGACTTGGGCAAACGACCACCCCGCAGCAGGGACGAGGGTGGTTTCCATGCCGCTGCCCCCGACGAACAACACCGTGGCATCGGGAACGCGCTCGAGGAGCGCCTCCGCAATGGCCAACCCCGGGCTGATGTGCCCGCCGGTGCCTCCTCCCGCAATCACGACGCGCATGCGCGCTTACGCGAGAGCGTCGGGGCTCTTGCAGTACTGCGAAATGTTGAGCAAGATCCCTACCCCACACATCGTGAACACCAGGGACGACCCGCCGAAGCTCAGCAGCGGTAGCGGCACGCCCGTAACGGGCAAGACCCCGGTGGTCACGCCGATGTTCATGATCGCTTGCACGACGATCATGACAGTGACTCCGCACGCAAGCAGACTACTGTAGCGATCCGGCGCGGTGCGTGTGATCTGCCACCCCCGATACGCGATCAACGCAAACAGCGCCAGCACAACCAGGGCGCCGATCAGCCCAAGCTCTTCCCCCAGAATGGCGAAGATGAAATCCGTGTGACGTTCGGGCAGGTAGAAGAATTTCTGCCGGCTCTGCCCCAGCCCGACCCCGAACAGCCCACCCGAGCCCAAGGCCACTAACGATTGAATGATGTGGAACCCGACCCCTTGCGGGTCGCGCCACGGATCGAGGAACGCGAGGATGCGACGCCGCCGGTACGCCTCGCTGAGAATCGTCACCAACACCAGCGGCGCACTCACCAGCGCAAGCCCTACGAGGTGGCGCAGTCGCGCCCCACCGACAAAGAGCATCGCGACGGTAACGAACGCGAGGAGCAGCGCGGAGCCCAACTCCGGTTGTAGGAGCACGAGGCCGAACATCGTCCCCATGATCAGCAGCGGGGGCAGCAGACCGCTGCGCAAGTCGCCAACTCCGGCCCCACGGTTCGTGAGGAAATTCGCCAAGTAGAGCACTAACGCGAGCTTCGCCGCCTCTACCGGTTGCACGGCCACCGGGCCCCCAAGTGCGATCCACCGTCGCGCCCCGCCCACAACGCGACCGATCCCCGGCACCAATACCATGACCAGAGCGAGCAGGCTCGCGGCCAGGAGGAGTGGGGTCAGGGCACGGAGCCGCGCGTAGTGCACGCGCTGGGTGACGAGGAGGCCAGCGAGGCCCAACCCCGTCCAAAGGAGCTGCCGTTTGAAGAAGAATGCGCTGTCCTGATATTGGTCGAAGGCGACGATCGCGCTCGCGCTGTAGACCATGACGACGCCGATGGCCAGCAGGGCAATGACCGCGAAGAAGAGCCAGTAGTCAGGAGTCCGTTTGCCGATGAGGTCCATAGTCCGCTGCGGCGTCGACGAGTCAGCGTCTGGTGGGATCGGAGCGAGCGGCGGGCGTACCGCCTCCGGGCGCCTGGCCTGGGTAGAAGATCTTGCCGCTCGCGCCTCCCAGTTCCTGCACCAACTGCACGAACTGATCCCCGCGATCTCGATAGTCTCGAAACTGATCGAAACTCTCACACCCCGGCGACAGCAGCACGGCGTCGCCGGGGGCTGCCTGCGTCGTTGCGGTGGCTACCGCACGCTCCAGTGTGCCCACCACGGTGACGGGAACCCGACTCCCGGCCAGCGCGTCGGCAAGAAGTGGCGCGGTTGTCCCAATGAGCATGACGGCTTTCGCGGGCGAGGCCGCGAGCGCGTCCCGCATTGGCCCAAAGTCCTCTACCCGCGCGCCGCGACGCATCCCACCCGCGATGAGCACAAACGGTCGCTGCATGCTCGCAATGCCAGCTGCCGCCGCAGCGGGGTTGGTCGCCAGCGAATCTTCGTAGTAGGCTATCCCCTCAACTTCCCCCACCAATCGACCACGGTAGGGGAGTCCGCGAAACGCCGCGAGGACCTCCGCAATGGCGGGGATCGACGCCCCCGCGAGCGAGGCCGCGAGCGCTGCCGCCAAGGCATTTTCTACCATGTGCGGTCCCAGCCGCGTTATCGTGCGCAGGGGGACACGAGCCGCCCCCGGCGCTGCTGCGAGGACCAGGTCATTGCCCTCGACGAACGCCCCAGGACTGAGCGGACGGAGTCGGCTGAAGAGGTACACTTGCGCAACCACCCCCGCCAGGTGCGCGGTGTAGGGGTTGTCCGCGTTCAGGACCGCGTGGTCGCCAGGCCGCTGGTACTTGATGATTGTGCGTTTGGTCTCCACATACGCGTCCATGGACCCATGGTCGTCGAGGTGATGGGGCGCGATATTCGTGATCACGGCAAGGTGTGGACTGTAGGGGAAGTCGACGAGCTGACGATTGCTGATTTCCAGCACCAGCCACGCGGAGGGGGGAATCTGCTCAAGGAAGTAGAGCATCGGGACGTGCGAGCGATCATTCCCCGAGAAGAATGCGGGCTTCCCGCTCCGCCGGAGCATGTCGTAGATGAGCTGCGCGACTGTGAACTTCCCATTCGTACCCGTCACGCCGCAAATTGGCGCGGGCGAGGTCTCGAAGAAGAGCTGCATCATCGAGCTGAAGCGTCGCCCCTGATCATGGAGGACCCGCAGTGGGGCGTTGGGCGGGTAGCGGAACCACGCCTGCGGGGCGAAAATCACATCGGCGGAGGCGACTCCCTCCAAGTAGCGATCGTGATAGCGAACCGCGACCGGCGAGGCACGCAGTCGGGCTAGCGCCGCGTCGCGCTCGTCGGCGCTCATCCAGACGTGCGTGCGGTGGAACTCCTCGGCAAATGCTTCAGGCGGGCGCAGCTCGTGCGCCGTAATCTGCCGCGCGCCGTGGCGGAGGAGAAAATCGACGACCGCGGCGCCCTCCGTGCCGGCGAGTCCCACCACATGGACGTTCTGGTCGAGCAATCGTTTCCAGTTGGGCATGCGCTAGAACCTCAGGGCGAGCCCGACCACCGCGCCGGCCGCGGCGACCAGCCACATCCGCGTCACGGTGTGCGTCTCCGTCCACCCGACCAGCTCGAAGTGATGGTGGAGTGGACTCATCCGGAAGAGCCGACGGCCGTGCGTCACTTTGAAGTACACGACCTGAAGGAGCACCGAGGCCGCCTCAAGCACGAAGACTACCCCAACAAGGAACAAGAGGAACTCGGTTTTCGTCAACAGCGCCAAGGTCGCGAGCATCGCCCCCAGTGCATTCGAACCGACGTCTCCCATGAACACCGCCGCTGGATGGGCATTGAACCACACGAACCCTAAGCACGCTCCGGCGATCGCCCCGGCGACCGTGGCGAGGTCCGGGGCGCCATGACGCATCGCGATAATCGCATACGCGCCGGCCGCAATCGCCACCGTCCCGCTCGCCAACCCATCGAGCCCGTCGGCGAGGTTCACCCCGTTCGTGAACCCGACCAGGTAGGCCACCGCGAAAGGGAGATAGAACCACCCCAAGTCGATGCGCCCGATCCACGGAAGCGCGAGACTCGACCCCTCCCCTGTGTGGCGGACAACGTAGAGGGCGACGAGGACCGCGAGCGGTACCTGAACCGCCAACCGTTCCCGGGCCCGCAAGCCCAGGTTCCGGCCCCGGCGGAGGGCCAACACGTCGTCGATCGCGCCCACGGCGCCGTAGCCGATCATCACGAGTAAGATCATTCCCACCTTGCTGGTGAGCCACGGGTGGACCAGCAAGGTCGCGGCCAGGATCGCGAAGAGAATGAAGACGCCGCCCATCGTTGGCGTCCCCGCCTTGCCCCGATGCCGCTCGGGGGCTTCGTCGCGAATGCGCTGCTGTAACCGCGCATGGCGCAACTGGGGAATCCCCCACCACCCGCACAACAGGACCGTAAGTGCGGCGAGCCCGGCGGCCCCGACGACCTCGCTCACGCGCGGTCCCGCTCTCGGCCTGCCGCCGACGGCCGGTGCGCTTGCAAGCGTTCGATGATCCGGTCCATCTCCAGCGCGCGCGAGCCTTTGATGAGCACGACGTCATCAGGACGAAGCTCGCGCACCAGCACGGCGACCACATCCTCCCGCGAGCGCACGTGGACCATCGCGGCGGGGCGCATGCCCGCGGCGGCCGCTCCGTCAGCGATCGGGCGGGCATCATCGCCGAGGGTGATCAGTAACCGCACCCCTTGCTGGCCCAGGACGTGGCCAATCTCCTCATGCCAGGCGACCGACCGAGGTCCGAGTTCTCGCATGCCCCCCAAGACGGCGATCCGTCGCGGGGCGGGGGCGAGCTCGGCCAGGACATCAAACGCGGCCCGCATGGAGGCCGGGCTCGCGTTGTAGGTATCGTTGAGCAGGAAGACCTCACCCAGGAGGACGGGCTCCAATCGCTTCGCTGGGAGCGGGAAGCGGGCGAGACCGTCGGCGATTCGTTCCAGTGTCAGCCCCATCGTGACCCCGACGGCCGCCGCCGCGAGCGCATTACGCACGTTGTGACGGCCCCACGTCGGCAGCGCCACCTCCGCGCTCCGATCCCCAACGACGAGCCGGAAGTGTACTCCCGCCCGAGTGGTCCGGAGCTGGGCCGCCGTCACGTCCGCCGGGACGTCGAGGGCGTAGGTCATCACCCGCCCCCGGTGGAGGCTGCCCAACACGGCGACGGCGGGATCGTCGCGGTTGAGGACGGCTGTTCCGGTGGGCGGGAGCCCAGCAATCAGCTCGCCCTTAGCCCGCGCGACGTTCTCTAGCGTGCCGAGGAACTCCAGGTGCGATTCTCCGATGGTGGTGACCACTCCGATCGTCGGCGCCGCGATCTCGACCAACTCCGCGATCTGGCCCAACCCCCGCATCGCCATTTCAATGACGGCGACCTCATGCGCGTCAGTCAGCCCAAGCAGCGTGAGCGGCACGCCGACTTCGGCGTTCCACTCCTCCCGGGTCTGCACAACACGGAAGCTCGTCGTGAGCACTGCCGCCGTCATTTTCGTCGTCGTCGTCTTGCCGACGCTCCCGGTGATTCCGACCACGGTCGCCCGCAGGCGCCGTCGATGGGCCCCCGCGATCGCCCCCAGCGCCCGCAGCGGGTCGGGGACCTGAATCAGCGGCCCTACCGCGAGCTCGGCCCCGCCTTCGTGCGCGGTCAGCGCCGCGACCGCGCCGCGGCGAAACGCGTCGGCGAGGAAGGTATGTCCGTCGGCGTGGGGCCCCCGTAGCGGGATGAACAGATCTCCGGGCCGCAAGGTCCGAGTATCAGTGCTAACCCCGGTGACGATCGCGTCTGGGGGCGGCTGATCAAGGCGCAGGAGGCGCCCTCTGGTCGCCTCGAGGATCTCCTGGAGGGACAATCGCATCGGGCCGTCAGCGGCTGCGGCGCGGGCTGGGGCTCGTCACCTCTCGCCGCTGCCGCAGGGCCTCCCGGGCCACTACGCGGTCATCGAACGGGTAGCGCACACCGCGGATCTCTTGATACGGCTCGTGCCCTTTGCCCGCAATCATCACCAGATCATCTGCGCCGGCGAGTGCGATCGCCTGGAAGATCGCCTTCCGGCGATCGGGCTCCACCTGCACGCGCCCTGGCCGGCGGCCCCGACCATCGCTACGGATGCTCGCGGGCGCCACGGCGCCCTCCTCCATCCCGGCGAGGACTTCCGCAATGATCGCCGACGGCTCTTCGGTGCGTGGGTTGTCGGAGGTGACGATGACCTCATCCGCGAGCGTGACAGCGAAGCGCCCCATGATTGGCCGCTTCGTCCGGTCCCGATCTCCGCCACAGCCGAAGACCACGATGATCCGCCCGCCGACCACGTCGGCGCTCGCGCGCAACACATTGGCCAATCCGTCGGGCGTATGCGCATAGTCCACAACCACCGCAAACCGCTGGCCCTCTTCGATGAGCTCGAAGCGACCCGGGACCCCGGCGAAGTGCTCGACGGCGTCCGCGACAACATCCAACGGAACCCCCTGGCTATGCGCGACCGCGACCGCAGCCAAGATGTTGGCCACATTGAACCGACCGTGGAGCCGTGTCGTCACGGCGCGCTGGCCCGCAGGCGTCGAGAGGACGAACTGCGTTCGCCGCAATGCGAGGCGGATGTCCTTCGCCCGCACATCGGCCGGGTGGTCGATGCCGTAGGTGAGCACAGGGGCCCGCGACGCTGCCCTCATGGATGCGGCCTCGGGGTCGTCCGCGTTCACCACCGAGACGCCGTCGGGTTCCACCAGCTCGAAGAGACGGCGCTTCGTCGCGCGATACTCATCGAATGTCTTGTGGAAGTCGAGGTGGTCCTGGGTCAGGTTGGTGAAGACTGCGAGATGAAACCGACAGCCCGCGACTCGATGGAGGGCGAGCGCGTGCGAGGCCACTTCCATGACCGCATAGGGGCAGTGCGCGTCAACCATCCGGCGCAGCAACCCTTGCAGCTCGTGCGCTTCAGGGGTGGTGCGCGCGAGCGCGAGGAACTCGTCGCCCACCTTGGCGCCGATCGTCCCGATCAACCCACACCGCCGCCCGCTCGCCTGCAGGCTGGCCTCGATGAGGTGTGCTGTCGTCCCCTTTCCATTGGTGCCGGTCACGCCGATCAGGCGGAGTGCCTGGGAGGGGCGCCCAAAGAACGCGCTGCTGAGCAGTCCCAAAGCGAGTCGGGTGTTGGAGACCACGATGCACGTCACGCCGGCGGGCACGGCGACGGGGGCTTGGACGACGATACCCCTTGCGCCTCGCGCGATTGCCTCGGGCACGAAATCGTGCCCATCGTGGGTAAACCCGGGGATGGCGACGAAGAGGTCCTCAGAGGCAACCTGGGCTGAGTGGACGGCGATGCCCCGGATCTCGCGATCGAGGCTGCCCTCGACGGCGGTGGGATGCACGTCTGCCAACAGCGATGCAAGTCTCATGCGCCCTCACCTCAAGCCATCGGGCGCCCACCGAGCCCGTTCACCAGGTCATTATACCCAACCCCACGCGTGTCGGGCGGCGCGTGATCGTCCCGCTAGTGGCCACCACTGCGGCGCCGCGGCGTGCTGGGTAGGGAAGTACCGCTCTCACCAAACCCGTTGGGATCGGGCGGGACGCGCAAGTACCAGAGCGCTTGCGCAGCGACCGCGCGAAAGACGGGCGCCGCAACCTCACCGCCAAAGTAAGCACCCCGAGGTTCATCGAGAACAACCAGGACGAGCAATTTCGGGTCGGCGGCGGGCACGAGACCGAGAAAGGACGCGACGAACCGATCAGGGTCGTACCCGCCTTCAGGCGAAGGTTTCTGAGCTGTACCGGTCTTGCCCGCCACGGTATAGCCGGCAACGCGGGCCTGCGTCCCTGTCCCATCTTCCACGGCGCCGACCATCATCTGCAAGGTCGCACGGGCGACGCCGGGCTGCAGCACCTGGCGGATCGTCGAACGACCGATGACACCAATCACACGCCCCTGCGGATCCCGAATCGCCCGGACAATGTGCGGTCGCACCAACACCCCGTCGTTGGCCAAGCTGGTGGCGGCCGTGAGCAGTTGCAAGGGGGTCGTGGAGATCCCCTGGCCAAATCCGATCGTCTGCAGCCCTGGGCCGCGCCATGCGGTGGGGGGCGTCACGATCCCCGGAGCCTCACCGGGGAGGTCGATCCCAACCACATCCCCAAACCCGAAGGCGCGAATGTAGTGGTAGAACCGATCCTTCCCCAGTCGCGTGGCGATCTGCGCCGCCCCAACGTTGCAGGAGTTGCGGACGATGTCTCCCACCGTTTGCCAGCCATGCCGCTCGCCCCTCGCGTCGCGGATGACATGGTTGCCGGGGGCGGCCAATGAGCCGGAGCAGAAGAATCGCTCATTGGGCTGCACCACGCCTGAATCAAGTGCCGCCGCCGATAAGAAGATCTTGAACGTCGAGCCTGGCTCGTAGCTCTGCGCCAGCGGTCGATCGAGCCACTGTTCCGGCTTCGCCTGCCCGCCCGTGTTCGGATCGAAGCCCGGCCGTACCGCGAGGGCCAAGACCTCCCCGCTGGTGGGGTCCAGCACCGTGATCGACCCCTGCCGGGCGTTCGTCTGGGTCATCGCCTTGTCCAGCTCACGTTCCGCCGTGTGCTGGAGCACCTGATCGATGGTGAGAACCACGTCCGCACCGTCGGAGGGCGCCTCGATGACCCGTTGCGTCTCCACCAAGACGCGACCGACGCCGTCGCGCTCGCCCACCGCCTTCCCGGACTGGCCCCGCAAGACCGGATCATACGTGAGCTCGACTCCGGCCAAGCCTTGGTTGTCGATCCCCACGAACCCAACGACGTGGGCCGCGAGTGGGCCATTGGGGTACGCGCGGCGAGTCTCCGTGATGAACCCGATCTGCGCCCTGAGGTCTAGGGCTTTGACGCGGGCCGCAACCTCGGGGCTCACTTTGCGCGCCAGCCAAGCAAAGTAGCGCCCAGTGCGCAAGCGGCGCAAGATCTCGTCGGGCGTGAGGTGCAGGATGGGACCGACCGTTCGTGCAAAGGCGAGCGGATCGGCAATCTGGTGCGGGACGGCGTAAATAGAAGGGACGTCGAGGTTCACCACCAGCGGCCGGCCTGTCCGATCGAAAATCCGTCCCCGGCGAGGGGTCAGCGCGATGGTGGCGAGCTGCTGCCGCTGGGCAATACTCTGGAGCCGCGGAGCGTCGAAGGTTTGGAGCTGCACCATGCGTGCAACGAGAGCGCCCAGCGCGAGCAAGAGGAATCCGAAGAGGACGGTGGCGCGGCCGCGGATCAGAATGCGGTGATCGGTGGCAACCCCTGAGGTGAACTGACGCAACGGGGGGCGGCGCGTCGAGGCGACCCGATGCGCGCGGGACATCCTTTCCCGACCGTCACCGCGCAGGCTCGCGCGCCTCGGCCTCACTCCATCCCAACCAGGCACTCGCGCGCGCCCAGAACGGACGCGTCGCCGACGCCGCGGGCGCCGCCGCGACTGCTGGCGGAGGTGCGATCGCCAGCACGGTCTGTTGCCCAACGCCCGGATGTCGCATCCCCAAGTCTGTGGTCGCAATCCGCTCGACCCGCTGGAGCGAGCGGAGGGTCATCGCGGCAGCAAGCAACCGCGCGTTTTCGCCCTGAAGCGTGCTCACGTCGTGGCGCAGATGGAGGATCTCGTAGCCAGTCCGCGCCACGTGGGCCTGTTGGGCCACATAGCAGACGGCGGGGACGACGAGCAGCGTGGCCATGAGCACCGCCTGGACGGCGGCACTGCGCCGGGGGCGACGGCGGGGCGCAGGATGCTCGTCCGGTCTCGCGTGGGGCAACAAGACCGGATACACTCGCGTTCGCCGTTGCACTGCCAGCATGCGTTCTCCCTCGATGTCTCACCCGACACGCGCGGACCCCGAATGCTCCGGGGCCGACCACCTACCGCGCCGGGCGCGCGATGTGCGCCGTCTGGGCGTTACCGTGGGGCCGGGCGCCAGGCATCGGGTGCCGGAGGTACTCTGATGTTCTGGAGGGGATTTCGGGGTGTGAGTGAAGGAGCGATGACCGACCCCGGCGTCCCAGCCCACACGAGTGATAACCCAATTCACCAATCCAACGCAAGCCCAGATGTCTCTGTCCGGGCCGAGCCCTATGCAACTGTGCGTCCATCGAGCCGTTCCGCTACGCGCAACTTCGCGCTGCGTGCCCGCGGGTTCCGGCGGACTTCCTCAAGCGACGGGGTCACAGGCTTTCGTGTCAGCACCCGAACTTTCGGAGGGAAGGACGGTACACGGGTGGAGGACCCGGGAGTGCGGGTGCACCCACGGGAGAGGCGCAGGAAGGTGTGTTTGACGATGTGATCTTCCAGGGAATGGAAGGTGATAGCGCAGAGTCGACCCGCCCCCCGGAGTGCCTCCACCGCATCTGGTATCGTCTGCTCAAGGTTCGCCAGTTCATCGTTGACTGCAATCCGCAGCGCTTGGAACGTGCGCGTCGCCGGGTGAATCCGCGCCGGCCACGCCCGTCGGGGTATGGCTCCCGCAACCACGTCCGCCAACGCCGTCGTGGTCCGGATCGGCCGGGACGCGTAGATGGCACGTGCGATCCGCCGCGACCACCGTTCTTGCCCGTACCGCCAGAGCACGTCCGCCACCTCACGTTCCGAGTGTCGATTGATGTAGTCCGCCGCCGTGCTGGGCAAGCGCCGATCCATCCGCATATCCAACGACCCCGTTGTTCCGAACGAGAATCCTCGCTCAGGATCCGCAAACTGCATCGTCGATGCCCCGAGGTCAAACAGAATGCCGTCGACGCGCTCGACCTTGAGGTGCGCGAGCACCGTCCCCAGCGCCGCGAAGTTCTCCCGGACGGTGATCAGCGCCTCGCCAAACCGCTGCAACCGCTGGGCCGCCACAGCGAGGGCCGCATCGTCCCAGTCCAACCCAATCAACCGGCCGCCCGGCTGGACGCGCTCGAGAATCGCCTCAGCGTGCCCCCCGCCTCCTAGCGTCGCATCAACATACAGCCCGCCTGGGCGGGGGTCCAACCAGCTCAGCGTCTCCGCTAGGAGAACCGGTACGTGCTCGATCTCAAATACTCAACTCGTCCATCTGCGCGGCGAGGCGCGCGGTCTTGGTCTGGGCTCGCCCAATGTAACTGAGCCAGTGCTCCTTGCCCCACACCTCGAGCCGATTGATCACGCCGACGACAACCGCTTCCCGCTCGATCTTCGCATAGCGGCGCAGATGCGCCGGCAGTGTCATCCGCCCTTGCCGGTCCACGTCCACATCCTCGGCGCTCGCCAACAAGAATCGGACCAAATCACGCTTGTTGATCGAGAGCGCGCGCAGCTTCTTCTCAAACCGCGCCCACTCCTGGGGGGAGTAGATGAACACGCACTCGTCGAGCCCGCGGGTGACAACCACAACCGCCCCCAACGCCCGGCGGAACTTGGGGGGCAGGACGACGCGGCCCTTGTCATCGAGTCCGTAATGGTACTCGCCTTTGAACACATTTCCCCACCAATCCCCACTTTGTGCCACTCCCCTATTCCACTCATGCCAACAAACTCCTTCTCCGATGCGCCGATTTCGCAGAAATTTCCGCGAAAACCGCGACTCCGCGCTATCGCCAAGATGTAGACCGCTGGGTGAACGGGACTACTACGGCTGGGGGAAGACGCGAGAAACGCTAGAACCAGGCCTCGAGGCGACTCTGCTCGAAGTGCTGTTTTTCGGCATATGCCGCTGCGGCAGGAGGAACGAGGTGCACCTGCGGAGCGGGGACCGCAAGGAACGCTCCTACGACTTTGGAGGCCTTCCCCCCGCCGACCTCGACGAAACAATACCCTTGCCCATCATAGGGAGGCGGCGCTGGCTGTCCCGTCAGTTCCGCGAGGATCGCTGCCGCGGCCACTTTCGCTTGCCCTTCAGCGAAGATCCCGGCTTTGGGCAACGGCATTCCGTTGGCCAGAGGGATCTCCATGACGTCCCCGACGGCAAAGACCCCCTCGATCGAGGTGCGCAATGTCGTCGGCTCGACGGCGAGCCAATCCCCCCGCAGGGCGAGGCCGCTCTCCCCGACCACGCGCGGGGGCCGGTGCGGCGGTACGGCGATCAGCACATCGGACTCAATCCGGGCGCGGTCCGCAACCACCGTCGTGCCGTCGAGGGATACCGTCTTGCACGCTGAAGAGAACGCGATCCGCCGCTGCGCTAGTTCGGCTTCCAACCGCGTGCAGCCCGCCGTGCCAAGGACTGGGAGGGAACTCGGTTGGGGAGTGAAGATCGCTAGCTCGACCGCGTCCCGGTTGCCCCGCTCATGAAAGAAGTGATCCAACAGCATCGCCGCTTCGTAGGGCGCCGGAGGGCACTTGTAGGGGAGCCCGAGGATGCCGATGGTCACGCGGCCGGCCCGCAGCTCGCGGATGCGCGGAGCCAGCTGCTCGATCCCCTGCACGTCGTAGAGGTTGTAGACGGCGCCGGAGTATCCGGGGACTAGATCCGGTCGTGGTTCTGCCCCCAACGCGACAATCAGGAAGTCGAACCGTATTGCGTTTGCATCTGTGTGCACCACTCGCCCGCGAAGATCAATTGCCCGGATGGACGCTTGGCGGAACTCGATCCCCTTCGCCGCCAAACGCGCGCGCGACCGAACGCCTTCCGCGCGAGTCCCCTGCCCGACCAACCACCAGAGCTTGCGCAAACCCATCATGAAGCTCGGCTGCCGGTCAATCAAGATGACGCTATGCTCCGCGCCAAGACCCTGGCGGAGGTCCAACGCAGCGGTGATCCCGCCAAACCCTGCCCCGAGAATGACGACGGATTTCCCTGCCATCATCGCGTCCTCCGCTGAAGCTTGCGGGCGGCCCCGCTTGCTGGCGCCGCAGCCCTTCTGGGGGCGTCGCCCGTCAACAGCCTGCGGGCGGCTCGCGTTTCGACGAACCGCATCGCACCTCCTGCGCCCCCTACCCGGATAGTAGACCGCTACCGGTAAGTCAGGCGACCGGGACGGAGGAGCCGGAGGGACGCCTGGCGTAGGAGGAATCACACATGCGGGCTATCCGTCGGAGGGCTTCGCCGCTCGCTCTGCGTCGCACTTGGCGGGCACCCGTCCCCTTTGCATTCTCATCCGCCTCGCCCTGCCTGGTGCGTGGAGGGCGCGTTCGGCGGGGGAGTCCGTCCTCACGATCACGGTATGGTCCAAAGATTCCCTCGATCTTGATCCTCACGGTCCTCACTCCGGATCGCACGGGGACCCGCTCATGTCGGGAGGAGATCTGTGGAGACGCTGCGCGATCTATTTGAGCACATAGTCCGCTCCGCCCCGCGCGAGAAGGAACTCTTGCGCGCCCGGGCCGGGACGGGCTGGCGGATCTACACGACGGAGCAGTTCGCCCAGGCTGCTCAGGACACCGCGGCTCGGCTCGCGCACGCGGGCGTCGGCATGGGCGACCGCGTGGTCCTCTTCTGCGAGAACCGCCCCGAGTGGCACATCATTGACTTCGCGACTCACCTGCTCGGGGCGGTGCTGGTCCCCCTCTACCCCACCCTCCCCGCCAGCCAAGTCCACTACGTTGTCGCGGATTGCGGGACGAACCTGCTCCTGGTCTCAGGTAAAGACCGCGCCAGCATCGCGTTGGAGGCTGTGCGTGATCTCCCTCCAGTCCAGGTCCTGGGCATCGACCCCGCTCTGGCCCCCGGGCTGCGGAGCATGGCCGACCTCTTGCTGCCTGTCGGGGCGCGCGCGCCGATGGCGCCCCGGCGCACGAGCGCAGATCTGGCAAGCATCATCTATACCTCGGGGACCACGGGCGTGCCCAAGGGGGTCATGCTCTCGCATCGGAACTTCATCTCCCAGATCGAGACCATCCGGTCGTTGTTCCCTATCACCGCGCGCGACCTCGTGATGTCCTTCTTGCCGTTGTGTCATGTCTACGAACGCATCATGGACTACGTGTTCCTCTACTTCGGGTGCCAAATCACGTACATCGATCCCCCCGAGCGGGTCGTAGGCATGCTGACCCTGGTCCGCCCCACCATCATGGGCTCGTTCCCCCGCCTCTTTGAACGGGGCTACGTCCAGATCCTCTCAAAGATCCGGCATGAGAGTCCACTGCGCCAGAAGTTGTTCGCGTGGGCCGTCCGGGTGGGCCGCCAAGTCCGCGAGGCCGTCTGGCAAAACCGACCCGCCCCACTGTTTGCTCGCCTCCAGTACGCGGTTGCTCGCAAGGTTATCTTCTCGAAGATCCTCGCCCGGTTTGGCGGCCGCTTGCGGTTCACGGTCTCGGGCGGGGCACCCATCGCGCGGGAGATTGCCGAGCTGTTCGACATCGTCGGCTTGCCGGTCCTCAACGGGTATGGGCTCACCGAGAGCTCACCCACGATTGCCGTCAACCGGCTCGAGCGGAATCGACTCGGGAGTGTCGGGCTCCCGCTCCCGGGGGTCGAAGTCCGAATTGCCCCCGACGGCGAAGTCCTCGCGCGCGGCGCCAACATCATGCTCGGCTACTGGAACAACCCGTCCGCTTCCGCCGAAGCTGTCGATCCCGAGGGCTGGTTGCACACCGGCGACATCGGCTACTTGGATGCAGAGGGGTTTCTGTTCATCACCGATCGCAAGAAAGACCTCATCGTGACGGCGGGCGGGAAGAACGTCGCCCCGCAACCGATCGAGTCCCGACTCGTGGCAAGTCCCCTCATTGCGCAGGCGGTCGCGGTAGGGGATCGCTACCCCTACCTGACCGCGCTAATCGTCCCGAACTTCGAGTCCCTCGAAGCCTACTTGGCGGAACAGGGGGTCAACGAGGCTGACCGGGCGGCGATGGCGGCGCATCCCGCCACAGAGGCCTTTATCGCCGCCGCCGTCCAAGGCGTGAATCAGGACCTCGCCGCGTATGAACGAATCCGCCGGTTCACCGTCTTGCCGCGTGAGTTCTCGCAGGAAGACGGCGAGATCACCCCCACGCTCAAAGTGCGCCGACGGGTCGTAGCGGAGCGATACCGAGAGGTCATCGAGCAGATGTACGCGAAGACCCATCGTACGACCGACTACCGGCTCGACGACTAGTCCCTCATGCGCCCCCCGACGCGGCCCGCGGACATGCCCCTGCACCCGGCACGGTCATGACCGCCACGGCGAACGCGCGGCAGCACCGGACCCCGCACAAGGAGCCGACGGCGTCTTTGGGCGCGCGCTTGTTTGGCGGAGTAATGTGGCTCTGTGCGCTCGGGGCCGTGGCCCTCTTCCGCGTCATCGATAGCACGATCGACCTCCACGTCTTCGGGTATGAACACGTTGCCGCGCAGATCCGCGCGCGGCGGCCCTTCATCGTGGTGGTCTGGCACGGCAAGGGGCTCCTCCCGATCTTCTTCTTCCAGGGCTTGCCGCTTGTCGTCTATTCAAGTCAACCGCGAGATGGCACGTTGCGACCGATCTCCGCCTACATTCGCCGACTCACGCTCGGCGCGCTGCACCATCTCGGCTACCAAGTGGTCGATGCCGCCCAGTACCCTTCGGAATCCAGGGGGGTCATCCGGTTCTTGCAGGTGCTCGGTCACAGCCACGGAGGTGTCATTGCCGCCGACGGTCCGGCCGGGCCGATGTTCCACGCCAAACCCGGCGCGGCGTTTGTGGCGAAGAAGACGGGAGTCAGTTTGATTCCTGTCGGGGCCGCGATGCAGCATGTCATTACGTTTGAATCGTGGGACCGCTTTGAAATCCCCGAACCGTTCACCAAGGGCGCGCTCGTTGCGGGCACCCCAATCGTAGTTCCCGATGATATCGACGATGCCGGGCTGGCGGACCTCTCCCGACATCTCGAGCTGGTCCTCAACGATCTAACCGCCCAGGCGGAGGTCGAAGCGTTTGCCACACGCGCCAGGCGTGCGCCGGCCTCGTCCTCAGAAGTGGCGGATCCCCCATAGGACTCCCACCGCCGCAGCCGCCAGCACTCCGACCAGCAGCACAGGAAAGAGCAGGAACCAGATCGCGGTGGTGGCTCGCCACGCAACGCCGACCAACAGCACGAGCAACAGCAGCCCGAGCAGCGTGATGCCGGACGCGAGCCGGCTCGTGACCATCCACCCCCGAGACTTGCGCGACATGGGAAGGCGCGTCACCGCGACCGCAGGGTGGTGAGTTCAGCGCGCAAGCCCGCGATCGTCTCTTCGTAGGACTCAAGGATCCGACTCTGACGCTGGAACCGCATTGCGAGATAGCCCGCGTAGAGCGCAATCCCCCAAAACGTCAAGATCTTGACGGCTTCCACAGTCAGCCGCTCGGGTGGCGGGGCGAGCAATAATACCCCCACGTACCCTACGTTGTAGACGGTGGCGACGTAAAGCGCCATCGCCATTCCATAGCGAATCCCATTACTCACGAGCACAATGAAGTAACTGTAGTAAAAGACGCTCCCGCTCCCTCCGGTGAAGAGTACGAGGGCCGAGATCAGCCAAAGGTCGGTCGCTGTCGTAAGGTACTTTAGCCACCGGGGCGTTCCGCGGCGGAGGATGGCCGTGTAGCCCAGATTGAGGACCGCGACCGTGGCGACGAGTGTGAACACCGTCCCCCAGGAGATCGTAACGTCGCTTTGGCGTTTCAGGTAGGCCACGGCGATCAGCAACGTTCCCGCGATCAGCCACCGTACAATGACTTTGCTTCGTTCAATCTGGTCTTCGATGAGCAGTCACCCCCTTCGGTCCGGGTTCGGCCAAGTGCTGGTGCAGGAACCGTTTTACACGGGCAAAGAGAACCGCGCGATCACGGTCCAACGTCGCGACGTGCCCGGAGTGCGGGAGCCACAGCAATTGCGAGGGCGCTGCGCGCGCCAGAGTCACGATCTCGTCGGCACTGCCCCGGGGAATGACCCAGTCCCGCCCCCCCTGGACGACCAGCACCGGCACGCGTAGGGTCGGGAGCACCTCGCGGGTCGCGTCAAAAAGGCTGATGAGTTCCTCCGTCATGGTCAACGGAATCTTGGTGTACGGCGAACGGTAGGCGCGGACCTCGGGCGCTCGGGGACTGAGTCGGAACAGGATCGGGGCTACCGGGAGTACTCGTGCGGCGACCTTCGCCAGCGCCGCCAAGGTGGGCCGCACGCGGATCGGAGTTGAAATGGCGACGACCGCAGCAGGGTGTTCGGAAGCGGCCAGATACAAGCTCAGGGCTCCACCCATAGAGAGCCCCACGATCGCGATCCGCCGGCACCGGCGATGGAGATCGAGGTACGCTTCGTGGGCGGAGGCGACCCAGTCGGTCCACCGGGTGCGCGCAAGCGCGTCAGCCGTGGTGCCGTGCCCCGCCAGCTGCGCGAGCGAGACCGTCCAGCCCTCTGCCGCCAGCGCCTCGGCCATAGGCGTCATTTCGAGCGGCGATCCCGAGAACCCGTGCAAGAGGAGACATCCCGCCTCGCCACCGATAAAGACGCGGTGGTTTCCCGCCACCTCAGGGGCCGGGCGCACCCCTTGAGAGGAAGGACGCAGCGTCAGCCTCGGTGGCTCATTGGCACCGGCTGTGGAGGTCATCACTATTCCACGTCCACCCGAGGAACCCGCAAAGCGAGTGCACGCCACAACGCGCCGTCCTGATTCATGAGCATCCGCGCGAGGACTCCTACGCCAAGGCGGTCGCCAGTCGGCGTAGCGACTCAACGTAGCGGTAGTTGATGGAGCCGTGGTCATCGTCGAATTCCTGGTGTTCGTGGGTGATGCCTAGCCCGGTCAGGCGTTGGTGAAGGAGCCGCGCGCCGAACTGGAGATTCCACTCGTCCTTGGCGCCGCACTCAACATAGACGAGCTTCATGCGGCGGAGCCCATCCGCGTACCGCTCGACCATGTAGACCGGATCCCACTGCAGCCAGCGCCCCCACACGGCATCGTTGATCTGGCCCGTCGTCAAGTCAAACGGGAGCTCATAGGAGCCATCCGCATGCGGGGAGTACGCCATCGCCATCGCGACCGCCATCATCAACGCCTCAGTGGCCGACCGACTCTTCTTCGGCATCGCCTCGAACGCGCGGAGAAACTCGTCCAGGCCGCCATGCTTGTTGATCTCATTGATCGCTTTCCAGAAGAACGGCTTGTACGCGGACTCGAAGTACATGTCGCCACTGTGCGAGGCCACGCCACCAAAGACCTCGGGATGCCGCATGGCGAGGACGAGCGCGCCGTACCCTCCGCTCGATTTCCCGTCAACCCCCCGATGGGCTGCGCCCGCCTTTGTCCGATATTTTCGGTCAATGTAGGGCACGAGGTCCTGGATGATGTAGTCTTCGTAGCGCCCGGTCGCGGGGGAGTTCAAGTATTGACTCCCCCCGTAGCGGGTCGACCCGTCCGGCATAACAAGAATCGCCGGCGGCGCCCCCGCACGGATGACCCGGTCCATCAGTTCTGGCAGACTCAGGACCCACATCGTGCGGTTGATCGCGGAGTAACCAACCCCGATGAACCCATGGAGCCAATAGATCACGGGATAGCGACGGGACCCCTCAGCCTCATACCCTGGGGGGAGGTAGACGGGAATCTCTCGACGGGACGGGTCTCCCAACCGGTTCCCGCGCAGCGCGGGGCTCTCAAAGTCCTCAATGATAATGGTCCCCTCAACGCCCATACCGCCCTCCCTGCTGTGGCCGCCGTCTCTCTACCTCTTTGAAAGCTTTCAACGATCCGCGGGAGGAATCCCGTCTGCACGAGTGCAAGGTGGGCAAAAAGTAGTGTAGAATATGAGAATATTCGCCACAGTGGCGAGATTTCGCTCACCAGGGTGGACCTGATGGCGGCAGAGGGCCCAGGAATGAACCTCGAAGACCGGTTTTCTTTTGAACGGTTCGCGCGCCACCCATTTTTCAAGGAGGCGAACGCGTGGCTGGTCGCGCACACGGGGATCCGTCCGAACGCGAAGGTCGTCGACCTTGCCTGCGGCCCCGGGGCGGTGACCAAACTCATCCTGCAGAACCTGGACGAGACCGCGCCGGGAGCCTGCATCTACGCGGTCGATCCCTCCCCTTCGGCCCTGGAGATCGCGCGGAAGCAGATCCGGTCCGCGATCGTGAAGTTCATGCAAGGGAGCGCCGAACGCCTAGCGGGGCTCGTGCCACAAGTGGATGTCGTCGTCTTTACGAATGCGATTCACCTGGTCTCCGACAAACTCACCGCGGCCGACCAAATCTTCCACGTCCTGCGGCCTGGGGGTGTGCTCAGCTTCAACACGACCTTCTTCCACGGCGCCTACCCGATCGAGACCCGACGGTTCTACAAGCTGTGGGTCTTGCGCGCCGTCCAGTGGCTGCATGACCAGGGCTATGCCATCGTGCGAGGGGTAAAGGCGACAGCGATGCAGTGGCTGACCGTCGAGGAGTATCGCGCCCTCTTGCGGTCGGTCGGGTTCGGAGAGCCGACGATTGAGCTCCAACAGAAAGAGTTGAGTTGCGAGAGCTTGGAAGATATCGGCTCGTTCTCCATGTTCATCGAAGGCGCGCTCCCCGGCGTCCCGCTCGAGATTGGCGCAGAAGCCTTGAAGTACGGGGTCCGGACCGCGTTCGACGAACTGAATATCTCCGTGGTTCCCCGCAACTGGCTCCAGGTTATCGCACATCGCCCGCAGGACTAGCGACCCGCCGTACATCGATCCTGAGTTACCGCCGCAGAACGATAGGCTTTCCGAGCAACGCGCGGAGGGTCGCGATCTTCCCGTAGTGATACCCGCGATGGAAGCACGCAAAGAGCAGTAGCTCCCCGACCGTCGAGTAACTCCGTCCCTCGACCGGCTTAGCGAGATCGGTGCCGCGCGCTACCTCCGCGAGTCCCTCCTGGGCGGCCCCCAACGCGGAGGTCACCTCCGCGAGCGGAGGGTAGGTCCCCTTTCCCCCCGTCCCCGATCGAAAGAGCTCGGCGAATGTGGGGGGCACCGATACCGCCCCATCCGCTCGACCCGCGTAGAAGCTCTCGCTCCACGCGAGATGCCCCACCTGCCAGACTACCGGCGAAAGGTTGCCAGTGGGGGACTGCTGCACATCCGCCTCGGTAAGTTCTTCTAACGATCTGAGCACCCGTTGGTGCGACATTTCCAGTTGGCGAAGGATCACCTGCTTCAGTTCCATTGCGGGGCTCCCTCCGGGCTCCAGAATGCGAACAGGGGGAAGCATCATCTGCTTCCCCCTGTCGATATTACTCCCGGCAGCAACCTACTCTCCCACGCCGCTACCAGCGCAGTACCATGGGCCCTGGAGGGCTTAACTTCCGTGTTCGGAATGGGAACGGGTGTGGCCCCTCCGGCATCGCCACCGGGAATCTGCATGCTTTAGAATGTCGAAGGTCAAGGAGGCTAGGGCATAAGCCCCAAGGGCATTGGCCTTCGACCGTGGCCTTGAGCCCTTCGACATTAGACCTTTCGCAGGCTGTACATAGCTACCCCTAAGGGGGCAAATCAAGCCCTCGCCCGATTAGTACCGGTCAGCTCAACGCCTTGCGGCGCTTACACCTCCGGCCTATCAACCAGGTGTTCAACCTGGGGGCTTACCCGGTTAACCCGGTGGGTGGCCTTATCTTGGGGTGGGCTTCGCGCTTAGATGCTTTCAGCGCTTATCCCGTCCGGACATAGGTACCCGGCACGTGCCCTTGGCAGGACAACCGGTACGCCAGAGGTCCGTTCACTCCGGTCCTCTCGTACTAGGAGCAACTCCCCTCAAGCCACCTGCGCCCGCAGTGGATAGGGACCGACAGTGTTGTTACTCCTTCCGCACATTGTTGCGGAAGGGGGCAGGACATTTCTGCCTGCCTCTTCTAGTCGCCTAGAAGCTCGGACTGTATCTTTCCTCACCTGCGTGAGGGTCCGGCGTACAGTCTCTGAGGGTTCCAGACAGAATTCTGCCTGGCCTTCCCTGCTGATTGCCTGCACCCATCGCATTGTCACCACTCGACGTGATTGGTAGCGTGGGATCCTCAGCTTTTCCAGCATATAGCCGGATTTAAAGACAGCATCGGTCACATACTGTCTCACGACGTTCTGAACCCAGCTCACGTACCGCTTTAATGGGCGAACAGCCCAACCCTTGGGACCTACTGCAGCCCCAGGATGCGATGAGCCGACATCGAGGTGCCAAACAGGGCCGTCTATGTGGACTATTGGGCCCTATTAGCCTGTTATCCCCAGGGTAGCTTTTATCCGTTAAGCCACGGCGCTTCCACTTGCCACCGTAGGATCACTAGGCCCGCGTTTCCGCTCTGCTCGGCTTGTAGGCCTCACAGTCAAGCCCCCTTATGCCCTTACACTCGACGCACGGTTTCCAACCGTGCTGAGGGGACCTTTGGGCGCCTCCGTTACCTTTTGGGAGGCGACCGCCCCAGTCAAACTGCCCACCTGCCACTGTTCCGAAGGCCGATGAGGTCCCCGGTTAGGACTTAATCTTGCCAAGGGTGGTATTCCAAGGTTGGCTCCACCGAGGCCAGAGCCCCGGCTTCGCAGCCTCCCACCTATCCTCTGCATGGTAAGACCAAATCCAATGGCAAGCTACAGTAAAGCTCCATGGGGTCTTTCCGTCCAGCTGCGGGTAACTCGTGTCTTCACGAGTCGCACAACTTCGCCGAGTCTCTCGTCGAGACAGCGCTCAGCTCGTTACGCCATTCGTGCAGGTCGGAACTTCACGCATCTCCCTGTCTCCAGGGGGCGTAGACTATACCTTTATCTCACTGCGAGGATCTCGGATATCTCAGATCGTTCCCAGGGTTCCTCCTCAGCGAGACACCGGCGTGTTGTGGCGTCTATGAATTTGGTCTCATCGACCAGGAGACGCCACCCCGGGAGTCTGCTCCCGAAGTCGTTACGGGGCTAACGGCAATTTATCTGCCGCAGCTTCCCTCGGTATTACCCTTGACTCAAACAGCTAGGGTTTCACCGATATGAGCCGGTTTGCTCCGCAAGATCGCTCTTGCGGGGGGCAAGTGGTCAACTTACCCGACAAGGAACTTCGCTACCTTAGGCTCCATTGTTAATCTGCATGTCGCCATGCAGGACGGACTATCTCTTCCCACCTCGCGGTGGGTCCGGCGTATAGTCTCTGAGGATTCTGTCGACCACCTCGGACAAGGTCCGTTTCCTGGCCTTGCCCTTCGAAACTGGATTCAACGCGTATGCTTGCTCAACGATACGCGCCATCCCGACTGGCGTGTGGTGTTCTTTGCGTTCCATGGCTTCCACAATCGCGCAGAAGCGTTCGTAAATGGCTTTGCGCGGGGAGTAGACCATGTAGCGCCGAAGAAATGGCACCACTTTCTCAGCTAGGCTCCTCCTGCTCGCGATCACATACACCAAAACCCGCTCGTTTCCGGGTTTCGGTACAATGCGACCCGTACCGAACATTACCTTCGCCAGTTTGAGCAACTGCGGATAGTCCCGAAGCTGATACACGAAGAACTCGGGATCCACATAGTAGCCAAACTGTGCGGTGGCGTGTTCTTTGATGGAGACACAAACTGAGCCCTCGCCTTCAATGAAACCAGCGAGGAACCAGCGTTGCGATTCGGTGATCGTCAGGCTTTCCTGCTGATAGGCTGCAGTCATGGGTTGTCACCTCCTCGGTACCATGACATTCACCAGCCGTTCCAGCATATAGCCAGATTTTTCAACGGCCATCCCGGTAGCAGGGGGATTACCGTTATAGTTACGGCCGCCGTTCACCGGGGCTTCAGTTCGAGGCGTCGCCCGGCAAGCCGGGCTAACCCCTCCCTTTAACCTTCCGGCACTGGGCAGGCGTCAGCCCCTATACGTCGCCTTGCGGCTTAGCAGAGACCTGTGTTTTTGTTAAACAGTCGGCTGAGCCGATTCGCTGCGACCTCCTCGGGCTTCTGCTGTACGCAGTCACCCTAGCGAGGCACCCCTTCTCCCGAAGTTACGGGGTCAGATTGCCGAGTTCCTTGACGAGAGTTCTCTCGCGCGCCTTAGCACATTGCGTGCCTGGCCACCTGTGTCGGTTTGCGGTACGGGCGCCCCGCACCCTGACCACGAGGATTTTCTAGGCAGTGTGGGCTGAGCCACTTCGCCGTTGCTTGCGCTTCGACTCGTATTCGCGTCTCGGCGTTGAATGGGGACCGGGATTTACCACGACCCCCCGCCTACACGCTTAACCCGGGACAACCAATGCCCGGTAGGCCTACCCTTCTGCGTCCCCTCTTGGCTCGTAACGGTTGCGGAGCGGGGCCGGAATGTCGACCGGCTGTCCATCGGCTACGCCTGTCGGCCTCGCCTTAGGTCCCGCCTAACCTTACGCGGACGAACCTTCCGTAAGAATCCTTGGCCTTACGGCGGACAGGATTCTCACCTGTCTTTTCGCTACTCATGCCGGCATTCGCACTTCCGCCTCGTCCAGCAGTCCTTCCGGTCTGCCTTCACCTACTACGGAACGCTCCCCTACCGCCTCGCCCGGGACGACACCCGTGCGAGGCCCGCAGCTTCGGTAGATGGCTTGAGCCCCGTTGGATTTTCGGCGCAGCACCACTCGACCAGTGAGCTGTTACGCACTCTTTCAAGGATGGCTGCTTCTGAGCCAACCTCCTGGCTGTCTGAGCGATGCCACTTCCTTTCCCACTTAGCCATCATTTTGGGACCTTAGCTGGCGGTCTGGGTTGTTTCCCTCTCGACTATGAAGCTTAGCCCCCACAGTCTCACTCCCGCCAAGCACCGTGCGGCATTCGGAGTTTGGTTGGGTTCGGTACGGGTCCTCCCGCCCTAGCCCATCCAGTGCTCTACCACCACGCGGCTCTGTGCGAGGCTGCACCTAAATGCATTTCGGGGAGAACCAGCTATCTCCGGGTTCGATTGGCATTTCACCCCTACCCACAGCTCATCCCATAGTTTTTCAACACTAATGGGTGCGGGCCTCCACGAAGGGTTAACTCCGCTTCACCCTGGCCATGGGTAGCTCACCCGGTTTCGGGTCTGCCGCGTGCGACTAGTCGCCCTATTCAGACTCGGTTTCCCTACGCCTCGGCCGATATTGGCCTTAAGCTCGCCACACGCGACAACTCACCGGCTCATTCTTCAATAGGCAAGCCGTCAGGCATTCCGATCCCGAAGGATCGGCATAGCCCTCCGACTGATTGTAGGCACACGGTTTCAGGTTCTATTTCACTCCCCTTCCGGGGTTCTTTTCACCTTTCCCTCACGGTACTCGTGCACTATCGGTCGCCAAGGGTCTTTAGCCTTGGAAGGTGGTCCTCCCAGTTTCCCACGGGGTTCCACGTGTCCCGTAGTACTTAGGAACGCCACCCAGGAAGTCCCCACCCTTTTGCCTACGGGGCTTTCACCCTGTATCGCCAGCCGTTCCAGGACCGTTCGGCTAGAGTGAGGATTGGTAACTTCCCGGCCGGGTCGCAGCCCAGCCCAGCAGCGCCCTGCAACCCCGCGCGAACAACGCCTGCGAGCTATCACGCCCGCGCGGTTTGGGCTCCTCCCCTTTCGCTCGCCACTACTCGGGGAATCTCGGTTTGATTTCTCTTCTCCTGGTACTGAGATGTTTCAGTTCCCAGGCTGGCCTCGTCACCGCCTATGGATTCAGCGGTGCGTACCGCGGTATGACCCGCGGTGGGTTTCCCCATTCGGAGACGGCCGGATCGAAGGTTGCTTGGCACCTCCCCGGCCCTTTCGCCGCCGACAGCGTCCTTCTTCGGCCCTTGGCGCCAAGGCATCCACCGTGTGCCCTTTGTAACTTGAATTACCCGCCTTAGGAGTAGCTATCTAAAGCCTGCGTTTCTCCCGCCTCTGCCTGCACACCCAAACAGAAGCGGCCCCATGTGGCCATGGGGGATCGTCCCCCCGTCGTACAGACGCAGGGGATCTCTCGGTCTTCGGTTGTCAAGGTGCGTGCCCGCAACGCGGGCGACGTACAGTTTGGTGCGGTCTTCGTGACATAAAAAGAGGGGATGGCACCCATCCCCTTGGGTCCATCGCAACTCGACGTTCCGGGATTAGCCGCTCGGGCTAATGAAGATGCCTATTCCCTCCCCTGTCTGAAGACCAACCCTAATTATTAGCACTTCTGTGGAGGTTGTCAAGCGCAAAACGCAGGACGCAAACCGGCACCTCGGGACATGACACCAAGCTCCGATCGAGCGAGCGGTCAATCTAGACCGCGAAATTCCCGGACCACAAGTCCCACCACACCAGCGATCAAAACAATGGCGCCCCCGAAGCCGAAGAGCGTGCGCACGCCCAAGAAGTCCGACATCCACCCCGCCAACGCATACGAGACCGGGTAGAGCCCATAGATCCCGAACATCACCATCGCCATGACACGACCCATGTACGCGCGATCCGCGTGCTGCTGGATCAGGGTGAGAAATGTAATGCCGACCCAGGCGAAAATACCTGTCGATATCATCAGGAGCGCGGCCGCTTGCCAGAGCGTCCGTGAGAATGCCACAGCCGCGAGTAGGACGCCCATCACCGTGATAAGGCTCCCACCTAAGAGCCCACGGCGACGGAGGGTAACAGTCCCGCCGATGATCCCTCCAGCGAGCGCCCCCAGGCCCGACGCGGAGAAGAGAATCCCAAGTCCTTCCGGTCCTGCGCGTAGCGGCCCCTTCACCATCACGGGGATTCCGACATACGTCGCGCCGGCGTAGCCGAAGAAGAATACCGCTGCCATGACAATCATGGTCCGCAACAGCCGGTCCCTTCTCACGATGGCAAGTCCGTCGACGAAATCCCGCCAGGGGCTCTGGGCGGTGGCCGTGCGCGGGCGTGGCGTCGGGACAATCGCCAACAGGAACAGCGCGGAGATCAGAAAGCTCGAGGAATCGACGGCGAACCCGCCCGCGACGCCAACAGCCGCAATGACGACGCCCGCGACCGCCGGCGCTGCGGTGAGGACGATCTGGCTGGTCATCTGGTTGACAGAGTTGGCTGGACGCAGCAAGGTCGGGTGAACGAGCTCCGGGATCATCGCGGCACTCGCCGGATAGAAGAACGCATGAACAATTCCAAAGAAGAAGGCGAGCACGTACACGGCTGGCATCGTGATCCGCCCAGTCGCCGCGAGCAACGCGATGGTCCCTACTACCCCCGCTCGGAAGAGGTCCGAGAGGAGCATCACGGTCCGGGGGCGGAGCCGGTCACTCGCGACCCCGCCAAGGAGCATGAGCACGGATCTGGGAATGGCCTGGAGCATGAGGACGGTCCCCAACGCCCCGCTCCGACCGGTCAGCGAGAGGACGAGCCACGACAGCGCCACGAACTTGAACTGGTCGCCAATGAGAGAGATGTTCTGCCCGATCCAAAGGAGACGAAAATTGCGAATTCGCAAGGGGGCGACAAGCGAGGGACGCCCCGGGGTGGACGCGGAGGCTTGGGCTGTGATTTCGCTTGCGTCCGTCACGAATTACCCTCGCGCGGAGAAGCGTTGCTTGAAGTCGCGTTCGAGTACCGTCGCCAGTCCTTGAGGATTTCTCGCGCGGCATTGTGGCCAGAAGCTCCCATGACACCGCCTCCAGGATGGGTGCCGGCTCCGCACAAGTACAAACCCGCAATCGGTGTGCGATACTGGGCCATGCCGGGGAGTGGGCGCATGAAGTAGAGCTGATCCGGAGTCATCGCTCCTTGGAAGATGTCCCCGCCAGTCAGGCTGAAGTCCCGCTCTAAGTCAAGCGGGCTCAGGACCTGCCGATGGGCGATTAAGTTCTTGATGTTTGGGGCGTACTCGGCGATCGTCTCAATGACGTGATCGGCGTAAGACTCTTTGAGATCATCCCACGACCCTGCGGCAAGAGCATACGGGGTGAATTGTGTGAAGACGGACATGATGTGTTTGCCTACAGGGGCAAGTGACGCATCGTAGGTGGTAGGGATCGTGATTTCAAGGAAGGGCCTCGTTGAGGGGACCCCCCGGCGTGCATCCTCCCATGCTTGGTCAATGTAATCCATCGTCGGCCCGATGTGGATCGTGCCGCGATGCTGCGGGCCTGGGGCCGTACCGGGGCACGCCGTAAAATCCGGGAGGCCTTCGAGCGCGAGGTTGATCTTCATCGCGACCCCTTCCATCTTGATCCCCTCGACCTCACGTCGCATTGAATCGTCTATAACGCCTTGGGGGAGCAACCGAAGGAACGTGCGTTTCGGGTCCGCATTCGACACGACAATTCCCGCAGGAACTTCTTCCCCCGTGGTCAGCACGACCCCGGTCGCCCGCCCATCTTTCACTAAGATCTGACTAACTTCGACCCCAGTCCGGATCTGGGCCCCTTGTTGGCGGGCACTCGCTGCCAGCGCCTGGGCAATTGATCCCATGCCTCCGCGGACAAACCCCCACAGGCCCCACTTGCCGGCAGCGCGGCCCATGCAATGGTGGAAGAGCACATACGCGGTTCCCAGGGTCGAGGGCCCACCCTGCGCCCCTATCACGCCATCGGTGGCGAGCGACGCCTTGAGCTGTGGCGACTCAAACCACGAATCGAGAAAGTCCCGCGAGCTTTGGGTCGCGATGCGCACGATTCGCACGAGGTCGTCCGAAGGAAGCTGAATGGCGCGAACTCCAAGCTGTCCAAGGGCCCACAGAGCCTGCCAGCGCTGGGCGACATTTGGTGGGCTCGTGAGCAACCATGGTTCGATGAAGGCGCCAAGCCTCGCGAGGAATGCTTCGTACTCTTTGTAACGAGAAGCATCACGTTGCGAGAACTTGGCGATCTCGGCCGCTGTTTGATCATCGTCGCGCCACACGAACAGACAGCGGCCATCAGGGAACGGGCTGAAAAACGCCGGGTCTTTGGGGAAGATTTCGTAGCCAAGACGGTCAAGGCTGAGGTCTTGGATAATCCGAGGCTGCAGCAAGCCACAGAGGTAAGCCGCAGTAGAGACGCGATATCCGGGCCAGAGCTCTTCGGTCACGCAGGCGCCGCCAAGAACCTCACGGCGCTCGAGGACTGTGACCCGGAGGCCAGCCCGCGCGAGGTAGGCGGCGGTGACCAAGCCGTTATGGCCTGCCCCGATGATAACGACATCGCTATCTTTCATCACGATTCCCACGCTGTAGCGCCACGGTCGTTTGTGGGTCCATTTGCTTGCTTCAACCTTTGCCAAAGAGCGCCGTTCAGAGGAGACGAAAAAATTTCCACGCGCAGTGAGGCGATCCGCGATGAACGCGTCGCCGTGGACGCGCTTGAGGTCCCAAAACCTTGCTTGACTCAGCAATCCACGCGAGTGAATTCGCGAATCTCAGGTTGAAGTGCGTTGAGCTTCGTTCGCTGAGCTTAAGCGTGGAGCGCCACGCGAACCATGAGGGGCAAGAGGCCAAGACGGACAGCAATGGAAAGGGTGATGATGGCCAGCCCCAAATTGCCCCCGAAGATCTGGGCGAGCATGAAAGGAAAAGCAATCAGGAATCTCACAACTCTTCCAGAGAAGCAGGTTCTATTCTCGCTTCCAAGACCGCCCACATGTATCGCCTGGAAAGCACCAGGGGCATTTCTCACGCACTAGTTCGATTGTTTCCAACTGAGGCTCTTAAGTCTCGCTTCGAGCAGCGGCCGTTTTCTGGGATGCCATGATCCCACACGGCGAATGAAATCCCTGTGAGAACCTGTGAGAACGTAAAATCGCCAGTAATCAGGATCTACACGCGTACTCGGATTATGAGGCTTCCCGCACCGGACGCCAAGGTAAACCAAAATCTTCCGGACCTGGTCGAGATCGGCTCGATTCTTCTGTGCAATCTGAATGTAGAAGCGATCCGCGAGTCTTGTCGGCACTCCACCCTCGGCATCAAAGTATCCTCGCGCGAAACAGACCTGTCCCCGCACATCATGAAGGTCGCGCCCGGGTCGTAGGCGGCATGTCGTCTCAATAACCCAAACGTTTCGCGCTCCTTCCCTGTAGATCCAGCTTTTGCTGCCGAGTTTCCAAAGCAGGACTCTCAACGCTCTCAACCAACGAATGTCAGCCTGCGCAATTCGGACCGTGTTGTGCAGTCGGTTGAAGGTCCCGTCGCGAAATGCGCCGAGGAGATAACTTCGAGCTTCTTCGGCATCTGCCATGCGCAATTCGGCTAACAGGCCCACTTGGCGCACCGCTCCTGGAAACTGATTTTCCGTCGGCGCGGATACCACCTGCCGAACACTGAAACGCAGAGGGCCGCTCAAACGAGCGGCCCTCCGGCCTGAAACTGCAAGCGGTAAGGGCTACCGCGGAACCCGAGTCGTCACCGCTGATGACTCGTGCACCGGTTCTCCTTAGAAAGGAGGTGATCCAGCCGCACGTTCCCGTACGGCTACCTTGTTCGCGTGATTCCCCGTGTCGCCATGGGGCGCGGACTATATCTTCATCCTGGAGTCTGCTCCAGGAGCTCGGCGTGTAGTCTCTGAGGGGTCAGCCCATCGATTCGTTCGCCAGGCGACTTCCCTGCTGATTGTCCGCCTCACCTGTCGCATTGTCACCCGAATTCGGGTAGCGCAGGATTCTTGCGGGTGTTCCAGCATATAGCCGAGTTTGGCTCCCACTGTTGCCAGTGGGGGTCGCAACGTCGTCGTTACGACTTCACCCCAATCATCGACCCCACCTTCGACAGCTCCCTCCCTTGCGGGTTGGGCCGCTGGCTTCGGGTGGAACCGACTCTCGTGGTGTGACGGGCGGTGTGTACAAGGCCCGAGAACGTATTCACCGCAGTGTGGCTGACCTGCGGTTACTAGCGATTCCAGCTTCACGCAGGCGAGTTGCAGCCTGCGATCCGAACTGAGACCACGTTTGTGGGATTGGCTCCCCCTCGCGGAGTGGCGACCCATTGTCGTGGCCATTGTAGCATGTGTGTAGCCCAGGGCATAAAGGGCATGAGGACTTGACGTCATCCCCACCTTCCTCCGGCTCGTCGCCGGCAGTCTCCCTAGAGTGCCCGGCATCACCCGATGGCAACTAGGAACAGGGGTTGCGCTCGTTGCGGGACTTAACCCAACACCTCACGGCACGAGCTGACGACAGCCATGCACCACCTGTGCAAGCTCCCGATTTTACGGGTCCCTTCCCTTTCAGGTCGGTACTTCCTGCATGTCAAGCCCTGGTAAGGTTCTTCGCTTAGCATCGAATTAAACCACATGCTCCACCGCTTGTGCGGGCCCCCGTCAATTCCTTTGAGTTTCAACCTTGCGGCCGTACTCCCCAGGCGGCTCACTTAATGCGTTAGCTGCGGCACTGAGGGAGTAACCCCCCAACACCTAGTGAGCATCGTTTACAGCTGGGACTACCGGGGTATCTAATCCCGTTCGCTCCCCCAGCTTTCGCGTCTCAACGTCAGGGATGGCCCAGGTGACCGCCTTCGCCACTGGCGTTCCTCCCGATATCTACGCATTTCACCGCTACACCGGGAATTCCATCACCCTCTGCCACCCTCAAGCCCACCAGTTTGGCGCGGCCTCCCACGGTTGAGCCGTGGGCTTTCACACGCCACTTAACAGGCGGCCTACACGCGCTTTACGCCCAGTAAATCCGGACAACGCTCGCCCCCTACGTCTTACCGCGGCTGCTGGCACGTAGTTAGCCGGGGCTTCCTCTGGGGGTACCGTCACCCCACCTTGCGGTGGGGCCTCGTCCCCCCTGACAAGGGTTTACGACCCGAAGGCCTTCATCCCCCACACGGCGTCGCTGGGTCAGGCTTGCGCCCATTGCCCAAAATTCCCAACTGCTGCCTCCCGTAGGAGTCTGGGCCGTGTCTCAGTCCCAGTGTGGCTGACCGCCCTCTCAGGCCAGCTACGCGTCTTAGCCTTGGTGAGCCGTTACCTCACCAACTAGCTGATACGCCGCGGGCCCCTCCCAAAGCGATCTTGCGATCTTTCCTCCTCAGAAGATGCCTTCCAAGGAGGGTACCGGGTATTAGCCCCGGTTTCCCGAGGTTGTCCCCGTCTTCGGGGCAGGTTGCCCACGTGTTACTCACCCGTTCGCCGCTAGATCTGGCTCCTGCTTGCGCAGGAGCCAGCCCACGCTCGACTTGCATGTTTGAGGCACGCCGCCAGCGTTCGTCCTGAGCCAGGATCAAACTCTCCGTCGGAATTCTCAAAGGAGTTTTCCGAGGAATGTGCCCAACGAAATTACACCCCAGCCAGATCCTTGCGGACCTGCCGGGGGCATCTCGAGGAGCACGTGCATTGCGGCTCCCTTACCACTATGCAGTTGTCAAGGTTCGCGGCGGGATTCTACCCCGCCAGTCGTATCCCTAACCTTATCAAGGCCCTCTGCCCTTGTCAACTAGTTCCCTGTCCCGTTGGGATTCGCCAGTGAAAATGTCCGCCCCTTAATTCGCCAGTGAAAATGTCCGCTCCCCGCGGCGAATGGGGAGGGCATGATTACTTTGACACAGCGGGCACAGCAGCAACTCCTCGTCCTCAACGCGCTCGAACGAACAGAGCTGGCGGCCGCCGACGCCGCGACCCTGCTCGGGCGCTCTACTCGTCACGTCCGTCGCCTGCGGGCCGAGTACCGGGCGCGCGGGGCCCGCCCGCCTTGGTCCATGGCAATCGCGGTCGCCGCTCTCCGCGCCGCCTGGACGATGCGCTGCGCGACCGCATCGTCACCCTGGCGACGACCACGTACGCGGGGGCCAATCATCTCCACTTCCAAGAGC